>Ga0209535_1001817_pt1 | contig 14183 bp, 33 predicted proteins | sample LinPmetageLP28_FD_184041 | JGI IMG/M metagenome (GOLD analysis project Ga0209535, IMG submission 184041) | Marine viral communities from the Pacific Ocean - LP-28 (SPAdes) (version 2) | ecosystem: Environmental > Aquatic > Marine > Oceanic | place: Pacific Ocean | collected 2009-08-22 | reverse complement strand
ATAATGAGAGCCAAAGTCTCCTTGGTATAGCATCTTGTCAGCCCAATAGGGCTTGACATAGTACGCATGATAGTGGGTTGATCCACCAGTAAAGTCAGGGACTTCGCCACGTAGTACATCTGCCGCCACCATCTGAGCATATGCCCAAGCATATTCATCATCAGGCTTGTCAGCTTTACCATCACAGTACCAACTGAATTGGCAGACGTTGTTATCATTACGTTGTGTGACTACTTCGCACACTTCATTAGGCCAGCGGCTATCCTGTACCCTGTTGAGTACAACATGAGCCACGGCATACTGTCCAGACATGTTGTCACTACGTGCCTCAAAGTATACGTTCAAGGCAATGCAGGACAGGGCAGTGAGTACCATTACAGCATTCCCTCTAATATCTGATGTAATTGTGAGCCATCCACATAGCCACGTGGATCACCTATCAGGTTGCCCTTGTTGTCAAGTACACCCACCTCAATAGAGCCTCTGTCTCTGTCACCCATCATGCCTACACCTTGGGTGATAGACAGTCTCATGCCACTAGGCATTTGAATTATCATGTTGTTAGGCATATTATAATTCCTTATCAATTACAAATCCACTGGTATCTTTTTTGGCTCTGCCTTTGGCATACAAGCTAACCACTACACCATCAGGATCAAGAAACCGTAGGTCATCTGCATCACCAGATATAACAGGACGATCCATGAAATGATGTGGTATTGCATCAACACTGCGAAAGACAACAGCCATGTTCATACCCTTTGCTTTAGCAATCTCTATCTGCTTTTTGTACAAAGGATTAGCTTCGCTATAGCTAAAGGTAAGATGATAGTTTGATACATTCTCAATCTTACGATTGGCAATCTTGGTATAGTCATACCACTGGACTGTTGGAAACATATCAAAGATATTAGCATAGTCATCAACAACTATACGCTCCCAACGTATGTCGGATGTGCCATTGAGCCTAATAACAGGCATCACACCTTGCTTGTCGCAGTACTTGATAAACTTGGTAACATCAACAACAAGTTGAGCCATAAAGCCATCACGATCAGCAGCAAACCACGCAGTCTTTTTAGCACGTGCCGCTTGTACTGTGTTCATAGCACCACGACCTGCTGTAAAGAGACAGCCATAAATACAGCCAGCAATCTCAGCATTGGCACAAACATTTATGCCTGATGATTTCCAAGGCTGCATATACATGATAGCGGTTTCATACTTGTCACCGTTACCCTTGATAGTTTTAGCATCAGCACCAGATGCAATCAGCTTACCACGAAATGCCATTGTATTACTCCATAAAAGTGTCCAACATTGGACCGTTTCAGTATGTTATACACACTAGTTGATGGTTAGTGGTATAGGATAGGCATAGTCAATTCCAGTAAATTCATCAGGGGTATACTCCTTACATGACAGCATCTCTATAGATGCCAATGGACTTTGTATCTGAGCCAACAGCATAGCTGTCTCGACAGCAGACTTCCAATCGGTTACGTTGGGCATGGTATCATCTAGTGATACGATACTAGGCACCTCATCAATGCCTAGTGTCACTTCATATGCTTGTAAATAACTCATAGGTCTTCATTCTCATGCATGTACACAGGATCAAATACAGCCAGAAAGTTATGACGCATTTGCCAGTAAGCACGATCAAGTTCCTTGATGTCAGATAGCCATAGGTCTTGACACTCTGAGAGAGTATTCTGTGCCGCTTCCAAAGCCTTGAACGCTTGCCTGATTGCTGCCTGTTGATCATCTTGCAGGGCATTGAAGGCATCAAGGTTGGCTTGGTTACGATCCTTGCGATACTGTTTCCACTCTTCAGGTGTTTTTGGTTTATCGGTCATGTTTGTTTCTCCAATTCTTTACGGATTTTAGCCAATAAATCTACTAAAGATTTATCAGAACGCATACTAGTCTTAGGTAGTAGCTGCTCACACATGGTGAGCAACTTTAGTTCAAGTTCCTTCATATTACCCTGCCAAAGCAGCAGGGTTTTTATCCATCAACTGCTTATAAAGCAGAGTGGTTTGCTCCCAGCTTTGGATATATTCCTTACGTAGCTGGGCCTCGGCAGTCATGTTGGGGCATTTGTGAGGCAGGATGCCAAGTTGTTGCAGCTTCCCAACACGGTAAACTATACGGTTATGAAACTCGTTAAGATTACGAGCCATTTCTTTGGCTGTCATGGTCATGTAGTTCTCGACTACATAATCATCAATGATACTGTAGTTATATGTATAACACGCTGCCTTTGACATATGGAAGGTGTGTTGCTCATATAGAGCAGGGTTGCTAGACTTGACGATAGGACGGGTTGTGTTTGTGTTGGTAGTCATGTGCATATCTCCTATGCTGTAAAGTGTCCAATGTTGGACCGTTTGGTTGGGGTAGTAAGTGTAGTATATAAATAATAAGTATATCGTAAAGAACTCTATACTTATTATGTTATACACACTAAGTGTTTAAGCCAGTGTTAGTTTAAGGTCAAGCTCTTTCCATCCTACAGGCATACACATTACTGCTGTATTTTCTAGCAGATCAATAGCGATATCACCAACCGACATTGAAGAGTGTTTTTGTAGTGATACTACATTGATACCCTCTCTGGCATAGCCATTACCTGCATCAAATATATCTGATAATGCAAGTGACATACCATCAGTACAACTGATCAACATGGTCTGTTTATACATACCAAGTTCAATGGCATCCAATGCCCTTTGATTGGCATTTTCCCCATTGGGAAACATCAAGGCAAAGTATGCTAAAGCAAAGTCACTGTCCTGTTGTGCATTAATGCGCTTCACTTGATCGTCGGATAGTGGACGTTGGTAAATCATGTAGGTCATTTTATCGTACCCTTCTACGAAGTTTCTGTTTAGCATAACGTAAAGACTTACGTTCTATCTGCCACATCTTGCGGCGTTCCTTGTAAGTCATATCATTCTGTCCAACATTGGACCGTTTGATAAACTTAATAAAGTTTAAGAGTTTCATCCATCCATATACTCCCTGAGTGCCTTACGGAAATCCGTTTGGCGATTACGTTTAGCTTTGTTGCCCTTCTTAGGAAGGACAACTTGCGGTGACTTGCGTTCCTGCAACATAGCTTTAGCTACAGGATTGACAATACCCATTGGGGCATTCTTCATATTACGATTAGGTACTTTCATTTTTAAACATATCCCAAAACATCCATCCTAATGCACAAACTTGCACAAGGATTAAACCTGCAATTACACCAGACAAAAGATACTCCATTAAAGTTCATCCCAGAAAATGCCCTTGAAGAAATCACGATCTTCTGGCGATACGTTAGGCATGGCGTCCTGTATCAAAGCACCATCCATCCATGCTCTCACTTGTTCAAGGTTCACATCAATCTCTTTAGAGCGAACATCATCGGACAAGATAGATTTTACTTCAACAAACATATAAAAGTTCCTTTTAAAAGTGTCCAACATTGGACCGTTTCGGTTGGGTCGTTAGTGTGTTATATAAGTTATATATACTTTCACTAAAGTATCAAGTATATATAACGTTATAACCACTATCAAAAGATAGTAAGATTAGGCCATATGTACACTGCAAACCACCACAATATAGCCAGAACAACGGCAGCATTTAGGGCAACCATAATACCATTACCAATGGTATAAAGAATATTTAAGACAGCCTGTTTCATATTAAACTTCCCTATCTTGCCAAACACTTGCTAAGTGTTTACCTAGCACAATGTACAGCTTGGATATATCAGGATCAGAGAATACGAACTGACCATTACATAGTAATGTATTGTTTACAGAATACTCTAAGGCATTGTCATCATGGCAAACCTCAATGGTAAAACCATGACATTGCAGGTCGATTGTTTGCATAGGCTTTTTATAAGCCTCACCCTTGCCTTGGGTGTATCCACCAAATTCTTCAATTTCATTATCGTCAAACCATAAATTAGTCATGTAGAAGTTCCTTCTAAAGTGTCCAACATTGGACCGTTTCAGTTACGCTCTGCTTGGCGAAGCCAACGCTCTGCTGTAGTCACATCAGCAGCACCTGCTTTCATACAGGCAATCACAGCCTCATCATGAGCCTCACGCTCAGATTGCAGGTCTGCATTAATCTGCTCTTGCAGATCAGCTTTCCATTGCTGCTGATCCGCTTCAGACATATCCCGATAATACACAAGATCACCGCCACGTGGCCTAAAGCCATAGGCATCTTTATACATATCGCTGAAGATATCCATATAGAAGTTCCTTCTAAAAGTGTCCAACATTGGACCGTTTCGGTTTGATAGTGTGTTATATAAAAGCAATAGGTAGTTCGTAAGAACTTACTACCTATTACTTGTTATAACCACTAGTTAGTGATTAGAATGGGATGCCAACAGATTTTACTGCTTTAGCAGCAATGTGTGTATTTGCTGTATCTACAGGATCATCTGCATCAAGCTCTGCTTCAAGACGCTCTTGCTCAATCATCAGCATCTCAATGATCTCTTCAAGATCAAGGCCATTGCCTTTCACAATGTCCATCATTTTGTCTACGACAAGCTGCGGAGTAACCTTTAGGTTAGGATTTGGTCCAACATTGGACGGTTCTGCTTTAGCAGTAGGTTGTTCCGTTGGTTCAGCTTTAGCTGTAGTATCAGCTTCGCTGTCTGGATTGGCAGCTTTACGCATTGCAGCTTTTAAAGCTGTGAGACTAGAACCTTTGAACTTGCCTTTGGCAATGAAGTCACGGCACTCTTTTTCGTTTTCAACGAACCAAAGAGCCTCAGAACGACGCCGCTTATCAATACCATTGATCCCATGAGTGACCAAGGTTTGACGGCTGATTTGACCAGAGTCAACAGGGCTAGAGGCTTTCAACTTCTGTAGAAGTTTACCCAACCGAGTATCAAAGCCGTTGGCTTTTACAGTCTGTTTCAGATCGTTGATCTGCCGCCACATTTTACCAAGGGCTTTGCCCTCTGCAATATCGTCACCGATTGAGGTAGTTTGGTTTTGGTTTGGAGTTGCCATGGTTAGTTTTCCTTTTATCTATTCTGTTTATATGAGAGAACTTATATCTCTCGTAAAGAACGAGATATAATTCTCTTTATAAACTAAGTAGAATAGAAAAAAGGGTTTGTCAAGTGGTTTGTTTTTGGTGATTGATCGAAGATCAAAAGGTCGCATGATGATCCCCGGCGCAGGTCGTTTCGCATTGACTGCAAGAATACTGAAGGTATTCTGAAGTTCGTACGTGAAACTCACGAGAAGTGTTGCTGAATTGTCACAGTTTGTACATAGATGGAACATCTAAAAAGTGTCCAACATTGGACCGTTTGACCATTGGCAGAGCTATGCACGGCTTGTAGGATCACATGACTGACCAATACCATTGGTGGGGTAGGGTATTTTTAAGCATCGGCTTCACTACACATCTTCGATGTGAAAACCCTTGGTATCAATTCACTATTTATAGTGGCAACTGATTGAATAACACTTGTCGTAGACAAGGAAGCCGTTGAAATCATTCACTCTTTAGAGTGTTTGGTGTGATAGACACCTAATCTGCCCTCACCGCAACGGCTGCTTAGGCATTATGCGGAGGTACAGGCGCAGTGACACGTGAGGGGCAAGGGCCACCCCGGTGCCCAGCGTATATGTGCATGTACTAATACACAGATCAGGTTTTTCAACTGTTAACCACAATGTATATATACGTACTATGATACCCCATAGACACACTTACTGTGATATATTTGTCACACTATGCCCCAATGCTACACTAAAATCCTACCACATACAACATTAGGGGTTGACATGTTTTACCAAATGTGTAAAACTATCATAGTAGACAGTAGACACTCACTTACAGTGATTCATTGGTAGATAAAAAATAATTCTAATCTATTAATCACGTAAATGCAGACACTTTAAGTGAGGAAACACAAATCCTACTACTTAAATGTACATAAATAACAATAATATGTAGAAAGTACTTGACAATGAGTAAGAAATCTGTAAAACTATATACAGACAATGTATTAGAAGAGTTTTATAACCACCTTCTTGATGGTAATTTAGACCAATTGCATATACCACATAGTGATGTATTCTATGTAAAGGCTGCAGTTGATGCTCACTACGGTAAATCTTTTACTTTAAAGCACGTAGAAGAAGCAATGAGGCTGGAAGGCTGGACTGAAAAGTCATACAGTGATCCTAACTATGGAAAATAATTTATATGTCTATTCCTGAAAGAGTTAAAACTAAAATGAAAGAGGAAGGACTCAAAGGTGTTAATAAACCTAAAAGAACTCCTAGTCATAAAACAAAATCTCATTGTGTAATGGCTAAAGAAGGCGATACGTATAAGTTTATTAGATTTGGACAACAAGGTGTTAGTGGTGCAGGTAAATCCCCTAAGACTGCAAAAGATAAAGCACGTAAGAAAAGCTATTATGCAAGACATGATGCACAAGGAAAACCAACGAATAAGTTATCAGCAAAGTACTGGTCACATAAAGTAAAATGGTAAGGAATATAAACCAATGTTTGGAAAGATATTAAGTAAAACAGCTAGAGCCGCTGCTAAAGCACGTAAAGCTGGTATCAAAGGAACACGTGGAGAAATTTCAGATATTAATGCTGACCTACGTAAGTTACGTAAAGTTAAAGCGGCTGATCGTACTGCCGCACAAAAGAAGCGTATTGAAACGCTTACAACAAAACGCACTAAATTGCAAAATAAAATTGCAGGTAAGAATATTTCTGCTGGTAAACCTAAAGGTTTACAAGGTCCAGTACGTAAAGACCGTGCAAGTGGTAAAGGCTCTAAAGAAAATGAAGGCACATCTGGTGAAGGTAGTGTAGATGCTATGCGTGGTGTAGAACGTAAGGTCATTAAAGGTTCTGCAACTAATAGGTCTAGTGTAAAAGCTGGTAAAGACTCCATGCCTAACTTTGCAAAAGATCAAGTATCTAAAGGTGCTAAAAAACGTGCAGCAAAAGAAATTGAACTAGAGAAAAAAGACCCTAAAGCATATGATAAAAAGATTAAAGATGAAAATAAAGCTGTAAGTAAAAAAGCAGTTGCTAGTGCAGGTAAAGCATCGGGCGCTAAACGTAATAAAGCTAAAGGTATTAGCCTTGCTGACGGTGCTAGTGGAAGAAAAATGTTTACTGGCTATGGTAAAGTAGAAAAAGATTCTTTTGATGCTAAAACTGGTGAAGTTAAAGGTAAAGGAGTTACACCACAAAAAGAACGTCAACTAGAGCGTGATGTATTAGCTCGTAAGTCTACACCAGAAGCACGTGAACGTGTCGCACAGATACAAGAAAAACGTGCTAAGGAAGGTAAGTCTGAGAAAACGATAGAACGTGCGCCTAAAGGTAAGGTTCCCGTAAGAGATAAACGTAAAAACTCAGGCGTAACCTATAAAGAAAAACCCGGTAAGAAAACACAAACATCCACTGCGCCTGATGCTGCTATGGCTAAACGTGGGGGTGGTCCTAAAGGACAAAGAGTTCGTGGTGAAGAAAAACAAGTTAAAGAAAAACTTTCTGGTGGTGCAGCCAAGCGAGAAGAAAAACTTACTTCTACTTTATCTAAAGCAATGGAAGCAGACTTTATTGCAAAAATGATTAAAGACCCTAGCTTTAAAAAACAATTAGCAAAGCGTTATAAAAAAGAAATTGTAAATCGTATTATTGCTAAAGCCAAAGAAAAAAAAGCAAGAGATGCTAGACTTAATAATCCAAAAACACGTGGCAATAAACAAAAAGAAAACACAGGACGTAACTTACGTAGTACTAAAGCATCTACAGGCAAAACATCAGGAGCTACTAATATGAGTAAAGGTGGTATGGCTAAAAATATTACTGCATATATGTATGGTGGCATGACTAAGAAAAAAGTTAAGAAGTAATGGTCACTAAATCTAAATACTCTGCTAAAGCTAAGGAAAATATGGACTTGGCAAAAGTAAGTGACGGTGAAATGACACCTAGTCAATTTGCATCAAAACATGGCTATATGCCTGATGTATCCGTTAAACGTACTACTACACAACGCAAGAAAGATATGGAGAAGGCAGTAGCAATGATGAAAGCTAAAGCCTCTCCTACTCACTTAACAGGGCCAGCTACTCAAAGTGGCACACCTAAAAATTAATAATTAATAGTGGGCTAACCACAATACAAGGTAGCAGAGCTACTAAAATAGCAAAGCTATAGCCAACTAAAAGGATTTATATATCATGGCAACTACAACATTTACAAAAGGTATTGAGGCTTACGAAGATAACGTAACCTTTGGTACAGGAATAACAGGCACAGGTTTACTACATTCATTTGGTACACGTAAAATACAAACATTTGTAGGATCACTTGCAGCTACAGATACTGCCTCTGCTTATGCAGATGGAGACTGTCTTGTAGAGTTAGGTACATTAGATACTAATACTCCATCAGGCATTGTAACCCCTACTAAATTCTTTATCCATCGTGCATTAGTATTTATTACTACTGTTGCAGGACCAACACTTGTAGGTGGTCTAGCACTTAATCCTACATCTGGCATTGCTACTAATGCTGCTGTTGTATCTTCAGGTACAGAGATTGTAGGTGCAGGAGTTGCATCATTTAATCCACGTATTTCTGCTACTGATTCAGTAACTGAAATAGACCTTAATCTTGATGCAGCAGGGTATCATATTTTTGATCCACTAGTACAAGCACCTATTGCAAATACAAACTTGTACGTATTTGCTACTACTACTCTTAATGGTGATGCATCTGCAGGTAGGTTTACTGTTGAACTAGAATACTCAGTACATTAAGGGAGAATATTAAATGTCTACTTCTGTAGGTACTTTTCAACCCAACACCTTACAGTGGAGTGTTCAGACAAAGCAAACAGTAGATAATACTGCTGGCAATACTAAACACTTTACTTGTACTGGTTTTAAAGTTGTACATCTTCATGCTGATCAAGAGTTCTTAATTAACTTTGGTGCTGCAGAGGCTAACTGCGGTGCTAATGATTTAGAACTAGAGGCAGGTAATTACACTTTAGCAATACCTGACGCAGTTGGCGATGCTGTTATTATGAATATATTAGCAGCTACTAGTGATAATGTAACAATAAAAGTGGTCTTATCATAATTCAACCCTTTCCGTTGTGTTGATCGTGCATAACGGGAATGCATTAATAGCTGTAGTTATTTAAACTTGGACATGGTATAACTGTCTTATGGTTAAACATAAGGAGAAATACCATGTTCAAGAAATTTATTAAAACAATACAACAGGCACAAGAACGTAGAGTAGCGTACTGGCAGTTACAACATATGTCAGATAAAGCTCTTAAAGACATAGGGGTGACAAGAGGTGAAATCAGGCAAAAAGTCTACCGTTAATGCGGCAGGTAATTATACTAAGCCTAGTATGCGTAAGCGTATTTTTAACTCCGTTAAAGCTGGCAGCAAAGGTGGAAGGCCCGGTCAGTGGTCGGCTCGTAAAGCACAGTTGCTTGCCTCACGGTATAAAAAAGCAGGTGGAGGTTACAAGTCGTAATGGCTAAAGACCCAAAGTTAGGCACAGGTAAAAAGCCTAAAGGGTCAGGTCGTAGGCTCTACACAGATGAGAATCCTAAAGATACTGTACCGATTAAATTTGGTACAGTAAAGGAAGCAGAAGCTACAGTTAAAAGAGTAAGAAGATCAGGGAAATCTTTTGCAAGAAAAATTCAAATCTTGACAGTCATGGAACAACGTGCTAAAGTTATGGGCAAGAAGGCTGTTGTTGCAGTTGCTAAGAAAGCAAAAGAGAGGTTAAGAAAAGAGAATGCCCTATCTTCAAAGTAATATCCCACACTTCAAGGCGTGGGTCAGACGTGAATATACAAAGAATATGCAGGACTATCATGGTGAGTTTTTACATTGTATGGTAGTTGCAGTTACTACAATGCCCAATAGAACACTGAGTTTTCAGGTAATCTTTACTGGTTTTGAGTCTGATGACAGTGATGAACCTAATGTACATGGTGGTGCAATGTGGGCTAGAATGCCCTTAACAGCACTAGTAGCCGATACTCCTTATGAGGAATGGCCTACTGAATTACCACCGTACTTAGCCCAGCCATGGGACTGTATGTCTCACTGGCACTCAGTATATAAATTAGAACGTGCAAGTCCTGCACCTTGGATTGCAAAAGTTGATGGGGAGTTTTACCCTGCAAAGTATTACTTCACAGTAGACTATACAGACAGTGAAGTAGCTGATGACCCTGCACAGCATAAACAGTCTCATGTATTAGAGTTATTAGATGCGGGAGAGTATACAGGTAACATGGTTGCGTTACCCAACAATAGAGTGAGAGTAACTCATCCAGCGTGGTTTGAAGTAGGTGAAGGTGCGCCAGATTTTAAACCTAATCAACACATATTTAATTCTAAAGAAGATGTAGAATATGTTTGGGATACCGACAGGGTATTTAATAATTTATATAGAGAGGACTAATACTATGGCTATGAAGAAAAAAGGTTACGCACGTGGTGGTATGAAAAAGAAAAGTATGGCTCGTGGCGGTATGCCCATGAAGAAAGACCCTAAAACTGGTAAGATGGTTCCTGCCTTTGCAATGGACGGTAAAGGTAAAATGAAAAAAGGTGGCATGGCTAAAAAAGGCTATGCTAGAGGCGGCATGGGTAAGAAGGGTGCAGCTAAAGGTGGAGCAATGGCACTTAAAGACATTCGTGCTGCAGCTAAAGTAAAAGGTTATAAGCTAGTAAAAATTGCATAATGGCAAAGAGTAATGGTGGAACCATAATATGAGCAAAGCTCAAAGTCAGAAAAGCCTTGACAGGTGGACTAAGCAGGATTGGAGAACCAAAAGTGGCAAGCCCTCTACACAGGGGGCTAAAGCTACTGGTGAAAGATACCTACCTGCTAAAGCTATTAAATCTCTTAGTGATTCTGAGTATGCTGCTTCAACCCGTGCCAAACGAAGAGGCACGGCTAAGGGTAAGCAGTTTGTGGCTCAACCTAAGAAAGTTGCAAAAAAAGTAAAGTCTTATAGGAGTTAAATATGCCAGAGATTATTATGGAACGTGTACTTAAATGGCAAATCATGCCACGTATTATGATGCTTGCAGTTACTGTACTTACATACCAAGCAGTACATTGGTTTATGACATTGCCTGATCCCTCTATACAACAATCAGGATTAGTATCTATTTGTATGGGCGCACTTACAGGTTGTTTTGCGGTATGGCTTGGCAATGAGAAGCATAAATAGTTTTATACATAAAGAAGCAAATAGGTTCCTTTGGATTGTAAAAGGGCGGTTAGCCCCTGATGAATATAGTGAACAAGACTACTTAGATGTATACGACTCGTATCTTAAAAGACTTTGGGGCAATCATGAGAACTATGTTCATGAGGAAGGCTTTGAAGAAGCATATACGGAGAAGTATAAAAAATGATTGGTCAACTAATAGGAAGTCTTACAGGTTTAGCTACCAGCATCATAGATGGTAAGACACAGATAAAACTAACTGAAGCTGAAATAAAAAAGAAACAGCTTACAGGTGAGATTGATTGGGACATTGAAGCTATAAAGGCTACAGAAAACTCATGGAAAGATGAGTGGATTACTTTACTATTCTCAATCCCACTGATACTAGCCTTTTGTGGCGATTGGGGTAATCAAATAGTAGCGCAAGGTTTTACTTCTTTAGAAGCTATGCCTCAGTGGTATCAGATTGCATTAGGTGGAATCGTTAGTGCCTATAGGAATGCGTTCAGTGAGTAAGTTCTTTGGAAAAAAGTAATACTAATGTGATAAAAATTCCACAGTTAAGTGGAATTGACAAGCAGTTTATTGCATTAGAAAAACAACAACAAGAAATACGAGAGCAAGCAAAGCTCATAGCGGAGAAACAAAATGGGATTTAAATTATCGTCACGTAGCATTGGTCGGCTTGAAGGTGTCAATCCAGATTTAATAACTGTAGTTAATACAGCTATTGACATGACTAAAGTTGACTTTGGTGTAACTTGCGGTATGCGTACCCTAGCCGAGCAGGAAGCCTTGGTAGCTAAGGGTGCCTCACAAACCATGAAAAGTAAACACCTAGAGGGCCGTGCAGTTGATCTGGTGGCCTATGTTGGCCCTAACATTACATGGGCTTTGAATATGTATGATGATTTAGCTGACGCTATGGCTGATGCTGCACGTATTCATGGTGTTCCTATTAAGTGGGGCGCAGCTTGGAGTGTAGGTAACATTGCTGAGTGGGACGGTTCTATGGAAGATGCCATGAATAGCTATGTAGACCTACGTAGATCACAAGGCCGTAGACCATTTATTGATGCCCCTCATTTTGAAATGATGTAAAGGTGTATACCTTTGTACTAATAGTTTATCTTGGCATAGATAGAGAACGTATAGAGGACACAATGGTATTTAATACGATTGAACACTGCAACTATTATGCAAATCAAATAACTAAACGATATAGTACACATGGCATAGCACCAGAAGATAGAGCTATAGCTTATTGTTTACCCAAATATAAGGAACTAAAATAATGCCTAAGACTGAAGCAAACACAAGACCAGATAATCGTGAAGTTAAACAAGCACGTTCACAAGTAAAACAAGCTATGGCATTGTTTAAAAGAAGAATGAACAATCTTAACAAAACTGATTTACTTCCTTCTGAAAAAGAAAAACGAAGGACGGCTTTAAGAAAAGAATATATGAAAACTATAAAACCTTTTCAGCCTATCTTACGAAAAAACGATGAAAAAGTTTTAGAAAGAGAAGTGCAGCAAACTATGTCTGATAAAGGATATAGCTCTGGTCGCTCTACTAATAGTGATAATAAAACAATAAAAGCAAAGGCAGACAAAGCTGAACGTGAAATAAATAAAAGTGCTGCAGATATGCCCGGTAAAGGTAGCGATGAACCTATTACAAAACGTAATAAAAACAAAGGTGGTCTAATTAAAACAGGCGTAAAAGATTATCGTAAAGGTGGGATGTTTTATTAATGGCACGTACACTTACAGAAAAACAACAAGCATTTCTTAATGTATTGTTTGATGGTGCAGGTGGTGATGTAGTACTTGCTAAGAAACTAGCGGGGTATTCAGATACCTATAGCACTAGTGATTTAATCAGAGGCATAAAGGAAGAAGTACTTGAAGCAACTCAAATGTATATGGCAAGGAATGCACCAAAGGCTGCAATGGCTATTGTCGGTGGTTTATATGACCCCACGGAATTGGGCATTAAAGATAAAGTTGCTTCTGCAAAGGAACTACTGGATCGCACTGGATTGGTTAAAACAGAAAAGATGCAAGTAGAAGCAAAGGGTGGCGTTATGTTAATGCCAGCTAAGAACATAGAAGAAGATGATGACTAGGCTACTAGGCAAATGGAAATTACCACAGCCCACTGATGTAAAAGTTGATAATGAATGGGTTGACATTCCCCGAATTTCACGTACAATACCTTTTGGGTATATAGTTGATCCTGAAGATGATAGGATACTAAAACCTATACCCGATGAACTTAATAAGTTAGTACTTGCTAAAAAGTATTTAAAGCAATACTCGTATAGAGAAGTTGCTAATTGGTTAAGCGCACATACAGGTAGAAGTATCTCCCATGTAGGGTTAATGAAACGGGTAAAGAATGAGCGAAGCAGAAAACAACAAGCTACAAGCCTACGCAGATGGGCTGAATATGCGAAAACGGCAATCGCCAAAGCGGAAGCCATCGAAAAGAAAAGGCTTGACAGCAAAAAAGACAACGAAGAAAGAGCTACCCCAGCCTAATATAATTGAGCATGACTATATCAAGGAGGTTGAGGAAACCCATAATGTTATCTTTAAACCGAATGAGGGACCGCAGACTAACTTTCTTGCCGCAGGTGAAAGAGAAGTCCTGTACGGAGGCAGTGCTGGTGGTGGGAAGTCTTACGCTATGCTTGCTGATCCTCTTAGGTACATGGGTAATTCCAGCTTTAGCGGCCTATTATTACGTCACACAACAGAAGAACTAAGAGAACTTATTAGTAAATCGCAGGAAATGTATCCTAAGATTTGGCCCGGTATTAAATGGTCAGAACGTAAGATGCAATGGACTGCACCATCAGGGGCTACT
>Ga0209535_1001815_pt1 | contig 14195 bp, 15 predicted proteins | sample LinPmetageLP28_FD_184041 | JGI IMG/M metagenome (GOLD analysis project Ga0209535, IMG submission 184041) | Marine viral communities from the Pacific Ocean - LP-28 (SPAdes) (version 2) | ecosystem: Environmental > Aquatic > Marine > Oceanic | place: Pacific Ocean | collected 2009-08-22 | reverse complement strand
CATTCAGACATGGGACCTCCCACAGCTGAGGACCAGGTCAATGAAATCATGCGGATGATGGAAGAAAATCCGGGCGGTGTCCCCAACCCCAATCGCAACATGATGGTCTTGAGTACGCCGGATTACGACTACGGGACACTTGTTGCGGACATTGATGTCGAAGAAGATTTTGATATTGCGAAAAGCATTGGTGATGTACTGAACAGTGGTAATCTCTTTGGCCCTGGAAGCTCTTTGTCTGCACTTGGAACAATGTTAGATCTGCTTCACCCCACTCCCCAGGTACAGGTGGGGGATCTTCCTGAAACCAAGGAATTGAGATCCAGTATTGCTGCGGACAGGGCTGAGACTGACGCAATCGTCAAGGCCATGCCTGACGCGGTAGATCAGTTTTATGACGAAAACGGATATGTGCCGTCGGCAGAGGATCTGCTTGCTTACGTGATGGGGGGACGCTGATATGCCAATTGAATTTAGTGATAACTTCTTTAAGGTTGCACAATCTCTCTCGCCTAAGACCGAGCGAGGAACTCGCATTCGATCAGGGGAAAACCCTCGAGTATCAGACGACTTTCTTATTCAAGATGGTTTTGAAGAAGCTGCAGTTGGTGAGCAAGACACTGATGGCATTGTCAAAGACAAAGTTGATCGTGTAAAGCTTTTCAAGAGTGTCAAGGAATCAGACGTTTCGCCTGGCGGGAAGGCTCGTCTTGCACGGTACGTCACTTACACCTACATGTCTGACGGGCAAGTTCTTAAAGAGTTCCGAGTTACCCCTGATGGTGAACCCATCAAGATAAAGGGACAGAAAGAACGTCTTTCAAAGAGGGCTGCTGAACAAGAGGTCGAGCGGTACAGGAAAAACGGGGCAGAGGTCGATAGCTCCACATCAGATACAGATATACAAGACAGTAATAAGGCGAAGCGAGAAAGAGACAGGAACGAAAAGAAGCCTAAGCGTAAGGATCCAAAGACTACTTCAGCCACTGTGGGCAGGCCTATCAGGGACAGTAGTGGTCGACTCGCTTTTGATCCTCGAGAGCCTCGTACGGTAGAACTTCCCGGCGATGACTTGGCTATCAGAAGCGACGACCTTCAGACTACGCGTGACAGAATGAACAATCCGTCTCGGCGTCGACCAGAAGATGACCGTGCTCTTCGAGGTAAGAGAGAGAAGTCGCCTGGAAAACTTAAGGGCATAGACAAGAGGCTTGGGTTGGAGTTTGAAACAACTCTTGGACCCAAAATCGATGACGGTTTGGGTCCAAAGCGAACGACCCGTTCATTGCTTTCTCGAAGGGAAAAGAAGTCAAGCAGGAAGGGTAAAGCCAGGAAGATCGAAAAGGAACTCAAGCCTGGTTACGCGAAGAAAACAAGGGCAAATCAAACTACACCGACTGGCAAATACGGTCCGAAAGATGTGCTTGGTCGAAATCTTGCCCGGCTTCGAGAAAGTGCAGAGCAGAATCCAGTTGTCCGTGTTGCTGCAGCACAAATGAAAGTAGACAGGCAAATTGAGATTCAACAACAAAAGCTTGCAGAGCTCGAGCGTTCCCCAGGTACTTACTCGCGGGGCAAGGGCGAATTTGATGAGACTGCTCGTGACCGAAAAAATCAAGACGCTGCATTGAAGGATGAAGATCTAGGTCGTCGTGAAGGCCGAGGCGGTTCAGGTGGACGAGGCTATGTGGAAAACAGCACAGGAAGCCAGCGTGTTGGGCAAGGTGAAAAGCGTAAGATTCAAAACAGAATTGCACAGCTTCTAGCCAACAAAGAAGCATTGAAGATCATTGAAGAAGTTCAAGCCGGAGACTTTTCTCGTGCCGGTAATGTTGAATCTCTTGATGAGGTCATGAGACAAATAGATCTTGACGAAAGCCAAGACCTTCCATTTGGTGATGACGATCTTCAGAAGCCTCGAAGCCGAGGTGGGGGGGCAATGTCAAGAACAGGCATGCACCCTGTACTTTCTCCGGGCTCATTGTCTGATCCTGCTCGTGCCGCTAGCGAATACGTTTTTGCAGACGAACGGCTCGACCCACGTGGGGGGGAGACTCCTCTTAACCGACAGTTTGCGTCACAACGAGAGGAAGCTGCTCGAGCTGCACCTGCACCTGAACGAATCCTTGGAGCCGGCAATCCTCGTGGCACGGTCAATCCTATTGAAATGCTTGATTCTCAAGGACGGCAACTGCTTGCAGGCACAGGCAAGGCAGATCAAGAAGCCATTCGTTTGACTCGGATGCTTAAGGAACTTGAGGAAGGCCGGACCGATAGACAAGATTCAAGGAGACTAGGTGGAGCGATTGCTTCTGGAGCTAATAGGGCGGCAGGAGCCCGAAGCGAACAGAACATGGTCAAGGAATTGTTCCGGATGCTGAGTGGTTCAGTCGCTGATACTGGGGTAGACAAGGATGAAGCTTTGAAGATCTTGTCTCGTATCATTCGCGGAACTCGTATGTTTGGCTAAAGGACATTTAATGCCTCCGGAAACCCCTATCACCAAGCACCAGATTCCACCAGACAAGGTCCTTTCGTTCTTCGAAGTGGACCAGGCAAGTAAGGCTCTCAAGGATGTGGACTTTAGTATCCACGAAGAGGTCCGTACTCTGGTACAGTTATTCAGAGATACAGATGCGTCCATTGCCTTGAGAGCACATGGTCAGCTTCGAAAAGTACTAAAGGAGGTAGCCGATGCCTCGGGACTCATCGAAAAGCAAGAAGTCACAGCAGTCAGTCAGGAGTCAGGAAACAGTGTCAGACTCACCCGCACAGCTTCACGGGTCTCAGCTGCTTTACCCGAAAGCAAGCTTAGTAAAATCTACGACGGTAAGCCCACCTTCGCAGCCGCTTATCTCCCGTCAAATGTCGACGGAGATGGAGGAGATGGTGAGGACCGCACGGCAAATGGGTCCGATGGGCCTGGCGAGATCCGCCGGACAGATCCTGTATGACCTTGCTATCAAGGATGTAGACAAGGTTCTTGGGTCAAGAGAGAGATTTGCTGCCCGGCTGTACACGTATCTCATTGAAAAAGACGAGCCAACTGAGAACTTCTTTCGGCTCTACGACACTATCGCCCCCCACTCCATGGTTAAGCATCACGCAATTACGTTCGTTGCTTGTTTGTCTAGGTTTGCAACTGTGGAAATGATCGGCAAAGGAATGCTGATTGAGGATAAAACGAGTACCGACGAAGGCTGAGGGTAACCCGCTTTTCCCGCTTCCTTCTGACTATGAAACTCTAACTGTAGATGGCCAACGCCAAGCAAGAGTTAACGCTTGCAGGCAGTGGCTTGTCCCTACCAAAGATCCAAACGACAAGGCACTTCGATTTGTGTCTTCAGTTCTCTTCTTTGACCACTGGTACCTGTTCCCAGACGAAGAAGACGATTTTAATCCAATGTTCTACGACGAAGATCCTGTCCCTATTCCGGACGGGCATCTTGGTATCTACAAGGAGTGGGCAAACTCTCGGGCATCAATCACGATTGCACCACGCGGCTTTGCTAAGAGCAATTGCATCCGTAAGGCAATGCTTCTTCAAATGTTGACTCGTCCTGGCTACTCATTCATCTACGCAACATCAACGAATGACAATGCCAAACAGACGGGTCAGATGCTCAAGACCCAGTTCACTGAGAACGCTCGCATCCATGAAGACTGGATGCCTGAGTTCCCAGACAACAGGATCATTCCCAAACGAGGTGAAGCGTCATTCGGCATCGAGATGATGTACCTGAAGAACGGTTCATGGTTTCGTGCGATTTCAGCTGAGAGTAGGCAGCGTGGTGGCCGTCCTCGTTGCTACGTCTTGGACGACCCTGAATACGATCCCCGTGCATCTACATCGATGTCGGTGCTTAGGAACTACATGGATAACCTCCTCTTCAAGGTGGTCATGCCCATGGTTACTCGGCCCAACACCAGCATTAGGTGGCTGGCAACCTTTGTTTCTCGCCGCCACTATGCCTGGTACGCCATGGACACCGTTGAGGGATCCAAGGGCATTAGGGCAAAGGATCCTCGATTCGATCACTGGAACCGCATGGTGATCAAGGCGGCATATCGAGATGAGCAAGACAAGCTGATTTCATGTTGGCCTGAGATGTGGCCCGTCGACAGAGCAATCAAGAAGACTGATCCTCGACTCAAGGAACGGATTTCACTGGAAGAGATCCGCGAGATGATTGGGTCAGCCAACTTCGCATCTGAGTACATGGCTGATCCGGGCAGCAGTGACGATGTGTTCTTCCCCGAGCTAGACCAGTCACTGAGCTGGAGTTACAGCCAGGTCGATGAATACCTCGGCGAAGCTCCCTATGCCAGCATGACGATGTTGAACTGGGTCGGAGTGGGGGGGAAGGAAGTCAGTAAGCCATTGGCTGCTTTCTTGGAAGAGTCGTGGTTGTTCATGACCATTGACACAAGTTGGACAGCCACACGGGACTCAGACTTCAAGGTCTGCACGGTCATGGCGGCCACACCAGAGAACGAGCTGTTCGTCCTTGATATCTGGGGAGGCCAATGTGACGAGAACACTCTGATCAAGGAAGTGTTCAAGATGGCAAGTAAGTGGCGAGTCCCCTCAATCCGCCCAGAAGTAGTCAAGCAGTCGATTGCTCTGTACCACAACCTTGATTCGATTGTGAAGCAACGGGCCATGGACATGGTCAACGTCGACTATCTGCCCAAGGTGGTTCCTTTGAAGGTAGGCATGGTCGCCAAGGAAGCTCGTATCGCTGCTCTTCAATTCCGGTTTGAGAACGGTCTCATCAAGTTCCCGTTGGAACGTCGTATGGATCGTCACTGGAAGGATCTGTTTGACCAGGTCGAGCAGTTCAATCCCGAAGTGAAGGACGGTGGCCTAGCGAAGGACGACCATATCGACACTGTTTCAATGAGTGGTGCAATCCTGAAAGGCAGGATCAATCGTCAGATCGAAGACATTGAGGATGACCGGACCCCTGAAGAGCACATCATTGACGGTAACTACAACGATGAAAACGGCATTCCTTGGGCTTACCGGCTGAATAAGTTGGACCCTGAACTATTAAATGAGATTGGAGAGATCGATGCAGAATTCGATGGAGAACGAGGTTCCTCTTCCTCACGAGTCTGATCCTCATCAGCAGGTCACGATTCCTTATTTCTTGTACGAAGCAATGGCTCGAGCGTATTACGGTCAGCCTCGAAACTCTGACCAAGTTGTTGAGCCAGTCAAAACTCCTGAGCCACAAGTACCAGGAAATTTGAACCTTTCGAACATTCATTTCAATCCTTCAGATGTACCACCCACTTGGCGACCAGGTGGGGTTGCTGCACGGAAACTGAAGCATGGCTCACCAGACATTCAAGCTCCCGAAGAAGAAGCGTGATATTTGCAGAATGATCGGGGATCACGTTGATCGGGAGACTGCTCGTCTCTCTTATCGACGTATTACCTGGCTTCTTGTTTATTACTACCTGAATGGGATGCGTCGGTTTGACGTATTCGATCCAGCATCAGGTCGTTTGTCCCCCCACTACCTCGATGAGGACGGCAACCTGGAGTTCCAGAGCCAGGAGATGCTTTCGGCAATTGACCGTGCGTCTTCTCGTCTGGCGTCCATGGATCTCAGGCCGAAGGTATTGAGGACTGGAACAAGTCTGCCCATGATCAGGCAGCGTTCCATTGCTCAGCTGCTGGCTGATTCCTTGGTGGCTCCTGACCAGATCGCTGAGATCAGCCAGAAGTTCGCCCATACGTTGGTGGCTCTTGGTTCCGCCGGCATTCAAGGGCACATCTCAGACCATCCAACAATCGGCTTGGTTGCAGACCTTGAGGTGATCCATCCCAAGGAACTGTTCCCATTCCCATCGATTGCTCAGGATTACACCAAGCAATCAGGGATGGTACGTCAGCGATTGGTGCCTCTCGAGACACTCGTCGAGAAGTTTGGACCTCGAATCAAGAGCAATCTTGAGGACCTTGAGTACTACGAGATCCAGACTGGTGAGGTGATGGAAGAGTCGGACATCGATGGTGACTTCGGTCGATCAACGAATGCCTTCTCGGGTGACGCATATCACGGTGATCACCCTGAAACAGATATGGCTGTTGTTCGTGTCCGTGAACTTTGGATGGACGGACCAAAGGGCACCTGTTCTCGATACATCATCTGCTCTGGTGATTACATGATCGAGGACCAGGACCTGTCGAACACCCAGACGTACTGTCCAATCGGTTTCTGTAGATTCATGGACACGGGTACGTTCCATGGTGCAGGTCTTTTTGATCTCTTGTTCAGCATCAATCGCGAGATGGAGAAGATGCTGAAGGCGTTGTTCAACAACATCCGTGACATTGATAAGTACGGTGTTGTGGTAATGCCTCAGGGCTCGTTCAATGAGCGGTCTGTGCTTCGTGATGTGGGCAAGGGTCTACGGATGATCTCGTATCAGCCTGATCCTTTGAACGAGAAGTTCAGTCCGTTTGTGATCTCCCCCCACAATGCGGGTGACATCCCAGGCAAGACTGCTCAGTTCGCCAAGCAGTTGATGCAGTCGATCAACCCTGTGCAAGACCTCATTGCTGAGAAGGGCCGCGTCGACTCGGCAACAGGTCTTCAGTTCTTGGATGAGCAGATCAATCGGGCGATGACTAATCCAACCATGGGCGTGTCCCAGGCATTTGGAAAGGTCTATCGGTCGATTGTGTCCAATGCTTCTCGAGAGCTGATGATGTCGCCTAAGCCTCTACCCGTTACCAGCTTGGATCTGGATCTTGCTGGTGCGGTTATTGACTTTGACCGCAGCGAGGTGTCGTTCGAAAACAACCCCATCCCAAACGTCTCAAGCCTGACCTTTTCTGTGAAGCAGATCAATCCTCGTTCTGAGGTTGCTCGTAAGCAGGAAGCGATGCAGATGTTCCAGGCTGGTCTCATGGATCCTGACGCATTGAAGTTGTTCGCTCTCAAGGAGGGCCTCGACTTCGCAATGTACATGGATGAGAACCAATCAGCGTATGAGCTGGTGGTCCAGAACATCCTGACGCTGTACGGGGACGGAGCTAATCCTGGTCAGGTAGTGATTACACCTCACACTTCGGCACCTGAATTCCAAATCAGGGTTCTCGGTGCGTTCATGTCTAGCCCACAAATGGCAAAGGCTGACCCAGGTGTGATTGATGAGTTCAAGAAGTATCGGGAATCGTTGATTCAATTCATGGGTAGGTCGTTGCCAAACACCGTACCTAACCCCGACATGATGGCTGCTATGGCAGAAGGAATGCCGCAGCCCAAACAGCAACAGCAGATGCCACCACAGCAGATGCAAGGAGCCCAGTAAATGTCTGATGAGCAGATGGAAACTCCGGAAGTCATTGAAGAGTCCGGAACCCCCGAAGTGCTTGACCTAGACCAAACGGTCAAAGTGGGGGGGAATGAGTATTCACTGAAGGAGCTTGCTGATTCTCGAGAGGAACTTGAGACCCTCAAAGAGCAGAACGGTCAATTGTCTGAGTTCCGCAACTCGACGATGCGACTGATGAATCCTGAAACTGACATGCAGGTCAAGAAGGAAGATGCTCGACGCATGCTTCTTTCTGCTGGATACGAACACGACCAGGTTGAAGACTGGGTCAAGATCTATGACGAAGAGGAACCAACGATGAGTCCCGAATCAAGCGAAGAGATGCCGGAAATGAAGGACCAGGAAGCTCGACAAGCGACTCGTCAAATGCAAAACGAGATCAATCGCATGCGTGCTCAGAACCTGAAGTCCGCGATGGAAACTTCTGTTTCTTCTGCGGTTACAGATAATGAAGATGCGAAGGTTCTTATTGGCTGGATCGAATCGACTCGTAGTCCTGAGGACCTTGCAGGTGCTAAGGACCGAATCGCGGAGCAAGTCAGAGCTACGGCTCTTGAAAACCTCCGTCGTCGACGCGATGCAGCCGGAACATTTGAAGATTCTTGGTTGGCGGAGGAAGTAAACAAGGCCGCATCCAAGGTTTCTAAGGACATGCTCACGGTAATCGGTGACACCTCCAAGATTGGACGTGTCTCGGAAACGGCGGGGCAGACCGAAACTCTTTCTCAGCGGAAGCCCGTTGAGCTTCCCAGTACGAAGGATAAGTCGTACGGGGATGTTGAAGGCCAGTTGCGTGACTGGACTTCTGATCAGATTCTTCGGTCGCTCTCCGATCCGGGTGGCGACTCCAAAGCATGAGGTAAAAACCCATGGCTTCTTCAGCAGGACAGATTTTCAATACGGAATCGGGCCGTATTGAGGAGATCCTCTCCAAGCAGATCGACACGATCCTCCCGACTCTGGATCCTGTCTGGCGTGACACGGTCGTCACCTCTCAGGGTGTTGGACCGGCGTCTGAATTCTCTCGTGACTTCGTGGTCAACAAGCTTTATCGAACTGGCATGACCGGTGTGATTGAGCAGATGGGTACCGTTAATGACTTCGGTCTTTACGGCGATCCTGCAAATGCCACTACTGTCGGTGATCGTCTTATGCGATCTAACGATGGTTCGGCCATGAAGACTTTCCCTGATCCCGCTGATGGACCGAAGGCTCGAACCTTCAGTCTTTCGGTTCCGATGCGGGCGATGTACACCAACCTGATGCTCACCCTGGGTGAAATGCAGATGGAAGCAACCCCCGCCGTCATCGGCGATGTGATTGCTCCTACGCTTCAGGGCTTTGCTCAGAACCTGTCGCACACCTTGTGCAACTATTGGTATGTGAGCCAGAGCAACAGTTACCGTCTCGGTACAATTACCGGTACGGTCACTAAGGTTTCTGCTTCGGGTGGTGCTCCTGCGACGTATTCGTTCAAGATCACTGAAGAGTGCTACGAACGATTCTTCCCAGGACAGCGACTGGACATTTATAACAACAATACTCGTGTAAACGAAGCCGCTAGTACTAATGTCCGTGAGTCGCTTTACGTTCAGTCTGTTGATGACCTTTCTGGAACCATTGTTCTGGTTGCACCGGCAGACCTTACGGTTAACCCCGCAGCTGGACATTTCATCACTTATGCGAACAGTGGTGAACTTGGTACGGGTGCTTCAGCCACTCCTGCGTTTACGGGCATTGCGGGTATTAACTCGTGGCTCAAGGGTGCGGACAATCTTCTGGGTTCAGAAGCTATTGGTACTGCCATGAATGGCAAGATCAATGTCACCGACAACCCTGAGTTCAAGTCGTTCATCAAGGACAATGTTGGAGTCCTGACTGAGTCGAAGCTCCGTCAGTACCTCCGTCGTTTCCACTCGGCCAAGCAGAAGCATGGTCAGACGATCGACACGCTCGTTGCATCGGACGGTGTCTGGCTTTCTTACGAAGCTCAGAAGATCGGTCAGTACATGATCGATCGTACCAACGCCCTGTCTAACCTCAGCAATGAAGGTTCGAATGGTGAGTTTGCCTTCACCTTTGAAGGCCGTACTTACAAGGGTGCGACTTCCAACTACGTCGAAGACAAGACCGTTTACGGTTGGAAGACTTCGGGCGGAAACTGGAAGCGGTACGTGCCGCCTGATTACGCTGGCCTCCAGAAGATGGGTGAAGTGGATTCCTACGTTCCGTTCCGGTTCGTGGTCCCCGCACTCACTGGCGGCAGCAGCGTGAAGTACCCGTACATGAACGCGGGTAGCAACCTTCTCAGTGAAGCTGTTCAGATGCCGGGCATGCTGCGAATGCAGCTCATCCCGGACCAGCCTGCTGGACTTAAGCTCGGTGGCGTCACCACTGACAAGGTCTATGGCGACTCGGCGAACATCTGATCTGTGAATAAGTGACGGGGGTGGGGGTTTCGGCCTCCACCCCTCACTTCTGGGGGTTGAACATGGCCAGGAAAAAGGGTGCCATGAAGGGTTGTGGGATCAGGAATGGATGCAAGTCCAAGTCCGGTGGTCTTACTGCCAAGGGCCGTCGCAGAATCAATGCCCGTACGGGTTCTAACCTCAAGCCTCCTCAACCAGGAGGTGGTTCTCGTAAGAGGTCTTACTGTGCCCGATCGGCGGGACAGATGAAGAAGTTCCCTAAGGCAGCCAAGAATCCGAACAGTCGGCTTCGTAAGGCTCGCCGCAAATGGAAGTGCTGACATGCCAAACGTAAACGGTAAACGGTATTCGTACGACGCCAAGGGCAAGGCTGCTGCTGCAAAGGAACGGTCTGCCATGAAGGGCAAGAAGAAGCCTGGTGGTTGCGGCAAGATGATGAAGGGTAAGAAGCGAGGCAAGAAGTAATGGCAAAGAAGAAGACTGGTGGTAAGAAAGACGCTTGTTACCACAAGGTCAAGAGCCGTTACAAGAAGTGGCCGTCTGCTTATGCAAGCGGTGCCCTGGTTAAGTGCCGCAAGAAGGGTGCTAAAAACTGGGGCACCGGGGGCAAGAAGAAGAAGTGACGCCGGCATCTGAAATGATCTGTCCACGTTGCGGCAAGACGTGGAAGGAGTGCTGTTGCTGATGGCCAAGAAGAAGACTGGTCTTAAGAAGTGGTTCTCACAGAACAAAGGCAAAGGTTGGATCGACTGCAAGACGGGCAAGCCGTGCGGTCGTAAGTCTGCTACGGGTGGGTCAAAGCGACCGTATCCCGCGTGCCGTCCAACCAAAGCTGCTTGCACCAAGAAGGGCACTTCCGCAAAGAAGGGTCCTGGTCGAGTCTCTTGGAAGTCCAAGAAGAAGAAGTAGTGGGGGGGCTATGCCAACAAGTCAAAGTTACAGCCGTGATATGGCTGACCACATTGGGTTTCTCCACAACTGGGCATCAGCACTGAAGCGAGCAAACCACTTCACTAAGTGGACTCACGATGAGCTTGTGAACCAGGGGTATGTCACAGGTGCAGATCTTCTAGCCCGTAACTATGACGCCACCAAAGGCACTGTGATTACCTATTTGAAGGCGTTTCTCTGGTCTCGAGTGGCCTATGCCTATGGCAAGTCATTCGGTTGGAGATACCGGGACAGTCGTTGGAAGATTCTTGAGTCGAGTCTTGATACAGGATTTGACTCGGGTTACGTGATTGTCCCAAGCATTGAGTATCCAGAAGACATCACTGACCGGGAACGCACGGTGATCGAGATGCGTGTTGAGGGTCGTCCCTACCAAGAGATCGCTGAGAAGTTTGGTTATTCCTCGGCAAACACAGTGACGTATTGGATTCGAAACCACATACGTCCCAAGTTCCTTCGAATTGGAATCCTTGAGGAAGCAGTCTGATGGCGATGAACAACATTGACGAGATGATGATCTTGAAGGCCGCTCAGCGATTGATGGGTGGGTATCAACCTGGATCTTTTGCGGGCCAGAAGTTCAGTAGTTCAGAAGCTGAAGCTCGAGCGATTCGAGACATGCTCACTGCTATCAGTGCAGAAGAACACATTGACCTTGATGAGATTCGAGACACAGTTCGCACGGCAGGTGTAGTGGGGGGGTACAGGAAAGAGGGCGTGCGAGTTCCCATCATTGACAAACTAGACAATGAACGTATGCGATCTGCTCGTGCAAGAAAGTTAAGTGAGATCCGAAGGGATTTCCAACCTGGCCCTGAACGCAACATGAGTCGTGACGCTGTTAAAGACGCAGAACACAAAGGCTTGTCAGAAAACAAGATGTTTAACAACAAGACCTCTAGGCTTTTCCAAGCATCAGCAAGCTCGCCTCATGCGATTGAGCCCCGAGGAGAGCGTCTTGGGTCAATGGAAGAACTCGTGAAGATGAGACGAGGCAAGGGCATGTTGCCTTTGCTGCTGTTGTCACTGCTTGGTGTAGGTGGACTTGGCCTGGCTGGTGCAGCCGGTGGCCGTGGAGATGAAGCTTGATTGATATGGAGATTACGTTCGACCCTCGAGCACATGCTTTGGGGTCAGGGATCCAATTGAATGAGCATCACCAGCTGATGCCAGATTCAGAGTGGATCCTTTGGGCTCGTCGGGAAACTGGGATCGAGGATCTCTTCCAGTACTACCACAAGCAGTCCAATACCTTCGTCCTGGCTAAGTGGATCTACCACCCTGAGAAGGATGGGATCGGGATCTTGATGGAGCTGGAGGCCTTTGACCAGCCTCTTGATTGGGATCCCCCCACTAAGGACTGGCTTCGGGACCGTCTTCGTCCGGCAGCTGAGATTGCCAAGACAGTTCGTCGGGGCATCAGGGATACGGCCAAGGCTAAGCAGCGAGCCAAGCGAGACGGGATTGAAGAGAAGCATCGGGTAGCAGACTGGCTTAAACGTCAGGGTAAAGAAGATGCGGCTTCTTCTCTTAGGCAGAGACAATGGTCTAACAACGCCAGCCCTGAGTTTGAATCCTTCACAGAGGATCTTCAGAACTCGGCCAAGGGCCGCATTGTTACAGGTGGGTAATGGCTAATCCGCTGGTTAAATCTGGGCTGAATCAACTTGTTCAAGAACTGGTTGATCTGTTCCATGCCAGCAAAAACGTGAACATGCTTCAAGGGGTTCGCGGCAACCCTGCGTTGTCTGCGGGATTTAACCAAGGTCGCGGTATCTATGGATTTCGTAGTCGTGATCGGGCTATCCGCCATTTGGAAAACTTGATCTCTGGGAAGCAGAAGCAACTAGGTGCGAACTTCAACGCAGAAAGAATGTCTCCTGGTGTAAGCAGAATTCAAGTGCCAAAGGAGAGTGTTCGGTTTGATGTAACGGGTCTGGACGCTGACCCGGAGTATCACGGTGCGTTTTATGACTTGATAAACAAGAACCAATCTTCGCTCAATGACCTATTTCGAACCAGCGATATTCGGATAATGAATCCGGATCCTTCGCTTCGAGGTCGAATCCTGGGCATTAATCAAAGTGAGAGACCTGCCGCTCGCATTGTGCCCCCACCCGAACAAATCCAAATTGACTACGAAAAGGTTCGGCCTCATAGAACAGTGAAGTCCTATGAGCCTCTCCTTAAAGAATTCGAACAACAAGTAGATGGATACGACGGTGAGTACGGTGAATCGCTGTACGGTCGTCTTGCAGATGCTCTACGGCAGGTGGATAGAGAAGGCTACAACGAACTTCGAGACCTCATGCTTCTTAATCCTGGTCTTGCATTTAGAACAACTGCGTCTCCAAAAATGACAGAAGTGTATCGAAGCCCTGCTGCTTTGGATCTTCTTCTTGATTCCTACAGGTAGATCTATGCACTCCACAAATTCATTTCTCTATACCGTAATTGAGCGTATTCGCGGATATCTGGATGACCCAGATTTCGACGCGAAGTACAGCAACGATTTCATTGTGAGGCACATCATCAGCCCTGTGATGGTTGATGTCTGGTCCCGTCTCAACATGAACCTGGATAATCCAGTCGTGTTGAGGCAAGAGATCGTGTTTGATAAGAACACGGAGTACTACCAGCTTCCTCCTAGTGTTGGAGAGATCTGGCGTATTGCTTGTAGGGATAAGGACGGAGCAGTAATTGACGAGGTGATGCCACGGAACGAGTTCCATCCCCATGGTGTGGGATGGGCCATCGAAGGCAACACTCTCCGCGTTGACCCTAATCAAGAGTCGTTGGCTGGTGGTACGTGGACTATTTACTACGTGCCTAGTGGTGATGTTTCCCCCCACTATGCCATCAACGGCTCGATGGCTGGTGATCGGCGGACTGTCACTCTTTCGGCTGCTCCTGCGTTGGGCGGCGTTGATCGCCGTGAGAACTCATATGCCGGTCAGATCGTCCGCATCTTGTCTGCAACGGGTCTCGTGGAAGAGCGTGTCATCGAGTCTCACGATGTGACGACTAACCAGGTGGTCACTCGGATGGAGTTTGAAGTTCCAATCAGCGGAGATCTTACATACGAGATTGCCCCAATTGGCATGCAATCTCTTTATGAAGCGATTGCTGCTGGCAGCTCATTGAAGCTTGGGGCTTACCGGAAGATCACCAATACTCATTACCAGATGATCCAGCAGCAGTATCGGTCAGCGATCAAGAGTGCCACAGATAACCTTGCCAATCTTCAGATGCGTACTGGAAAGTACTACCAGAAGAACACCATTGACAATACGGGATACGACGAGCTCTCAATGTACGGATCATTCAAGGGAAGGTCTTACTGATGACGGCGAGATACGACTGGACAATCAATCAGGGCGAAACCACGACGCTGGACTACACCCGTACCGAAGCGGACGGCGGTACTAGTGGAATGGCTTTTACAGGTGGTACGTTTGCGAT
>Ga0209535_1001814_pt1 | contig 14197 bp, 23 predicted proteins | sample LinPmetageLP28_FD_184041 | JGI IMG/M metagenome (GOLD analysis project Ga0209535, IMG submission 184041) | Marine viral communities from the Pacific Ocean - LP-28 (SPAdes) (version 2) | ecosystem: Environmental > Aquatic > Marine > Oceanic | place: Pacific Ocean | collected 2009-08-22 | reverse complement strand
AAAACTAATGTCACTACCTGTAATTGTGGTTACATGTGCTTTAGATGATATTAATGTTGTGCTTGTCTGTGCCATCGTTGTTATTTATTGTTCTTTACGTCTCTTGAATCTTGCTGTTTTTGGACCTAGCCCGTACACAGCGGCCAGTTCGTTTGGCTCCTGTCCGTCTACGGTCATAATATCAAGATATTTTATCTTGTATGCTTTACCGTCTGCTTCTCCGTATTCTTCACAAAGGCAATCGTCTTTCCTCACTTTCCTAACTATCAGGTGTACCTTCTTCTCGACGGGTGATCCCATCCAGTCCTTCAATATTGTGGATTCCACAATGGAATCCCTCTTGAATATGTTGTGCTCTTGTAGTTTTTTTATTGCGTTCATTTTTTTACCTTGACAAATTTGATTACTTTGTCTATTCCTTTCTGTGCTATCATGTATATTGGTGTTAAGAATTTTTCGTCCTGTACATAGAAGTATCCATGGTAACAGTGTGGAGATCTGTCTTCCAGGAAGTCTAGTACGAACTTGTTAGTGATTAGACAGTTGTCTATGTTTCTCTCAATGAATTCCCTTAGTGCTTCTCTTTCTGTTTCATTGACGTGTTTGTGTACATCTTTTCTCAAATGCACTTGGTACTTGTACTTGTCATATGGCAACCTATCACACCCCACAGAATCCTTTTCTAGCAGGCCAAATTTAGGATCCACAATCTCTGTTTTGACATGGTAGTTTGTGAATGATCCTATCAAGTCTTTTGACATGCCTTCGTTTGTGTAGAATATTGCTTTCTTGTCCTGCATACGGAATCTCATGCTGTTCCTGTGTTGCATTATGAAGTCTGCCAAATTATTCAAGTCCCTCAACCCCACATTCTTTTGCTTGAGATTGGTAAGGTATTGATCCGTTGTTGGATAGAACATTAAGCTACCCGGCATCTCGAATACCGTCTTGTAACGATACTTGCCGTAGAATAACTTGTTATGATGTTTTCGCATTTTTTACTTTTGCTTTTTTTTTCTCTTTGTTGGTCGTTTTGGTTGTAACTTTATTTGCTTTGAATTCTACTGTAAGTTTTGGAACAACATCTTCTGATAGCGTGACTTCTACCATTCCGCCTTCGTTCAGTTCACCAAACAATATCATTTTAGACAGAGGATTCTTGATCTCTTCGTCGATTATTCTCTGCAATGGTCTAGCACCTAGTTTAGCATCAAACCCTTTCTTGACTAGATAATCCATAGCTGGATCTGTTGCATTTACCTCAACATCTTTCTCCATGGTCATTGTGTTTAATTCTAGTAAGAATTTTTTCACAATAGATTTCATTGTTTTTTCTGCTAATTTATTGAATTTGATAACAGCATCTAGCCTATTTCTAAACTCTGGTGGGAAGAATTTCTTAAGTGCATTGTCATCCTCGCCTGCTCTCTCGCTCTTACCAAACCCTATGTTGTTTCTTTCCATCTCTTCTGCACCTAGATTGGATGTCATAATAAGTGTGATGTTTCTGCAGTCGGCCTTCTTGCCATTGGAACCAGTCACTGTACCGTAGTCCATAACCTGTAGCAACATGTTAGATACGTCTCTGTGTGCTTTCTCTACCTCATCAAACAGTACAACCGCGTGTGGATTTTTTTCCACTTCGTTTATAAACATACCACCACCCATGTTTGAATCTTCGTAGCCTACATAGCCTGGAGGCGAACCGATCAGTTTCGCAATAGAATGTTTCTCTTGATATTCTGACATGTCAAATCTAACCAGTTCTACACCTAGTGTTTTAGCTAGTTGTTTTGCAGTTTCTGTCTTACCACAACCTGTTGGTCCTAGGAACAGGAATGATCCAACTGGCTTGTTTAGGTTTTTAAGTCCTGCCCTTGCAACAAGTATCTTGTCTGTGATTGTGTTTATTGCTTTGTCCTGTCCAAAAACCTGCAGTTTCATTTTCTCCTCTAGTGTCTTTAGATTACTTGCTTGTTTCTGAGACAACTGCTCTATGCTTATACCTGTCATAACACTTAACTCATGTATAATTTCGTCATGATCAATTACACCGTCCTTGGTGCCATTCAATCTCAGTCTTGCACAGGCAACATCTATGATGTCAATTGCCTTGTCCGGCAGTTTCTTGTCTGCTATAAACTTGCTTGAATAATCTACTGCGTCCTCACAGGCCTCATCGGTAATAGTGCATTTATGGAATGATTCATAATATTGTTTCACACCTTTCAGAATCTTAATAGATGTTTCCTTTGAAGGTTCACCAACTTGCAATCTCTGGAATCTTCTCATCAATGCTCTGTCCTTCTCGAAATACTTCCTGTATTCTTCCCAGGTAGTAGATGCAACGACCTTGATTGATCCTTTAAGCAGTGCTGGTTTTAGCATGTTCGCCATGTCCATGTTATTGCCCTGCCCTGTCGCTCCAGCACCAACTATCATGTGTGCTTCGTCTATGAACAGTATTGACTTACCTTTCTGGTCTAGTGCGTTAACGATCATTTTTAATCTCTCCTCGAAGTCACCTCTAAATTTACTTCCTGCGATCAAACTGTTAACATCCAAACTCCAGACAATATGATCCTTTAGGTATTCAGGAATGTCGTCTTTGTTCTTTGCAATTCTTCTAGCAAGTCCTTCTACAACTGCTGTTTTACCAACACCTGGATCACCTACTATCAGTACATTGTTCTTGTTTCTTCTTGCTAATATCTGTTTTAAATTATTTGTTTCTTCTTCTCTACCTATCACTGGATCTATCTTTTTGTCAAAATACTTTTGATTCAAGTTCTCACAGTAGCTCTTTAGTATCCTATCTGCCTGATTGGGTCTCAATCTCTGTTCGCCACCGGGTTGTGTTTGTCCACCAATGGACGCCATTCCCTCGTCAAGTATGGTCTCCGTAGATACAAGATCCATTAGATCCTGCTTGTCAACTTTGTGTTTCTTGAGGAAGAACGCACCATAGCTTTTCTTCTCCGCGAATATGCTGATCAGTATGTCAATAGATGTCACATCCTGTCTGCCCTGGAACAGTGCCTGCGTGAATGCTCTGTTCATCAGTCTCTCTAGAGATGCAGTTTTTCTCGGAACAATTGGATCTTTACTTTTTGAAACTATGTCATTACATTTTGTATCGAGATACTCTTCGATCTCCTTGACCAATACTGCGACATTAATTTTAAAATCTGACAGTGTAGTACCGATCATATTGTCCTTAACCAATGAAAGTAGAACGTGTTCTATGGTCACATATTCGTGTTTCCTCTTCTCTGCTTCTTTAACTGCGTCTTCGAATATTTTTTCTAGTCCTTCGTTTGCTTCTAACATCTCCACTCCAATCTATTGTTCCATGTTGTATTTTCAAAAACGTTACTATGTCCTTCTTGTCCCATTCTAATTCTTGTTGTATTGCACAAATTAATCGCTCCACGTCCTTCTGTGTTGAAGTCTGCTTGTTGTAAGTTCCGTTTAATATCTTCCATACTTTAGTCCTTTTCCCTTTTTTTAATTTTTTCGTGCTTTTTTCTTTGCCATGTCCCATTTCAGTTTCGAGACTCTCTTGTTGAATGTGATGCCGTCCAAGTGATCAAGCTCGTGTTGGAAACACTTTGACTCCATGCCGTCAAGCTCTGCCATGTGGGTCTGTCCATTTGATAATTCATATTGTACTTCAACTTTTCTTGGTCTCTCCACTTTTATCCAAACATCCATGAAGCTCAAACAACCTTCTACATCTATAACTTTTTCTTTGCTTGACTTTATTATCTTTGGGTTCCATATTATAGCAGGTTTTGAGATTGTGTCAAACGACTCGTGTCCTATAGCAAAGAATCTTTTGGTAATGCCTATCTGGTTAGCGGCAAGTCCTAAGCCCCTCTCATCCTTCATGAACTGTATCATCTCATGTTCAAACTTGTTAAGGTCTGCGTGATGTTCTATGGTATCTGTCTTCCAGTCCCACGGTGTACTGACTGTTTCTAGTGTGTGGTGTGGGTATGAAAACAATTCTATCATTATAAATCCTTTATCTTTTTAAGATCTGCTGTTGATAATTGTGGTATCAGTACCAACACTTTGATGTAAAGATTTCCTCTTATATTTAATGTCCTATGTACTGGCATTCCTTTTCCTTTTACACTTAATAATGTTCCGTGCTGTGTGCCTGCCGGCACCTTGACTGTTATCACACTGTCCTCCAGTGTCTTTAATTTTAACTCATGTCCCCTTATGGCCTGGAAACAATCGATGGTCTTGTCAGTGTATAGATCATTTACTTTTCTTGTGTAGCCATCCGAATCCAACACACTCATCTGTACCATTAGATCGCCACGTGGCATATTCTTAATAGAATTATCTCCCATGCCAGCAAACTTGAAAGTCACTCCATGTTGAACACCGGCTGGAATTTTGACTGTTGCGAATTCCTCTCTGCCAGAGGGGAGTTTGTAGTTAATGGTTTTCTCGTTGTCCATCATGGCCTCTTTGATTGATATTGCCATCCTTACCTGTATATTACGATTTGCTTGTGGCCTTGATCTGAAAGTCTTTGTTCGCATGTTTGGATTTCCTTGGAAGTTAAATCTTCCATTAAAGTCCATGTCTCCGCCACTGAATCCTGAGAAGAAATCTCCAAATATGTCCTCATTGAAGAACGGGTGTTGACCTTGTCCGCCTTGTCTGGTCCCCCCGCCAAACTTTCTCTGTGTGTCATAGTCATGTCTTTTCTGTGAGTCTTTCAGTGTGTCATGGGCTTCATTGGCCTCTTGGAATCTGTCCTTGTTTCCACCTCTGTCTGGATGTTCTTTCTTGGCTATGTTCTTGAATGCTTTCTTTATCTGCTCATTGGTAGCAGTCTCACCCACACCCAGGATCTTGTAATAATCTTTCATTAACTATATTGTATAACAGATTGACGATTTGTCAACAGGTGGTATTATTTCTTGATGTCTGTTTTCTTGCCGTTTACGTAAAGGCCGAACCAGGCCGCACCCGCACCAACAACAACAGAAACAAATCCAGCCTGTGCGTTGTTTGGTTCTGGTAATGACATAAACCATTGCATTGTGTTGTAGAACACTAGACCATACAATCCCATCATTATTCTTGGAACAGTTCTCCAGTTGGATAGGAACTGTGGTAATTCTTCTTTAAGGAACAACCATACAATTTTGATCAATGTCCAACCATCCTTGACACCTTTCTTGACTATGTTGTTCTTTACAATCAGTTTGTCTTCTTTTAATTCAGCCATTATTTCACACCTTCAATCTTTGCATCTCTTTTTCTATGACCATTCCATGCAACGAATCCACCTATTCTCAATGACCAGTATGCAAGTCTGTTCATTGTGTAGAATCCGTTTACAATTATGTTGATGTCTCTGAAAATCTCATCTGCCCTTTTTTGTGTAAGTTCACCCATTGTGTCTTTCTTGTTTTCTTTTAGAAGTGTTTTGTACTTGTATGCGTAGTCATGAACAAGTCCACCTATCAACAACACACCAACCGGTGAAAAGAAAGTTCTTAGGAACTTAGGAATACTTGCACCATCAAATTGGAAACCGGCTGGTATCACGTACTCAGTGCCTTCTATGTTGTATTTCCAGTCATCTGTCAATACCCAGTTCCTTGTTGAAAGCAACCACATTACGATTCCTTTCCAAAACCCTTTACCCTTTGTGGCGATCGGTACAGGCTGTAACTTAGGCATTCCTTTGTAGTAGAATTTTAATTTTGTTGTTGCTCTCTTGTCTGTGAAGTTGATTATCGCGGCAACAATTACGACAGCGATCAATACTGTCCATTGCCAAAATTTCATTGCTAGTGCTAATATCATTTCCATGTTTGTTCCTCTTTAATATGCGTATTTATTCAATGGCACCTTTTACGACGCCCTCTGCTACTAATTTCTTCCTGTTTTTCATGTGTTGTTTCTGTGTGTTTGCTTTTGCACCACCAAAGTATGGTACTGCGTGTCCGGTCTTGCACATGATCTCAGTCACTTGTTTACCGTCCACAAGGAAGTCGCCCAGCACTCTGCCGAACTTGCCCTTCATGTCCTCACCTTTTTTACTGATTGTTGTTTGTAACACAGGGTTAGGTCCCAACAATGATTTAAGTTTGGCTTTTGCGGCCAATCCAAATTTCTTTTCTATCTTGTTCCTCGTTCTTGACTCTGGCGTGTCTATGCCCATTATTCTCACACGTTCCTTCATCTGCCAAATGCCAAATCCTAGATCGATGTCCACATCAACAGTGTCTCCGTCTACAACTCTTCTCAATTTACATCTGTATGTCCACATTTTCTAATCCAGTATTATTGCCTTGATTGATTTTTCGCCCATGTATATTTCTGTCTGTGCTTTTGCTTTGATGCACTGGTATTTGACATTCTCATTGTAATTTCTTTCAGCAGTACGCTTACCTCTCAGGCACTTGGCCATCGACTCCTGTATCCTGTGTTCTTTAATCTCACCGTTAATAATCATCAACAATGCCACAACTGTTTCTATAACCATTAGTGTGCGTCTCCATTACCGTTCTTGTATACAATTTCTCTGTCAGCGTCTTTGAGTGCTTCGATATTTGCCTGTGCTTTCTCCATCTGCTTGTTAAGGAACTCTATGTTGATCTTGTTGTTGGACATGCTGTCAAGATGCTTCTGCATTCTATCCACAGTGGTGTAAAGGTCCTCGATCAACATGAACTGTTCTATGTCCTGTGAGCTCTGTCCTAACTCACCTCTTGGATACTTGATCCTGAATTCGTTGTTCTTCTCAATGTCCGCTGTGAGTTTCTGTTCTGCGTGTTCTAGATCTTTTGTCAGTGATGCATTTTGCATTTCCAACAGTGTTAGTCTCTCCACTAGACCAAAATATCCCCATACCCCAACCGCAACTGCGGCCAAGATGGAAAGTAAATTCCGCATGGGCATTGAAATAGATGTGTTATCACTGATCTTCATAATAGCAGTATTTATTGGGAATTACCAGTATCTTCGTAGTACTTCTTGTATTCTTCTAATAGGTTGTTCGTTTCCTGCAGTTTTTGCCTGATCTGTGCGAAGTTCCTAGCAAGTACCTGGAAGTCCTTGTCTGTGATTCCGAACAGTACGGGATCTATGCCGGCCGCTTCTAGTTTAGCAAACACTTCGTCTGCGTTCTCGCTTGTAATGATAATCCATTTAAGTTCTTCCAACTGTAATGCTGTTGGCATTGGATAATCAAGTTTCTCTCTAGGTTGTTCGATTTGGAAAAGTTTGATTTTCTTTTCTCCGCCTATGCTACAACCTGTCAGTGCTAATATCAAAAGCACTAGAATCACGCCCTTGAAGAAACTTACCCAGTATGTTCCATAGTGAGACATCTTCATTGCCTGTCTCCATTTCTCACACCACGCCTTGTGCCAATTAATAATTTTATTCATAATGTACATAGTTCGGATTGGCCAGTGATGGACATTCCGGATTTATCTCTGATTTTAAAGTTGCTTTTAATTCTGCTTCTGTGTGTTCGGCACCCGATGCCAATTCAATGCATCTCGCCGCATTCTTACTACCACCGTTTATAATTCTCTCAATTGATTCTGTTCTTTCAATGGCCAGTTTGCCGATGTCTCTGTTTTTCTTTGTGAATCTTTTGTCTAGGTCTTGTAGATCTTTCTTGAAGGTGTTGATCAACACATTAAGTTTTTTATTACTTTCTAGTATTGCTGTGAAGTCTTCTTTTTGTTGTTCCAAAACTTTTGTTTGTTCGGCAACAGCAGTTTCAAGTTTGATCTGATTTGCTTTCAAAATTGCGTTGTCTGATCTTAATTTCATCACGTAGATACCCGCACCGGCTACACCTGTGATAAGGATAACTGCAAAAATCATTTTAATACTTGAAAACATAATATACGTATTTATTGTATTAAACCAGGCTTGTAAACTGTTTTGCCATTCTCTTTCATCGCAGTCAAAATGCTCTTACGATTACCATCTGACTTGTACGAAACGTGTACCCAACCTGAATCAGGTATGCCTGGTGTGTAGAATTCCAATATCAATTGGTCGAAGTCACAGTTTTCTTCAATCCATTTGGCTACATCATAGTTGCCTGTGCCTGGACATTCTATATCAACTGCTTCGCCTTTGCAGTGTTGTGACTTGCTGGATCCACCTACTGCTTCGTTCAGTGCTGGTCCTCTGTATCCTGAGTTGATAACCGTGACACCAAAGTTCTCTCTAACCTTCTGTACCACGTTTGCAAATAATTCTTTTGCGTTTGCTAAATGCTCTTCGTCTGGGGTGTTGTCAAGACCTTTTCGTGTCGCTGTCTGGCTTTTTGTGAATTCTGCTAGTGTGAAGTTTGCACTTAATCTCATACACTTATTTATCAATAAGTGCGTATATTATATTACCAGCCGCTTTTGCTTAACAAAGCAGACTGATCACCTTTTGTGAAAATGAATTGATTTTCGTTTGTCTTTGTGATGTTGTATGGTCCAAAGTATTTTGTTAGGTGTGTGCATTCTGCGATTGAGTCCATGTCTATTTTGAATGCTTTAGTTTCTTTCATTATTTCGTTTGTCGGAGCAAATTTATGCAGTTCAAATTTAAGATCGTGTCCTGCACCTGCTTTTTTCACAGTCATTATGTTCTCTGCTATCTTGCATTCCATCATGTCGTACTTGTCAAAGAAATGTCTTGCTTCACTAACTTTCATCTCGTTCACTCTTTGTTCATATGCCTCAGGTGTTGTGGGTATTCCTTCTCCCATTGTTCCTGCTGAAACCATCGTTGGGTTATCGTTTTTGTGGTATGTGTATTCAAACTCTTGGATGTTAGTAAGTTTTTTTAAGTCTTCCAGAAATGATATAATTTGACCAACAACTTCAGGAGTCCTTGCAAATTCTATAAACACTCTGTGTTTGCCGTCCTCCAATGTTCCAGGGGTGGCGTCTGCGTCAAGCACACTCTTGTATCCAACTTCTGCGAAACGTTCAAGATCCTTTGCAGGTGCTGATCCGTCTACGACAAATCCAAGAACCAAGATGTTCTTGTCGTCACCCATTTTAGATTTGTATTGATCTACTGAGAATTTATTGCTTACGATGCCTTCTAGGTCTCCGGCCTTTAAACCTTCATTAACTAATGTCATCTATGCTACCTAAATCTGCAGATGATTGTTCCTGCGTTTCTATTTCATCTTGGCCGTGCTTCATGTTTCCTATCAAAGCCTTTGGCATCCTAATCTCCACTATCCAGATATCGTGTGCATCGATCTTACCTTTTGTTGTGCCTGGTCTGTAGTCAGCCGGTGTTTTAATCTGTCTTGGTTTCATTAATTCATCTTTTTTATATGAAACTTTACATCCTTTGTCAAGCAATCTCTTGCCTCCTGCAGGATCCGGCATCTTGTCCGCTGGCCACATGAATGAACATGTTACAAAATGTCTTGAATCTACTGGACCAGAAAGTAATTCACCGTCTTCCCAATTGGTGAAAACATACACATCTAGATCGTCCAGCACTCTCTCAAAGTCCTTCAATATGCTCAAAGTTGGGCCTACAGAGTATAACGATTGTACGTTTTTGATTATGTCTAAGACGTCATGCATAGTTCTTATTTATCTTAAAGATCTGAGTTGTAAAATATGCATACTTAATCAGGAAATTTAATAGTAAGTATTTGTACATGAGTCATAGACAAAGACACATCAAATCACAACTAAACACAACCCACGAGGAACCTTATGCTATATCAGAGCCTACAACTGCGACCTTTATTTCAACGGAAATTATGGAAACTAATGAGGAAAAAGACCGTGTACGACAAGCGAGTAAAGTTGTACACAATGAATCAAAATTGGCTGAAGATTAGGAAACAGAAGGACAGACGTAGACGTAGAGTGATGAATAGATTATGGCGAGCCAGCCAATTGGCCATGCTCAAGCGTATGTACAATCAGGCTATTTGATAAACTGATCTAACATTTCTCCATACGCCTTGTGGAAATGTTTATATAGAGTTTCGTATGCAATATGACCAACTAAATTTGGTTGTCCGGGTACCACGCACTTTAGCACTTCTTCGTTGACAAGATCTAGAACCACCCCCGACTGCACCAACTTTCCTGAACCTAAGTTCTTCTTTGATAGTTCTACAAGTTCATCGTACGTGCCTTTCATGTTGAGACTGTACTTTACAATTAGGTATCTTTTTTTGTTGTGCTTACTGCCCATGGCCTAACCTTGCTAGTTTAATCATCACACTTGCTAGGTTAATCTCCGGATCAGCCACGAATGAATGATCCACTAGGCCCTGTTTGATTATTAACACTGCCTTGTCTTGCAACTCGTCTTCTCTGGATATGATTTCTAAATTATCATACAGCCATCTGTATATCTCTTCGCACTCTTCTGGTCTTGCTTGGGCACAAACAAGTTTCCTTGCTTCTTGTATCTTGCCCTGTTTGAATAGATCAACCATTTGCAATCTGTAATCCTGTTTTCCACTGTCCCCACTTGCCGGTGGCATCAGTTTGCCATCCCTGCAATTCTGTTGTATCATGTTGATACATTTCCTTAGATCGGGATATGATGCTTTAACATAAGTGTCGAGCACTTCGATGTCTGGAGTGATACTTTCGTTAATTAATATCTCACATGCCCTTGCTGTGAATTCTGTCTTGTCGATAGTTTCCATGTGGAAGCCTTGACATCTAGAATGTAGTGCAGGAATGACTCTGTTGGGATAGTTACAAGTCAGTATGAACCTTGCTGACGTGTGATACATCTCCATCACACCACGTAGTGCCGCCTGTCCATTTGGACTCATGTAGTCTGCCTCATCTAGCAATACGTATTTGTAATCACCGAATGGCATTATCTGTACGAAGTTGTTGATCTTCTCTCTTACAGTATCCACTGAATTTTCTCTCGAAGCATTTATTTCCAGTATGTCATAACTGCTGACATCCAGTTCCCCAAACAGCACCTTCGCTAGTGTAGTCTTACCCACACCAGGAGCACCACTCAATAGCAAGTGCGGTATTGCTTTGTCATCAATCCATGTTTGAATTTGCTGTCGTTGTGCGTCATCCCTTACGACATATTCTTTCAATTGTTTCGGTCTGTATTTTTCTACCCAAAGTTCTTTCATTTACGTTTTTCCATTAGTATTTGTTTTGGTGTCTTGCTACCTGGATGTAGTTTTGATAGTCTACAACTTAATAACTTTTTAGCACCCTTGCTTGTTATTATAACAGGTTGTCCGTTTTCATCCAACTCTATTTTTTTAATTTTGGTAGATACATTCCTGAACCTGCCCACTTCTATAAGGTCACCAACCTTCACAATAAGTTTGAACTCTTTCATCTACGTAACCATTTCCTTGCCGCTTCGATTGGATTTTTCAATCCATCATATGTTGAATCTATAAACTTGATATGTTTATAAAGGCTTTGTGACAGTTTGTCAACGGTGGTTTGAAGTTTATCAATCTTCTTGTTTAATTCTTCAATTTCCTTTTTAGTCATCACAAAGCCTTGTATATTATTTTTTATATTTCGCCGCTTCCTCTGATCCGCCTGTCGCAGTTCCTTTACTGTAACTGTGGGCACCCATGCCAGCAAGTTCACCGTTCTGTACAATTAGGTATTGATCCCTGATTGGTGTGTTATCGAACATACATTCCAGTATCTCTCTAACACCGTCAGCATATCTTGTCTGTGCTGATAGTGATGTTCCTGATGTGTGTGGTGTCATGCCATGATTTGGCATTGATCTCCAAACGTGATCATTTGGTGCTGGTTGTGGGAACCAAACGTCTCCTGCATAACCAGACAGTTGTCCGCTTTTCAATGCATCAGCGATGGCTTCTCTGTTACAGATCTTGCCTCTCGCAGTGTTGACAATGTAAGCACCTTTTTTCATCTTGCCTATCATCTCAGCATCAAATAAGTTTTCCGTCTCTGGGTGTAGTGGACAGTTGATTGTCACGACGTCACACACTTTGACCATGGACTCTACTGATTCATGGAAAGTGAGATTCAACTCTTTCTCCACTGCAAAAGGTAGTCTGTGTCTGTCAAAGTAATGTAGGTGTACATCAAATGGTTTCATTTTTCTCAAAGCATCGAGGCCAATTCTGCCTGCCGCTACTGTACCAATGTGCATTCCTTCCACATCATAACTTCTCTGTACTGCGTCAGCAATATTCCAACCACCTTCGTTCACAATTCTGTGTTGGTTGTGATAGTCTCTGACCATTGAAACGATCATCATGACAATGTGTTCAGCAACTGATCTGGAATTACAGTAAGTGACTTCTACAACATCAATCTTGTGATCCATAGCCGCCTGTAAGTCCACGTGATCAGATCCGATACCTGCCGTGATTGCCATTTTTAGGTTCTTTGCTTTTTCTATTTTTTCCCTAGTAAGATAGTAAGGAAAGAAAGGTTGTGATATAACCACGTCTGCGTCAACAATATGTTTGTCCGCTTCGCAGTCATCACCGTCTTTACTAGAAGTAACAACAAGTTCATGTCCTGCGTCCTCTAGAAACTTTCTCAGTCCTAGTTCACCTGACACACAACCTAACAAATCACCTGCATTGAAATCTCTGCCTTTTGGTGATGGTAGCGTCATGCCATCTGGGTACTTTTCTAACTTAGGGAGATCCGTAAGTGGATAACTCTCAGGCATTCCGCCTTTGGGGTCGTCGTATAATACGCATAGTATTTTCATTTTATCTCCTGTTAGTGTTATTGATTATACAGTTTTTCAGTGCTGTTGTCTAGTATTTCCATTCCCATTGTTCTTCTGGTATGCTGTTCCAGTACTCTTCACTGCCTATTTCAACACCTTCACGTTTACCATTCTTAAACCACTCCCAGAATTCCTTGTGTGTCATGCCAGACTCCTGCACCATCTGACCGTCATATTCGTTGACAAAGTTCTTCTTGAACCGTTGGTAATCATCTGCCAGACAAGGTCTGTACTTGGGTTGCTTTGGCAAGGCCTTGTGCCAAATACGTGAACCCCATTTCTGGAACCTGTAGTACTTGTCATAAGCAAACTTCTTGGGATCAACATCATATGTTTCTTTATCTCTCTGTGCATGTAGTTCGTTGAGCAGTTGTCTCAATCTGTTGCCACCCTTGTTGTTTGCTATTCTGTTGTTTGGTATACTACCATTTGGTATACCACCATTAGCATAGATGGGAGGCTTCCAGTATCTGTATGCCATTACTTGCCTCCCTTGTTGAAGTTCACGTATATAACGTTGTGTATGTCTTGATATTTCTGCTGTTCTTGTTGCAATTGATGTTCGAGGTCCTTGCAAAGTGCATCTATGTTGTGCTTGACCCTTGTTACTTCGCTCAATCTGGCACCCACAGGTATGTAGGAATCCTCTGCCACTGCCAGTGCAGTCGCTATGTAAAGGCCCATGGTAGTCAAGTGCGGTTGTGACACACCCAACTGGGTTAACCTCGCTTCCATTTGCCCGATCTGTTGCATCATGTCATTCATGGCTACATCCAGTTCTATCTTGTCGTAGTATTTCGACATCTATATTCTCCTTGTTTTAAAAAAGTTATAAATGGCGGAGGCCTAGTTAGTGTCAAAGACATGGTCCGCTTGTGGTCCTATCACTCATTACAGGAAGTAATGTTAAGCCAATTGTATTTTACATATGAATCGACAAAAAGTCAAATACTTTTTCAAATAATAGATGTTTCTTTGGCCTGCTTATGTAATTGTTCCGTGGCCATGTTTTTACCTTTGGCTTCTACCTGTATGTCGAAGTTCTCAGAGAAGCTCAATGCCCAATCATTTACCTTTTTGTTTGGTAATAGATCCGAATGTGCCCGTAGTTTCTGTTTCTTGCAACCTCTGTCTAGTAGATCTTTCATGTTGTGCATCTCTGTGTGCATTGTGTCTGTCAATCCTGCAACTGCAAGGTGTTCATCACGTGAGTAGGAGTAGTGCATACTAGGTCTCACACCACGCCACGAATCTATAACACGTTTCACTCTGTCATCTGTTGCTTCGATGTATTCCTCATCTCTGATCCAATGGTGGTGTATGTCCAGTACCAATGCTAGATGTTTTTCCAACATCAATGACTGATCTAGTCCATGACTCATCTCGTCATTCTCTATAGTGATTAGGTTCCTTGCCTCCTGCGATAGTCTAGGCAGTGCTT
>Ga0209535_1001813_pt1 | contig 14200 bp, 10 predicted proteins | sample LinPmetageLP28_FD_184041 | JGI IMG/M metagenome (GOLD analysis project Ga0209535, IMG submission 184041) | Marine viral communities from the Pacific Ocean - LP-28 (SPAdes) (version 2) | ecosystem: Environmental > Aquatic > Marine > Oceanic | place: Pacific Ocean | collected 2009-08-22 | reverse complement strand
ACGGAACAACAATAGGGCACACTGATGATACAGATCTGATTACTGTAGCCGATAGCCTATTGACAATAGACGGAGATGTGACTATAACTGGAGGTACTCCAACATTAACAATTGGGGATGCTGGTGCAGAAGATACTAAAATAGTATTTGATGGGAACGCACAAGATTTTTATGTAGGTTTAGACGATAGTGCAGATGATTTACTTATCGGTGTAGGTTCAACAGTGGGTACAACTCCAGCCATTGCAGTTAACGAAAATGCAGTAGCAAATTTTGCAAACACTCCAACTGTTGGTGGTGTGGAAGCTAAATTTGGAGGTAAAGAAACAATATGGGTGCCAGCAGGAGCAATGTACCCAAGTACAACAAATCCTTGTAGTGATTTAACGCAGGTTGAAACAACTGCATTACGACCAGATTTAAAAGTGTTAGACTTTGCAACAGGAGCAGATGATTTTGCTCAATTTAGTGTTGCTTTCCCTAAGTCTTGGAACGAAGGAACAATAACATTCCAGCCTTTTTGGACTGTTACAGGAACTAATACAGGAACAGTTGCATGGCAGTTAGGTGGTATAGCAGCATCTTCTGATGACAGTATTAATACAGCATTTGGTACATTAGTTGCTACTACTGCTTTGGCACATAGTGGTACATCCAATGATTTAATGGTGTCTGTTGAAAGTGGTGCAGTAACCATTGCAGGTTCACCAGCAGCAAACGATTTGTGTTTCTTTCAAATAAATAGAGATGTTTCAGCAGATAACCAATCTGGAGATGCGAGGCTTGTTGGTATTAAAATATTCTTTACAACTAATGCAGGGAATGACGCATAATGACTTCTTTTGGTTATAATGTTTTAGGATTTGGAAATATTGTATCAGCTCCTGCTGGGCCTTCTATTCAATATTTAATTATTGCTGGAGGTGCTGGTGGTGGTGGCCGAAACGGTGGAGGTGGTGGTGCTGGAGGCTACCTTTCTTCTATAGAAGGAGAATCAACAGGTGGAGGAGGTACATTACAAGATGCTTTTGAGTTTACTTCAGGTACAGAATATACCGTTACTGTAGGAGCAGGTGGTGCTGGAGGTACTACTCCCGGATCAGATCAAGGACAACGTGGAACAAATGGCAATAATTCTGTTTTTGGAAGCATTACAGCTATAGGTGGAGGAGGTGGTTCTGGAGAAGCTGCTACTACACCACAAGGAGCAGATGGAGGTTCTGGAGGAGCTTCTACTTACCATGATAGTGTTAGTGCTGGTGGTGCTGGTACTGCAAATCAAGGATATGCTGGAGCAATTAGTCAACAACATGCAGATGGAGGTAATTATTCTAGCCAAAATGAAGCTGGAGGTGGTGGAGCAGGTCAATTAGGTCAGCAAGGTGATACGACAACTGGTAGTTATGGAAAATCTGGAGATGGTGGAGATGGTCTTGCGTCTAGTGTAACTGGTTCATCTGTAACAAGAGCAGGAGGTGGAGCTGGAGGTTGGTGGGCTGTTAATATTCCGGGTGCTGGTATTGGTGGTGCTGGAGGAGGAGCTTCTTCTCAAACTTCACATGATAATCCTGGTAATGCTGGTACAACAAATACTGGAGGAGGAGGATCTGGAGGAACAGATAAAGGGGGTGCTAATAATTCATATCCGGGAGGAGCTGGAGGAAGTGGAGTTGTTATATTAAAAGTACCAACTGCTAATTATACTGAAACAACAAGTGGTTCTCCAACTGTTTCAACTGTCGGTGATTTTACAATTTTATTATTTAATTCTTCTGGGAGTTACACAGCATAATGGCACATTTTGCAAAGTTAGATGAAAACAATATAGTTACACAAGTAATAGTTGTATCTAACGATATAGCTACTTCAGAAAATGCTGGAGTTACATTTATAAATAATCTTTATGGAACTATTGATACTTGGAAACAAACTTCTTTTAATACGATTGCTAATAATCATAAATTAGGAGGCACACCTTTTCGTAAAAATTATGCAGGAATAAATTTTACTTATGATGCAAGCAGAGATGCTTTTATTCCTCCTAAACCTTATGCAAGTTGGGTTCTAGTTGATGCAACTTGTCAATGGAAATCTCCAGTAGATTATCCAGATGATGATGATAAAAGATATGTTTGGAATGAAGATAACCAAACATGGGAAGAAAGATAAATGAGTAAAATTATAAAAGCAATGAATCTATGTTAAAGGAGAACAGTATCAATGGCTGATGAATTAGAGATGGGAAAGCTCATACAAGCTGTACAGACACTTTCCAAAGACGTAGACCGACTGTCCAAAAGATTAGACTCGTTAGAGAGCCAGCTGGACAAAGGCAAGGGCTTATTTATAGGCATACTCCTTGTAGCAAGTGGAGCTGGAGCAGCAATATCAACAATAATGAATAAGTGGTTTTAAAAAATGGCAAAGTTACCAATTAGAAACAATAGAATGGGTTATGCAGTAGGAGATTTTGTTTCATCAGTTCCTGATCAAAAAACAACATTAGGTGTAGATGAAAAAGCATCTTACGTACCTCAAGTTGCTGATGAAAGTGTTGAAATATTACCTTCTACAACTGGTCAACTATCTTCTACTATACCTACAGCTAGTACTACTGCAGCAGGGTTAAGTAATTTAGCTGTAGCAGTGCCGGCAACACAGTCAGCAAATACTTACACAGGGTATACAACATTAAACACTCCTACAGCTCAGGCTGCACAAGGCACTATGGATTCAAGATCTGTTATAGGAGAACCTTCTATGACAGCAAATGCTACTAGATTAGAACAAGACGTATCTACAGAATCACAAGCTACAGCTGCAGAAACTACAGTATCTTCTTTAAGCACTGTACAAGGACAGTTATCAAACCTAATGGCTCAATTAAATACAAACGGTGCTGATTTGCCCCCTTGGGCTGCTCCTGCTGTACGTAAAGTAAATGCTATCATGAATCAAAGAGGTTTAGGAGCTTCTTCAATGGCTTCTGCTGCTATAACACAATCTATATATGAATCTGCATTACCCATAGCAAGCCAAGATGCAAAAACATATGCTGCTATAGATTTAGCTAATTTATCAAACAAGCAAGCTGCTGTAATGCAAAATGCTACGGTCTATGCAGGAATGGATAAAGCTAATCTTGATGCTAGAATGAAAGCAGCTGTAACAAATGCTCAATCTTTTTTATCTTTAGATTTAACAAATTTAACTGAAGAAAATAAAATAAATGCAATAGAGTTTCAAGGAAAAATGCAAGATTTATTAGAAGACCAAAAAGCTGTAAATGCTGCAGATCAATTTAATGCTAAATCTGAAACACAAGTTATGGAATTTTTTGCTGAACTTGGTACTCAAATAGAAAATGCTAATAAAACTAGAGTAGCTGCTATGAAACAATTTGATGCTAGTGAGAGTAATGCTATTAGTAAATTTAATACACAGCTAGATGATGCAAGGGATAAATTTAATTCACAAATGTCTGCTCAAATATCTCAAGGTAATGCTAATTGGAGAAGGCAAATTAACACATCAAATACAGCAGGTGTCAATGAATCAAACAGAATCAATGCACAAAATTTACTAGGTTTAAGTGCTACTGCTCAAGACCAACAATGGCAGAGGTATAGAGATGAAGCTTCTTGGCTTGTAACTACTTCTGAAAATGCACAAGATAGAGCTCATAAAGTAGCATTATTAGGTCAACAGAATACTTATAATATTGATCAATACGAAAAAGAAAGATGGGATATTTTACAAGACATGGTAGCAGAAACTACGTTTACCGGTGTTCTTAACTATATAACAAAACAAACTTAACCGACAAAAGGAATAACACATGGCAGGATATGGAGGATCAAACAACACTACAGGAGGGTCTTGGTGGAAACAAGCAGTTGAATGGGGGTCAGACTTTCTTGATACTGCAGTTGATTGGGGGTCAGACCTAGGGTCTAGTAGTGCTCCTAAACCTCCTTCTTTTCTATCCCCTACCACTTACTCTACAGGAATAGGTGGTAGAGATATTACAGGAGTATCAGGAAGTAATAGAATAGGAACTACTGATAGTTCTAATTCTGGATGGGGTTGGTGGGATACTGCTCAAAAATATGCAGGGTATGTTGATGATTATGCTATAGATCCTCTTAAAAAAGTAATGGGTTATGGAAGAGATATATATGATGTTTTACCTAAAGGTGTTCAAGATGCAATAATGGGTAAGGGTAAAGATTCTGACGATAAACCTAGACCTAGAGCTAAGGCTGCTAGAGCTGTAGCCGACATGTCCTCTACTGCTAGACAGATAGGATCAAGTCAACCACGTAAATTTACACCACAAAACCCTTATAATAGAAACAGCCCTACAGGAGAAGTAATGTATCAGGCTGCTAAAAATGAAGCTATTAGAGAAGCTATGTTACAGTCTATTAATTCAGGGTCTAAAACAATATCTTTAAATCAAGCTAGGGATATATACACACATCTAAGTAGGAGATCACTTTAATGCTAACAAACCCTAATGCACTAGGAGTAGAAGACAGTTTAAAAAATGCAAATACCGATCCTCTTGATAGGCCTATTCCGGGCCAGTCTTTAACAGGAGATATGGGAAGATATGCATGGGAAAAACCTGCTGAGTTTACTGATGTAAATGAAGCTTTTGAAGTTGTAGTCAATAGTATAAAAGCAAATAAAAGAACACAGAAAGGCTATGATGAAGTTATAACATTAGGAATGCCTTTAGAGAGTATTACAAATACTATTACCTTTGGAGGGTTTGTAGAAGGTAAATGGAGTGTTGATGTAGCTGAGATGTTGAAGCCTCCTATTATGGCTTTTTTAATGCTGTACTCAGAAGAAAAAGGATTACCTTTTATTCCTTTTAACAATGACTCTTCGACTTTAGAGACTCCTGTAGATAAAATGGATAACTTTGATTTCTTGTCTACTATGGCTGAAAATAATCCTAAAGCTCACACCATGCTTAAAACAAGTATGTCTGAAGCTTCTGATGAGCTTATAAGAAAACAGGCAGACTCTAGTTTATTAGAAGATAGTTTTTTACAAGTAGAATCACCAGAGGAGATAACAAATGGCTGAGTCAGGAACTGGATGGATTGGGGTTATGACTGCACTTCAAAAATTTCAAGCAAAAAATGCAGATAAAGCAGCAAAAGAAGCAGCATTTGCTTTAGAGTTTGAGCAAAAGAAAAAAATAAAACAAATGGGCTTAGATATGGATTTGGATTTTCAGACAGATTCAGGTAATATTTATAGAATAAATGAAGCTGAAGTTAAGGGTGATGTAATAAAAGAAACTTTATCTTCAGAATATAAGTTGCCTGAAATAGTAGGAGTGAATAAAGGAAGAGAAGAGTCTGCAAAAGATATAACAGTAAAAAATCAAAAGTACTATAACAATCTTAAAGCTATGCCGGGTAATCCAGATATGACCTTTGGCCAATTTTATCAAGAAGGAGATGTTCTACAATCATATTATAAGATAAATGCTCGTAAGAACATGAACATGCCTTATCTTGAACAAGAAAAACTTAATGGAGATGCTGCTCAAGCTGTAGGACTACCTCGAAATACTCCTCAAGCAGAAGTATCAAATTATATTTCTATGTTAGAAACCAGACAAGAAATTGCTAAAAATAACACATTGTTTAACACTCCTGTTCAAGATGGTGGAGGTCTTTCACAACAGGTAGAGAGTTATTTTACAACAGAAGCAGATAGGATGAAATCTAATGAAGAACTTGTAGGGAACTTAGCCACGTTAAAACAACAAAGTCCTAATATAGTACTTGGAAAGATAACAGATTATGATGTAGGAGAAAGACTTACATTAGCAAAAGACATAGTTGCTGTAAACGAAGGTAAAGTAAACAGGCATACATTAAGTGAATTACAAATAAAACAACTTAATAAAATAAATAAAGAAAAAGGCCTTGGTCAAGTAAATCCAGATCTGCCTTATATTACTTTTGATAAAATAAGCAAATATACTTTAAAAAATGATAGTGAAAGAAATATTGCTGCAAAATCAGTAATAGATCAGTACACTGCTCTTCCTGATGAAGTTTTTAAAACTCTTAACTCTACTACACAAAATAAAATAATAAAAAACATAGCTCAAGCTGGTAATGTATTGTTTCGAGCTAATGAAAATTTTGAAATGAAAGATGGAAAATTAGTAGTAAAACAAGGTTATGTAGTAAATTTAAATGATATGGGTTTACAATTAAACCAAGCTCCTAAGTATGTTAAAAAAGCTCTTAAAACTATCACTACAGACGAAGAATTTGTACCTACAAATACAGTAGAAGGGGCTATTGAGGACAACAGCAAAGTTACAATTTATAATGAAAAAGAAAATACTCTTGAAAGAGTTTCTACAAATTTAACAAAAGAGTTAATAAATGAAATTTTTCCTCCTATTGTAACCAGTATAGAACAAAGAGATATAACTCCTGATATGGCTTTAACACATATAGTAAGAAGCCATGCCATAGCTAATGATAACGATTTAGACGAGTATATAAAAGATGGAGATCTTCTTGGAGAAGCTATAGGACAAGCATCTTTGTACAGAAACAGGGCTCAAGCATCTCATGCTCTTGCTCCAGCATTATTTACACCAGATGGTAAAGGAGGTAATACCCTATTGCTTCATAGAAGTATTGTTAACAGAAAAGTACTTGCTATGTCAGTAGCTAAAGCTGCTTTATATTCTAGAGAAGTATCTAAAAAAGGGCCAGCTGTAATAGCAGCAGGTTTACAAATAGACCCTTATATTTTTTACAAAACACAAGGGGAACTTTTTTCAGAAAATTTAAATTTAAAAATTTTAAAAACTTCTACAAATTGGTTGACTTATACTAGACAGTTAAAAGAAAATGATCCTACTAGAGGAGGAGGAACTCAAAGGATTATTGAATTTAATGAAAAAACTTTTCGAGAATCTTTAAATTTAGATCGAGACTCAGCACAAAAAGCTTTGTCGTTTGCTATCCCTGCATATCAAGCAGGAATTGCTTTGTTAGAAAACATAAACGAAACAAAAGTTGGTGGTTCATTACCAGCAAAGTTTATACAGTTTATTGATAATTTAAGAGATTTACCAGAGCAGTTTAGTGGTTTAACTTTATTTGGAAATTATTCAAATAGTGCTGATGTTGGTGGTATAAATGTACAAAGCATTCTTAGCAACATAGGTGGCATGATAGAAGAAACAGATCTTTCAATAGGTGTAGAAAGTAATACAAGTGTTCCTATGAAAGGTATTTTAGAAAAAGCAAAAAGGGGTGTTGCAGAAAACTTTTCAAAAAACAATGATGATTTTTCTGGTATGACTTTAGCACAAGTTATAGACGGTATGAGAGGTAAGTCTGACTATAGTCAAGCTGAAATGCTTGCTCAACAAAAAATGTTACATGCTGCTTTAGTGTTCTATACAGCTGCTGCTTTCCAAGGTGAAGGAGGTAAGGCTATATCTGATGGTGATAGAAAGTTTGTAGAATGGGCATTGAGTTATAGTTCTATATCTTCTCCAAAACAAAGAGGACATGCTATAGCTGGCATGTTAAAAATAATTGGAAAAGCAAGGGCTGTTAATGAATTATTAGCCTCTGACAGCTTAGAAGATAACTATGCCGGTAAAAACTATAATAAAATCTATGGAGATAATGTACTGTCTGCTCGAGAAATACCGATGGAACTATTACAAGCATATGGTTATATGTATGATGGACAATCAGAGGTTACTTTAGCACAAGCAACTATTTCAAATGAGGTATTAGACAAAAGTAATAACGACTTTCTTGAAAAAAATAAAGATGCTACAATGGGTACACCTGTTCCAGATAATCCTGCAAATACTACAAAAAATATTTCTGGTGAAGAGGTAACAAATGTTACTAAACAAGATTCTGTGGAACCGGTAGACGTAATTTATCGTACAAGTGATTCAGGACAATTAAGTGTAAGTGCTGATGCTGACTCAGATACAGTTCAACGAGCAGTGGATAATGCTTTAGACTCTAATGAAGCCAATAAGATAATACTTAATTTTTCAAATTATGAACTTACCAATCCATTTGCAAACTAAATAAAGGACCTTTTTATGGCTCAAGGATATAGCATGATACCTACCTCTAATAAAAAAGAAATAGTTTCTTTAAATGAGGTAGATGATGAAGTTTTAAAAAACTTAAATAGAGAAGAAAAGATAGAAAGAGTTTCTACAGATACTGGTCTTGCTACAGAGATGGATAATCTTATGAGTACAGAAAGTGGTAGAGGTATTGTAAACTCTGCATCAGAACAAGGTCAAGGTTTTCCTCTTACAACTATAGACTATTTTAACAGAGCTAAAAAAGAAGGAGATACAAACTATTCAAATACATTAGATCCCGTTCCTGTAACAGGAGCTTCTAAAGGAGGTTCAAGTTTTAGAGAAACTTTTTTTAATGCACCAAAACTTCCCGGAAAAGAATTATTTAGTGCCACAAGTGATTTGCCAGAAATATTATATACTACCATAGAAGATTCAGGGGAGACTATACCAAATGCTCTTGCTTTTTCTAAAACAGTAAAAAGAAGAGACACTGAAGGCAGGAAAGATCAAGGGGTATACACTTTTGATATAGGGCTAGGACAAAACCAAGATGTAGACTTATACTCAGGAGTAGTACGAATAAATCTTCCTGTAAACAAAGAAGATTTACCCTCTTACCAACAAGGAATAGGGGCAGATATTTACCTTGGAGGACAGAATGTACCTACACAACCTATGTATATAAAATTTACAGACAGGTCTTATAAAGAAATAAAAGCTAATGTTACCTCTCTTATGACAAGGTGGAATTTTAGAAATAGTCAAGACCTTCCTAATCCAGATTTTCAATCTTCAGCAGAGGTTCCTTTAGAATTTAGTAACTATGGCCTTAATATTAGAGCTAAAAAAACAGCTATAAATAATGTGACTGGATACAATGAAAACGTAGAAAATATTCTTTTTAAAAAAACTACAGGACAAACAGTTGGCCCTGTTTATGATCTAGGTAAGTTAGCTGCTATTGATGGTCTTCCACTATTGGCTGAAGGTGCTTATAGAGCAGGTACCACAGTAGCTTCAGCTTTTAATATTATAGACGAAACAGATTGGGGAGTAGATAAAGCTACTGGAAAAAAATCAGAAATTTATCAAAGAAATTTAGATTATTCAGCAGCAAAAAGAGCACAATTATCAGCTGCTATTCCTTCAAGTGGAGATATACTTACAACATGGTTAGTTGAGAATGAGCTTGATGATATAACTGATGGGGGAGCTTTGTGGACAGCACAAAGTATATCTAACATGTTAGAAAATAGAAATGCGTCTATGATGCAAAGATTTTTTGTAGATTATGCTGCTGGTTTATCTTTTGTAAGTGTACTAGATAATGTTGTTCTTAAAGCTTTTGGAAAAGGTCCAAATGCAGCTAAACAATTTGTAAGGGCATTAAATGGAGATATAATATCTCCTAAATCTATGAAAGCAACAGGGGTTTGGGAGACAGGTTTTGATTTTTGGAAGAAAGAACAAATAAAAAAATCTAACGTACAGCTAAAGCAAGAGTGGAAAAATATGCCTCAAGTACGTAAAGATAAATATCTTAATAAAGCTTTCAGTTCTTTTATGAGTAAAAAATTAGATAAACAAAGTTTGTTTTCTCCTAGTTTTTTAACAGCTAATACTTATACTAATAGATTAAATTTAGGCAAAAGCATACCTGCATATTGGAAAAATGTAAAATTAACAGAAAGGTTTGCTGCAGCAGGAGGTGTCTACGGTCAAGAAATGTTTGGAGATTGGGGGTATCTTCCCGGTGCTTTAGGCACAGCTGTTACTATGCCTTTTCTATTAAATAGAAATTTTTATAAAAGAATTGCAAATACTAGAGTAGGAGCTGTTGCTGTTGCTCCAATAGAATTAGGCAAAGGATTTTATAGTGGTATGGATTCTTTGTTTTTTGTTGTTTCTAAACAAAGACCTCTTACTAAAGGAGCTTATAATAAAGCTGCAAACAAACTTAGGGCTCAAGGAGTTCCTGAAGAAGATATAGAAAGAAGAGTATATTTTGAATCTGGTATAATGCCTTTAGAAGATAGTGCAGCAGGAAAGCTTCAACCTTTTTTCATAGTAGACAAAAAAGGAATAGAAAGATTAGCTGCAAAAGGAGATAAAGAGTATGATATATTACAAGACATAGCTGATCAAATAAATAATACTACTGACCCTATTATAAGAGAAAACCAAGTAGAAAAAATAGGTGCTTTTTTAGATATGCAAAACAACCTTGCTGATATGATAAATAAAGATAGAGATAGATGGTTAAGTTTAGGAAATGCAGATCTATCTAACCATCCTTTAAATAAATTAGGAGGTTCTTTGTATGACGTTTTAGATTTAATTACTACAAGAGCAGCAGTAGAAGGATCATCTGTTACTGCAGATTTAGGAGTAATGGTACGTATGCGTATACAAAAAGCAGATTTCTTGTATGCAGACAGAAAAGATAAAATAGATAGTATTGGACAATTTTTAGCTGATTTAGACACAACTAAATCTACGTATGTTATGGGAGAAGAGTCTACTAAATTATTAAATCAAATAAAAAACTTTATAGATATAGAAGATAAATTTTTATTTGAACTTAATAAAAATCTTAATACTCTTCCAGAAATTTTTAGTAGAGTTTTTAAACAAACGGAATATGATGCAGACGAAGTATTTAACCCACAATTATTAACAGGTAAAGACACTATATTAGCTGATTTTTATGAAACTTTAGGGTTAAAAGAGTTAGAAAAAACTATAATACCGGGTTTATCAGCTGTAGAAAAACATAGACAAATAACTCACAAGTATATAGTAAGTGTTTTAGATAATTTAAAATACAACAGAGAGGTTCAGGGAGATAAAAACCAAACTTTTATTTTTAATAAGTTTAATGAAATATCTCAAAACAGAAGAACTTTAATGGGCAATGCTGTTTATGGACCTTTTTTAAAAGCATCTAAACAAAGTGGCAGTCAACCTATAGTAGGTGAAGATATAGATAATTTATTTTCAAACGTATTTGAATTATTAAAAAAAGATCCAGATAGTATGGTTAGCAAAGGATTATCTGGCCAACACAGTGCAGATGTTAGAAAAATATTTAAATCTGCTTTAGAACCTAATGGAAATGAGTTTAGAAAATTTTTATTAAACAGTCCTTTATTTAAAGAAATGTATGATGAAGGAGGTTGGCCTGCTGTAAATAAAGCATTAGGATTTGATGTTACAAATAATATAACCATATACCAAGCAAGATTAAATCCAGAATTAGCTTCAGACGCATTTAAAGAGTTAGATTTAGGAGATGTTTTTGGTGAGTTAGAGTTAACATCTAATACTATTGTAAGTATGCACAAAATTCTAAAAGATAAACACTATAGATTAACTCAAACAGTAAAGTCTGGTACTTCTACTCCAGAACAAAGAGAAATGCTCTCTGGGTATTCTGAATTGGTTGGCAAAGATAATGAAAGCACTTTAAATATAATATTAAAAAGTAACATGGATGATGCTGTATATAATACTTACCTAGCAGCTACAAAAATTTATGCTCAACATGTGGCTCCTCATAAATACAGCAGATTTGAACAGTTATATCGAAAAACTAATAGAACAAACGCAAGTTTAGATGACACTATACCGGGAACAGGTTCTAGAAACCAATTTAACAAATCTGTAAAAACACAATTGGAAGATATAGGAAAACTTATTATAGACGATCCAGAAGATGCTTACAATATATTAGCTCAACAATATGGTACAAGAGCAAGGGTACCTACTGGAGAGGTAAATGAAAGGGGTGTTGCTCTATATAAAGATGCTTATGTATTAGCAGATGCTGACCAAGCAGAAATATTTAGATTTGTTGTAAGAAATGCTATTCATGCTCATGCAAAAAAGAATTTACAAAAAGGTTTAGAAAAAGTAAAAGGAAAATATGCCAGTAATTGGCAGGCAATAAAAGATAATGACGAGTTAAATACTCTTTTAACAACGTATATGGCAGGAGGAGAGTTAGACAGCAAAATAATAGAGTTTTCTAATTACACTAAAATTATTAATGGAACAGAGGTATGGACAGGAGAGGTAGATCAAGTAACAGGAAAACTTTTATATTCTACAGACACCCCTTTTAGTTCACGATTGCAAGCTGTTGGAGATGATGCTATAGATGCTACATTAGCTTCTGAAAGAAAAGAAATATCCGGGGGAGTAAAAGGAACTAAGAGTAAATTTGACTTAGTACCTTTGTCTACTTTTTCAGAACAGCAAGGTAAACTTCAGTTTAATTACCAAGATACACAAAATAGAATGTTTGACAACGAGTTTAGACATGCTGTAGAAAGCAATAAAACATACCAAGCAGAATACAAAAATTTAATGGTAAGTTTTTCTAGTGCTAAAGGAGATATTCAAGACAGAATAGAGGTGTTTATACAACAAGAAAGAGACATTTTTGATAGGTTACAAGAATATTTAACAACTAAGACTGGGTATCAACCTACTCCTTATTCTGCTCAAGCTGAAGGAAGTTTAAGTAAAGCTACTGATGCATTACTATCAGCTCCAGAAAATATAGATACTTTTATAGAAACTTTAGTTACTGCAAAAGGCAAAAGAGGACTTTTGTTAAAAGGTTCTGAAAAAGCAAGAAGAAAAGAAGCTACAAAATATGTTGAATCCCTTTTAAAAAAGAGATTTGTAGAAGAGATAATGGTTGATACAGGCACTACAAGATTAGTGGTTGATCCTGTTACTGGCAAAGAAGCTAAAATCCCAGTAAAAAACATGCTTCCTGATTATGACAATTTTATTGCAGTAAGAGATAAATATGGCCCTTTGTTAGAAAGGTTTTTAGGAGAAGAAGAAACTAAAATGTATTTACAAATAGCTCAACTTTCATCTTTGTTAAATAGAAAAAATTACTTAGAGCTAACTGCTTCTACAGGAATAGGAAGAAAAATAATGAACTCACCTACCACAATGACAGTTTCTAATGGTTTAGCTAAAGTATTTGCTTGGAGTAGAGGTGTAGTATCTCCATCATATGTAGGTGTAGATGGATCTATTAGAGTATATAGAAAAAGTAAAGCAGATATGCTTACAGCTGTACTAACTTCTCCTACAACACCAGACAGCCAAGGAATTACAGCTATAAAAGCTTTGTATGAAGTTTTAGAAAATAATAATTTTGATCCTCGTTATGGCAGAGCTCTTTCAAAATTATTACCTGTAATATACTGGGAATCAAATGTTAGAGCAACGGGATATGAATTTCAAGGAGTATTGCCGGGAGACTTACTATATGGTGTTCCTGCTGTTGACGTTCCTATTCCTGAAGGTTTTGAAACAAAAAATAAATATAACGTAGAAGGAGAAGGGGGGCTTGTAAGACGACCAGTGAGTTCTGAAAGTGAAACAAAGTATAAAGATCAAATATTAGAAGAGTTTGGAAGCATGACTGGTTTTAGAAAGGCTGTGGAAGATAAAGATCCCAAAGCTTTATTAAGATTAAACTTTATTAGTAGAACCCAAAAAGATAATAACCTTAAAAAAGAGTTAGAAACTTTAGGGATAATAAAATAATATAATTTATTTAATTAACAAAAGGAGAAGACTTATGGAAGAAGTAAGCATGATGACGTACATAATGAGTAACTGGCAAGCATGGTTAGCAGCAGCTACAAGTGTAGTTGGCTCTGCAGCTATAGTTGCTACACTCACACCTAATAAATCTGATGATAAAATAGTACAAAAAGTATTAAGTATTATTAATTTTATAGGAGCTAACGTAGGAAAGGCTAAAAATAACGATGGCTAATGATTATACTAAAAATAAATCGGGAATGATGGGAAGAGCAGATTCAAGTGCCTTCCCTAATCCTATGTCAAATGCAATGGCTATGAAACCTAAAACTGATACTAAACCTATGCAAGATGGTTATATGTATGGGGGCATGATTAAAAGCCCTAAAAAGAAAAAAGGTTATATGGGTGGAGGAAAAGTAAGAAAGATGTATGCTAAAGGTGGTGGTATTCGTAAACCAACTTACTCCTAGTTAAGAATTTTACGAATATCTCTTTCCATAT
>Ga0209535_1001812_pt1 | contig 14203 bp, 17 predicted proteins | sample LinPmetageLP28_FD_184041 | JGI IMG/M metagenome (GOLD analysis project Ga0209535, IMG submission 184041) | Marine viral communities from the Pacific Ocean - LP-28 (SPAdes) (version 2) | ecosystem: Environmental > Aquatic > Marine > Oceanic | place: Pacific Ocean | collected 2009-08-22 | reverse complement strand
CTACTTTAATAGTAAATGTATTGTCTCCAGTGGATAATTCTGCTTCAGTTATATACTCGTGCATAGTTTCTAAAACCATATCGTGTAATTCAGTCTTTTTCATTGTTGTCATTTGTTATAAATATAAAGTAAGGTAGTCTTCCAAGTTAATTTGTGGATTCCACCCTAACATATCTTTAGCTAAAGTATCAGTATTGAGAGTATCTCGTGCCTCACCTGGTTTATATGGTTTATATATTGGGGTGATATTTAACATCTCAGCAATTTCATTTACTGAATGATTTCTGCCCCTACCCAACTCAAAATTATTATTATAGGCTTGTTGTTTTTGTATTCTAATTAAAGCATCTACTATATCATCAACGTGAGTAAAATCCCTACGTTGATCACCATCACCATAAATTTCACATTCAATTCCTTTTTCTATATTATTTAACCATCTACCGATTAATGTAGTATACCCACCTTCTGTTAATTGAGAGGGACCATAAACATTATAGAAACGAACAATAGAGGCTTTTAAGTCATAATGTTCTTGGTATAACTTAACTATTTCTTCACCTACATCTTTACTAAATGTGTATGGATTTTTAAATTTACCTGAATGGTGTGATGATGAACCTGCATATATTAAAGGTACATTATTTTTGGCACAATAATCTACTATTTCTAAAGTTCCATTAGCGTTAGTTGTAAAATATTTTTTAGGTTGCTCAAATGAGGGTTGAATACGGGCTATAGCAGCCATATGAAATATTACATCGGGGTGTTGGTTATAAACCCATTTGTAATCATAAACTTTCCTTATATCAAAATTTTCATATCTAACCCCTTTAATGTGGTTTTCTTTTTTACCTGTTGAGTAATTATCTATTGAAGTTACTTCATGCCCTAATTCCACTAATTTTTTGCATAAGTTAGTACCTATAAAACCAGCCCCTCCTGTTACTATTACTTTCATTTGATTAAATTTTTTTCATGTGATGTAAGGTCATTAACAATAATTTTCATATTTCCATATTCAAATTCTCCTATCTCCCCTCCTTCTTCTAATACTTCAGGAAGAACTTGAATCATTTGATAGTCTTGGTTTGTAAAACTAAAAGCATCAATTTCTACTATAACCCCATGATTAAAATTATGTAAACTAGAGTCATTAGGTTTTACACGTTCATCCATATTGTATGTAGTAAGATTTTCTTCTTTATTCATATAATGACTATATTGAACCCAATGACCATCACCATAATACACATTACACCATGGTTCAAGAGCTTCTAATATTTTAAGGTTATTATTAATGACTTTAAAAGCAATATCGTATTTAGGGGTAATTATAGGTTTCATTAGGGGGTCATGTTTAACCATTGTACCCCATTTACGGATAAAATTGCGCATATTTTTATTAGTGGTATAAAGCCATTCTTCGCTATTCTGTCCAGCGGCTCCCCCAGCATGTTTATTGAATCTGCTTCCTCTACTTGTAAAATGGTAAACTAAACCCTCCCAGGTTTGGATTACTTTATAACCATTTAATATAAAACGATTAAATAAATCACTATCTTCTTTAGATTGTGGGGCAAATAATTCATCATGACCACCAACTGCTAAGAAATCTTCTTTATACATACACCATGGGGCAAATATACCTTCAGTAGTTAAAGTATCGTGTTTGGGCTTGTACTCATTAGTAACCCAGTTGTTAAATTTACCTATATCAAAATCTTCTACTTCAGTACCAAAATCGACTAACATTTTTTCAGGTCCATCTGGGTGAAGTGGAGGTTCAACTCTAGTAGCACTAACAACAGTACCTGGTTTTAAATGTTTTAAAATGTATTTATCTAAATTAGGTGCAGCAACCATATCGGCATGAAACGCCATAATGATATCTGTTCGAGCCATTTCAATACCCTTATCAAACATACCAACTATACCAATACGTTCGGGTCCATGGTTATGATATACTATTAAGTCATCGTCTCCTAAATTATCTATCCATTCTTGGGTTCCATCGGTACTAGCATCATTAAGTACTAGTATTTCATGCTTTGTGGTTAAATCTCTTATTGATTTATAAGCTAATTGTAAAAACTCTAAATTGTTTCTACTTGGTATTACAAATGTTATTTTTTCCATTTTATTTTAAATATATTTTCACTATAATATTTTTCATAAGCCTCTTTGGTTTTTTTAGAACATTCATTATAAAAATTTAGATCTGTTTTTAGTAATGTAAGTTTTTCTTTGGCGGTAGCCAAATCTCCTAGTTTAACTGTTAGGTGGGGGTGGCAGTTTTCTTGTGTATCTAATCCTTCATACCCTATGCAGGGAATGCCCAAATAAGCGCAATTTAAAGCGAATGTACCCGCAGCATGTGTGCGCATCATATGAACCCCATACTTAAAATTATTAAGTGTTTTAATCCATTCTACCCAATTCATATATGGTAAATGGTTTAATTCAGGCATATTTTCTTCACCTTCTATTTTTCTTCCCATACTAGGAATAGAAATGGGACAGTCTGCTTCTTGTGCTGTAATGTATGAATCAAACCCCCCATACCAACTACAAAAATTACCTCCTATAATTATATCTTTTCTTTTGATTTGGGGTAGATTAGTAATTGAATCTTCAATCATTAAAGTAGGTAAAATTTTACATTCTTTATTAGTTAACCCTTCATAGTACCTTTTATCAGATTCATTATGTACTAACATAAAATCAGCTTCTTGTATTGTATTAAAATACCATATCTGCTGGTTTAAGGGGTAATCTTGCCAATACCAATTTGGGCCTTCTTGCATTACAGCTGTTTTATTGCAATATTGTTTTATTTTATTTAAATCAAACTGTGGATTTTTCTTTGGTATAATAACAATCCCTAAATCATATTGTTGGTTAGGTGATTGATTTATATTCCAATGGTCTGCTTCTAATGAACATATCCATGCTGAATCTGTTCTCATATTATTGTTATCTCTAGATACTTTTCCTTGATAACCCCCTTCTGTAAAGAATGCTATTTTCATCTTAGTCCTTTTAATGTATTAAACCCTATTTTTTCCTGGGCAAATGGAAAATTGTTAAGTGATAGATATTTGTCTAATGTTGATTTATATTTACTATTCTTAAGTTCCGGTTTAAGCCATAAAAATTCTTGAACTAGTTTTGGATCTAAAAAGGGGTATCTAGTTTCTATACCATAATGACCTGCTATATATTCTTCTTTATTTAAATATTTTATCTGGGTACCATCATAAAAACTATGCCAAGGGAATATTGTTTCTAACTCTTGTGGGAAGTTCCCCCCAAAACCACTATGATTATAAATTTTATGTCCTTTAAAACCATAATCACTTATAATTTCATCAGCTCCTTGTCCTGATAAATAAATTCTGCGTTTTTCTTTTTTAGCTCTAGAACATATGGCTGCTAATCCAAAGGATGCTTTATCATTTTTAATACTATAACCCTTATATGAAAAATTTTCACATTCGGATGTTATATTTGACTTTAGGATTTCATATTCCTTTTTGGTTAAATTTATTAATTCGTGATTTGGTATCATCTTAATTCTATCATTAACAATATCCATATTTTCTGGTCCTGTGATAGTATATGATTTAAAATCTATTTTTTGTTTAAGTAATTCACATGCAATAGCACCACTATCATACCCTGAACTTAATCCTAAATATATACCATATCGCGCATTTTGGGTCCTTTTCCGTATACTATTTTCAAAAGCTAGAATCCAATCATCAAAATTTGTTTTATGTTGGTTAATATCAAATTCATAGTTTTCAAATTCATGAATTTTTTCATGTGTATATAAATTATGGATTATTGTTGAGTTTGCATATAACTTTTGCCCCTTATTAAACCCAAGGGCAGTTAATTGGCTATTGTATGATGTTATACAAAATTTACCATTAGTAAATTCATACCACAAAGGTTTGCATGCAAACGGATCTGTTGATATTAATATTGTATTTTTATTAAAATCTACTAAACATACAGCGTATTCTCCATCTAATTGTTTAGTGAATTCGTTTCCGTACTTTTCATATAAATCTATTATTATTTCTCCATCAGTTTTATATTTACCAAAATGTAAATAATTATAAATTTCACCATTAAATAATGCTACTATATTGTTTTTATGAAATGGTTGTATAGTTAATTCACCTGTTAAGTGTAATAAGTTATGTAAAAATTGGATATCATTATAAGATACTATATTTGTATTATCTGGTCCTCTTCTTTGAGCATATAAATTAGAATCTAATAATGATTGATTTATATTTGTTACACCAATACTACACATTTGAATACTTCTTTAACCAATAGTCGGCCATTTCTTCCATCATTTCTTTGAATGTATATTTTTGTTTCCATCCTAGTTCTGTTCTGATTTTTGTTGAATCACCTTTCAAATAGGGGAGTTCTTCTGGACGTAAGTATTTTGGGTTTTGAATCACATATTCTTTGTAATCTAGATTTAAGTAACTAAAAACCAAATCACACATTTCTCTTACTGAGTGGGTTTTCATAGATGATACTACCCAATCACCTGGTTTATCATGTTGCATCATTAAATACATTGCTCTAACATAATCATATGAATGGCCCCAATCTCTATAAGAATCTATGTTACCTAATTCTAATTTATCTTGCAAACCTAATTTAATTTTAGCTGCGGCTTTACAAACCTTATTAGTCACAAAATTAGATCCCCTGCGTGGTGATTCATGGTTAAATAAAATACCATTAGTAGCGTGTAATCCATAAGCACGTCTATAATTTCTTACAATATTATAACCAAATACTTTTGAACAGCCATAAGGGGAAACTGGATTCATGGGTGTCGTTTCTCTTTGAAAATTATCATCATCAACTGATAAACCAAACATTTCAGATGATGATGACTGATAGAATTTTGCCTTAGGACAAGAACGCCTATATGCTTCTAATATATTTAAAACTCCTATAGCATTTGTTTGAACAGTAAATTGGGGTATATCAAAACTAATTCTTACGTGGGATTGAGCTGCTATATTGTATATTTCATCTGGTTGGATTTTATCTAAAAGTCTTTCTAACCCCCCTTGATCTAATAAATCACCATAATAAGTATATACTTGGCCTTTATTGATTAAGTGATCTATTCTGTTTTCTTGGGTTTCAGCGGTTGAATGTCTTCTAATAATACCATGAACCTCATACCCTAATTCAACTAAATATTCTGCAAGGTAACTACCATCTTGGCCTCCTATACCGGTTATAAATACTTTTTTCTTCATAGTTACCTTGTTTGTAAATAAGGGTCTAACCCTTCTTGTTTATTAAATATTTTCATTTTTGAAACGTCTGGCCAATCGGTTACTACCCATTGTCTAGGCTTAGTTTTTATTGCTTCTTCTAATTTATCTAAACCGTTTTGAGCTGTTTCTGGGGTCATATAATAATGATATCCAAAAGTTTCTATATTTTGATCTCTCCATGGGATATCCGGATGTCTACCATCATATGTCATTTTTTTAAGATCTAATGCTGCTTGTTTATTATCTGTTAATATAATACCACCTCTACCCAAGGCCAAATGTTTTTGAAATTGGAAACTTAAACACATAAATGTTCCTGGAATATAACTATTCCTTTTCCATAACACTGCAGCATCAATAATTGGTATGAAATTTGGATGGTTTGTTAAGTAATAATAATCTTTCCAATTTTTCTCTTCCCATTCTAATTTTATTCCTAATTTTTTAGCTAAAAAAGGAATTGATATGTAAGTTCTTCTAGGTACTTTTATATAACTAAAATTTTCATACCTTAAACATAATTCAATTCCATGTGTACAGCAGTCTACAGCTACTGCATAAGGTGCATCAAAAAATTCTGCTATTTTGCTTTCAAATTCTTTTACTACTTTAAAACTCATTTTGTGGATTCTATATTTAGACTTATTAATGTTCCATTTTCTTTATCCATGTGGGGGATGTAAGCTTGTGAATGATCATCAAAGTTACTATGTTCTGTTGTCTTCCAATCGTAATAATCTATTTTTGCAAAACCACATTCTATTAATAGTGATTTTAATTCGTTAAAATCATATGTTGTTCTATGGTATATTATTTCTTCCCCCATTTCCATTTTACCATATAAAGGGCCTATAAATTTATTAAGTGGAAGGTTTGATTCTAAATATAACTTAGTTATAATTTCAAAATTAGGAACGGCTAATCTTAATACACCCCCGGGTTTTAGTTTAGATTTCCACTTTTTAATAATAGGAATTATTTCTTCCCTATTAAAATACTCTATAACATGACTAGCATAAATTAAATCTACACTATTATCTTCATAATTTAAATCTGTTATAGAATGACTATCTAAATGGTCATAATTACCACCATCAATGTGTACCCATTCAGGGCCAAAATTCCTCCAACCACAACCCATGTTTATTTTTATCATAATATTATCTCTTTATCTAATTTCTGCCCTTCATAGGGTCCTGTTTTATATTCGTATACTAAAGTGTCATCTTCTAATATTTCGTATGTGTGGCCCCCATATAGAGTAAAACTTGCGTCGCCTTGTTTTAGTGTGGGAGTGCTTAGTACGGTATTATCTATATCGTATAAAATACATTTAACACTACCACGTATTACTACCCAAGATTCTTGGGCTATTTGTTCAGGATAATGTCTATCTTTAATTATATGCTTATGTGGTGGAAATGTTTTGCCTTTTTCCATTCTTAATGTTGCACATTGTATAAAATTATCTTCTGGGATAACTTCTTTTCTACCTTGAAATTCATGAAGTCTATTAACTACATGTAATAATTTATTTGGTTCTATTTTGGAATATATTTTTTCCATAATGTATTTATTCTTCTATGTTTATGTTATTATATAAATGCGCAATTTTTAAAAATGTGCTTTGTCGATTAGTATCTATCATTGTTGTTCTAGATAATATTATTAAATCGATGAAAGCCTGTATTATTGAGTCTTTTGGGCGGTTTACATTATAAGGACTAACGCGCCCTTCTTGATCTGTTACGGTTGTTCTCCAAGTACCTGGAATAAGTTTTTCTACATATTCAGTTTTTTTATATGTACATACATTAGCTAATGCATCAAATTTAGATTCCCAGTCTAGATCATCCGAGCATACAAAAAATTTCTTATTAGGTTGTGATAATACATCGTTATAGAGTCTATTAATATTAATTTCATGGCTTCTATCTGTCAGTCTTAAATGTAACCCATATGTAGTTGGATTTATTTTATTATCTATGCAAAATTTAGTTATCTCACTCCTTATAGAAGATTGGATTTTGAGTTCAGATAATATATTAAATATATCATCACTTGTTACGAAAGGGGGAATCTGATCATGGTAATATGTAATGTGATCATCTACGGTTGTTAATTCTTTAAGACTCTGTTCGTTTATACGATACCATTTATTTAATTTAAATTTTGTATGATTTTTATGGATTAAAAATATATTTTCAATATTACTTTTAAATAATGCATTAATCCCCTGATTTATAACTGGTGTTGTTGTATCAAATAAATCGTGGAAAAGACACCCACATGCACTATTTGAGGGCCAAACGATCACATAGGGCCTATTGAGTTTTTTTGCAACCCATATCCCCCCTATTAATGAATTTAAACGATTTCCCATTCCCCCATCACAATTAATTGTTATTTGGTTTTTTTCTAATTTTAGCATGTCTTTTATAAAATCAATTTCCTTATTTATTTAAATACCTTTCTATTAATGAATCAAAACCATGATTACCATAAATTCTTTTTTTATGGTCTTGTTCTATATCATTAGACAAACTACCACCCTTCAAATGAATAATATAAACGTCGGGATTATATTCTTCTTTATTATAACAGCTAACTTTTAATCTCGGTATATCTTCAATTTTTATATGACTCTGTTCAGAAACTGTTGTGCTTAAGTTTGGGCTTTCTTTTGCTGTGGTGCCCTGGGTGTTGTTAATATTGTTGATCCATTTTGCCATAAATGCCTTTCCATCACCATCCGGATGTATAATTATAAATGATCCCAGATAAGGAATTTGGTGTGGTTTTCTACAACATATCTGGATACTCATTTGGGGGTTTATTAAAGAGCTAAGATCTTTTAGAATAATACAATCAGCGTCTATCATCATAACAGGGATTGATGAATCTTTTAATATCTTATAAAGAGACTGTGTTTTTGAAACAACTGAACTAGACCATCCCTTTCCCCATGTTCCACCTTCATTGAAATCACTAACTACATTAGTTTCTAATATTTTTATATGTGGAAACCTATTAAAAAATTCTTTGTCAATATCAGTTAAACCTGTATCGGCTAAATAAACTGTATCTACTTTATCCATATCATTATTATCATATAACGAATTTATAAAAAGCTTACCATATGTTAGGTAAGATGAATTTAATGTAAATAATATATTGTATTTATTTTCCATAACTCAATATTACTCCTTCAGGTCCTGTTAGTGTGAATGAACTATTATCGGATCGTGTGATTACGTGGTCTTTGCTATGCCCTATATATTTCTCTACCTTCACCCCACTAGAAGCAATCAATTCATCAATTGCTTTTTTAACCCCTTTGCTTGTTGGGTGTGAGTAATCATCAAATATTAAGTATATTCCCTTATTTGGATCTAAATAACTTAAACCCCTATTAATATCCATTATAACATTTTCGTATGTATGAACACAATCAATTACTGCCGCATCGAAGTATTTTGGAAGTCCGCTATAAGTATTATCACTATATGCGTCTCCTTTAATAAATTCGATATTATCTCTTTCACTACAGTGTTCCTTCGCCTTGATAAAATTATGTTCGCTAAATTCAATAGTATAAACATCCTTAGATACAAATGATAGTGCATAAGAAGTCCATCCCTGATTGGTTCCTATCTCTAGAGAATTTTCTATATCTTTATCCTGTAAAAATGAACACATGTCTGTTTTCCATAACCTACTAGTTGTGCTTTTCCATCTTCCTTGTTTATCAGGAGTCTCATTAATTATTTTTTCTATATTATTCATTATTATTTATTATTATTCATTATTGAAAACATCTCCCCACGTAAATGATTTAAAATTTGGATTAAATATATTATAACAATTTTGCTCACACAATTTATTTGCAGTCACATACCAATTGTTACTACGTCTTTTTTCATTCATTGTTCCATTTTTAATCTCATCCTTAATATGCATTCTCTTATCCGGATGATTTCTGTTATGGACAAGTAATATATTTTTTATTACATATTGCGGTATATTTCCTAATACCTTATTTGTCATATGCATAAATGCAGTGTCTTCATGAACAAAAAAAACAGATTTTGGAATGTTAACGCCAGCTCGAATTACCTCCGAAGAGATTACCAGTCCACACCCGTTAAACTTATGTTGGGGCATTATCTTAACATCCAATTCATCTGTCCTATTATTTATTTTGTTCATTTCATCCTTATCCATTGTATACTTTAAACTCCACCAATTATCGTAGTCATTTTCAATAAATGGTTTATCTGTAAAGTCAGTGTGTTCAATCATTTTCCACGATTCATCCCACATTTTACATGTTCCAAAAAATGCTAAATATTTTGGATTTTTATTCTGTAAAGACATTTTATGTAAATTATCTAATATAATAAATGTCTGTTTTGGTATTATAGCATCCGATTCACCCCACATTAAAACATCTACCTTATCACAATAATTTGTATTAAATTGTCTTCTATAATTTGCTATCGTAATAAGATCCTCAGCAATTTTTGTCTTAAATCTACCATCTAAAATTTGTCTGGTGATCTTAGATTTGCATAATTTTAATTGTTCTTCATCTGTACACTTTTCTAGGTCTTGGTTCATGCATATTGTAAAATCCACCAATACTTCACCATCATATGCCCCAATAGCATCCTTTAATGAATCTATATATTCTCCAATAATATCACATTCATACCATTGTATTAAACACCCTATTGCAAATTTAGTTTTCATATAACTCCTCATATGTTCTTTTAATCCAGTAATTAGCATGTCTATCATTTTGTGGTATTGCATTAAAATGATATACCCACCCAGCACTATACATTTGATTTAAATTATCTGGCCAGTAGCTGTGTCCTGGTATATGTAATAGATTTTTTTTAAATAAATCCTGTAAATTATAGCATGGTGGTAATATTTTTACATCAACCTTATTAATTTTAAGCATAAAATTAAGGATTGTTTGGTCTGTTGCCGTTTTATATTTTTCAATAGTATCTTGTATTTTTTCTTTATTACCAGAATAGAACTCTTTCATAATAGAAAAAAATTGTTTGTGATTATTATTTACGATTTGGAATCCGCCATTTATATATGTCCATGGATTTGGTGGATTAGATCCCATAAATAGTTCTTTATTAAAATCACGTATACTTCGTGTAACCCATTCATAGCATCCATCATTCATTACTCCACAATATTTATGTTCTGTCTCTTCAAAAAAATTAGGACAATTTGGGTGCACTATTGTATCTGCATCTACCATTAATATTTGGTCGTAATCTATATTATTACCTTCGAGTATATCAAATAAATAATATCGTTGCCATGTAATCTTCATATGCTCTACAGGGAATAATAAATCCTCCCATACAAGTAACTTACAATTATGTTTATTACAAAAAGCCTTCCAGCTTTTAATAGAATACTCATAAGACGTTGATCTTGTATTTCCTAGGTTTATATTTGGTATGAATACTATATTTTTTTTCATCTTAAATATCTGTTATTTTTTTTATTCTTTTAAATCTAAAATCTGCTTTATTTATTTCTGATAATATGTTGATGGAAATATTTTGGTTTTCACACCAATCATATAAAGATTTGGTTCCCTCAATACTGTCTAAAGTTTTTTGTTCTTCACCACTCATAGGAATAAATCCTACTTTTTTAGGATCATATGAATGTTGACCAGTTGTCATATCCCAACCTATAGTATAAATTTGGGTACACCCCATCAAAATCGATAAGGGTATAGCCTGCTCAAATAGTATAGAAGTCCCCCACCAAGTCTCAGGGGAAGATTGCAACATTAATAATTTATCCCAATTCCCCATATGCATACATTCTTCGTATTTAATATAAGGGGGATTAATTACAGGTACCCAAACATCACATGGGTGGGGTTTAATAGCCAATTTTTCCATTTGTTGAGAAATATATGACTTGGATAAACCATAAAATATAATAGTATCCAAATGTTCATAATTATACCCCTCATATTTATTAAAATTATAAGTATTAACAATATGAAAGTCAGCTTGTCCCTTAATATTATTATAAGCCTGCTTAATAGCTAAAATAACGATATCATCTCTATTTGATAGTGAAGTTAAATCATGTTCTTTTAAAGAAGGACCAGGGGCTAGTATAACTAATTTTTTTCCTTTAAAAACATTTTTTAAATGATTTAATCTTTCTTCTATAGTCTCAAAACTTAAAATTCTTTCTTTTAATTGTTTTGTTTTAGAATGCATAGTAGAATCTTTTATTTATAAAATATTTCATTATGGTCTACATCATTGAGTTTAAATAAACTTTCAGCAAGGAGAAATTGCCATTCATAATCAATATCAAATGCCTCTATTTCAGGAACAGGAAATAAAGAAGGATTATTTTTATCTTTCCATGTCCCACACCATTTACCCTCACCAATAGAATCCAACTTACTAGCATATAAACAATGAGCAGCTTCATAGGTTTCTTCTACCGCTTTAGTATTTAATAAATCTTGCCCCTCAGGCCATTTATTTAAAAGTTCTCCACCTTTATTCCAAAAATAGTTTTTCTTTGAGATTACTGAGAATAGACCATCATAAGGAGTATTGAGGTATTTTTTAATAAAGTTATCAATGGTTTGAGGTTTTAATAAAGGATTACACCCACTTACCATCACAACATATTTATATGGTAATTTATCCCACCAATCAAATAAAGTTTGTATTCCTTTATCAACATTTGCTGAGTCAAAGCTTCTTTTCCAAATATTTATTGGATACTTATTTCCTATATTAATTAATTCTTGTTCATGTACTGAAAGATATATTTGGTTATTGGGGATCATTGATGTAATTAGTTTTTGTAACACTAGATCTGTAAGTGTTGTGCCAACAAAGGGTTTAATCATTTTTTGAGGTACCCGTTCAGAATTTAATCTAGCTTGTACTATAAAACAAATATCAGATATGTTTTTCATTTAATAAAATATTAGATTTAACATTATTTAAAAGTTTTTTACCTATAAATTTATCTTTATCATTCCATTTAAACCCATTTCCAGGACTAATCATATGTAAATCATTTAGGGTTATTGTATCTCCTCTGTTTATATTTTTATTGAAAGCTAAAGATCTTTCTAGTTTTATTTTAGCTAAATTTACTGATGTGTTACATTCAATTTTATACTCTCCTAAACTGAATTCTAAGGCTCTTATATCATGTACCATTTTTATGAAAGTTTCTATATTTGCAGATCCAGGGTGATCAGTTCCTTTCATTTTAGTATCTAAAGTTACATGCTTTTCTATAATTTTAGACCCTAAAGCTACAGCAGCTACAGGTATGTGAGTTCCTAGACTATGGTCAGAATATCCTATGGTATATTGAGAATAATTGTCTTGAAGATATTTAATAGTGTTAAGATTTAAATTACTATATTCAGCTGGGTATTGACTTAAGCAATGTAAAATGCTAACATTATGTTTATTTTTAAGTATTTTTAATGCATTATCTAAATCTTTTCCATCAGCCATACCTGTAGATATTATAATAGGTTCAGGTCGTTTAGAAAGAGAATTTAGAAGAGGTATATTAGTTAAATCTCTAGAAGCTACTTTAATTTTATCTACTTTTATCATGTCTAATAATTTAAGACATTTTACAGAACATAAAGTTTCTATAAATTCAAATCCTTTAGATTTAATATATTTTCCTAATTCTATATGTTCATTATAGGATAATTCTAAAAACTCTCTATGTTCCCCATAAGTTTTTCCAAAACTATTGGAGTTAATATAAGATTTTCCCATTCCTTCTTTTGATAGTTCTTCAGATAAGTCTCTTTTAGTTAATTTAATTGCATTAACTTTATTAAAACGATTACCATTTATTTCATCATAAGAATATCTATCTAATTGATCTATAATCTTTTTAGCTATATTAATATCCCCATTATGGTTTTGACCAATTTCTGCTATAATATAGGTTTCATTTATATTTTTTACTAAACTCATATTTCTTCTATTCTTTTTGTTTTGTCACAAATTAATAAATCATAGGCTGGTTTTTCTCCCACACTTAAATAATGATACTTACAACCCCATTGTTCCAATTGATTTTTAGTTACTTTATACCAATCAATTCCTGTAACACTACCTCTAGCAGTCCAATAAGTTATTTCGTTACCTTTATCATATAATTTGTTTATTTTATTTATATTAATTTTATATGGTTTAGCTAAATCATATTCTCTAATCTCACCATAATAACAAATTGTTTCATCTATATCAACAAATATCTTCATAAGGTATCGTAATATTTATTTTGTTTTTCTTGGCGTTCTATGTCTTTAAGATGGATTAAACAAAATTCATCATTAGCAGGGAGGTAAGATTCAGATTTATGTCCTATAAGTACTTCATGGACTTTATTTTTCCATTTAATACGTTTAACATTTTTAAGAATGCGACACTGGTAGTCAGGGAAATTAACTCTCTTGCTAGAATCTACATTCCACCCCCATTTATTGATATGTTCTTGGGTTAACCCATCTACTTTATTAATACGAGGAACCCAAAATACATCTACACTATTATTCATCTTAATAACTTCTTCAACAGTAGCCATTAAGTAGTCATCTGGGTACTCATCAGCGTCTATTTGGAATATGTAGTTTCCGCTGCAAGCATCCTTAAGATTATTTTTAAAGTCCGCAAAGTTATTATTTAAGGGGAATTCAACCACTTTAAGATCAGAATTATCAGAGAACTGTTTAAGTACATCATACACCGAAGTGCTGGTATTCCCTTCATCACATTGTACTACAATTTCATCACCCCCACGTTTGTTTTTAAATA
>Ga0209535_1001811_pt1 | contig 14206 bp, 21 predicted proteins | sample LinPmetageLP28_FD_184041 | JGI IMG/M metagenome (GOLD analysis project Ga0209535, IMG submission 184041) | Marine viral communities from the Pacific Ocean - LP-28 (SPAdes) (version 2) | ecosystem: Environmental > Aquatic > Marine > Oceanic | place: Pacific Ocean | collected 2009-08-22 | reverse complement strand
TGCTGTGGTAGTGCCATCACCTGCTTCTTCAGCTGTTCTTTGAGCAGCTTCTCTAACTAGCTGGACGCCAAGATTTGCAAACTTATCACGAAGGTGAATTGCTCTTGCAACAGTGACACCATCCTTCGTTAGTATAGGTGGTGAATTTGGTTGCTCAATTAGTACGTTATGCCCGCTTGGGCCCATCGTAACTTTCACTGCATCTGTCAGCTGCTGAACGCCTTTTGAAATTTTTTCGCGTGCATCGGACCCAAAGGCCACTATTTTATACGTTTGCTCAATCATCCTTTAAGTAGCCTTTTTGGGTCGTTATTTTCAACTAAGTTATCTGGAGCTTCGATCATTCTCCTTTGCTTCGTTAATACATCAACGGCTACCAATAGGTCTCCTTGTGATACAGCGATCTCACTTTCAGTTAAGATCCCCATCATTCGTAATACTCGAATTTGATTTGTGGGTAAAGTATTTTCTTCCATTTTGTAAGCCTCCGAATGGTCTTGAATAATTTGTCCAAGCCTTGTCTGTAATCATACTTTTTAAGTTCATCTGCGTAAAGGTATCACGTAAAGTATCTAGTGTATTTTCGCACCAAGATACCTCTACTTCTCTAAATTCTTCTGTCGTCATTGCTCTAAGCTCAATCATCTCGATGTTTTGCAAATAGATGTCACGAGCTTCAGGTTTTAATTGAAAAAAGCTTTCCAAAGCCCCAGCCTCTGTCAGCATCGTAGTTGCGCGCTTATTACCAATACCTCTAATCCCTGCAATATTGTCTGCTGAGTCTCCTCTTAGAGCTTTCCAGTTTGCATACGGATATTCCGGTGGAAGCCTATAGTCTTTCTTTATAGGATTATAAAGCTTTACTTCATTTTCAGGTATTTGACATAGCTGAATAAAGTCTGTATCGCTGGAAACAATGATCTTTTCATCAGACTTAGGCAGTGTACTAATTACTAGATCGGCTATTACATCATCTGCTTCCATTTCCGGATGTCTCATTACTAAGAAAGGAACGCTTTCTTTAATCATATTAATAGATTTTTTTCTTTGAGCCCTGAAACCGTCTTTGTCATGGTACTCTCTAGTACCTTTATAGTCAGGCTGAAGTTCCATCCTCTTTTTTGGATACCCGTCTAAAACAAAGTAGACGCAGTCTGGCTTAAACTTTTCAACTATTGGTTTAATGCTTCGAAAAAATGTGTGTACGATTACATGGTCATAGCTTCTACGGAAACACGCGTGACGTGCCCTGAACAATAGGTTATTTGCATCGAGAATTAAATGTTTCAACTTTTACCTCCCATTTTTAGTCGCGCTGATCGACCGTTACCAAGATCAACTTCCGCGAAGGATTCAGTACTATTTTTAGAATTTTTCTTAAGTGGCCGCTCTGCAGCGGGAATGTGCCAGGCCTTTGAATCTTCATCTTCTAAAAATTCCTTCTTAGTTGGTTCATTAGTCTCACCAACTCCAAAGATTGCAGATGCTGCCTTAGCTGATTCACATAAGCCAGAGATTGCAGTGGTAGCTCTTTCTACCATAAAGTTCTTCATTTCATTTGTGGTTTGAAAGATTGAAACAACATCAGGATCAACTTCTATATTTTTTAAGTCACCACCTGAGCTCGGGACGGATATTACATACGTCGATTTCGAGCCATTGATAGTCGTCCTGTCAATCCTTTCCATAACCTGAGCAGGCAACACTCTTTCTGTTTTGTTGTGCAAAAAATATACTATGCTTCCTACCGAAAAATTAGAAGAGTTCATCAATTTTCTCCAGTTGTATGTTATATGAATCTGGTTTATTATACCACATCTGGATCTTTTGTTCAGCGATTCTTTTAGCTGATGCGCTATTACTACTTCTTACGTCTTTCTCGTACTTTTCAATCCAGCCTTCTCTTAAGTTTGTAAATTTCCCTACGATTGGTGTGCACTTTTTAAATGCTGAGGATTTTCTTAGCCTGGCTTTTCCTCTAGACCCAGGAGATGGATCGTGAAAGTCATCAGGCACTAGTTCCTTGAACAAAAAGACAGCGACATTTTCATGGACACGATCAAACAAAAGATATAGAAAGTCACAAGAACCTTTTCTTTCTAGCGTTGCTTTGTCAGCCTGGAATGACCATGAGCCCTTCTTACCCTGGCATAAGACTTTACACTCTACCTCTTTACCATCCATGCTGTCAATTACGATATCAGCCATACCCGTACGACCATCGTTGGAACACTCTCCAACAATAGACTTAATTGCTCTTGCGAAAAAGTGCTCTTGAGCAGCAGATATTAAGATGTTCTTTCTGCCTACATCCTTGCTTATATCAATGCCATATTTTCCGTAAACATCATTAAGCTCAGAAAATAAGCTCTTAATACTCTTGATCGCGTTGATTGAAGATGACCGATTTAAATACTCACTCATAACTACACTCCCGGCTATTATTAGCTACAGGACTATTATACCATTATATGTGTAGTTTTACACGAGTTGCAAAAACAGTCTACTTTAATTTTTCTCGAATGCTGTTGGTTATCTTTTTACCTTTTTCTGTAGCTTCAGATAAAGGCTCTAAACCAAGGGCTCTTCTGACTACATCATAGGTCTCTGTAGGAAGGTTATCGCGTAGGGTGTTCATATTACCATATTGGTGAAGATCTAGCTCGACTATAGGGAGGGGGCTTCCGTCCGGGCCGATTTCTTCTTCGCCTGTTTCGCTTGATTCAAATATAAACAATATTCTAGGCATTGACTGTTCGGTCGGCACTGATATAAACGGAATATGTGAAGTTGCACCATCGTCCATCTCTTCGTAGTAGATTTCTGGTACCCATGTTTTTTGATTTAGATTCATTGGAAAAGCTCCTGTATTGTTTTCATTATATTGAAGTTAATACAGAAATAAAAGCGATTTAAATTGCAAGTAAATCATCTCTAAATTTAAAAACTAAATCTGCGTAATCTTTGCCTCTGGCGCTCAAGGAAGACATCTTTATCAGATCGTCTTTTGACATTTCTGCAACGAACCCAAGTAAGTCTCCGGCTGATGCTTTTCTTGCATCATCAACTGCCTTGCCAAAAATTGTCGCTAAAAGACCTTTCTCTATTATCGGGAAGAAGCTTTCAACTGGCTCATCCTCAGCAAATGATCTTGCATCAGGGTGACCTCGTAAATTTTCAATAATTTTCTCAGAATCTGGACCACCTTGCTTTATTTGCTCTATTTGAGACTTCATCTCTTCAGAGGCTTTTGTAAAAGGTTCCGACAAGTCGACGTCCAAAGATTTAAGCGCTGCTACTGTTTTACCTGCTTGATCTAAACTTTCAGAGACAGATAGTTGACCTAACATCTGCATTTTCTCTTTTTGCTCTTTTAAAATAGAGTCAATCTCTGACTTTTTATCTTCCATCACTTGTGACCACGCATCGTCAATGGTCTTTTTTGTTCCTGAGGATTCAAGATAATCTTTGGCAATGTCTTCAATCTCTGCAGCTGTAGGGCCGCCGGCGTCTTTTAACTTTTCTTGCTCTACCAATATCATATCCAGCTCATCTAGATCATCTAAACCTTCACCAAAAAAAGATCTCTTAAGGTCTGCCATCAGCCCAGGAGACTTGTCTTTACCTGTTGATGCAGCTATATCACGGTCACCAATTCCTAATGCTCCTCCAAAGTAGTCTTCTACTTGATCGCGAACAGGTTCTGTAGCGCTCCACGCTAGCTTTGTAGCTCCTTTAGTCATAAAATACCCGGGTGCGGCGAAAAATGCTAACGCCTTAGCATCAGGTGAATCTAATATTGCCTCTGTAGACTCCATAGCCTTCTTCATTTGGCCTTCATACTTTTTTCTTCTTTGGCGATATCGCTCTTTTATGTCAGCCCTTTTTTCTTTATCAAACGTTAAAATGTAGTTTGTGATATCAAAGGTAGTTGATATTATATCTTTTGAAGCGATAAATGCGACTTTAAAGACGTCAGTAAAAGGCTCTATTAGCGTCTTCATAATGTCAAGCGATGGACCACCGCCATAACTACTGTCGTCAGTACCCCACGATTGCTCTGACAGTATTATTTTCTTAACAGCTTCTTTTATAAACTGCTCTGTTTCATGATCGGTCATTTTGGTACCTCAAGGCAAACGCCTGTTTTCTTCTTGTAGTTATCAATGATCTTTAGCTCTAGGCTATTAAGCTTTTGTTTCTTTGTATGCGGGTCTCTAGTGGAAAACTTTTTTCTATCGCCAGACGGAATAGAGACAAGAACAATCTTTTTTAAGTCTATCCACGAATACACATCACATCTCACACCTAAGTCTATAGCCAACTCAACTAACTTGTTATTTTCCATTTATTTTAAAATCCCTGGCATTAATGGTGGCAATAGTTTTTTATCGTTAGCTTTTTGCTTTTCTTTCTTTTGTGAAACTGACGAATACATGTCGCTGACGACCTTGTAGCTGTTTCCATTAACTTCGACATAAAATCCGGGAGACATTTCAGAAGCGTGATCTGTATTTTCGTTAATCAACCGACAAGTTATTAACTCAGCGACTTCTTTAATGGAAAGACCTTCTTCTTCAATGAGGCAAAAGCTTTCAGAGAGTACTCCTGATCCTGACATATTCTTTAGCTTGAATGAAGGAGAGAAAACTATGTTAAATTTTCCGGAAGTAACGTTGCTAGTCTTAAGTTGATTAAACATACGCTCAAGAAGTGGTGATGAAGAAATTTGCGCTTTGTTATTTAACGATTTAATTCTAACGGCTTTTCTTACAACTATAGTTGGTGGGTTAATTGGCCCGCGACTTCGTATGGTCGGATCAAGAATCTCAAGTTGAAGCCAGCTAGCAGAGCCAGGTGCAAACGGCCATACTGGTACTATGTTTTCTTCCACTTCAGAGAGTGCCTCTAAAACGACCTCAGACCTTTCCTTACCAGAAAACCTATTGGTTATATCTCTAGAGGTTATTGTGGTTGTACCGAGGTCGTGTGGGTGTCTAGCGTATGTTAGTTTGCCACCTGCTGTTAGACGTGCAAATATCTTAACGCATTCGTATATCGGGAAAGCAGTTATCGACTCATGGCAAATGGCGCGCGCAACTGCGGAAAATATTGGGTTGCTTAAATTATGAAATCTTACTCGATCCTGTTTTAGCATTCAACACCTTATTTTCCTGTAAGAGCAGAAACCTTTTGCGCAGCTCTTAACTTTTGTCTTAAATACTTTAACGTGCCGTTTAAACTTGCTCTGTCTGCAGAACCACCAGCACAGTTGTCTCTAGTAAATGTAGCATCTTCAATTCTTGACCCTAGATCTGACATACATTTTTCAGTCCCAAACCCTACAAGCTTACCATTTTGGCATCGATGCTGATCGTTCGCAGTTAGCGTCTCTAAAAGCATCATCTTAAAATTGTTAGTGTCGGCAACTTCACCAACTATAATGGGAGCCTGCTCTCCAGCCGGCGTGACACCGGGGATGTCAGATTTTCCAGGAGCAGCACTTTGCTTTTTCTTTATGTCAATATTAACACCCATGCTTTCAGGGCGTGGTGCTTCTTCACCGGGTGTGCCACCAGTCAATATAGCTGCCAAAGAGCTTAAGAAAACGTACAAAGATGTTTCTTCCGCTCGACCTAATTTATCAAAATAATCTTTAAGTTGACCAGATACATCTTCGTCCTTTAAGCTCTTACCGGCCCTTAAGTTGTTTATTTGTTTCTTTATAGAGTCAAACGTCACAACAGTTGGTGCAGACTTTGCAGCTTCTACCTCAAAGTCTCCGTCATCACTTTCTTCTTCAGAAGATTCAGGCTTTGGTTTAGGTTTAATTTTTTCTTCGTCATCCTCACCCTCGTCTGTTAACGTCTCTTTACCTGTATCTTTATCTGGGGCGTCTAAATCATCTGAACTTATTTCTTTGGCAACATCTTTTTGTCTTTGCTTTTCGTCTTCAAAATTTTCTTTTAAAATCTTATTCGCGATGTCGGTTGAGAGCATATCGATGTTTATTGATATTCGACTCATTTCTTTCTCCAGGAGTACCTTACCGAGTTTTGCCACTTCTCAGAATATAATCTGACACGATTGCGGATACCGTGTGCATCATCAGCGGCCTTTTGAGCCTCTTCTCTTTTAGCTTTAGCAATTCTTCTTTTTTCAAGATCATCCATAAATTTATCAAAAGACGACATCATTACTCCTAAACGTGATTTGTAGTTGGTATGTTTGAGGTGCAGATCTTTTGACACTCCACCCAGTTATACTGCAGGTATTACTCTCAAATTCGTATAGACCACCTAGACCTATAAACGCTTGCTCGTCTTTGTTTTTACGATAGCTCAATGAAGCAATAAATTCTTTTCTAATGGTGGAGCTTTCTACGATGATTATATATTCTTCGTCCTTATTACGGCTTAGCTCCACAAGATCACCTCTAGCAACCACTGGCATGCCATCAGAGTCTACGCAAGTTATTGTTAGGCTGTCTATAGACGTGGTTTCCTCTCTATGCTCAGAGGCCGGGAGAGGCATATCTATTAATTCCTGTAATGCATCTGATACGATTAGGTTATCTGGATTGGCTAATACACGGTCATACTCTTGGTTTATGACCCTAATGCTTTTTGTGTCTTCAGTACTCATCACTAAATCCTATTAAAGATATATCGTCAAACATTACATCGCAATTGCTGGCGTACTCTTTGTCAAGCTCGGTGACCTTGTCTATATCATGCGTCCAAATTTCTACAGTTACCATTTTTCCAGATATTGTAATTTTAGCATGGTGACCAGAACTTTCCTCAGCAGCCATTAGCTCTTCTATAAATAAAGATCTTTGCTGTAAGTTATTAAACTCATAAGACCTGCTCAACCTTTCGGGTCCTGCATCATTTAAAAATGTCCATTCATTTTTATGAGCTTGTAAAGGTAAGTCATTTTGCACCATAAAAGACTCAGGCAAAAGATGACGACCAACACTTTGGTTTCTTTTATCTTCCTGTTGTATATAGTCTTTCATTAAAGTGCTAATTTTCATCTTTACTCCGCAGCCGACAAAGAAGCAACCAAAACCTTCATTTTTTTAGCGTCCGGTAAACCCGCAAAATACTTACTGGCTCTGTCTAGCAATCCTGGAGTGAGTGATCCAAGATTTTTCTCTTCTATGCCAGCGTTTGCAGCATCTCGAAGCATCTTTTTGTACACGTTGTTTAAGAAGCTATCCCACATAAAGACTCTAAAGGATTTAAGGTCATAAGCAGACTTTGTAGTCATAAGATCTGTAGCTTCCTCTGCATCAATTAAGTCGAGGTTATGTAGTCCTTTTGCAAAATACTGCATTGCCATTTCCTTGATCGAATCTATGTCGCCAGGAAAATGAACCATTAATAGTCTTAGCTTTTTAAGCGCTTCTGCTTCTAGCCTTTTTATTCCTGATGTGCTCAAACCCATTTCCTGAGCGAGATCGTGTAAGGTTGACTCATCTTTTGTGGGCTCAGCCTTTTGCGGGCGAGCTTTTTCATCTTCCATCGCCTCGAGCTCTTCAGGAGTTGGACCGTCTAGATCTCCAAGCGGATCGTCGTCGTCATAGCGGTTACCGTATGGATCAGTGTCTGATAATCGACCTTGCTCCAGCAGATTGACGATGAGTTGGTTTTTTATAACTTTTCTAGCTTCTTCTATTTGTTCTTCTTTGGTCATACTATCTCCTGAAATGTCGATAACGTCAATGCCGTCTTGTTTACTATTATCAACAAACTTTCTAAATTTTTCATATGTTTTTTCTATAACTTCTTTATCATCAGGAAGCTCTTGTGCTAGCGCAGCTAATGCAGCGGATAACTGCTGACTATTTACTGGCTGATACTCTGGATCGTCAACAGGTGGAACCTCTGTCGACAATTGCGTTGCAGCTTGAGGACCAGGACTTATTGGTAGGTCTAACAAAGGGTCCTCGAGGTTACCCTCACCTTGTCCAGTCCTTAAATTGTCCATCGTTCCGTGTGTAACGTATGAATCTTCAAACAGCAAAGAGCCAACTTTTTTTCTAAAATCATTAAAATTCTTAGACATAACAAAATACCTCACATAATAAGTATGGAGCCGCGAACCAGTTTTACTATTGCTGAGCGACTTGGTGCATTGCGTAGCCAGCGCCGATAGTAACACCAACCCCAGCAACGATTCCAATTATAAATACCCACTCTTGAGATATTTTTGGCCCTAAGGCTCTTTTTTCTAAGAAATCTATATATTCCTTTTGAGAAAGCAATTGAGTTCTATACATGTCATCTATGGTGGTACTAACAGATAGACAATTTTTTAATCTTAGATCAACTTCGTTAACAGCTAAGTCAACTGCTGAATTAATTCTTGTTTGACAAATGTTACCTTGCTGCTCCAACCTTACCGTCATTTCAGCGGCTTGAACAGTTGGTATTAACACACCACTAAAAGGAGCAGTATCACCTTCTTCAATCGGTGTTGGAGACTGTTCTGCTGCTGGAGATTCTTGAGCGTAAGTTAACGCTGGATGGAATGCTATTACAAAACAAACCCAAGAACACATAAAATTTATAAGTAATTTCTTCATGTGCAATTTTAAAAAAGAAGGTTAGTAAGTAAAAATTACTTTAGCTTCGTAGGTCGACCCATCGCGTTGCCAACGACAGTTAGCATAGTTAAGAAATTACCGGTGCTTAAGCCACCTTTATCGACGACGTGGACATTAGCCATCTGAGCGTCTCCACCTGAGCGTAGCCATTGTCCTGACCATCTATGATGACCATCGATAATTTCGCCATCTGAAGACGCAAAAGCGCCTTCCATATCTTGGCCGATATTCGCTAATGCAAATAACATAGACTTCGCAGCTTTAACGTTAGTTTGGGTTGGCTTCATATCGCCGTTTCTCATGGACTGGTTTGGGGATACGCTTAGGTTATCACCATCGTTTCCCTTACCTTTCTTAAGAAACAACTCGGCTTCTCCACCAACCTGTGATAAATCAGCGGCGCCATCAGCTCCAAGGTTTGGCGCGCCGGGCATCACCGAAGCCGCTCCTGGAAACGGAAAGCGTGGATCTGACTCGATTTCGTTAATTGGGTTTAAGCCAGCCAGCTTGCCCCATCTTTCAACAATAAGGTTACCTGTCTTTTGTGAGGACTCGTTCTTTTCTGCATCAACCTCATCTTGAACCTGATCTTCCAACTCGTCTTGAACATATTCTTCGAAGCTTGCCGTACCACCCCCGAAGTCAGAGCCAATATCGACATTAAACTCGCCATCTTCATCAAGGGCGTCAGATAGTGCCGAAACATCGCCGCCTTCAAGCGCAGGCATTTCTGGTTTTGAAAAGCCTTGAGCGGAGTTTAACTTATCGACCATACCTTTCACACGAGAAGTAAAAGTACTCTTATCAACAAAAACCTCTGCTGCTTTATCCTTTAATGTTTCCCCTGTAACACCAGCCTTGCCTAAAGCCCCACTGCCCCATCCTGTTGCCGATCCTATTCTGTCAAGAAGAGCTTGCGCTTCATCTGCATTATCACCGGTCATGATGTCCCACACCGCTCCGGCATCCATATCGTTAATATCGGATCCAGCGTCAGGAATTGTGTGCTCCTTAATCAGTTCCTTTGATTCGCTTAAAATCAACGAACGAAGGCTAGCTGCTGTCAGCTTTTTGGTTACACCTTTATTATCTTCATTTAGAAGAGCTTTTCTTAAAGAATATTTGCTGTTTTTCATTTCTTCCTTCACTTAAGTAAATTTGACAGAGCGTCAGATATTGCTGAATTAGGGTCATCAGAGTTTAAGAGCTCTTTAACTCTTTCTCTTTTTTCACCCTCTAAAGATATAAGTTTCTGCTTTGCTTCCTCTTCTATCTCTTTATTGTTTTCTAAAAATGTATCGATGTTTTTTTCGTACTCTTTTTGTATTTTTTCTCTAGCGGTCTTTTCAGCTTCAAGAATCTTGTCGCTTGTTTCGTTTTTGCTTTTTAATAACTTTTTACTTGATCCACCTTTAAAGATAGCAAGTAAAGCAAAAATCCCTAGAAAGAACCCAACCAGCAACTCCCAGCGTTCTTTACACCAGTCCAAGAATTTGTACCAAAAAAGATGCATTTACTTTCCGTGTTTCCATGCTATAGCTGCGTCAATAACTGTTTGGCCACCGATATATATCATAGCGATCATTCCCCATGTATCACTATCAAGGTTTGCCCATGTTAGTAATCCTGTAGCTGTTAAAAATACAAAGAACTTCCTCGAAATTACACGACCTACGATTCTATCAATTGAGCCTAGTTTTTCTGGTGGGAGAAAAGAAGCCGCGGCTCCTTCTATCTCTTGAGCTTGCTCGCTTAGGTTAGTAGACATATCTTCTCCTGTTTGCAGTAACTTTAATTATTACGCTATTTAGTGCTCGTACCCGTCGCCGGGATCTAGACCATGTAGTATGGAGGCTTGCTCAGCTTGTTGAAGAATTGAATTTATTAGATCCTGTATCTCTCTAACGTCTCTAGCAACGTCGCCTTGCTGCTGCGCAGCGTTTAACAAAGAAGTTTGTATTGTCTGCAGCGAAATTACAAGTAGCTTATTTTGCAGCTCAAGACCGTGTACTCTATCTTCTAACTTCTTAAGTTGTCTTCCAGAACCAAACCAGCCCATTTTAATCTCCCTTTATAGAATCTAAATTTTCCAATATATCGTAAACACTTTCCGCATCGGTCCCTATAACCTTTCTAAGATCTGATATTCCTTTTTCCTCAGATAGCTTATCAACTATTTTTGTCAAAGCAGGATCACCATTCACAAGCCTTGAAACTAAACCCTCTATGATCGATTGCATTGAAAGCTTCTTTCTGAAAGCTAGAACCCTTAGTTCTGCATGAGTGTCTTTCATAAGATTAATATGGACAGACTTTCTAGTAACGAAAGAGTCGCTCACGCGCCGGCGCCTCCAGTTGCACCAACCGCTATAGGTACCTGCTCTTCTACTTCTTCTTCCTGCTCTTTCTTATCAGAGCTTGTTTGGATACCATGTCTTGCAGCCAGCAAGGATAGTACGTCTCCCGCTACTTCTTCGCCATGTTTATCAACTAAAAAGCTATTAACTTTAGAAAGCATCATACCTTCTATGTCTAAGAATGCGTCAAAGTTTAGAATTAGTCTTGCAACCTCAGAAGCAAACTTATCGGTGTCAATATCAACATTGCTTGCTTCATTAATGAATATTTGTTTTAAACTTTTGCTTTCTTTCTGGACGGCAGCCGACTTAATCGAGTCTGATTCTATATCAATTAAAAGAGCTTGAAGCTGGTCATCGATTGACTTCTGAAACCTTTGTTTATCTTCTTCATCGACTTCAGATTTTTCTTCTTCTTCATCTTCTTCAGCTTCTTCTTCAGCTTCTTCGCCTTCTTCTTCTTCTCCAGCTTCCTCTTCGTCGCCACCTTCTTCTTCATCGGTAGCAAAAGGATCTTCTTCCTCTTCTTGTTCTGTAAGGAGACGATACCCTTTTCGAAAATATTCTTTTAGTTGGTCTCTATTCATTATTCTTCCCCAATAGGCTGTGACATTATTTTTGCTAGCTTATCCGCTTTCTTTACTCTTGCTTCCACGAGAGACCACCTAAGCTCTTTCATCATTGCAAAGACATATGCTTTACGGTCGTTTAAGTAGTCACGAAAATAAAAGCTTTCTTTTACGCATAAACAAATTACTGGAATGCAATTCATCATTGGCCCTACAGCAGAATCATCTACCATAACATTCATGTACCTATTTAAGGAACCGTTGTATACAGTTACTACAAAGCCATCACGAGCAGACATAGCACATGCTATAAAATCTTTTTGCCAATTCTCAAACGTCCCAAAATCTCTTGATAGGCGCATATACGATAACGAGTCCATCATCACTTTCGATGCAGGATCCGCTATATTATCAAAGTGAAGTGATGTTAAAAATGCGTCGTTTAAGTTATAGGATTCTGCGCTTTTAAGTTCTCTAAACTCTGAATCTTTGGAGTTTGCATCGGCTTTATCAGCGGAGTCTAACTTTGCAGATATCTCATTTACGATCTTTACTGTATTTTCAAAGTCCTCGATATTTGCAGATAGAGCCTTCTCGCTTAATACATCAGTTTGTATCTCATATTTCTTAGGAGACAGTACGTACGATTCTTTTAGCACTTTCTTTTTCTTAGTAGAAAGAGTGGGGGTCCCTAAAGTCTCGCTAATCACCTTCATAATCTCTTCATTGCTAATTGACATATTAATCTACCTCATACTCTTTTTCAAATTCAGCTTGATCTATAACAAAAACGGTTTCCTCTTCCTCTTCAGGTTGTGCGACTTTATCGATCAAGTCTACGCTACCTGTAGCCGGTGGGTCTTGCTCACCTAAGATTTCTTCTTCACGAGGCTCACCAAGCAAAGACCTTTCTTCTGGAGCAGGTTCGATCCTTGGTTCTTCAGGTGTTCTTAAGTAAATCTTTACACCTTCCTCTGCGTCGTCAATACTATCAATAGTATATTCATATCCAGAGTCCTTATGACGAACCTTCAAGTCAGGAGACAAAATCATCTTTCCATCATCGTCAAAAACGTCTGTTTCTCTGATTATCGTATTTAGTCTTTTAGAATATTCGCTACGAAACATTTCTAAAATAAACGTAGTATCAATTTTAGACATTTATTTTTTCCCCATACCAGCAAGTATTTGCCATCTTTTTGACTCAACCAAGGCACCTTGCATGGCGAATTTTTTGTCAAGGTAGTTAAAGACAGACTTGTGAATCATGCCTCTTGTAATTCGCTTATTCGACTCAGAAGTCTTCTTCAGCATAATTGATGCAATTTGTGGAACTATCTTTTCAAGTGCATCAAAGTTCTTTTTAGCAAACCGCTTACTTTTCATTAAGGTTTCTTCATGCTCTTCTCGCCACATTTGGACCGCGGCTGTGACTTCACTTTCTACTGCCTTCGCAGCGTCTTCTAAAGAAACACCGACAATGTCTTTAAGGTCACCTAATCTATTTTTTGCCTGAAGAGCTTGTTGTGAAGTCTTAGATAGTCCTGTTGCCCAGTTATCCAAAGCGTTTGACATAGCTACAGCTGGTGGTTCTGATGATGCGGCGGCTTCCTTAGCAGCGTCCTTCAACTCGGCAGTTGCAGCCTCTATTTCTTTTTCTGCTTCTTCTTCACTGGCGATTGGTATACCTTCTTCTGTTTCTTTACCTTCGTCTCCACCACCACCTTCAGCATCTTCACCAACTTCTTTAAGGTTTTCCTGAGCTGTCTTTAAAGCAGCCATAACTGCTTCAAGGTCGAGATCTTCATCTTCATCAATTAGTTTTTGTAAAGCCTCAGGATCCTTTAAAACATCCGCTAATTTTTGTGGCTCTACGCCTATTTCTTTAGCTGGTTCTTCGATGGCTTCTAAAGCTTCTTCTTCATTTGCCTCAATGTCTGCCTCGAGCTCTTTGGCTACTGTTGTTGTTGCGGTAGCTAGCTCTTTTTCTTGGTCTTTTGTTGGGCCAGCGCCGCCGGCTCCGGCTGCGGTTAATTCAGCTGTTTCGGTACCTGCATCTTCGGCTGCACCTGTCAAGCCTTGGACTTCCTTAGATACGTCAACACCCATTAAAGCGTCAAATGGAGTTGCCTTAATCGCATCAGCCAATACACCAGCGTCCACCAGACGACCTGTCTTGTCAGCCTTAAACATTCCACCAATGAATGACATTGCTTTCTTAAAAAAGCCTCCAGATGTCTCTTTCTCGGCTGCTTTAGAACCGGCTGACCACGCTTTATCAAACCACTTCGGGATCTGATAAGCTTTATCGACACCTTTATCTAATTTAGCAAGATCAGGAAAGTTCTCTACGGAGTCTGAAAGCGCTGCGATGGTTTCCCCACCTTTATCACCAACGTCTCCTTTAAAATTAGAAAGGTTCTTTTTCATGGAGTCGATTAGACTGACTATAGCAGACGTTTCCGCGGCTAAGCTTTGCAGCTTCTTGGTGTACTCAGTGGATGCCTTAGCCAGCTTTTTTGTTTCGCCGCTTAATGCCATCGTTGCAATTTGCTTGGTATTAAGTTCGCCTGCAGCTGATTTTAATGAATCAAAAACTGGTTTCCAGCCTTCGCCGGCATCTGCTAGTCTTCTTTCAAGAGATGTAATTAATGTCGTCATTTCTT
>Ga0209535_1001810_pt1 | contig 14217 bp, 15 predicted proteins | sample LinPmetageLP28_FD_184041 | JGI IMG/M metagenome (GOLD analysis project Ga0209535, IMG submission 184041) | Marine viral communities from the Pacific Ocean - LP-28 (SPAdes) (version 2) | ecosystem: Environmental > Aquatic > Marine > Oceanic | place: Pacific Ocean | collected 2009-08-22 | reverse complement strand
ACATATGGTCATTTTGGCGACAAAGATGTACCCTGGGAAAAGATAGGTTGGTAAATGAAGATACTAGGAGTAAGTGCTGGCTTTCATGACGCAGCCTTAACAGTTTTACATAATCACAAAATACAATTTGCTGGGCATAGTGAACGGTCAAGTAAAAAGAAAAACGACTCCAGTGTATCTATAAGTCTACAACAACAAGCAATCAAATATGGACCGTTTGACAAAATAGTCTATTATGAAAAGCCACATCTAAGACAACTACGCAAGTTGCGTTCCGGTGAGTCTTGGGGCGGAGCTTGGACTGTACAGACAGAATTAAAACAAACAATTCCGTTTATAATGGAACATACCACTGCAAAAATCAGCAGTGTGGGTCATCATTTATCGCATGCGGCAGCAGGATTTCAAACATCACCATTTGATGATGCTACAGTTGTGGTAATAGATGCCATCGGCGAATCAGATACTATAAGCATATACCATGCATACTACAATGGTGCGTGTCTTGCAGGCGAACATGCTAAAGCAAATTACAAACTGCTATACCAACAAACCTATCCTCACAGTATAGGAATGTTCTACAGTGCAGTGACGCAACGTTGTAACCTCAAACCAATGGATGAAGAGTACATCACAATGGGCATGGCCGCATATGGTGATGCATCTAAGGCATATGATACACTAAAGGATAGAACTGTAAAGTTTACAGATATTCCTCTGTTCAAAGAAAATCTTCATGTGGGTATTGAAAATTTGCGTTTCCTTGCAGATGTTACAGTAGAAGATATAGCCGCCGCAGGACAACAACTTTGTGAACAAATGGTAATGGGCGTTATGCGTCGTGCAAAAAAATTAGGTACCAGCAAGAACCTTGTGTACATGGGAGGTGTTGCTCTCAACTGTGTGATCAACAGACGCTTGGGTGAACTGTTTAAGAAGATATGGATAATGCCCAACCCAGGAGATGCAGGAAGCAGTCTGGGTGCCGCAGCATACACATATGGTAGAGACATCAAATTTTCAACTGCGTACTTGGGTACTAATATACCAGGTGTATATCCTGTAGATGATCTGTTAAAAGAATTAGAAACAAAACAAATTGTAGGTGTAGCAAGTGGACGTGCAGAATTTGGACCAAGAGCATTGGGCAATAGAAGTTTACTAGCAGACCCTAGAGGTAAGAAGATAAAAGATCAAGTAAATGAAATTAAAAGACGACAAAAGTTTAGACCATTTGCTCCTGTGATACTAGAAGAACATGTGCAATCATATTTTGACATGCCTGTTAATCAACCTACATCAAGATATATGCAGGTTGTTGCAACGTGTAGATACCCAAAAAGGTATCCTGCTATAGTACACGTAGACGGAACTTCAAGGGTGCAAACAGTGCCAGCAGACAATAGTGGTATACGCAAATTGCTTGAAGCATGGTACAAACAAACAGGATGTCCAATGTTACTCAACACCAGTTTGAATATAAGAGGCGAACCAATGGTAGATACAAGAGCAGATGCTGATAGATTTGAGAAAGAATATGGAGTAACAGTATGCAGTTAGGATCAACTGAAACACGACACAGTAGAAACTTTACATACATCAAAGGCACTGATGAGGCTACTCATCTAGAAACTTACGGTGAATACAAACAAAAAGAAATAAATCTTTTAACCAATCTGTTGAGCAGCAACGAAGGACAAACAATAATATATGATGTAGGTGCTGGCGTAGGTGTTCACGCAATGGCTTTTAGCAAACTAGCAAATGTAGTAGCATTTGAAGCCAACGATGATCAATACAAGATATTGGATATGAATACCAAAGGAAAACTGGCACCTCATGTGCTTGCTGTAAAAGGTTCACTTGAAACCACCGATGTAGAAGATCCAAATATTCCAAATTTTGATCATCAGATGATGAAATTACCGCCTCCTACATTGGTACGTATTTCAGGTGACAGTGCTAAGGTTCTTCTAGGTATGAGAACAACACTCACAATAATAAAACCAGTCATCTATATTGATATTCACAATACACAAGATATAAATTATCAATATATTATACTGAAAGAAAAAGGATATGAACTTTACTGGTACAGTTGTGTAGATTTCAATGAGAACAATTATAAAAAAAATCAAGTAAATACCACAAACAATAGTTTTCATATGAATATATTGGCAATACATGAAGATGTCGATATTGCTGATGGAGCACTGGATTTGCCAAGAATTAAAGGACCAATGGATAACTGGAAAAGATTTTTAAATGACTGATAAAGAAAATGACCTACGCCAAGCAGTAATTCAATCACTGCAAAATGTTTTTGACCCTGAAATGCCTAGTGTGAGTATATACGATTTGGGTTTGATATACAAACTTGAAATCACAGAAGACAAGTGTTATGTTGAACACACACTCACCAGCATGGCTTGTCCTTTTGCTGATCAAATATGCAACGACATAGAACAGGCAATGATAAACACACCTGGGGTGCGAGCAATAGATAGACAGTTGGTTTTTGAACCTATGTTCACAATGGAAATGGTTCCTGAAGAAACCAAATTGATTATGGGTTGGTATTAATGGATCAACATACTAAGATGTTATTTGGCATAGCCATATTGCCTTTTCTTGCCTATATTGGATACTATGTAGGATTAGAGCTTTGGTGTTATGCCTATGCGTTAATTTACTAAAGGTAAGTTTCTAAACTGCCTTTACGACGTATATCTTGTGTACAACAACTTACACCACCATCCCAGAAGTAACTGTGTCTAAGCTCGCTTATAATAGGATTGATTCGATGCTTTTCGCAGTAGTCAAACACCTGTTTGTTGTATGCACTAAAAATAACATTCTCTTCGTCTAGTACCAAACAGTTAACATCAAATACTGTATCACTTACATAACCGACCCATTCTTTTAAATAGGTGTTAACAAATTTGGTGAATTCTTGTGTAGGTGTTTGCCCTTGCACATACCATGCACCGTTGAAGTTTTCTTCTTTGAATTTGCCAACTGCCATTGCATGCCATATTGTACTGCATTCTAGTTTGCTTACGTCCCAACCTGGAAAGTCACTGTCCAGGTCTAATTGATCGTCCCATTTACTACTAAGCAACACACCTGGTTTAAGTATTGCAAATACTGCGTCACCATGTCCGTCGGTAATTGCTTCGTGGTATCTATATCTACTATCTAAACAGTTTTCTTGTATCCATTTACTTTGCTCAGGCATTAGATAATCACTGTTATCAAAGAATACATCAGTACCACAGCGTACTATGCAACTTGCACTCGCACCATTTAAAATGCAATCAGGATTCCAAGGCATATCTCCATGAGGGTTAATCACTGCATCCCCATACTCCTCGCAAATTTTATCTAATTCTGCAACCTTTAATACACGTAATAGTTTATTGCCTAAACTTATTTGCCAATCTCTTGGAGTAAGAGGAGGAAGAGGCGCTCCGTGATCTTTTGTTTGTAATTTTTGAAAATAATCTTTATCTATAAGTCCTGGACGCTTAACAATTGCTCCGTATGTTTCGCATGTACGTTGCAAATTATCTAAGTCTTCATTTGTTTCTTGTAATATGTGTGCAAGTTGATCACGCACTGTTGCATCTTCGATAAAATCAAAGTAGTCTGGAGTGTATGCTCTTCCAACTATAACTTCTTCTAGTGGTTGCCAACTGGTATAACTGCTTACTTTAGACATATTAATATTGTTTCGCTTTTTCTATTTAAAAATAAATTTTGATTGTGCAATAGATCTTCTTTGCATTCTGTATACATTTGATAAGTTTTTTTTGATTTTGCAATCCTACACATCTCATTTGTAACTGCTTCCCAACGTTGTGTTGGGTCTTCTATTGAATCATATGAATGATCAACTACTGTATCAAATGTTCTATAACCCATATCACGCAGTTGTTGTACACTGCCTCTTGCACCTGCAATTACAAATGGTTGACAGTTTTTTATAGGTTTAAATACTTTTTCAGTAAGTCTAACAGGTCCAGTGAGATTGCTTTCTATAACAAAATTAAAATAGGCATCACTGTGATGTAGTCCCACAGTCCATTTCATATCTGCGTGTTCATCTGCAGTTAAGAGATCACAGTGAAAAGGACATAGTTTTAAAAAGAACTCAGTGTGATGTTTTAAACTACCAAAGTTTTCTATATCAATAACAGGTGTATCTTCTTCGACTGTAATAAGATTGTTGTAACCAAAGTAACCATGTTCATGTAAGCCTTTGCTCCACAGTTTAGACATGGTGTACGCACGCCACTGTTTATGCGTACGAACCAATGCAGTAAAGTTCTTTGTGCGTGTTTGTTCATGGTACACAGTTGGCATACTGCGATTACGGTGCCTGTACAATAGTTCATCGCTACACATATATTGTTTACCGGCAAGATCGTGACTTTTATTGTTTTCTGTGGTAAAATGAAGATTTTCTGTTGCAAAACCTAGTCTAGCGGCTTCTGCAACTAAGGTTTTTTTGTCAAAATCTTTGTTGATCAGAAAATAAAGATTTATTTCTTTTGTACCTGCAGCTTCGAGTATAGATTCTATTGTGTTTTCCATTTATTCATCATTTCATCTAGTTCTTTCCACAGTAGTTGTTCAAACTCTGCACTGTAGAACCAATTAAAATTATGCTCTACTGTAGTATTTACTGCGGTTTGTAACTGGGTCTTTTCTTTTTGACTCATAGTATTAATTGACTCTAACAGTTTTCCAATTTCATATGTGCGTACACCATCATCTGCTTGATCATAACTTTCATCCCAGAACTCACCAAACGTCTTAAAACCATAACGTCGCAAATATTCTAAACTGCCTTTGCAACTCTGTATGATAAATGGTTGTTGCATTACCATTGGTTTAAATGTTTTTTCCGTTAAATGATTTTTCTTGCCTCGATATACAGTTTCAGTTACCACGTGTATTAGACTGTTGTTTGCCTGTTCCCATAGATCAATACGATGTGACTGTGCCGCATATCCTGATCCATTATCAATTGTCAATGGTAACCTCACAGTTGGACAATCCAAGTCATACTTTACGCACAACAATTTTAGACTTTGTCCTTCGTAAGGGCATGTATCTGGAAATGAGATTAGGTTTCGATCTAACAGATTCCTGCCCACGAACTGTTGTAGCATTTCAATACGATGTTTACGCTCGCCACCGATTATGTTGTTAGGACAAAGAAAAGTATTATAGGGCTTGCGTTCTGAAAATTTTTGTGCTAAACTAGTTCTATTATATCCACGATACCAATCAAGTGCAGCCCAAGCATGAAAAAAATAATAGCCAGTTTCAAGACCATAAGTATCACACAACCAATGTACATCCTCACTGTTGTACTCACTAGTTATTACTGTAAGGTCACTGTAGCCTTTTTTGCAATAAACAGGAATAAATTGATCAAAAAATTGTTTAGCTCTATCTCGATGTACCGGCTCTTGGTCCCAAAAAAGATAACGATTGCCATGATTGATTTTTGGAACATCACATATGTCTTTAAACGATGTACTCCCAAATGGGTCAAACCAATGCAAACTTTTATTTGTTTGATACTGAGCCAAAGGAAGGAAAACATTATTATAAATTTCGTCAATTCTAATCATGTTTGATAAATGTTACTCATATACTAAAGAAGCTCTTGCACAATGCAAGACTAGGTACTTATGGGTGCTAGACAAGCACTGTGATTATTCTTACTTTGACTTCTCGTGGGAACCAGCTCCCTGGGAAGGCCATTTTAGACATGCGTTTGCTAGTCAATGGCAAAAAGATTCAGGAACATACTTGGTGCCTAAGGCAGGTTTTACAGAAACAAAATACAACATAGATAATACAGTAGTGCGTTTGCAAGATGCCAGTAAATGGGACAACATGAATAGCGACTTTGACTACAGCTGGCATCATGATGTTGTTGAACCTCCGTACATATACCAATTTGGCACGCAACATCAAAAGACAGGCGGCCCGCGTTATACTGTAGAGGGTGCAACAGACGTAAAGTTTGTAGGCGACATAACATCAACAGCACGTGCAGTAGCCAGCGGTGCAGTTTTGATAAAACATCTCAATACAGAATATACTGCAGACATAGAGATTATAAACAGTACAAGATTTATAAGCAATTACCTTGACACATTGAAAAGAATACTTAAAAAGGTAGATGCAGAATATGTTTGGGTAATAAGCGACCTGTGTGACTATAAAGACTTTGATTTTACGTGGCACCCAGCTCTGTGGCAAAATCGTATGCTACATGTTTTTTATAGCAATGAACAAAAATTTGGAGATACTTTCTTTATTCATGTGCCTAGTTTTTTAGAAACAGCAAAAGACATCAAATTACTTGAATGGTATACACCTTTAAATTTTGTACCAGACATTGTAGTTAAACGCATGGAACCTACTATGGTACAATATGCCGCAGACAGTGTTGTTGATGCAATATGGACACACGAATTCCAAGAACCAGTTGTGCAGTTTTACAAACATAAACCAGTAGAATCAGTTACAATTAGTTTATGGCAAGAAAGACTGCGAACAGTAGTGCCACTGGTTAAAGGAAGCGAAAATGTGCTGATTCCGAGAGATGCCAAAAATCATATCAATGAGCAAGTATATGATTATGAATGGATTGATAAAAAGCATGTACCAATGGATCCACAACCCTGCGATGTAATTTTTATAAGCAACGGTGAAAGTATGGCGGAAAAACATTGGCAAATTTTACAAAACATTTGTCCAAGAGCTAAAAGAGTCGACGGTGTTGATGGCAGAGATCTTGCATACAAAACGGCCGCTAGGTTAAGCAATACAGATTGGTTCTATGCAGTATTTGCTAAAACTGAAGTTTTAGATACATTTAAATTTGACTTTGTGGCTGATCGCTTACAAGAACCTAAGCATTATATTTTTTACAGTCGTAATGCATTAAATGGACTAGAATACGGGTCAATGAATATTGACCTATACAACAGGCAGTTGGTGCTGGATACTAACATAGAAGAAGGTAGTATGCTGGACTTTACACTAAGCAAGAAGCACACTGTAATTCCAGAAGTTGCTAGTATTGCACAGTTTAACACTGACCCATGGGTGACATGGCGCAGTGCATTTAGAGAAGTGATAAAATTAAAACAAGAAGTTGATAACGGTGCTGGCTTAGAACTAAAACATAGGTTAAGAGTATGGTGTAGACGTGCCGACGGTGAAAATGCTGAATACTGTTTAGCAGGCGCAAATGATGCATTGGAGTTTTATCATAGTGTTGATGCTGATCCAGATGAACTACAAAAAAGTTTTCATTGGGATTGGATTAAAGATTGGTACTACAAGAAATACAATATTAAAATTTGGGCATTGCCTTGATATAAGGTTGCTCTAGTATCCAATCTAAATACGCAGGTATGCCCTGTTCAATGTCCACAGTAGGACGCCACTTGGTGTATTCTTGTAGTTTATCACTACAGAGTGTGTCTCGATTAGGATAGAATTCATCATGTGGCAATGTTTCAATTGCACCACCAATACGTGCTTGAATCATTTCAGCTGCTTCTAATATTGGTCTGCCTTGGCCTCTAGTGCAATTAAATATTTCATTCTTTGCACCAGGTTCGACTGCACACGTAGCAAACGCATTTGCAACATCAACCACGTTTGAAAAGTCCAGTTTGTTTTCTGGCCCTTGTACACGCATTGTACCACTGGTAAACCTAGCACGTACCAGTTGGCTTAGTACACGTGTAATCATATCACGTGTGCCATACAATGCACTAGGACGCAAGATACTATAGTTTAATCCATGTTCTTTGTTCCAAATCTTACACATGCGTTCGCCTTGTAGTTTGTAACTTCCGTATAGTGTAAGTGGATTGGTTGGTGCTGTTTCATCAGGAGCAGGCACTAAAAAGTTTCCGTATGCCATACTTGAACTTGCAAATACAATTCTGTCTACCGAATACTTTACACAAGCATCTAGTATAAGTGCAGTGGCAGTGATCATGTTGCCAGTTGCATCTACTACATTACGTTTTACCATATATGCATTTGGATAGGTTGCAACATGAATTACAGTGTCTGGATTAAATGTTTCAAATGCTCTGTTTAAAAATTCTGCATCTTCAATCTTGCCTACATACACTTCGTCAGCACCACAATGTGCTTGACGTTGTGCTAGTACACACGAATACTCATCATCAGGAAATGTATGATACTGATGATAACAATCAACTACGCCAACTGTGTGTTTTTGTGAACGAAGTATATTGCTTATATGGCTACCAATAAATCCGTGCCCGCCTAGTATTAATACTCTCATTTTAAATTCTTTCCTAATCTTTCTACTTCAGCGTCAGTTAGAGTGTGTTGATTTGGTACAGTGAAACTTATTTCACTTAGACGCTTGCTTATTGGCAATATCTTACCTCCTCTATATAGTGGTTCTTCATTGATTAAAAGATTGTAGTGTATTGCAGTATTAATTTCTTTTTGGTTTAAGAGTTTTTGTACACTATCTCGATCCTTAGATTGAAAAACCAATTTGCTATGTGTATGCGTTCTTAAGTTATGAACACTCGCACACTTGAATCTGCTTCTTTCACTAATATATCCTGCTATTCTATTTCTTCGGTGTTGCCATTCTTTGCTGTGGTTAAGCCCTGCCAATACACATGCACATTCAAAGGAACTCATCATTGAATTCAATCCAGGATGTATTGCTGATGCGTTATTGTTTTGTTTTCCATGCAACCTTAGTTTTCTTGCTTTATCAGCAATCCTTTTGTTGTCTGTAAGTATTGCTCCACCGGATCCCCAACTGCTAATAGTTTTGGTTGGACTAAAACTCAAACATGCTACATCTCCGTATCCAGCACTGTATCTTGTTCCATCATGGCTTTCTATGCTTTGTGCAGCATCATTGATAGTTGGCAATCCAAGTGCTTGAATCTTTTCCCAATTACACATGTTTCCAAACATATCAACCCCTATGATTGCATCTACTGGCGGAATCTCTGCAACATCAATACAATAGTCTCTGCCTACATCTACTGGTACAACTGTATACCCAGCACGTGCAACCGCATGTGCCGATGCAGTAAAAGTATAGTTAGGGACTGCAACCTTGCTGTTGGGCTTTAAATCGCTGGCAATGATAGAAATAACCAGTGCATCAGTGCAACTAGCAGTTGTAACACAATATTTTCTATTGAAATGATCTGCCAGTCTCTCTTCAAGTATGTCAGTTAGTTCTCCATTTTGTGCTCTTCCAGCATTATGGTCTTGATCCAAGTAAATCATTACTTGTTCTTTAATAGCTTCCCAATTGCGTTGATTTTGAAACAAGCCTATCAATGTATATTCCTATACTGTAGTTCAAAAGCTTCAGCATATTTTACACCTAACATTTGTCCTCTATATGCGGCGAGCCCTCTGATATTATGCAAGAGTGTATCATTAAAATAACTTGTGTAGCATTTTACACTGTCTAACTTTGTTTCAATTTGTTCTGTGATGTCAACAAACACTGTAGGGTTAAAAATTTTATTTTTATTACTATATGGACCACCTTCCATACACCAAAATTCACCACGATATCTACGCAGGCTACTGTTTACAATATTAAAGGTATTTTGATGATCGTTGTGATGATCTCCTTTGCTGTGTGTAATAATTAAATCATATTTTTTTGCATTTACTACCTCATCCATTTGTGTAATGCTGGCATTGTTCCATTCTAGTCGAGGTCTTCCAGTATCGTCATACGGATTGGTCATGATGTTAAACTGTATACCAAGTACACGTTCACTGTCTTTATATTCTTTTTGCATTTGGCTTCTGTCACGTCTAATACTTGGTCGGGGAGCATTATCATCACGTGCTACAACTATATCAACATCAGCACCATGTGCTTTAAATTTTAAAAGTGTTCCGGCACAACCTAGTTCAACATCATCAGGATGGGCGCCGATGGCAAGTATTTTATTATACATCTGTTACTCGTTCTAAATTTTTATACACACGTTCAATATGTGCTAATCCATTTATACTATTGTGATCTTGTTTTTCAACACTAGCAACAAAATGTTCTAATTCTCTGTACAGTGGTGTTGCAGAATCACTTAACTGGATAGTATTTGTACTTTCATTTACTAGACGATCTGTATAGTGTCCATGAATATGATGTACCTGTAGATCTACATCGTCAACATGCACAAGTTGATTGGCACTTGTTAGTGCAACTGTTCTAGTTTTGCGAGGATAAAACCAACTGCAATGATGTGTTGTTGAAAAAGTTTCAAAGTCTATATTGGTTATGGTATAATCATTGTAATCTGTTGTGAGTATATCTCTGCCACTGCGTTGTACTGCAATAATTTTTTCTTGTTTTATGTAGTCTATCAGTGCTAAATCATGTATAAGCAAATGATGTTCCAATGATATTTGATGTTTAGGAATGTTACCAAAGTTTAATCGTCGTGTTTCTACAAACCTTAAATTAGCAGTATCAAATGTTCTTTTTATGTATTCTGTTGTTGGTGTAAACAAAAGTATGTGTCCACTTTGTAGCACTGTGTTTTTTGCTTCTGCTATGCCAATTAAATGTTGTACTTTGTTTAGTGTATCTGCAATTGGCTTTTCTACCAGGCATGCAATGCCACGTTCTAACAAACTTTTAGTTACTTCATAGTGTGTTTCTGCAGGTGTAGCAACCACCGCGGCATCGATACTATCCTGCTGATAATTGTCGTCTATGTCAAAAGTTTTTACTTTAGTATTTGGCAACAGTCGAGCAGTTTCTGCTATTTTACTACCCCAATATCCAACACCAATGATTGCTAAGTTCATAATTTTACCTTGTTTACTATATCTATTATAAGCCCAATATCATCTTCTGTCAAGTATTGATGCACTGGAATACTGATATTAGTACAACTTAATAAATCAGTATAAGGTAAGTCTTGATTAGTTTTATAGGTAGATAGTTTGTGAATTGGTACTTTATAATATACTCTTGATTGTACACCTGCTTGTTCAAGTGCCTGTTGCACTTTAGTCGGTTCTGATACTGTGATAACATACTGATGCCAAACAGGTTTGCAATCTTGATTTATTGTTTGCGTATTGTGTGCTATCTTGATGTTGTCTTGATATAGTTTGGCATTTGCCCTACGTTTGTTATTCCATTGATCCAGGTGAGGTAATTTATTCAACAGTATGTCTGCATGAATGCTATCCATTCTACTATTCCAACCTACATCTGTACTGATAAATTTTTCTGCACCTTGTCCGTGATTACGTAACTGTTTTATTTTTTCACCAAAGAAGTCATCACAAACCACTGCACCTGCATCTCCCCAAGTGCCAAGATTTTTTGTAGGATAAAAACTATAGCAAACAGGATGATCACAAGAACCAAGTCCTTTGCCTTTATACTCGGCTCCTGTGCTTTGAGCACTGTCTTGGATAAATGCACAGTTGTAACTTAATGCAATTGCTTTAAGTTTATCTATGTCAGCAACATTTCCAAAAAGATCAACTGCTATTACTGCTTTGCAATTGTGTTGTTTCAGTGTGCGTTCTAAATCAGTGGGACTCATACACATGGTATCATCTACGTCTACAAACACTGGCTCTGCCCACAATTGTTTTACAACTTCAGCAGTGCTAAGCCATGTAAAACTAGGTACTGCCACTCGATCTTTTGGTCCGATGCCGTATGCTTGTAAACACATACGTAAACTGTCTGTACAATTGCCAGTGGCAATGCAACGTTTACCATGACTGTGTTCAGCAAACTGTTGTTCAAATTTTTGAATACTAGCACCGTTAATGAAACTAGTATCCGCTATTGTGTCTTGGAATATTGTGTAAAGGCTTATTTTTTTATCGTAATCAAAGCCACTAAGAAGTACTTTTAAGCCACTCATAGTATAGTTTTATACCTTCTTCTATATTAATTTTTGGATCAAATTTAAAATCTTTTTTTGCTTTATCACAATTTATGACGCCTCGGCTGAGTCCATTGGTATTTTTTGGTTTAATTTGTATTGTACCGTTTCCTACAACAGAAATAATGTTCTCTGCTAGTTGCTTGTAAGTAATACTATTACCACTTGCTATGTTATAGATACCTGTATTGCCTTTTAGCAGAGCATCAATTGTGCCTTGTGCAAAGTCATCTATATAGGTTAAATCAACCGAATCAGTATCTCCATAAACAGTAAGTTTTGTATCTTTTATTGCACTGGCAAATAGCTTTCCAATTTTGGTATCTTTACTTTGAAATTCGCCATAAACTGAACCAGCTCTCACTATGGTATAATCTAAGTCATGTGTTTTATAAAAATCTTGTACTAACTTTTCGCCAGCATATTTCCATATAGCATAACTACCCATAGGGTCTGTGTTATGCAATTCTGTTACCCCTTGAGGAGAAGTTTCATCTGAAAAACTGCCAAGGACTGAAATTGAACTTACATACAATAATTTTTTTACTTTATGTCGCACACTGTTTTCCAGTACGTTTGCAAGTCCTTGACACATTGTATGTGCCGCTTCTACAGGGTTACCACGTGCTAGTTTGTCGTTTGGAAAACTTGCAAGATGAATAACATAGTCAGGCTTGGCTTGTTCAAACACACTGTTGAGTTGTTCAATTTCAGCAACATCAATTTTGTGTACCTGTGTATTTTCACTGATACGTTTTAATCTTTCGTTGTAAAGATATTCTAGTTCTTCTTTGTCTAACATTCCGTAGGTTGTTAATACATCAACTACGTCAACAGTGTGTTTCATTGCCTGTAGTTTTTCTACAACTTTGTGGCCAATAAAACCAAGTCCGCCTGTGACAAGTATTCTTTTTTTAAGTGCTTTGGTTGCTTCTCTTGATCTTTTTCTTTGTTTTGTCATTCTACTCTGCTGTATAATTGGTTATGTTGGGGAATATTTTTGCTATTGCATCTGCACAGGCATGAGCAATTTGCATGTGTTCTAGTTGTGTACCGTTAGCACCACGTAGATCAATATAGTGTATCCAACTACGTATTGTACCATTCATATACAGTCTTGTCTTTGTTAGGCCTTCTGGCAATACCTTGCGTGCTTGTTCTTTTGCTATGCCATTTTCGATTGCCCATTCGTATGCCTTCTTAGTGGCAGCTATTACTTCATCTTGTACGTCAGTCCATTCATGTATCAACTGTACATTTTCTGTGGGTATACTATTTTGTCTGTTCTTTGTATCCTGTAAACGTGCTTCAGCATACTCAAACATGTCTCCCATTTCTTTTGGGTTAGCATAACGTTGACTAAACTCTTGAAATGAGAAACTTCTGTGACGCACAATTTGATGTGCAATGTCGCGTGTTGTTTCTATTTCTAAACAAGCACTGACCATTTCAAAAGGGCTCCAGTGTTTGTGCTTGACTAGATAGTTCAACAGCTTTTCGCTGGTTGCACTGTTGATCTGTGCAGTAGGGTTTGATACCTTAGCACAAAATGCAATCAAGTCTTGTATGTTTAGTAACCCGCCCTCTTCGTATGTTTCATACTCTGACGCCTTACTGTATGAAATAAGTTTTACATTCATAGTTTTTCTAAATACCTTTTGGTTAGGGGCTCAATTTTTTTTGCTACTGCGTGTATGTCAACAATAAAATCAAGTTTTAAAATGTCTTTATCTTTAATTAAACACATTTTTTTGTTAACAATTACTTCAATATCTTCAATATCTAAACCTTGTTTACGTAATGTAGTGAGGTTAATTGTTTTCTGTTTGCCATCTTCAAGTTTGAAAATAACTTTTTTAACACAATCAATAGGAATCATCTCTTGATCAATAGAGTCAATTACTTGCGTCCATTTATCAAGTTTGCTTACACATATGTTCATGTTATGCTTTTGCTTTAGCTGGTCTTCCACGTTTCTTTGCAACAGGAGTTGCTGGTACGCCCATCATTGTGTTTGCTTCTGCTTGCATACGAGCTGCTTCTGCTAACATACCTTGTGCTTCAGCAGCCATTCTTTCTGCTTGCGTTTTCATGTTTGTTGCAATGTAATCATCACTGAGTGCACCTGTTTGTGGAGCCATCATTGGAGCGGCACTGGCAGCTCTTTGTGTATTTGCTTCAGCCATTGCTTGCTTGTTTGACTGTTCCATTAAACTTCCAGGAGCAGGAA
>Ga0209535_1001808_pt1 | contig 14219 bp, 30 predicted proteins | sample LinPmetageLP28_FD_184041 | JGI IMG/M metagenome (GOLD analysis project Ga0209535, IMG submission 184041) | Marine viral communities from the Pacific Ocean - LP-28 (SPAdes) (version 2) | ecosystem: Environmental > Aquatic > Marine > Oceanic | place: Pacific Ocean | collected 2009-08-22 | reverse complement strand
AACAGCTAATATGAAAAAAGTAAGAGCTAAAAGTAAATCAAAAAAACGTGGAACTGCTTTCGATGTAATTAAACCTAAAGGTTGGAAAGCTCCTAATATAGATCAAATAGTAGAGGAAGAGAAAGAAAAGAATGAAGATATTAATAACAGGATTTAATGCACTTACTATAGGTACAGCTAAAAGTCCTTTAAATATTGCAACGTCAGCTAGAATATTACCAGGTGTATTAAAAGACCTAGGCCACGAAGTAACTCAAAAAGCTATTATCCCGGGAGAAGATGTATCTCAATATGATAAAGTAATAGTCTATGTATTTGGTCCTAATAGTTTATCAGCTCGTTACTGGTATGGTGCTGCTTATACTATTACACAAAGACCTGATGCTATTATATCAATAGACGATCATCAAACTAAAGAAACAGTATCTGGCTTTGGAACTTTTAGTAGAGGACATTGGAGAATATGGAAAAAGTTTTCTCAAGCAGGTAATCCTGTAGGAAAAGCTTATTGGGACGAAGCTCAACCTTATAAAAAAGAAATTGAAGATTTAGTTGATACTTTTGCTTTTGACGAATGGCCACATAAGTTATTAATTCCAGCTTACGATGGTGGTAATTACGAAGCATTAGGATTAAAAGCTAAAGAAATAACTAACTGGGATCCATCACCGCATACTAATTCTTATTTAAATGATCCTAAAGGTGTAGATTTATTTAGTCAAGAACCTATTGTTGAAAAAGAAAAAGCTTGGGTTATGGCTAGTCTTTTAAGTAAAATGAATTGGTTAAAAAAACAAACTTTTAATTGGCCAATTAAAACTTTTGGAAACATTAAAGAAGGTCAAACTAGATTAAAAGAACACGAACTATATCAAGAGTATAGAAAACATTGGGGTATATTAAGTCCTCCTCACTCTCATACTTTAAATGGAAGTGGTTGGTGGAGAGTAAGATATAACATGGCTTATGATGCTGAATCTATTTTATTAGGTCACGAAAACGAAACTAAAGTATTAGGTGATGGTTATAATATAGATATAGATAATATAGAAAATAAAACAGATCAAGAATTAAAAGAAATTGTATCTTACCAGAAAGAAAGTTTTATAAAGAATACTTGGAATAAAGAAAGAACGAAAGAATATTTTAAATGTCTATTGGAATAATAATATTTGACGGACCAGATGGTGTAGGTAAGACTACTTTAATTAATCATATTAAAAAATCTAATTCTAATTCATATTATATGCATTTGAGAGTTCATAAAAATATGAAATTGTGGCATACAGCTACAGCTAGATTAGCAAGTAAAAAAAGATTAAAAGGTAAGTTAGTTTTATTAGATAGACATTGGCCAAGCGAACAATGTTATTCTTATATTTATAGGTCAGGTCCTTCTTATAATCCTAAAAAAATATATCAAACTTTAAGTAATCAAGGAGCATTATATGTATGGTGTATACCAGAAGATACAGCGAGAGTTAAAGAAAATCATAGAATTAATAGAGAAAGACGACATGAAGAGTATCATGATATTGATGACGTTGTCGATTATTATTATCAACATTGGTTTAGTAAACCTACTAGGTCTAATTTTTTAAGTGATTTATCTCCATTAAGAGAAAGAAATAATTTTGTTAGATATGACATGTTTAAAGATGGTCATAAACTAGATGAATTTACAAATAAGATAATAGAAAGGTCAATGGTATTACAGATATGAAAGATATTAATTTACAATATAAGAAAAAATTATGGGATGTATATAATAGACCAGATTTTATATGTAAACCTAGAGGTTTAAAAATTACAGAAAAATTAAATGATAGTTGGATTATAGATATGGATGATCCTATTATAACTACACCTGAAAGAAAACTATCTTATAGTTTTATGTTTGGTGAAGCAGCATGGATGTTAGAAGGTAGAAATGATGTTGAAAGTGTAGCTAAATATGTAGATGGAGTTAAAAGATTTAGCGATGATGGTGAAACTTTTTTTGGTGCGTATGGTCCTAAAATATTAACTCAATGGTCTTATGTGATTAAAACTTTAGTCACTGATAAAGATAGTAGACAAGCAGTAATTAATATATGGAGAGAGAATCCTAGATCAAGTAAAGATATTCCTTGTACTTTATCTTTACAATTTTTTTTAAGAGAAGCAAGCGATCATTTATGGTTACATACAGTTGCTACAATGAGAAGTAATGACGTTTGGTTAGGAACACCTTATGATACTTTTAATTTTAGTGCTATATCTTTTTGGATAGCTTTACATTTAAATAGAAATGGAATTAAATGTAAAGTAGGAAGCTTAAATATACAAGCAGGTAGTCGACATATTTATGAAACTGATTTTAAAAAATTAGAAAAAGTTTTAGAAAGCACATATCATGATAAACCTGAAATATCTTTTAATAAACTTATTGATAAATATAAAGATAATCCACTTAAATTTATTAAAAATTTAAGAGAAGCAGCAGATTATATACCAGTATCAAAAGATCAAGGAAGGCTTCAAAAAATAGATTTCCTTAAACATGGATAATTATAGACCGCCTACTGATTTTTATTTTTTAAGAATGGCAGAATTAGTATCTACTAGGGGTACTTGTGCTAGACGTAAAGTTGGTTGTGTTTTTGTAAATAAAAAAAATCATGTAATAGCAACAGGATATAATGGTAATCCTGCTGGATTTACTCATTGTATTAATAAACCTTGTAGTGGTGCTAAATCTAAATCAGGTACAGATTTAGATAAGTGCGAAGCAATACATGCAGAACAAAACGCATTACTACAGTGTAAAGATGTTTACGATATTCACAGAGTTTATACAACATTAGAACCTTGCATTCATTGTGTCAAGCTTCTTCTTAATACTTCTACGCAACAAATTATTTATGGAGAAAAATACGTTCACGATCAAGCTAGAATTTTATGGGAAAGTTCTGGTAGAGGTTACACTTATATTAATAAACAAACAATACTTGGAAAGATAAACTAATGTTTAATGTAAATAAAATAGATGAAGCTACACTCATAGCGATAGATACAGAGACCTGTGATCCTAATTTAAAAACTATGGGTCCTGGTGGTTTTAGAAAAGATGGCCACATTGCTGGAATATCTATATCAACAGACAGTGGTTATACTGAATATTTTCCAATAGGTCACGAAGGTGGTGGTAATTTAAATAAATCTAAAGTAATTGAATTTATAGATTATATCTATAAATCTAATAAAAAGCTTATATTTGCTAATGCAATGTATGACTTAGAGTGGCTTTATTCACTGGATAGTCGCCTTACCGTTACTCGTCATCACAAGATACTTGACGTTCAAACTATAGAACATTTAATAGATGAAAACAAATTAAAATATTCATTAGATAGTCTTGCTAATTTCTATTTAAGAAAATCTAAATACGAAGTTGAACTTGCTCAAGCGGTACTTTATAAGTTTGGTAAACGTGCTAAAGTAAAAGAAAATTTATGGAGACTTCATGCTAACGAAGTAAGTGAGTATGCAAAAGAAGATGCTTTACTTACTTTAGGTATATATCAAAAACAACAAGTTAGAATTAAAAGAGAAGAAATAGAAAGTATTGTTGATTTTGAATCTAGACTTATACCTGTTCTATTTCATATGAGAAGAAAAGGTGTTAAGGTAAATATAGAAAAAGCACATAAACTTTATAGTGAGTTAGAAAAAAGACAGGTAGAAGTTCAGTCAGTGCTAAATAGATTAGGAGGTACCGAAGTTAATGTATGGGCAAACGCCTCTTTAAAGGAAGCATATGATAAAAATAATATTAGTTATACTTACACCGCAAAAGGAACTCCATCTTTCACTGCAGGTTGGTTGGAAACTCAAAATGACGATGTTAGTAAAAGTATATTAAAAGTTAGAAAGTTAGACAAGATTAGAAATACATTTGTAAAAAATATGATTATTGATAAAGCTTCTAATGGAAGAATATATTGTGGCTTTAATCCAATGGGTACTGTTACAGGTAGATTTAGTTCTCAATATCCTAATCTTCAACAAGTACCAGCGAGAGATCCTGAACTTGGACCGTTAATCAGAGGTTTATTTGTGCCTGAAGAGGGTGACGAATGGGTTTGTGCTGATTACTCTCAACAAGAGCCAAGAGTATTAGTTCACTATGCTAGTCTTAAAGGAATGGAAACTGCTATAAAAGTTCAAAATGAATTTAATAAAAATGATAAAACAGACTTTCATCAAATGGTTGCAAGTATGGCAAGTATACCTAGAAAACAAGCTAAGACTATTAATTTAGGATTGTTTTATGGTATGGGAAATAAAAAATTAGCTTCAGAGCTAGGATTAGATAATGATCAAGCTCATGAATTGTTTAATCGTTATCACGACAAAGTTCCTTTTGTAAAAGAATTGTCAAGGCAAGTTTCTAATGTAGCTAGTTCTAGAGGTTATATAAAAACTTTATTAGGTAGAAAAAGAAGATTTGATATGTGGGAACCTAGAGATAGTTGGGGTGAAAGAGCTTATTCTTTATCAGAAGCACACGCTCACTATCCTAAACAAGAACTTAAACGAGCTTATACTCATACAGCAATGAATGCTTTAATTCAAGGATCGTCTGCCGATATTACCAAAGCAGCAATGATTAAAATATACGAAGCAGGACTATTAGATGAAATTGATTTAAAACTTACAGTACATGATGAATTAGATTTTTCTGTACCTCAGGGTAAACAAAAATGTTTTGAGGACAGTTTACAAATCATGAAAACTTGTGTAGATTTAAAAGTGCCCTTAACGGTAGATGTTGAAAAAGGAGACAGTTGGGGGACTATAAAATAAATGAAAATAGGTATTAATTTAAATTTACAATTAAGATTGAAAATGGATAAATTAAAAAAAGAATTAGAATTAGAAACTACCAAAAGAAAAATAGCTGAAAATAAATTAAAAAAATATGAAAATAGGATTTCTAGGACTAGGTAAATTAGGACTTCCTGTAGCTCTTGCTGTAGAGAGTAAAGGACATAAAGTTATTGGAACTGATATTAATGAAACTACATTAAGAAATATTAGATTTAAAACTTTAACTTACAGAGAAGAAGGTGCAGAAAAATTATTAAAAAAATCTAAAATTGAATTAAAATCTTTAGATAAAATTGTTGAAGAATCAGATATTATATTTGTACCAATACAAACTCCTCACGAAGAAAAATACGAAGGTATTAATAGAATACCCGAACAACGTGCTGACTTTAATTATCAATATTTAGTCAATGGAATAAAGGAACTTAATGAAGAAATCGAAAAACAAGGGAAAGATAAAACTGTTATTATTATTTCTACTGTCTTGCCTGGTACTATTTCAAGACTTATTAAACCAATTCTTGGCTCTCATTTAAAACTTTGTTATAATCCATTTTTTATAGCAATGGGAACTACTATCAATGATTTTTTAAATAGTGAAATTATTTTATTTGGAGTAGATAATGACAGTGCTTCAAAACAGGCTGAAAAATTTTATAAAACAATTAATAATTCTCCTTTTTATAAAACTACATTAGAAAATGCGGAATTAATTAAAGTAGTTTATAATACTTTTATATCAACTAAAATTGCAATGATGAATACAGTTATGGAAACTTGTCATCATTTACCTAATACTAATGTCGATGATGTAACTGAAGCTCTAGCTTTATGTACTGATAGAATTATAAGTAAAAAATATTTATATGGAGGCATGGGAGATGGTGGAGGTTGTCACCCTAGAGATAATATAGCTCTCAGTTATTTAGCTCAGAAATTAGATTTATCATATAATTGGTATGATAATATAATGAAACAAAGAGAAAATCAAACAGAATGGTTAGCTGATTTAATTATTAAACATAAGGGCGATAAACAAATAAATATTTTAGGTAAATGTTTTAAACCTGAAACTAATCTTACTACAGGAAGCCCTGCTATATTGTTGAAAAATATTTTAGAAGAAAAAGGTGAGACAGTAAGAATGTGGGATCCTTGGGTTGATAGTTCTGATATCATGAAAATAAAAGATGAATACGAATGGGATAAAACTCCTCAGTTATTTTTTATTGGCTGTAAACACGAAGTGTGGAAAGAGTTTTATTTTATGCCTGATTCGGTAGTCATTGATCCATTTAGATATTTAGAAGTACATGACGATGTTAAATATATACCCATAGGAAAAAACACATGAATAGTTTAGATTTAATTAAAGCAGAAAGAAAACAATGGAGAGAACATAGCATTTTACATACAATAGCTGTTAAAAAATTATCAATTGAACTTGATACAATTAGAAAACAAAAAGATGAATTACAAGAAAAATTAAACAACATTAATAAAATAAGTATTATAGAAGATGGAAAAACAAATCTGGCAGACGATCAGATCAAAATTAAATGATTTTTTTATCCAACGTATAGAAACTTCGATTGAACGTGGAATTCCAGATGTACATTATTGTGTTGATGGTGTTTCGGGTTGGCTAGAAGGTAAGTACTTGCAGTCCCCCAAAAGAGAAAAGACCAAATTAAAGCTAAAACTGAGTATAGAACAAATCGCATGGCACAAGTCTTACTCCCACAATGGCGGTCTTGTCTACTTAATTGTGAAAAAAGATAAACAAATTTATTTATTCGACAGCAATGATGGAGAAGCTTTAGCTAAAGGTGTAACTAGAGAGGAATGGGAAAAAATAGCTTTAGCGAAAGATTGGAACACAATACGAATATTCTTGTCTAAAAAAGAAAAAAAATAATTTATAGTAAGAGTATAACAAATAACTAGAAAGGTAGAATATGCCAGAAGAAAAAGAAAGTATCTTGAAGCGAATTCAAAAGCTTTTACAGATGTCTATTGAGAACGGAGCTTCAGAGAACGAAGCAATGTTAGCTGCAGATAAAGCTCAGAAATTACTTCAAGAACATAATTTATCTATAAGCGATTTAAAAGATGAAGATCAAGTAGAGCCTATGGATAGCGAAGATGTAGAGGTCGATAGAGATTTATGGAAAGGCTATATTAGAAATGCTACAGCCAAACTATATTTTTGTAAGACTTACACTACTATGAAATACGATAGTCACTATAAAAAAGTTAAAGTTATTACTTTTGTAGGTAGAAAATCTAATCGAATGGTAGCTACAGAAATGTGTAAATACTTTATTAATACAGTAGACAGACTAGCTGCAGAAGAATTTAGAGAAGTTCCGGGCAGTCGTTCTGCTATTAATAAAATGGCTCATGCTTTTAAACAAGGCTGTGCGAGTAAGTTATCGAGAAGATTGAATGATAGATATAACGAGATAGCTCCCGAATATATCCCTCAAGGCAATCCAGATGGCTTACCAGTTCTTTATAAGAACGAACAAATGGCTATTACTAAATGGCTAGAACAAAAGGGTATTCGATTAAGAAGCTCAAAATCTTCTATGAGTATCCGAGATAGAGTAGCCTATAGCCGTGGATCAGAAAAAGGTAACGGAATAGGGATAAATACTCAAATAAATGCTCGAACTAAGTCTAGAATGTTGGGTCGTTAATTGTTATAATAGGGTCAAGAGATTGGCCCTATGAAACTAACAGAGATTAAATATAAAAACACTACAACTAAAGTAATTTTCAAGAAGATTGATGATTATGCTTTATATTCTTTTAATGATAATACTCTCACTATTAGAAAAGGTTTAACTAAACAAATACTTGGTAAAACTTTGTTTCACGAAATATTTCATATCATTATGGCTATAAATGATTTTCATGTAGGTCCACATGGTGAAGAAAAAGTAGCATCACTGACTGAACAATATTATACTATTCTTAAAAGCAATCCAGTTTTAAAAAATTTAATAATGAGATGTCTAAATGACTAAAGTATTTTTATTTATGTATTTATGTAGTAGTCTTCCAGGCACTGAATGTAAAACTATACCTACTCCTAATATAATGTTTAACGATATGTACGATTGTACATCTTATGGTTATAATTATTCTTATAAAATGATTACTAATCTTGATAGAAAATGGGTTAACAGTATGGGTGCTTACTTTAAATTTATGTGTGAATATAAGGAAATTGTTTAATGAATAGATTAAAATTACATAAAGAACCTTTGTTCAAAGAGTTGTTAAGTCTTCCTACTAAAAATTATTGGGTTACTTTTATGTATACGACTAAAAAGAAACCAGACAAATATATTTATTTTTCTTTTCCACAATTTGATGTAGAACCTTATTTTCCTCGTGTCAATCGTTTCTTTGATTTCTGTATAGATAACATGAAACAGTTAAATTTTGTTGATTTTGAAATTATTGAATTTAATAAAAAAATTTTTAAATATCAAGAAAATATAGATAAAGACTATATTATCCATTAAATTAGTGTGACTTAGAACGACTTATAGAGCAGGTTGTACTCTTTTATATACTATCTATCGTATTATTTTTTCTTGTTTTTATGGATTATTTTTTAATTTAAAAATTATAAAGTAATAAAAAAATAGAAAGGAATAGTATGACTATACAAAAGTTAGATAAGATTATCAAAGATATTAATAAAGATAACGCACCACCTAATGGTTGGCCATCAGATAAAGAATGGAACGAAGAAGAAGCTAAAAAAGCAGACGCAGCAGCAGGTTTAGGTTTAGAAGCTTCTGATTTTAGCGATGACGGCGCAGACTTAGAAGAACTCAAAGATATAATAGAAGGGAACGATTAATGCCACACTTAGTAATTAAAAGAGATGAACTCATTTACTCTAATGCTATTGCCAGGACGAAAGACTGGCCTAGACATTTTAAGAAACACGAGTTCGAAGATGTAACCAAGTTCGATAAAGATCAAGAATGGCCAATTCATTTTTCAATTAGAATGGCTGACGATAGACATAGAATACTTTTCGAACACTATAACGGAGAGTTATATCAATTAGATATACCTCTAAGTGTTTATGGTAAATTAAAAGTATTAGATAAAAAAAAAGATAGGAGTACTTTGCAGTAATGGTAGATCAAACACAAGAAGAAATACTAGAAGTTCAGACTAAAAATAAACAAGTAAAGTATGCAGCCGACACTTCTAAAATGTTTAACGAGTGGTTAAAAAAGTGTCCTGTAGTTTATTATTTATCTGAACAAGTAGACGAAGAAGATCATAATAAAATAATCAAATATACATTTGATAAAAAAGTAAGGAGAAAGTAATGGAAATGTTAATAATACTAATGTTAATAGGAGCTTTATGAACGATAAAGATGTAATCAAAGCAATAAGAAACTGTGGTACTCCAATGACACATTCTAAATTTTGGAGTAAAGCTAAACTTACTGAAGCTGCAAGAAAAGCTAAAGCTAATGCGTGTGTACACTTTTTAACTAATGTGCCTAACTCTAAAGAAGGGTGGGATTTTATTAATCAACTTAAAAAGTATTTACATAAAGGTAGATATAGCATTAGATTAAAGGGTCGTGGATCAAGAAAAGAACATGGAGATCAAAGAGGTATACCTATTAAGTATGCTGAAAGATATTCTATATACATTGATCAGAAAATAGTAGATGAAAATCATCCAGCTTATAATCATTCTAAAATGTGGAAAATGCGATCAAAACTTTATAGTTTAAGAGCAGAGATTGACGAAATATTAAAATGAAAATGGTGCTATCTCTAATTGTTATGTTAGAGAGTGGTGGTTTAGGATTACTAAAAATAGAAAGTAATGAGATATTATCTTGTTCTTTATGGATAGAAAAAAATATAGAGTATAAAGATAATCCATTATATAAAGAAGGTAATGGCGAAGTGTGGGTAAATTCTTATTATAAAAATCATATTATAATAGGTCATATCTGCGAGAAAGGAGAGTAAAATGATTATAAATATAAAAACAGTTGCTGAAGGTATTCAAAAAGCATCAGCTAAAGCAAGAAAGGAGAATAAAATGCCAAAAGTAAAAATTAAGTTTTCAGTAATTACTCCATGCGAGAAAGATTACGAAATTGTAGATGAGAAGTTATGGAATAAACATAAGAAAGATTTTGTAACTTTAGCTAAGTCTGACGAATGTCAAGAAGTATTTTCTGACGAAAGTCTTTATGGATTAAAACCTATCGAGAATAGTTTCTATGAAGATAGTCCTAATAGAGAAGTTCATAAAGTAGAGAACGTAGTCATCAATGGTAAAAATGTGTGGTATTAAATGAATATCTTTTATTTACATAAAGATCCAGATATTTGCGCAGAGTATCATTGCGATAAACATGTACTTAAAATGATTATAGAATATGCGCAGCTACTATCGACAGCACACAGGCTTTTAGATGGCGTAGAGAGCCGTGGATCCAGCAAGAGTGGTAAAACGCAAGTACGAGTATGGACTTTAGATTACAAGCGAGATACACTCATTTATAAAGCTGCTCATGTAAATCATCCATCGAATATATGGGTACGTTCTTCAAGCGAACACTACATGTGGCTATGGAAATTGTGGCATTATCTTTGTGTAGAATATACTAATAGATATGGCAAAGTTCATATGACTTGGAAAAAGTTAAGAGGTGAATTATCTGATATGCCTAAAAATATAGATATGAATGTAGGTTTTTTAGAACCACCACAGTGTATGCCTGACGAATGTAAAAAAGATAATACTATTCAAGCATATAGAGAATTTTATAAAGCTCACAAACGTGAGTTTGCTACATGGAAAAATCAGATACCAGAGTGGTTTAATTAACTTTACAAAAGCCAATAAATATGTTAACAGTTTCAAATAATGTTAGTATATTTTCAGTTCCGGCGTTGTGGTTATTACGCCAAAGGGCTTGTTGAAGCTGACAGTTTAGATGCAGCATCAAAGGCTCTATGGGCTGAGCATGTTGGTACCTTTAAATGGGAAGATCAAACGAATGATATGCCCGAGAACGCCAACTGTCTGACAATAGAGGAGTACAAATATGAGCGAAGCTCTGATGGAAAAACTGAACCAGAAAATGAAGCTAGAAGCCAAGTGGGCTAGCGAATTACTTTCTAATGGTGCAGTTACTGTTGAAATGGCTAAAATCTCTAAAGAGGTTAAAGTTGTTGAACGGGAAATAAAAGAAGAAGTAGAACACAAATAGTTCTACTGTACAAATTGTAAGTTTTAAAATACCATAGTAATATGGCTAAGATACCTATTTCACGATTAAATTCTGCACCTGAAGAATATCAGGCAAACGAATTTAATCAATTGATTGAAGATTTACAAAACATTGTTACAATTTTAAACTCTACTTATCCTAAAGAACAAAATGACGAGAGAGAAAGACAAGTATGGTTTCTAGGAGGATAGATGGCTAATATATATAAAAATGCTAAAGTAGATTTAACAGGAACAAATGCAACAGGCCTTTATGCTGTTCCCTCTGATTCTAGAGCAATTATCAAATCTATTTATGTATCTGATGATAGTGGTAGTGGAAGCACTATTACAGTAGATTTGTTTAATGGTCCGTCTGCTTCCTCTTCTAAATTTAATCTGTATAAAACTCTTGCAGTAGGAAACAATGCAACTGTGCAATTAATTGACGAGCCGTTGATCCTTATGGAAAATGAAGTGCTAGAAGTAACAGCAGCAAATGCTAATAGACTTCATGTTATAGCTTCGATACTTGAAATAAATAGGAACGATCAATAGTAATACTTGTACTCATTAATTTAATTCTATATATAAAGAATTTTTAATTAATTTAAGGGATATTCAAGTGTTTTTATATTTTATTGATTTTATTTTATTAATATTAGTTATCATATTTATACTTGTCATTTATACTATATAGGAATATAAAAATAAAAAAAAATATTCAAAAAAATCTCAAAAGAGCCAATACCAATACTTTTCGACTATTATTCAATAATACCAATGATAGTACTGGTATTGGCATTATTCTAGAGCCAATACCTCCAATACCTTTTCTTCTATCCCGAGGCTGCCGTGAGGACTTTTTTCTGTTTATTTAAATATTTATTTATAATACCGTATAGTAGAAATGATTTTTATTCTTTTTGTTTATTGTTTTATTTTATTGTATATTAATTAAATAGAGCAAATTAGAGTAAGAATAATTAATAATAACTAGAAAGGTAGAATATGAGTACTATAAATCTGGCTTTAAAGCCAAAAATAACGCCTAAGACTAAATCTGAAGTAATTAAACCTAAAGCAAAAGCTAAGGTTAAAGCTATGGATCCTAAAGACTATAAGGGAACTTATAAATACGATAAGGATTCTAGAATTCAGATATGCGTAGACAAAAACCCTAAAAGAGAAGGCTGCGGTGGCTGGAAAAGATTTAATCTTTACAAAAACGGTTTAAAGATTAGAGATTTTTTAACAAATGGCGGAAAGACTATCGACTTAGATTGGGATAGAGAAAGAGGTTTTGTTGCTGTAGAAATTATAGATGAAGCCGGCAGAGCTGGTAAATCTGCTAAAGCAACATTTACTCTTAAAAAATAATTATATTGTATAATTTGATAATTTTAAAATTATATTTATATAGTAACGAGAATAGTAGGTAGTTTGTTAGATTTCTACCTACTGTTCTAGAAAGGAAGAATATGGGTTATACTAACTATTGGCGACAAAAAACAGATATACCACAAAGTAAGTGGAAAAGAATCAAAGAAGAATACGAAGAATATGTAAAACCAGTTGCTGGTGATCTTATTGAAGATAGTTCTAGCATTGATAATATAGTGTTCGATGGAAGTTGCGAAACTTTTTTCTTTACTCAAAAAGCAACTACAGAAGCAGAGAGAAATTATAAAGAGCAAGATATATCTTTTCACTTTTGTAAAACTAGAGGTGCTCAATACGATTTAGCAGTGTGGTATCTTCTTACATTTATTAATAAATTATGTCCTGAAATAGATATATCTAGGGATATGTTATAATGGTAGAAAAAGATAAAGTTGATTGGTGTTATTATTTTAAAAGCATAGATAGGTGGATAAGAGTTTGTACTAAAGATATGAACGAAGGTTTTTCTGTTTTTACTAAACAAACTAGAGTTAAAGAACATTATAAAAAAATAGCCGATGCTGGTGTAGAGTTTTATACTTGTGATGACGATGATTTAGATAAAGAATATGGAATGTATTATGGTAATTTAGAATTTGATCCATTAGATATAATGAAATCTTATAGTGGTCATACTAAAATGTTTTATAAAGAGAATGGTAAGTGGCAACCGTTATAATAATATTGTTTTAATTGCTAAAAATTATTTTATTCTTAATTTTAAGATAAATTAATAGAAAGGTAGAATATGTATAAACAAATGTTACTTCTTACTACTGGTGAGATATTTAGCAGAACAAGCAAAGAAAAATTAGATTGGGATATAGTTCGTGGTCTAATTAAAGATGATACTGTTGAAATTAGTAATTCGACTATTCAACAATATAGTTACGAAATGTTATGTAGCGAAAATGCTATTTCATTAAAATCTCCTATAAACGAAAGAGCAACTGCTGGATATAGAAGATGGTGGAATAATCGTTTTGATAAATTAGAACAAAAACAAGGTCCTATTGATAGAACTACTTTAGAAAATACTTCAATAAGAGGTAATGTAATTTTAGAAAGACCTATGAAAGAAGAAGAAAATGTCTGATAAACCTATAATGAGAGATCCTATGGATTCTGAAGAAGCAAAAGCTATGGATAGAGATAACTCACAAGTATGTGTTTTATGTAAAGAAAATTTTACTGGCTGGGGAAATAATCCTGACCCACTAGCAAAAGAAGGCGTGTGTTGCGATCAATGCGATATGGATAAAGTAATACCTAAACGAATAGAGGAGCATAATAATGGCGGACAAATATAAAAAACTGACTATCTATGTTAGTGAAGAACAAGAAAAAGTGTTAAAAGACTTTAATGATACAATTATAAAAAAAGAACAGTTTCCCTTATTACATTATACAGTAGGAATCATTAGTAAAAGATTAGCGGAAACAAATAATAGAATGATTACAGATGTAGACCCTAATACTTGTGATACATCTACACTATATTTAAATAGTCAAACTATAGAATAATATTGTTTATTTTTGTTCTATATTTTATATCGTATAAAATAAGTTAAATATTAACTGAGGAGCATTATGAAACGATTAGAAGGAGTATATAGAGGTTTCAG
>Ga0209535_1001807_pt1 | contig 14222 bp, 12 predicted proteins | sample LinPmetageLP28_FD_184041 | JGI IMG/M metagenome (GOLD analysis project Ga0209535, IMG submission 184041) | Marine viral communities from the Pacific Ocean - LP-28 (SPAdes) (version 2) | ecosystem: Environmental > Aquatic > Marine > Oceanic | place: Pacific Ocean | collected 2009-08-22 | reverse complement strand
ACAAGTAAAAACCACAGAAGCAGATGCTTTAACGTCTACTACAATAGTGGAAAGTATTTTACCAGGATTTACCTGGACAGCAGGAGGCACTGGTGCCTTTCAGGGTTACAATGAACGTGGTGCACAAACAGTACATACCACTGTTTATAAAAACGGCATACCATCAAACACACCAGGTTCTGCTTGGTATGACTTTGGACACGAAATTGTAAGTGGTCAAAGTGTTAAAGTTATATCGGGTGCAAACGGTGTTATGTATGGCTCCGGTAGTATTGCTGGTACAGTATTAATTGAGGATACTATCGAAAGAAGTATCACATCAAAATTAGGTAGTAACAGCGAAAGATATTTAAGTGTCGCACCTACATCATGGTTTCAGTACACAGACTATACAACTGAGCAACAAGCAAGAAACGACAACACAGAAATTGACACATACGAAAACCAAAGTGCTAAAATTATTGCAGATGTTGGGGACTTTACATTAATTATGAGTGCTACAGATTACGCATATGATTATGATAATTGTTATACTGCTAGTTTTAGTCAAAGTAATGACTGCTTACAAGACGGTGAAAAATCCACAGTAAGCATTAGAAATGAATATTTTACTATTGGCAGAACAGAAGACAAAGCAGAATACTACACAGAAGGTGTTAGCACATATCAAAACGAGAGTAGCAGAGATTATTTTAGAGCAGGTGATACCGTAGACTTGTCTAACTTATTACAAGTAACATACGGTGTTGATGGCAGTAAAGATCAATACAATGAACATGAACAAGATAATTACGGTGCTTTCTTAAGTGTAAATGCCGAATTTGCATTAAAGTATAACTTTGGTTTTAGAGTTGGTAATGCAGATCAAAATGCACTAAGGCTAGGTATTGAAAGTGGACAATTCTTTATGAACGTTGGGACAAGTTTTAGACGTCCTAATTTATACGAAGTACATGGCGACAGTTGGGTAAGTGCTAATGAAGATTTACTACCTGAAGAAGGCACAGGCTATGAGATAGGCTTTGGTGCTATTAGTGTATTCATGTATGATTTTGAAGAAGCCATTGAATATGCTAGTGGATACACTACTACTAACATTATTGCGCCTGCAACTTATGATGCTGATGGCAATCTTTTAACTGAAGAAGTTACAGAAGATGTTTACACACCAGCGTCGTATTACAACACAGGCAGTTACTCTACGCAAGGGTTCAGGTTTGCCAATACATGGGGTCCTGTAAGTCTTATGCTTAAAGTAAACGACACTGATCAAGTTAGAATACCAGAATATGTTGCTATGATATCATGGGAGCAAAATTATAATGGTGTGGATTACAAAATTAAATACGCCGGACAGTTTGATAGAACACCAGGACAGTATGACTTCCTACCAGAAGGGCAAGAATTCTTAGACGACTTAAAGAAACTTAATGTATATGTAGGTAAGCAATTCGCATCTGGTGTAAATCTTAACTTTACTATTGAGAACGCCACTGACCAAGAGGTAGAAGTATTACCCGGTTACAGTAGTCAAGGCAGAGAGTATCGATTGGCATTAACTTATACGTGGTAAATTTATCACTATTATAAGCAATTAATACTCATTTATAGTAAATAATTTTAGGTAAACATTAAAATCAAAGGACCATATGAAAACCGATAAAATTATCAAAAGAATAGTTTCAACATTTAAAGAGTTGGAAACAAAGGCTACCGAAATTAATTCTGCAGGTGGGAAGAATATTATTCATCCCATGGTGCAGAGAGACAAGCGAGGTAAGTTCGATAGCCTAGGATTTTACAATTCTAAAACTAAGAAATATGCAGTAGTTTTTATAAGAGATTACATTGCAAGAACTGTTGACTATATCCCCGAACTTGACGAAATGAAAAACGTCTTAAGTAATAATAAAAAGAAATGACCGACCCGTTAACAGAAAAGTTTACAAACGATACATTAGAAGAAGAATTACGCACTATGCTCGTTGCTAAAAACAACGAGTGTAATGCTCTTAAGGCAGAGATCGAAATGCTACAAAGAAGTGTTGCCGAAGAGCAAGAAGCAAAATATAGAGCCTATATTAAAATTGCTGATATGCAAAAAGATGATCGTTTAAATACTACTAAATAGACGCACTTCTGCAGTACGTCGTTTATAAAGTGTTCCGCTGACGCCGGCACTTTTCTTTCTAGGTACTTCAACAAATTCCATAAAGTAAGTTGCAACTGCTTGATAGTTACCACTGTTTAATGCTTTGACTACTTTACTTGTTTTAAATTTGTTCCTACCAATATCATATGCTAAAGAACATAATGCCATAAACTGATTATATGTTACTGGCACTTTTATTGTATCAGTAACAATATTGTATGCTACTTGCATATCTATTTTTAAAAGACGTTGTATAAACTCTGGTTTAGCACCATTTACAAGACTATACACATATAAATTATTTGATTCGTCATATACTGCAATGGAGTTTACAAAAGCATCATAATCTACTTTACCGTCTTTGACTAATGTTGTGCCTTTTAAATAAGGGTGATTGTTTCTGATAATTTTTGCTACTCTAGTATCATCCAATGGTAAAATTCTATTGTCGTCAAATGCTATTAGTAAATTGTTTACTTCTGCTATGTCTAACATGTGAGAAAAACCAATATAATATTTGCCCTCTACTAATGTTGGCACTACATAACCACTGTAATTATTTCTAATAAATTCTGATAATTGTTCTTTGAGTTGATGCAACGAAAATTGATTTACAGGCATTACTGCTGATACACTTTTTGATTTTTCATATATTGCTGTGCGATAGCCTTCGCCTTCAAAGTATTGACCCTCATAGTACCCTGTGTCGCTACTGTAGTTAATAGGCCTAGTGTCGTCTGTATCAATTTGTCCAACTGTTAAAAAGTCCACGTAAGCCATTATTTGTTCCTTCTCGAAGGACTAGGTTCAATACTTACCCACCTTGTAATAATTGTTTTGACTTTTTTATCGTATAATATCAACGGCGTCATTGGACTCTTTCCCTGTTCTGCTCTAGGAGGATATCCGCCTAAGCCTAAACGTTCAAAAGATAACAATGTATTAGATGTGTCTGTTAATTTAATTCCATCAAAGTCCGGCATTCTTGGCAATAATAATTGCGGTGCAATTGGATTAGTTTGAATATCTACTGATGCTCCTGCATTGACATTTGTTTTAGCCATTGCCATTATGTTAGTATCAAGTTTTGATTCTGTATTTAGCATGCCTGCAGAGTTAATATTAAAGTATGGCGTGGACGGTGGATTATGTAATCCTGGAAATGCTGTTAAGTTTACACCTGTTGCCTGAGCAGTAAAGTTTTTATCTGCATAGATTTCTACTGAGCCTGGATCTGTTTTCCCGTCTAATGTTTTTAATCTTGGTCGAGCATTTATTTTTATAGTGTTAGAAAACAAATTAAGGTCTTTAGCACCTTCTATATTAACACTACCATTAGTTAATTGTGATTGCACTATTGGATCTAAGTATGCAAGTTTTTCATCATCTACAACACCTTTTTCTGTGCCTAAGATATCCATTGGATGAGGGAAATTATTTGCCGCTTTGATATTAACATTTTGTCCTGCTTCAATATTCACATCTTTATCTGCTCTAAGATTCATATCTCCTGATGTTCTAACATTGTAACTGCCGGTACCGTAAATATCTATATTACCATCGCCATCAATTTCTATATGTCCTGTACCACTTTTGTTAGAAATATAAATCATATTTTCTACATCGTTAAGCAGTATCTGATTACCGCCACCTGTTCTTATTCTGATATGTGGACAATCTGCATCGTCGTCCATTACAAATTGATGACCTGTATGTCGCTGTGTTGGGTCGTTTGATTTTTTAGCACCTGGTGTTAGTATACCAAATACTTCACTGGATCCTTCTCTTCTGGCACCACTGGTACTCTGACCTCTAATAAAATCGTTTATTAATCCTTGTGCAAAGATAGTACTTTCTAATTCATGCATTGGTCTATTTTCTGCATTAACTTTCACATCCAATACACTACCGCTGTACTCTACACTATGATTTTTTATATTAGCATTAATGTTTACTTCTTGTACTGGGGTTACACCGCCGATGGATTTACCTGCAGGGATGCCTGGTACCATAAAGTTTCTGTTTGTTTGAAATAAACAACCTAGTACCACAGGTATAGTTGTACCGCCACTTTTAAATAATCCAACAACTACTTGGTTCTCTGGGTCAGGCGGTCTCATCCACATACCGTAACTTGTTTGTGATGCTGATGGTGAATTAGGATCGTCTATGCTACCTGGTGTTGTTGCACCTGCAAATGGCGATGTCCATAAACATTGGAATAAATTTTCTGCACTTGGAACAGGCCCTGTTAGTTCAGGTATGTGTACCCAAAGCATTCCATTTTGTGTAGGATCGTCAGTAGATTTTACCGTGCCTATAAAAATAGAACCGTGGTCGGTTTTATCTGTTATGGCTTTTTGAAACTTTTTTGGTATCATGTCTTTATTTAACTGTCGTCTCCTATATCGCCAGGGTTTAATCTGGCATATTCTTCTTGTACTTCTTTAACAACTGATAGCCTACCCTCATCTGGATCAGGCATGTCGTCTTTACTTGGATATTGCCCTTTATATATAATTTTATAGGCTTCAAGTTGTTGTCTAAACACACCACCTGCCAATATATGTGTTACCCTGTAAGGTGTAAACTGTCCTGAAAATGATTTATCCATGTTGAGGTCAACCATTTCACCGGTGTTTCTGCTCATGTCGTCGCTCCATGTATCGTATTCTCTTGGGAACAAGTATGCAAAAAAGAAACACACTTCTCCTAATCCATATGGTGCAGTATTTTGTTCTGCAGATTCTTCTCTAACTTTTTTTACATCGTTTTCAAATTCTCCTAAGAATTCTTTGCCTTTAATAAATTCAAATTCATCAGTGGTGAGAGGTAATTTTCCAAACCAATAAGGGTCACCTTTAAGTTCTAATATTGTTCTTACCATGTAAGGTGCACCTAGTGTAGAGTTACTAAGCATTGTACTGAACAAACTCCTATTAGCAAACTTAGAAGGGGGCAATCCAGCCTTACTTCTATCTGTGGCTTGCTTAGTAAACTCATCCATGTCATACTCACCAAATATACTGCCTCCGATGTCTTGGCCGTATTCTACTAATTCGTCTGTGTCGTTGTATTCAAATTCTTCTGCATATAATGAATCAAAATTAACTACATTGTTTGTTACACTACTTGTTGAAAAACCAGGTGGAGTAAAATCCTCTATTTTTATGGCACTACTTAAATTATCTACCTTATCTCTGGCGTCATTAAGCAATGATGTAGTATCTATGCCAAACTGATCTAGTCCGATGTCGCCTAATGCACTATCTACTAGGTCTATATATCCATTAATGCCTTCCGCTATTTTGTTTAGTTTGCTGTCTAATATATCAAAAGGAGTAAATGCTTTACCAACAATTTCTGATATCTGCCCTGATACAAAGTCACTGATAGTGCCTTCAATCTCTGATTGCAAATTTGTAATGCTTGTTGTGAGCGTATCTAGACTGCTAGTCAATTCACCAATAGTATTTGTTTTTTGTAATATAGCAAGTGGCGAACTGGGTAAACGTGGATTTAATGTTCTAATATTTTTTGTAGTTACTCCGCCGGCACCTAATGGATTTAATCCTGTCGCAAGTGCGGCCAAGTCTGCGGTTAATTCTATAGGCAGACTCGCTAATTTTGTAACTGTGTCTTTTATGTCTTTGCCAATTGCTTCAAACTTTGCAAGTATCTCGCTTTCTACTGTAGCACTTTGCTCCTCTTCTACTTTCTCTATTGCTTCTATTACTACTTTGTCAGCCGCTCCTGCCTGTGACAAGGAATAGTTACTTTGCTTTCCGCCATATCCTGGCGATAAATATCTTATTCCGTTATTGATGCTGAGGTCAACATTATAAATCTGATCATTTGCACCAGTGTAAAAATAGTTATATGATTTTACAACTGCCCGATTTATTGCGGCTTCTTTAACTTCTGTTTTTTCATTTTTGCCATCAACTAGTAATTCTTTATCAGACATTATACTCGCAGAACTAAGTTTTCCTGTCAATATAATTGTGTGCGTCAGTGCCATTTTGCCCTGTTTGGTAAATTTTTCCTCTGGCCATATCCATGTTCTACGAGTTTTTGGTACTATGACTTGTGTTTTAGTTTTATCAAGAGTTTCTTCATCCATTTCAGGGGCTTTTTCACCTATATTAAATCTATGTGTTGCATTAGCATAATTGCTATTTAGACTGCCAAGTTCTATCATTAATGTTGGTATATCTGTGCCTGCAGGTATTGTAATTGTAACAGATTTTTCATTACCATCCTTTTTGGGAGCCTCTACGCCTGCTTCATTATCTTGTGCAACTCCATCGGTAGTCTTGTTTTTGTAATCTCTTACTTCTTTTAATGCTATACTTGACCCAAAATACTCTGAATCAATTGGTAAACCTTCTTTGAAAATATCTTTATGATTAGGAAAACCTTCTTCTCCTAATTCGTATATACCTAATTCTTTTGCAAACTTTGAATCTTTTTTTACTGTCTCGCCAGTTTCTGCTTTTTGTTGTTCTTGCATATTATCTGTTAATGACTGTAATAATTCTGCTACTGTTTCTCCTTTTATTTTAATGTCCTTAGGCACTTTAGTAATTGACGAACTGGCAGTAGTACCTATTTCATTGATTGTTACACCCCTGCAATTATATGTTGTTCCAGAAACTGCTGGACTAATATCAAAATTTGTTATTCTAAAGGGTATTGCTGTTTTGTAGAATACATCTCCCTCACCCAATGCAAATTCTGATGCGTCGCCTGTGTCCTCTTCAATGTCTTGTGGTTCTGGTAAGCCTAGCAGTTCTATTTCCATTATGTAAGGCATCGTTTGTAAAGGCGGAGTTTTTCCGTTGGGAAAAGGTATTTTTTGATTCTTGTTTAATTCATATGCTGTTCTTTGCAGTAAGTCTAAAAAAGACATACCAAAAGGCTCAACTAAATTAAAATTTAACCTATATGCAGAAGTTCTATTTCCAGATAAATCACTTGGAGGACTTGGATGTACTACACTACTGATTTCTAATTCATCAACCTGAAATTTTGTTACACCTGTTTGTGCAATAATTATTCTGTTAGTGTTTTCGGTACCTAAGGTTACTTTTCCTGTTCCGAAAAAACTGTATGGCATCATACTAAATGTTAATCTGTATGTGTATGAAGCATACGCATCTGCTGGGTTAATTAAGATATTATTTGCAAGTTCTTTTGGCAAAAATGCATTGTATATATCTTTACTTGCTGAATAGTCTGGCATATTAATTACCTGCTAATTTTTTTGCTCTGTCTGGCTCAACCAATCTTATAATAGTACCTTCTTTGAAATCAGATATTGGATCTTTTATTTGCTCCAAGTTGCTGAGTACTAGTACCCACCATAATTCAGATGAACCAAATTTATCATGTGCAAGTAAATCAGGCCTATTAGCATATTTCTTTGTAATTAAAAATTGGCTATCTGAAGTACTGCTTGGTACAGCAGGTAGGTTAGAATAATTTAGTCCTGTGTAAAAAGACATATTTCTTGCATTTTTTAAAAAACTGTTTTTGTTATAATATGCCATTAAATAAATCCTATATTTTTACCTTTACGCATAGCATCAAGATCAAATTTTCTACGCAATCTTCTAGGCGAATATTGTGCTTGTAATGTGACTGTAAATTCTACATCTGTTGGTACATACGTCACTGACCCAGACGTGTTGCCTCCTTCGGCAACTTCAGAAGTAAATGCTGTTTGATGATCTGCCGTTGTTAATGAATTATGTGATACAGGTATGTAGTCAACTGTATTTGGCATGATATAGTTGACGTCATTGACAACTACAGGAATACGGTCAAAGCCATGTGGCCCTAAATAACTAAACTCTAACACAGGCGGTGGTCTTCCAAACTTGCCTGATGTAACTGCTTGTTCACCAAATTGTGACTTAGTTGATACCTTAAGAAACTGAAACATTGCTAAAAGATATCTTGCTTCATCTTGGTTAGTTGCTGTGTATGGAACTTGCACAGGTATTACAGGAGGTTGACTACTCATAAATGTGTGCATTGGGTAGTTAGAACCTTGAAAACTCTGACTGTCATATGTGGCACTAAAGGCTATGAATATACTTGGTTGGTATTGAAACATAATTCCTCTGTCTGCCTTTAAAGGTGCAATCAGCGAAGAACTATCGTCACCAAAGAAATCATCTTTGTTGGCTCTCATTACTTGAAGTCTTGCTCGCCAGTCTATATCAAGTTTTTTGTTCCATCCAGTTTGGTTATTTCTTGCTATTTTTTCTTTTTCTTTTGCTACTCCATCAGCAAGGCCTTTGCGAAATTTATCTGTATCAAATTCAAAATTTGAACTATTTCTAGCATTCTCTAATGCTGATTTGTTAAGGTCGTATGCCATCTAATCTCCTAAATTATACAATGTATTTATCAATATCAATAAAGTAGCCGTTATTGGCCAGAATTAGATAATTATACTTGACACTCGAAAAAAATAATGTATAATAAGGGTTAACAATAAGGAGACACAATGGTCGCAAGAGTTAAATATTTAAACAATAAAGATTTACTAAAACAGATACATCTTAGTAAGATGTCATTTTGTTGGATTAAGTCACCGCAATATGATTACCCAAACATTATAATTGCAGATGATGGCGAGATTACTGATCAAGTAATACTAGATGCTAAAACACAAAAAGCAGGCAAGATGAAAGACTTTGCTTATAAACAAGCAGTTGAAGGTTATGAAGGTCCTGCAAATAAAAAGCCTAGACAAAAAGACTTTTTAGTTGACCTAGAAGATATTGCTGATGAAGAAGTAGTTGTAAGACGCATGACATATGAGCACATTCCACTAGAGCCAGGTAGAAAGAAAAATCCTAGGAACGAAGCAGAAACAAAGGCTAAAGTAAACTACCCACCTTTTAAGCATTATGGACTTATAAATGGTACATGGGAAGAAGTTGCTAGAAGTCATTGGAAGGGCGGACCTAAGAGTGGTAAGTTCTGTGTAGATCACGGAAGTATTACTAACGAACTTGGCAAAATGTATTTAAAATTAGTTGACAGATACAGCCAAAGGTCTAACTGGAGAGGATATACTTATGTTGATGAAATGCGTGGTCAAGCATTATTGCAGTTAGCAATGATTGGCTTACAGTTCAATGAAGCAAAATCAGACAATCCTTTTGCATATTATACTGCCGCAATTACAAACAGTTTCACAAGAGTGTTAAACATAGAAAAGAAAAATCAAAATATCAGAGACGACATTTTAATCGACTCTGGCCACTTACCAAGTTACGGTAGACAGATAGCACACGAAAATGAAATGAAGGCTCTAAGGGAAGAAGCAAAAAATTCAGAATCGGATGCTTAACTATGACAGACAATTTATTTGAAAAAGCAATAGTCTTTACAGACATTCATTACGGCCTAAAGCAAAACAGTCATCAACATTTAAAAGACTGTAGCGACTTCGTTGATTGGTTTATTGAAGAAGCAAAATTACGAGAAGCAAAAACTTGTTTCTTTTTAGGCGACTGGCATCATCACAGAGCCAGTATTAATATTGCAACAATGAATTCCAGTTTGAGAGATCTTAAAAAACTTAATGATGCATTTGAGAAAGTGTACTTTATTACAGGCAATCATGATTTATACTACAGAGATAAAAGAGATCTTAACAGTATAGAATATGCTAGGGATTTATCTAACTTTGTAATGGTAGATGAACTATTTGAAGAAGGCAATGTAGGCATCGTTCCTTGGTTAGTAGAAAACGAATACAAAACAGTAGCAAAGATGCCATGCAAATATATGTTTGGACATTTTGAATTACCATTCTTTAAAATGAATGCAATGATAGAAATGCCAGACCATGGCGGAATAAATGCGTCCATGCTGAGAAAACCAGACTATGTGTTTACAGGACATTTTCACAAAAGACAATACGATCAAAATATACATTACATAGGTAATGCTTTCCCTCATAATTATGCAGACGCAGGTGATAACGATAGAGGATACATGTTCTTAGAGTGGGACAAAGAACCTGTGTATGTTAATTGGCCTGAATGCCCTAAGTATGTAACATGCGGTCTAGTTCAATTAATTGATGATCCTGCAAAATATTTAGATGCATACACTTATGCTAGAATAAAATTAGATGTTGATATCAGTTATGAAGAAGCAACATTTATTAAAGAAAACTTTATGGAAAAATACAAGTGTAGAGAAATACAACTTGTACCTATCAAAGAAGTAGAAGAAGAATACGAAGCAGGTGAAATACAATTCGAGAGTGTCGAGCAAATAGTTATTAGTCAATTACAAACAATTGAAAGTAACACTATTGACACAGATACATTAATTAACATTTATCAAAACTTATAATCTATGCTTAAATTAAAAAACATCAGTGTGAAGAATTTCATGAGCGTTGGTAATAACGTTCAAGGTGTACGGTTCGATGATAAAAACTTAACACTAGTACTAGGTAATAATCTAGACCTAGGTGGCGATGGTAGTAGAAACGGCACAGGCAAGACTACTATTATTAACGCACTTAGTTATGCACTTTACGGTGAAGCACTAACAAATATTAGACGTGACAACTTAATTAATAAAACCAATGCTAAAGGTATGATTGTTAGTGTTGACTTTGAGTTAAATGGTGTTGCTTATCGTATCGAAAGAGGTCGCAGGCCAAACATTTTACGTTTCTTTGTGGATGGTACAGAACATGCTGATCAAGAGCAACAAGGCGATAGCAGAGAAACACAAAAAGATATAGAAAAAGTTATTGGCTTTACACATGAAATGTTTAAGCATATTGTTGCGTTAAACACATACACAGAACCTTTCTTAGGTATGAAAAACAATGATCAACGAGATATGATTGAACAGTTGTTAGGCATACAAGAACTTTCGCAAAAAGCAGAAGTCTTAAAAGAAAAAATGAAAGACACCAGAGATAATATTAAAGAAGAAGAAATGCGTATTAATGCTATCAAAGATAGTAATGCTAGGATGGAAAAAAATATTAAAGAAATAGAAAGCCGTAGCATGGCTTGGGAAGCCAATAAGAAAACCAAACTCACTGAAATGGCTGATGCGTTGGAGCAATTAAATGAACTTGATATTGACAGCGAAGTCGCTAAACACAACGAACTGGTTTTAATAAAAGATCACGAAGCAAACTTAAATGTGTTGGTAAGCAATATATCTAACACCGAAAACAGTATTAAAAGAAGTAATACTAAACTGCAAACACTAGAGGCTAATTTAGTAAAAGCAAAGGAAGGAGTTTGCCCTGCATGTGGCCAAGATACTGGTCATTTAGACACGCACGAGGTATATACGGCCGATTTAAACACCGAAATAACAGAGGAAAGGACATATAATAACAGCCTAATAACTAAAGAAACCGAGTTAAAAACTGGCGTAGAAATGCTTGGACCAGTTCAAAATCGCCCACAAACCTTCTATAAAACATTAGAAGAGGCCCTTACTCATCGTAATAATGTAGATAATTTAATACAAAGTGTAACAGATAAAAATGATGATATCAATCCTTATGTTGATCAAATAGAATCAATGACCGAGACAGGTATTCAAGAAGTTAGTTGGGATATCATTAATGAACTTACAGCATTAAAAGATCATCAAGAGTTTTTATATAAATTATTAACAAGTAAAGATAGTTTTATCCGTAGACGTATTATTGATCAGAACATTGCTTACTTGAATCATAGACTAGCACATTACTTAAATGAAATAGGCTTACCACATGACGTTAAGTTTAACAGTGATCTAAGTGTAGAGATTACAGAATACGGCAGAGACTTAGACTTTGATAATCTAAGTAGAGGAGAACGCAATAGACTTATACTGAGTTTGAGTTGGGCATTTAGAGACATATATGAAAGTCTTAATCACCCAATGAACTTCCTGTGCATTGATGAACTTATCGATAGTGGCTTAGATGCTACTGGTGTTGAAAATGCATTAGGCATACTTAAGAAAATGAGTAGAGAACAAAATAAAAATATTATGCTTATATCTCACAGAGAAGAACTAAGTGGAAGAGTAAATGATGTACTGTATGTAATTAAGGAAGGAGGCTTCACTAGTTACAATACAGACACAGAATATGTAGGCGATAAGTGAGCGGGTGGGAAGGCGACAACACACAGCGGCTTATAGAACTTGTAGGTGGTGATGTTAATGAAGACTTACAATCATTAAAGCAACGGTCTATAGATGCACATAATCTTAGATTTGCAGACTATATAAACAGCAGTGATATACTTCTAGACTTTGGTAGTGGCCTAGGCTTTGGTGCTAATGCTTTTGCAGATAAAGTATCACAATATATTTGTGCAGATGTATCTAGATCTATGCTGATGTCTGCACATCAAAACACATCACAGTATAACAATACTGAACTTAAACTTATATCACGCAATGATTTGTCTGCATTAAAAGAATACAAATTTACAAAAATAATTTCACATGCTGTTTTTGTGCATTTAGAAATACCTGAAATAATTTATTATTTAAAACAGTTTAAAAATATACTTGCAGACAGCGGAGAAGTTTTATTCACATACAAAAACTTAGACTTGTTAAATGTAAACGATCACTTGCTTACGGAACACACAGAACGACTTATGCGTAATAGAGAATTTCAAACTCGCAGTATAAGTTATGTAAGTCCTACCGTTATTAAGAATGTTGCAGAGCAATTAGATTATAAGTATGTAGAAGTCGAATGCGATGATTTCGACCGTACAGCGAGATTAATAAATGAGTAAATGGATTTATAATGGTAAGGCAATAGAATCGCTACCAGAGGATTGCGAAGCATTTGTATATATTATTACTAATAATACAAATGATAAAAAGTATGTTGGTAAGAAACTAGCAAAGTTTAAAACTACTAAGCCACCGCTGAAAGGCAAAAAGAATAAACGCAGAGGCACTAAGGAATCAGATTGGCAATCTTATTGGGGTAGTTCAGACAATTTAAAAGAAGATGTTTTAGCACTTGGAGAAGATAAATTTACCAGAGAAATTTTATACTTTTGTCCTAGCAGAGGCGTCGCTAGTTACCTAGAGGCTAGAGAACAGTTTGAAAGAAAGGTTTTACTCTCAGATGACTATTACAATGGAATTATCAACGTTCGAGTTGGTGGTTCAAAAATATTACGTGAAGGTTTGAAAGACCGATAACTAATTGCTGAAGAACACAAAAAAACACGGCACATTCAGACACAAAGTCTAACTCACATTACGGCACACAAATAGGACCATACACCACCCCATCGAGGCATATAATATCGATTTCCTTGACAATCCGGTAACCCCGGTGCGAGATTCTGGAATGTATGGCGGTACATGAGATACAAACAAACGACAACAGTATTAAAGGATGTAGGCACTGAGAAAAAGCAACCTACAAATTTGTATAATTGAACTCTACAAGATTATACAAGTTTCCGTGAGATTCGTGAAGGTAGTGTAAAGGGACTAAAGGCTCACCGGTTCCAGCAAAGCACCCTAGTTAGAGATGACGATGCATTACTTGATGACACCATCGACATTAGTTCACCCGGAGACGGGTGAATTATGACTCAACATACTTGATAACTTCTATTTAAAAAAATTGCAAACAAAAACTGATATGAACGAAGTGAATGAAGTTTGTAGTTGGCAAAGACACGAAGTGTCTGAAAACATATAATAATAAATATAATTATGATTCCAGTAGAAGATAATTGGTTACACATAAAACATGATTTTTATGAAGCATGTAACAACATAAACAAAAACAGTTACACAGATAACCTAATGACTTTTAAACAGTTAGGATTGTTTAAACTGTTATTAGATTCAACACACAACGGTTTAGCAGGACACCCACAAGACTTTTTGGAATGCATAGTTGCTATAGCAGAACAAGATGTAACACTTGCACATGAGTTTGCTATAATGGGCAGTATGCCATTCTTGATAGAACAATTTTCGGAGCGGCCTGCTAACACAGTCTACAAGGACTCTGCAGATGAAATTATAG
>Ga0209535_1001805_pt1 | contig 14229 bp, 17 predicted proteins | sample LinPmetageLP28_FD_184041 | JGI IMG/M metagenome (GOLD analysis project Ga0209535, IMG submission 184041) | Marine viral communities from the Pacific Ocean - LP-28 (SPAdes) (version 2) | ecosystem: Environmental > Aquatic > Marine > Oceanic | place: Pacific Ocean | collected 2009-08-22 | reverse complement strand
GTTGCAACAATAGTTGAAGGTAAAGCTATGAGTTGCGGCGCAATATTATTTACTTTTGGTGAAGAAGGTATGCGTTATATGGATCCGGATGCAACTTTAATGATTCATGATGTTTCATCTGCAGCATGGGGAAAGGTTGAAGAGATAAAAGCATCTGCTGCTGAAGTTGAAAGATTAAATAAGAAGGTATACACAATGATGGCTAGAAATTGTGGACATAATGATAACTTCTTCTTAGAGGAAGTTCATAAAAGAGGAAGGTCTGATTGGTACATAGAAGCTAATGAAGCTAAAAAACTTAAGCTAGCAAATAACTTAAGAACTCCTAAGCTTGAAATAGACGTTTCTGTTGACTTTAAATTTTCTTAAGATAGATTATCCATTATTTTTTACTTTTATGTGATATTTATATAAAGCATAATAAGCGAGGAAATAATGGATAAAATATTTTATAATCAAGCATCTGCAGAAAAGCTTGGATGGACGCCAGATTGGTTTGACTGTGATGACTTTGATGAAAAGCTAATAAAATCAATTAAAAATTGGCAAGCAGCTAATGGAATAAAATCGGATGGACTGTGCGGACCTTCAACGCACAGAAGAATATTTACGCAAAGAGTAAGTAATATAGACGATTATGAGCCGGCTGTAATAGAAGAAAAAGAAAATGCTAGTTTAGTCTATAGAGGAAATTTTATTCCTATAAACTGGGGAAAAGTTGTTTTATGGTCTGAGGAAGGCGGGCTTAAAGCCGGATCAAAAAATTATAGAAGTTACTTTGAAAAAAGAAAAATCAATAGTTTTGTTAATCACTGGGATGTATGCCTTAACTCTAAATCTTGTGCGAGAGTCTTAAACAACAGAGGTCTGTCAGTGCACTTCCTAATAGATAACGATGGAACAATATTCCAGCTTTGTGATATTAATCATATGTGTTTTCATGCAGGAAGCAAAGTTAATCCGACTTCTATAGGCGTTGAAATTTCAAATGCATATTATCTTAAATATCAGAATTGGTATGTAAGGAATGGTTTTGGTGAAAGGCCTCTAGTAGAAAATGCAGAACTTCATGGTCGGTCAATGGAAACTTTTACTGACTTCTATCCAGCCCAGATTGATGCTTTAAAAGCACTTTGGAAGTCGATTAATGAAAACATAGGTATACCTCTCAAAACACCTCTAGACAATAACAACGAGACTTTAAAGACCACAGATTCTAAATGTGCACGTGGAACTTTTAAAGGATTTGTAAGTCATTATCATATTACAAAAAAGAAAATAGATTGTGCGGGTTTAGATATTAAAAGTCTGCTTTCAGAAATAAAATAGTTTTTACTTTTAACTTAAAATTATTAATATACATATATTGTTTTAATACAAAAGTTTAGTTAGAGTTTAGTTGAATGACAGCATTAAGAGTTACAGATGCTTCCGGATCTGTTGGTGTCCTACAAGCATCCGACGGTTTTGGAAATTTTATACCCACAAATATACTATTTAATACTGCATCGTCAGGATTAGATGGCGGTTATGTATTGGGCACTGACGTAGGTGTTTTTGTAAGCGGTACAATCGGATCGAAAGACACGTCAATTAAAGGCACAGCTTTGTTTTCTGGCGATGTTGTTGTATCCGGAACGCTGTACGCAGAAAGACAGGTTATTGAAGTTGATGAAGTTGCATCAGGACACTTATTAGTATCTGGAAGTTTAGAAGTTCAAGACTCAATTATAGCTAATAGTGCTAAGATTATGTTTTTATCAGGCGGAGCACCTGCGTCTGTTAACGAAGGTAATTTTCCAGATGTAAACATATTCTTTTCCGGATCAAAAGGCACAACAGGTACTGCTGTTAGAGGTACTGCACTTTTTGGCGGTGACGTTGTCATTTCTGGGACACTGCATGGAGGCTCGCCACTTAAAATTGCTGGAGGTATGGAAGTTGCTGGTGATGCAGCATTTGCCGATTCTATGGAGTTTCAAAAGGCGCCTTCATTTTTAGATGGGTTTAATCTACAAGGTGGTGATGCAATTTTTGCATCAGCGCCTAACTTTCAAGCTGGTTTTGAAGTAACAGGCGCAGCAGCATATAAAAACGCACCTCGATTTGATGCGGGATTTAATGTTGCTGCTGGTGCAGCAACATTTGCAGCTGCACCAACATTTGCGGCAGGTTTAGTAGTCTCAGGTACATCAGATTTTGTCAATCAACCAAAATTTCAAGCTGGTTTTGAAGTAACAGGATCCACGGCATTCGAATCAGCACCATCCTTTGACGCTGGTTTTGAAGTTACATCCGGGCAAGCATCATTTACTGAAGCACCTAGCTTCTCATCCGGATTCCAGTTAACCGGTTCTGGTCAAGTTGCAGGAACAATTAACATTGGAGACCCTGAAGATGGCACATACACAGACGGATTATTTGCAGATATCAATGCAGGAACACTTTTAGGAACGGTTGTTGACAGATTTAATGAAGTACTTAAAGCGCTAGCGCCCGGGCCGGCACCTGAGCTAGATGATATTGACTATAACAATTCAAGTACCCCAGCAAAACTCTCTTTTGGTTCATCAAATTCAATACCCAGTTATGTAAACCACGCCTTGACAGCAGGATTTTCTACACTAGACGTTAATTCAAACTTTGGCAGTAATTCTAGTGGCAACAATTTAAGAATAGGCGTGCTAAATGGAAATACAGCTGTGACAGGAGATCTTAATGAGGATGTAAGTGCAGATACGCATTCTAGTGGGCAAGCTAATTATTCTGCAAACTCTTTTGGTTCAGCAAATCAAGGTACAATATACCTCGAGGTTAATGGATCAATTGTTCATTTTGTGTCCTTATCTACATTTACAGGTACGGGAAACCCGGGATCAGGAACAGCACAGTCTTTGGGTGGAAATGGATCCGGATTCACAAACTTAAGCATCACAGGAGACGCTAAATTTAGTGACGGCACAACTCTTGATCTATTTAAACATAGAACCGGCAGGTATACGATATCATCTACAGATCAAAGGCAAGGTTGGAATTACGCAAGGGTTTATCACACAATAAGTAATACAACATATACAAATTATGTAGAGTGGGTAAACGATCCGAATAGTAATGCACTTTCATTAAGTGTTAGTGCTTTATCTAGTCTTTCTATGAGTGGTAATACAACGCTATCAGGTGTAAAATACCACACCGGTGGGTCAGCTATTTATTCGGCAACTATTGCTAATGCATACAGGAACGTGTATTCTACAAACAATATCTCATTTACAACTTCTAACTGCTCAATTGCATCCCAGTCATTTCCATCAATTGGAGCAGCTGAAGATCATACTAAAAATCTAAGCATTTCAGGTAACGCAACAATAACTGGAAACTCTTTGCTAAATGAGTCAATTTCAGCAGCTGTTAATGTTCCTCATCCGCTTAAGTCAAATCTTTCTTCTGCAGGATCCCAAAGTATAACTGGGCTTCTCATGTGGTCATATTCAAATAATTCAACTGCGCAACAAGAAAACTTTAGAAACGAAATTTACAGAATTAAATCCGGGGACTATGATGCGCAAGGAAATATAGCTAGCAATGCTTGGGACAGTAGCATCAGCATTGCTAGCAGCACAACAGGTTATACCGACGGCCTTATATTTTATAATTCCAGGCTTTATGCACCAAAAATGGGTGCAAACTCCGGAAATTTCTCGACAATATCTAACGGTCCTACTTCAAATGTTGATTATAGCAGCATTACATCAGGACCGCGGTCTTTCTTTAGATACTTTCAAAATAACTCGGGCGGATCAAAAACTGGGTTTTCTTTACAAATAAACGGTGCTGCTGGAACAATTGTAAATTCAGGGACTTCTTTAAGTTCATCAAATTTAAAAGTATTAATTAAGCTACCTACAACTTCAAATTCACAATCAACAGGTTGGATGGATTTAGCAACATCATTTTCAACCGGACAAGTAGGTGATAACGCCGGCTGTTTAGAAGGAAGTTTAGATAGTAGTTTAAGTGCAACAAACACAGTAACATTTGGAACACAATTTGTCGCAGCAAATGAGTACATTGTTATTAAAATCATAGCTGACGCGTCCTTCACGGGTTATATTAGTCAGATAACCACAAACTGGTCGTGATTACAATATGCCTTTAAATGATACATCAAAAACATTAATATCAATAAAAAAGTTAGTTGGTAAAGCACATACTTCTAACGATAAGGCGGTTGCGAATGAATCGCTGCCTACAAACATTACAATGGCATCAAATACTATTGTAGGGCAAAGCATTCCTAGTACAACAGGCTCAAATGCGCAATACGAGATATTGCAGAACAGTGACAGTGAAAACATTGCTGAACTAGTTAGATTTGATGTAACTTTTATTCCCGGGTCAGATTCAGGCGCAGGTCGCCACGGTTTTGAGTTAAAACTGCCTGCCAACTATGAATCAAATTCTAGTAACTCAAAATCAGGAACTTACCCCTTTAAGAATGGCCAGTCAATTAATATTACTTCTGGGTCTTTGCAGTTAATACCGCCTTCTTTTTCACCTGGCTACGAGGCTAAACCTTATCACACGTCTGGCGGTACAACCCAGATTCCGGTTTTAGACGCAAGAGACTGGAATCTAGATTATTTTAATGGCGTATTTTTTCAGCAAGACCCACCTGCTAGTTCAGCGCAAAACCCTGCATATGTCGACGCATTTTTGTATATAGGAAAAATGTTAAATGAGGTTGTCGCTGCAGGGTCATCTGACGCCGGCGATATAACTGCAGTCACTGCCGGTACAGGATTAACTGGCGGTGGCACATCAGGAGCAGTAACTTTAAACGTTGCAAGACCTTTTTCACGATCCAAATTAATTCAAAAAGTTTTGGTACAACAAGACGCAAACACGATATTTACAATTACCGGGTCTGATATAAGTGTTGGTAGGTATAATCCTAACTATGTAGATTTATTTCTAAATGGTCAGCTACTTCAATCAGGCTCTACCAGCGACGTCATATCAGGAGATGCAGATTACACAGTCGCTAGTACTTCATCAGTTAAGTTTTCTTTTGATATAGAATCAGATGACAACGTAACTTTAATTGTTTTTCCTAGCTAAATTGGATATATATAAATATGAAAACTTACAAAACATCCGATATCGGAATCGCAGCTTTTATTATGATGAAAGGCTTAAAATTAGTCGAGGCAAAAAGAGCTCATAACGGTAGATTTTCTTTTATATTTGAAGATCCAAAAAGTCTGGCAACAGTTTATGCAGTTGATTATCTGAATTCAGAATCAGCCAAGTTTGACGCAAATATGAAGAATCTAAAAAATATTTTATTTAAATCATGAATATTAAGTTTTGAATTGATATATATACTATGTTGAGTCTAGAGCACGTTCTCTTATGTTACATTTTTGTTGATTATTTTGTTGAGAAAAGTAAGCTATTATTTTAATTGATTAGCTGAAGTTGATATACAAGTAAAGTCTTAATAAATATATAAACATAATTCTAGGAGAATTAACATGGCTAAAATGTCAAGAACGCAAATGCGTATCCAACAGATTACCGGCTCTTTCGGTAACACTGAAGGAAAAATTAGAGACGATATAGGTGCTCTAGCAATGGGAAGCATCAAAGCTTTAGATCTATCCGGATCTTTAGGCCACATGGCTTCCGCAATTAAAAGAATTCACGGAGCATCTTCATTTTCAGAAGCAGCGGAAGGTGAATTTTCAGTAAGTATTACACCTGCAAGCAACACAGGTGCAGATTTAGGTAGCGCTGCAAAAGGATGGGATGATCTATACCTTGGTGACGACGGCGTCATTCAACTCGGTAATGAACAAGATGTCACCTTAACTCATGTTCCTGATACCGGTGTTCTTTTGAACGGTGCTATGGCAATTCAATTTCGAGATTCTGCAATTAGTATTGGTTCAACTGCTGACGGTGATTTATCTATTGCCGCTGATGATGAAATAGATATTACTTCAACATTGATTGATATAAATGGTAATGTAGATATATCTGGTACAACTTTAGCAACAGGCGTGCTCACAACAACAGCTATTCAAGTTGTTAATGGCGGCTTAGCTTATGATTCAAACAAAAAAGCACAGTTTAGAGACGCAGCTATCTACATCAACTCTTCAGCTGACGGTCAATTAGATATTGTTGCTGATACTGAAATTCAAATCGCCGCCACTAATATTGATATTAATGGTGCTGCAGACATATCAGGCAACCTTGTTGTAGGTGGTAATCTTACGGTAAGCGGTGATACGGTTCAAGTAGACGTAACAAAGCTTACAGTTGAGGATCCTATCATTGAACTAGCAAGAGGCAATACTGGCGGTGACACACTTGATCTTGGCTTTTTTGGTAGATACAATGATGGCTCTAACAACTTGTCTGCAGGCCTTTTTAGAGATACAGACGACGGAAAATTTCACCTGTTCAAGGATTCGCAAGAAGATTTGTCTGATGCAACTGTTGTCAACACAGGTGCAGCAGGATATGCAAAAGCTGATTTGATAGTAAATTCATTGGACGCAGACGGCGGAATTACAATTGACAACATTACCATTGACGGTACTGAAATTGATTTATCCAGCGGTGATCTTACCCTCGACGTCGACGGCGACATTATTCTTGATGCTGATGGTGATCAGATTTCATTGAAATTTGGCGGAAATGTCGGCCAGCTTGATTTTAGTAACGCAAACTCCGGTGACGTGATAGTTCAGTCAAAGGTTGATTCCAAAGATCTTGTTTTCCAACAGTTTGACGGTAATGAAATAATGCGTCTTAAGGATAATCTTTCTGTAGAAGTAAAAGATAACTTATCGTTAATAGGCAACAAAAAAGAACTAAGATTCTATGAAGGCATAAATTACGTTGGTTTTGAAGCTCCTGATTTAGGTGCTAATCAAATTTGGGTTCTTCCTAATGCTGACGGAACTGTTGATCAAGCACTTAAAACTGATAGCAACGGCAACTTAAGTTGGAAAACTTTTATGTCGCCAGATGACTTTAAAAAGTCTCAAGTCCAGCTCACAGCTGCTCTTGCTGCAGGACAACGCTTAGATACAGCAACGCCATCTGTCTTTTGTAATAGTCTATTACCTGATGCAAAAGATCTTTTTAATCGTTCAGAAGTATATGTTAATGGTCAGTTACTTATGAGTGGTTCTGAAGCAAATCGTGCTGCTAATCCTCCAACTGTTGACTATCACATGGAACTTATTCCTTTGGCCAGCGCAACAGTTCAGTTTGGTGTTGCAGACGGTGACGCGGCGAATGGTATGTCTAAAGGTGATAAAATCTCGATCACGTCAGCAGATCAGACTAAGAAGGAATATATCGTTACTGATACAGCAAACGGTGGCGGAGCAACCGGAACAGTGATCAATGATAATACTAATCTTGGTGGTGGTGACTCACTACTTAGTTTGGGCGAAGACCTTGCAGCTGGTTTCACCGGTGTCGCAATTGGTCTGGAATTGGCTGCCGGCAGTGCCACTCAAAACGCGTTCTTGGTTCAGCTTAAAGCCGCGATTGAACATGCAAATGGTCATAACGGTAAAGTAATAGTTGGATCTGTGCCGAACCAGGCTAATGGTAATCAACAAATAACATTAACACAACAAGTTCAAGGGCCTAGCGGAAATACTGCTGGAACTCATAGTATCTCCAATGCTATTGTTAACGGTGCTTCTAGTGCTAATGTAAATTTTGCCAATGGTGTAGATCAAGGTATTTCTCCTAAGTTATCTTTTGACTTAGAAGCTGATGATGTTGTAACAATTGTTTCAAGATAATCGCAATATTTAAATTTTTACTAGATTTCTAGTTAAAGTTGATTCCCGGAAGTTTATCTTCCGGGAATTTTTTTTATAATATAAACAAAACAGGAGATAACATGGAAGATTTAAAACAAAAACTCGGTTTGCTTTTATCTAGTCAAGTCAGCGATCGATCATCGCAAGACTATAAAAAGCTAGTTTCATTTATTGATGCAGCGATATCAAAATCGCTTAATTTGCCGCCAGAAGAACAAACCGGTTTTCTTGTAACCAATATACTTAATATACGAGACTTTATCCAGTCTGAAATTATAACCAAGTCAATAACTCTAGACGCCCGATCAAAAGTACTGCAGGTATGTGATAATTATTTTATTCCTAAAGAAGAACCACCGGTACCAGAAATTAAAAAAAAAGAAGAAGAGTTAGAGGACGAGCGGCTGCCTCAAGAGAATTTATCGGAGATAGACCCATTAATTTAGTAAAAGAAAGAAGGAAAAAGAAAAATGAAAGTATTGCAAACAGTTAATTTAGGCAAGACATTATCAACAAATGCTGCCAATGTAAGATACTCAGTTTATGATACGCTGGGTAGCATAAAAGTATCTGCAACAAACTCAGGTATATATGAACTAGGAACTAGCACTGGAATTTACGGCGCTGAATTAAATCTATCAACACAGTTTAGCGGATCTATTCTTTGGTCTGTAACAAATGCACCTTCTGTATTTGCAACAGAAGAAATAAAAATCGATCAAAAAATGGCAAGATACATTCATACCGGTCGATGGAAGATCGACAAGGATGAAAAACAAATGATATTCTATCAAGACGACAATACCACAGAAATAGCGAAATATGAACTGTTAGATGCAGATGGTGCTGCTTCAGTTACAGATTTATTTGAAAGAAAATTAATTGGAACGGGTAGCGTTTAATCAAAAGGTGCAACTATGAGCTTGCTTATTTCAAGAGGCTTGACTGGCAATGCTGCTAGTATAATAAGTCGTGGTTTTTTTAGCTCGGCTGTAAAGGCAGTTATAAAAGGCGCCCGAAGATTTGTAGAAAAAGCATATGCAGAATTTGAAGATCATTTAAAAATATCTGTAAATTTAATAAGCATGAATGGTAAAGAGTTAACTAAACCCATATTTAATAAAGTATCTAAAGCATTTAAGACAAGTAATATTATGATTAGCGTTTTTCCAAAAACTTTAACAGTTAGAAAACCTAAGAAAATAAAAGTAACAGCAAAACTAAGGAAAGAAGATAATGAGCAAGATAGATTTACTACTTGATGAAGAGAATGAACTGACATTCCAAATTAACATTGAAGGAAACGCCCCGGGGTCTGCTAAGTGTCGGCTTATGTTAGAAAACAAAGGATTAAATCTTCTTTTTGAAGCAATTTCACATCAGAAAGGGGAAATTTCAGTAGTTCTTCCTCCACTAGCACACGTGCTTAAAGAAGGTGAATATGACATGAAGCTAGAAGTTGTAGTTGATGATAAGTTCTTTGAACCGTTAACATTGACTGGAAACTTTGAAAAGAACGTCAAGGTAACTGCAGAAGCTGTTGTCAGAAAGCCGAAAAGAAAACAGACAAACGTATCAGCAATAATACTTTCTGAAGACTCACCAATAAAAGTCAAAAATAGTAAAACCGCAGCTGTTTCAATTAAAACCAAACCAGTTGAGAAAAAGAAAACAATTAAAGAAAGTCCAAAAAAGAGAAAAAAGGTTATTTCTGAAAAAGATATACTAAGATTAATCGAGTCAATACAAAATAACAAATAAGACAGGATATAAAAATGGAATCATCCACAATTGAACTTTTGGTTTTTGGAAGCTACGGAATGACAATACTGGCTGTTTATTTTTTAGTTGCAGTAATATACCATGTTAACAGAAACTCTGAAATTAATATTCTTGGATTTACTTTAGATCCAAAAAAAGCCTCTAGAAACAGAAAGAAAATAAGCGAATCGCTTAAGGTAGCTACTAGAGAAAAACGAATGGCATTGCTGTGGCCAATTTTTTTAATTGAAAGGGTTGTTAAATATGTCAAGGAAAAAATCAAAAAAGAAGAATAGCGAGATATTGAGATTAAAAATTCTTTTAGAGGACAAAGAAACTGCAGAAGAAGAATTGGATATCGGTTCAAGAGAGTTAACACAAATTCTCCAGGAATACAGCAAAAACATTGCGCCCGATCAAAAAAAGAAATATGACAATTTTTTCTTTGGAACAACTAGTAGACATAGTAAAAAAGGATCATCTGCTAATGACGCAGCAGAGATTATTATATCAAAATCTATTGACAATCAAACAAACGAAAAAAAAGCATCTAATAAAAATCATATTGAACCATGGGTAAAAAAGTTGTACAAACAAATTGTACAGAGGTCACACCCAGACAAATACATAGACTTTCCAATTATTGAAATAAAAGAAAAGTTTACACGTATCTATATGAACACAATCGATGCTTTGGAAGCAAATGATATCGGATTGCTCTTACTTTGCGCGTATGAAGTAGAAATTAAAGTTGAAGAACCTTCAGCAAAAAAATACATTAAATCATCGTCAGATCTGTATACAACTAAAATAAAGTCGATATCACAATTAATCGGATATCAATGGTATCACCTTCCTGACATAAATAGAATATATTTTTTAGAAAACTATCTAAAAAGTCTAGGTTTCTTTTTTAATAAAAGCAAGGCTAACTCTGCTATTAAAAACAATAAAATTAAAAGAAGAAAAGCAGGAACTAGACCTCCAAAAATAATAAGAAGTACTTCATAAAACTTTGAAATAAATTGTACATCTCTAGCTAGTTTATGTATTATTAATAAATATAATACATTTTAAATAGGAGACAGTATGAAACATATGAAACTAAATGACGAAGTAATCGCACATATTGCAAAAATTTTGCAAATGGCACTAATCACAGGAACAGACATTGTAGACCATTTAAGAATGATGACGCTAGATGAAAACGAAGGCGAACTATTTTTAAATCAAGAATACAACGACAACAATAAAGCAAACATCCAAAAGATGATTGATGATGCAATTGCAAATCAAACAGAGGAAGTAATGTAATGAATGAAAATCCTTGCAAATTAAAAACGATGTTTGAAAAGCGACTAGAGTTTATCAATGAAATGAAAGAGACAATTAAAGGCTCTTATCCTGAGTTTCCGCTTGACATGTCACAAAAAGCTTCGCAACAAGTTTGCAGGGATTTAGCTTTAAAAGGTGTTGAAGAAATGTTTGAAGCACTTCAGCATCTTAAAAACTGGAAACCTCATCGCCAAACTGACTTGTCCACTGAGGGTATTGACAAAGATGAGTTTTTGGAAGAGATCGTTGATGCGTTTAATTACTTTTTTGCAATGCTAATTGTAACTGGGTTTAATCAAGACGATCTTTTTGATGCATTTCTTGTGAAAGATAATATAATCAGAAAAAGGTTAAAGGATGGTTATTAAAAAGGATATCAACGAAATAAAATGCACAGGTGACAAAATAACGCCTGATGTGATTATCGCCTCAGGCGAATTTTTTTCTGGCTCAATTAGTTTCAGTAATGATAAAAACAATTGGTTGGTTTTTAATCTTGTAAATAAAGAAAAAATGATGTATATTTTAAAGGATATTAAGTTTAACAAAGAGGTAAAATTTGAAATACTCACATATGATGTACATCCAAAAAAAGTACAATACTCAAATAATTGGGACAAACTTGACAAAAAGTGAGATCGAAACTCACACCCAGCAGTTAGCTTTATGTGCACACGCAGAATTAAGTGCACTAGTTAATGCAACAAATTTTAAAAAACACCACGGCAATCTTGAAAAAGTAGACAGAGATAATATACTCTTTGAGTCAATAGACGTTCTTAGATATATTCAAGCCATACAGAATCTATGGGATATTACACCTGAAGAAGTTGAATCTGCTTTTATTGCAAAAGATGCTTACTTGAATGCTAGAAAAAGAATTCAAGACAACCCATGGAAAGGCCAGCCAGTTATTATCGTAGACATGGACGATGTAATTGTAGACTTCAGGACAGGATTTGCAGATTGGTTAAATAAAACATACGGAATATATGTTGACGTAGAATCAAAAGAGTATTATTTTATAACTGCACTAGAAAAGTCTGATGTCAATCCAGAGGAAGTATTCTCTAGATTTGTTAGTGAAGGTGGTTTTGCAAAACTAAACCCGAACGTTGGTGCTGTTTCTTTCATGAAAAAATTAAAAGAAATGGGATATTGGATCCAAATTTTAACTGCAAGGCCGGAAGAAGATCTTAGATGCATGTATGACACGTATCAGTGGCTAGACAAACACAATGTACCTTATGACGATGCAGGTTTTTCAACGGAGAAGTTTAGATGGTGTGCTAAATCAAAGTATTATAATAAAAAAGCAATTGCTTTTGCAATCGATGATTCACCAAAACATGCAGAAGAATATGCAAAACATGGAATTCGTGTAAAAGTCCCTGTAAAGAGTTATAATAAACACATTAATCAAGAAGTTGATTATTATAAAAACTTTAATTCACTAATAACACAAATCAAGGAGCAGTAAATATGCCACAAAATAAAAGATTAAGCCCTATTAACTTGCCAATGAAACTCAAGTTTGGGCAAGAACCCCAAACAGAATTCTATAACAATCTCGCACATATTAAAGTAGAATTAGTTGATGCACCAACTAGATCACAAGCACTTAACGTCGCCTGGCAATATGTTAAAGCAACCTGGGCTGATCATCACGACAATACAAATCCCAATACCACATCTTTAAAAGAATTGTCTGCAAACTTAGAAGATGTTCTTAACTTTCGAGCACTTCCTACACCTATGGAGTGTCTAGGCTTTACATTTAAGCTAAGCGGCCTATCTTTTCAAGAAGTAACTCATATTATTAGACATAGAGCCGGGTCTTTTGCCGCTCAATGCACAGGTGACAGAGATCTTCGAGATGATCCTGCAGTGATTCCAGAAGCTGTACAGAATTCACCTGAATTTGAAGATCGGTGGATTAAGTTAGTAGAAGATTCAAAGCTGCTCTACGCTGAAATGTGTGACTCTAAAGACATATCTATGATGGATGCAAGAATGATTCTTCCAAAGTGTATGACTTCATTCTATCTCATGCGTCTTAATTTAAAGGATCTGTTAGGTTTCATTGCACAGCGTCAAGATATGCAAATTCAACCAGCAGCTGATAATCTTCTTGCGGCTTACATGGCAAAAGAAGTTTTAAAGGTACTACCTGAAGCTTCATCTAGAATTAATTTTGGCAAACCAGATATGCATTACGTAAAAACCTTCCGCGTGTCTGATGGTAAAGGTGGCCACACAAGTAGAGGAACAAATCTATATTGGCCAGAACCTAAGAATGATATATTTGAGTATCATCCCGAAGATTCAATTTACCAGGCACGCCGCGAAGATATCAACGGAACACATAATCCAGGCGGTGATACAGTGTTTACAAAGCTTTGGGAAGATACTCTTTTAGAAATCGAAGGAATTCAAAAATCATATAATCAATACATGGGGAGGAAATAATGAGTTTAGGAAAAGTTTATTTAGCTAGTGGGTGGTTTTCACCTGAATGGATGGAAGAAGTAGAAAACATCAAGACTGTTTTTGAAAAACATGACATCAGTTACTTCTCACCAAAAGATGAAAATCTCTGTGATCCGAATGCTGCAGCGTCTATGCAAGATCAGATCTTTGATGGAAACATAAAACATCTACATGAAAGTTCTTGGATGTTATGTAATACAAGAAATAAAGACATGGGCACAATTTTTGAAGCAGGATTCATGAACTGTCTAAAAAAGCCGATTGTTTACTTTTGCGACGGTCTGCCTGCAGGCGCACAGTTTAATCTTATGTTAGCAGCAAGCGGCATTGCAGTTTGCACTTCATTGACAGAATTAGACGAGTATTTATCAGTATGTGTCGCTAAAGATGAACTGTTAACAAAAAGATACGAAGGTAAAATAGAATAATTTTATTTAAATAGTTAACTTGATAAAACGTTTGGTTGTGCATAGTTATAATCAAACGTTTTTTATTGGAGAAAAAATGAAAATTTCTAGAAGAAGCCTATTAAAACTTATTAAAGAGGCCTTAGACATCAATACTTTTGATGTAGATGCAGTTCAATCCACAGCATCAGAAGCTTTTGACAAAGTTCAAGCACTAGTTGCAATAACTAACAAGATGAAAGTTAAAAATGTAACCGGGTACTTAGGCAAACACAAAGCTTATTATATTAAAAATACCGAGGAAGGTCAAAGCCACGCAAATTTATCACAGCCTCAAGACTATTTGTTTCAAGCAGACGATTTATTTCACAAAATAAGAGGTA
>Ga0209535_1001804_pt1 | contig 14230 bp, 4 predicted proteins | sample LinPmetageLP28_FD_184041 | JGI IMG/M metagenome (GOLD analysis project Ga0209535, IMG submission 184041) | Marine viral communities from the Pacific Ocean - LP-28 (SPAdes) (version 2) | ecosystem: Environmental > Aquatic > Marine > Oceanic | place: Pacific Ocean | collected 2009-08-22 | reverse complement strand
AGGAGTTTAGATACATCAAGTACTACTAATCTAAATCTAAATCTAAGTCTAAATCTAAATCTAAATCTAAATCTAAATCTAAATCTAAATCTAAGTCTTCTAATCCTAATGCCTCACGTTCAGACTTTGATAGCTTACTAGATGAGCTCTTCTTTTTACTCTTACTCTTACCACTCTTCTTACCACCATATCCCGGTCTGTATGACTTCGCAATACCAAGTACCTTAGCAATCTCATCCATATTGCCATCACCTGTAGCTATATTTCCTCCACCTTCGACAGGGTCTAAAGGCATCTTAAGACCAAACTCTAGCAATGTCTTAGCTGCTGTATATTTATCTCCCTCTTTTGCTGCCGTTGCCAACGTATATGTTAAATCAGCATATGGATTTAACATACCTGATTTTTTTGAAAAATAATTACCTTGATATGTTGATATACCTGTCTCAATTGCAGCACCTGCTATCGGTATCCTATATATTAATCCTACACCCGTTGCTGAAATAAGTATTTGCTTTAGAGCGTACTCTCTATCTTCATCATCACCAAACATCATCATATATGAGTACGATGCTGCTGTATACAAAGCAGTTCCAAGTGACCAATTCCAAACAAAACTCCTAACGTCACTATACTTAGGTTTTTTTCCATTTGATATTGCATTCATAATCCTAGAGGAAAATATAATTGACTTATTTAACAAGGCAAATGATGCACTACCAAACATTGTAAGACTTTTAACAAAAGCATTGTTTGTCATTTGTATACCTGCCTTATTAACTGCAAGCATTGGCTGCTGTGTGCTGTCATACTTATTGAATCGTTTTAATGCCTCAGCTTTTGACATACCATTCTTTATGTCCCTATTAAATCGTGCCTTATATCCTAACACCCCATTTATATCTCCGTATGCTGTAAAGAATGCTTTGTATTTATTAACCAACCTAGCTGCATTACCTCTTAACCCCGCCTGTTGTTCGAGGGGTCTGTATGTCTTTTGACCTGACTCTATAGCAAGAAGGTCTCCTCTCATACCTCGCCTATAACGCTCTTCAAATATACCCGACATCTCTCTTGCCTCTGCTACATTTTTCTTTCTATTAATCAACACACCTGTGTAGTCTAATATAAATCCTAACGTATCTAATACAGGAGTGCTCTTGCCTTTCCTAAACTGATAGTCACCTATTGATAGTGGGGCTGACACAGTCTGTCTTAATGCCTGTATAGGCTTTATTGCTAGTACAATAGATGAGAACGCATCCTGTATCCAAGACACAAATTTATTATTCATCTCAGGTACTGCATTTGGATTGATTGCCTGATTGAGTATCTGTTGGAATATAGCTTTGTATCCTGACATCTTTAAAAGCGTCTGTATATCAGGTGACTTATATACCTGATTCAATGTCTTTACACCCAACGCATATGACTTAAATCTTTCCATATCCTTCAAGTGTTTCTCAAGTGTCTGTGTAAATGAGCGACCCATTACAACGTCACCAACCTTAGCTGTCCTCTCTTTTAATGCACTCTGCCACTCTGCACTAAACACCTTAAAGAAGTCTCCATTAAACAAGTCCTCATTATTACTAACACCAACATCTGATTGTGTTGGAAAGTAGTTGTCAATCTGACGCAGGCTAATATCATTGGATTGTATAAACACATTATTTACAGACTCAAAGTATGGATTGCTAAGGTAGTCTACTACCATCTCTATGATAGCAACATTCTTATTACCAATAAACTCTTTTAGTTGTAAAATCTTTACATCATCAAGACCTTGATTTTGTAGTCTATCTCTTTGCGTATCATTTAACGTGAGTGCATATAGAGCCATAGCTTGGTCTACATTTAAGTCTACACTGAATGGGATTTTACTTGTGTCCTCTTGTACAGATATTATTTCTTCTAATGTAAGTATATCAGTACCAAGAGAATATCTCCATTTGTTCCACTCTAACCCACTAATGTTTTTTGTTATGGAATCTAATACCTTCTCTTGTCTGAAGTATCCCTGCAGGCTCTTGTTCTCCATATCAACTAGAGAGTTATAAAATATATCAGTAAACATACCATCTTTTAAACGGTCAAGTCGTTGCGTAATCGCCTCAAATGTTAACATATTATTTTTCAAGAACATAGCAATATTACCTGTCTTATACTTGCCATTCTCTGTCATCCGCTCTTTGAAACTTTTTAATGTCTCTAAGAATCCATCCCTTATAAACGATTCTAAGATAGGCTTACGGTCTTTATTCAATTCAGAATCAGACTTACGGTTTCCATTCTCATCATATAGGTCAGTAAAGTCTTGACTTATCTGAGACTTGAACTCTGCTTTGATAGACTCTGCAAGCTGTCGTCTCTCCTGTCGTCTTGTATTAAACCTTTTTATTGATGCAGCTCTTGTCTTCTTCAGGTCATCTAACAGTAACTTAACCTGTTCGATGTCCATATTGACAATATCCCCATAGGAGTCAAGTGCATCTTTTAAGTTAAGAATATCTCTCTGTGGATTAGTAAGCTGCTGCCCACGTTCATCTGCATCTAAAGCCTCATTATACTTATCCTCATCTATACTATTCATTAGGTCTATGATACTATCTGTATCACCATCCATAACCAACTTTAATACACGAGACACTGCCTTTAGGTATGATGTACCTAATGCATCTACACCACTAGATGTAAGCTTTCCTGAACGTGTCTTCTTTATTTTTACTTTTACAGTATTCTTAATCTCATTAATTAACTTTTTCTTTATCTGCTCTCTACTGTTATCTAACTCATCCAATACCTTTTCTAACTGCTCAGTATAGTTTTGGTCATTGGTCTCATTGAGAATCCTGTTAAGCCTATTGATTGTTGCCACCCTAAACTCTCTCACCTTTGTAGGTGTATCCTTAGTTATCTCAACAAATGACTTACGTATCACACGTCTAATATCCTGTTGGAATTTTCTTATGTCACGTCTAACATTTTTCTCTGCACGTACCTTTCTTTTGAACTCAAGCGTGCTCTGTCTTACACTCTCAGCCTCTTGCACACTAAGCATTGTATCAATCTCAGCAAGTATTAAGTTGGTTGTGCCATCTATATTCTCAGGTGTAGTCTGAGTAATAAGTGTATTTATTTTGTTCACACTACTCTTAGATACATTCTTTACACCAACAAGTGCCTTTCTGATTGTACTCTTTAACTGTGTCTGTGCAGACTTTATATTACGCTGACCTTTCTTTATGTCGGATAGACGCTTTCTTATACCTTTTATTTCCTTAGAAATCTGAGGACCTCTACGTATATTTAGGTCTCTATCTATAGATGTCTGCAGCTCTAATTGAATAGTCTCTGCCTGTGTCTTGTATAGTGGATGTGCCTTTAGAATATCCTGAGCCTCCCGTCTTATTTCGATAAGAGACTTGCCTTGTCTTGCAAACTTTTCTAATTTTTCCTTAACATCTGTGAATAGTCTCAGCCCTTCCCTTGAACCCTCTTCGATATTACCAAACTCGTAAGGCATTGTGTCAAACAAGTTAAGTTTTATTTCAAGTGCTCTGTCTATGTCATCCTTTTTGAATCCTTTCTTCTCTAATATTTTACGTATAGCATCATTGCTATGAGCGTTTTCTCTTCCTATGTTTACTATAGATTCTGCAGATGGGTTATCTCCTAACATCAACTGTACATCAGTAGATAGGGCAGATACATTTGCATCTTTAAATAGTTCTTTACCTGATAGTAGGTCAACGGTAATCGCTTGAACAAATTCATCTAATGTTATATTCTCAAGCTGCTCCGAAGTATACTCTGATATACCAAGAAGCTTCTTAATATTTTTGTATAGGTCTATAAGCCACCCCTTAAAGCCTCTGCTAACAGATGCATTAACAAAAGCCTCACCCTTATCACCTATGGCTGTGGCTAGTGCCTCCTCTCTTACATATGTATCTATATCCTCCTGTGTAGCACCGCCCTTAATCATTTCCTTTATAATACGCTTATAGTCTTTGCTATTCTTTACCTGATTGATATATGTAGGGTCTTCAGATATAAGCTGCATACCTTTATTATATAGCTTAGGGTCTGATACCTTAGCTATGTTAATCCATATGTGACCAAACTCGTGTACAGGGGTATTAAAACTTTCTAATCTACCATTTAGATATAGCTTGCCTTGATATACAGCACCATATACCCTTGTATCTTTAACTACTAATTTCTTTGCATATAGATTCTTTGTGAGTTCATTAAACTCTGCTTGTGATGTTACGACCTCTATTGAAGGGAATGACTTCTTTAGTCTCTCTAAGAATATCTCCCAAGTGCTTGCTTGTAAATCAGATATTTCATATGTCGTAGATGATGTAGACTGTGCAGATGTACCTGTAGCAGATACTGCATCAGCTTTAGTATAGTTAACCATCTTAGCTAATGGTGTCTCCGCTTCATATAATAGCTCTTCTATTTTTTGCTTGTTATTTAGTTGCAGTGCCTCTTCTAGGAGTGGCTTTATTATCTTCTTATCTCTTGCCTTTAGTTTAGTAAATGCCTCAGATGCTAATACCTCTGCAATAATATCTAGCTTATCTTCCTTACTAACATTTTTATTTTTTGCTTTCTTTATTTTTTGAAATACTTCCGTCTCAGCTTCATTAGCTTTGTATTTTACCTTGCCTGACTTCTTTTTTTCTATACCTACAGCCCTCTTTTCCAACTGATTAAAGTAGTATTCTGATACCCTATAGAAAGGGGCAGTCTCTTCCATCATAGCGACAGCTCTACCTCTTATGTATATGGGGTAGTTTGGATGTATCTGCATACCTTCAGCTTTTGCCTCTTCTCTTGAAATTTTTGCTGATGCTACAATATTATTTATCTCCTTTTCGTATTCTTTTTCAGTTATCTCATTATTTTTAAGACGCTCATCAAGCTGTCTCTTTAAGTCGCTTACCTTTACACCATCCTTGTTTGTAATCTCAAGCACCATAGTCAGTGCCCCTGCCTTTAGGTTCTTAGTAAACCCTTCAGATGTCTCATCAATAAGTACGTCTTGTGCTATGCCAAGAGATTGCAACTTTTGTAGTAGCTCAACCTTATCAGTGTTTATATCTAATGTCTGAGGTAATATAAGCCCCATTACTTCTGCTCTTGTATCTACACTTTCATTTTTTTGTAATGCCTTAAAGAACTCCATTGCATCGGTAGCACTATCTAAATGTTTCTTTGCCTTCTTTACATTTTTTAACTTTGATTCTTTAACTCTTTCTTTGATAAGATTGAATATATTCTCCTTTTGCTCCTCAGGAATCTTTTCATTGAGAATCTCTGCCATAATAATATTAGACATTATACCACCTTCTCCCATATTATATACAGTAGAATAGTTTGCATCCATAGCACCCAATATTATTTTTGATGCTGCTGCATCTGTTATAGATGCCCACGCAACCTTACCAAATAGCCCTTCCATTAATGGAAAGAAGTTACCACCCATCTTTACGTATGGATTGGTTTCTATATTGTGAGGTTTTGTTGGGTCCTTTAATTCTACCTTTAGCTTGTCAGCCATCAATAGGTTTATCTTCTTCCCTATTAAATCTTTTAGTTTAAACCTTTTTATCTTATTTGCAAGAGATATGTTTTCTTTTACTGTTATAGGTATTGGCTTTACTGTTGGCTCTTCTACTACTATTGTCTCTCCTGAGTCTTCTTGCTCATCTAATTTTTTAAATAGTTTCTTTACCTCTTTCGTCTTCTTGTCTATTACCTCATCTTGTGTCTTGCCTTCATCTAATTTGAATTGTACATCATCACTATCTAACATACTCTCTAAGTCCAACACGTCCTGCTTTAACACCTCAATCTCTGCTAGTCGTGTCTTGTTTTTATCTGCTACTCGTTGTTGGAATTTTGTTAGCTTCTTGCCTGCAATATTTTTATCAGCTATGCCGGATAAGATACCATCAAGTCTTGATGCTTTAATAGTATTATTATCAAATGCCTTGACATCATCTTTATTAGGTCTAGCAATAGCATCAGGCATAGGTGATACATCTATCTCCTCATCTAATAAAGAAAACTCTTCAGGCAACAACATTACTTTTTGTTCAGCAAATATCATCATCTTATATGCCTTCTTTACTTTAGCCTCTGCCTCTTCAAATCTGCCCTCTCTTCTTAATGCCCTTGCCTCATCTCTTACTGCAAAAGCTTTATCGTTTACGCCTGAGAAATTTACCCAAGAGTTTTGTCCTCTTGTCTCCGTAGTCATTGCTCTTCTTGCAAGTGGAGAATACATTCTTGAGTGAACAACCCAAGCATTCTCTTCACCTATTGGACCAAAGCTATTCCCCTCTTTAGAGTGCCCAAAGAAGTCGTGAACAAACCTAAACACATCATTAACTAGAAGAGGTTGACCATTTTTATCTTTAAATTTTGTTGGAGCTAACATAGGATTTTCTGCCCGAATTGCATCGGTAATACCATCGACCCCAAAACCTTCCTCTGTTGAGAACACTCTCATATTCTTATTATCTCTAAGGTCTGAAATCATATCAGAGGAGCTTTTATACTCTTTGTCACTTAGCTCCATTACGTATCCATCAGATATTATATCTTCATACTGAGCTATAGTTTCATCTATTAAAGCTTTATAAGCTGCTTGTACTTCAGGGTCATTAGGATTTGGTTGTTGATTTTCATAAGTATCAGAAATTCTATTAGCTCTTTCAGTATCTAACTTGGTTACTCTCTCACCTTTTGGCGTATCAATTCCATTTCTTTCTTCAAATCGCTCAGCAATTTTAGTCGCTGCCTGTAAGGGCTCATTAAAGAGTCTGTTTCCTGCGACAGGTTTTGTTTTTTCGTTTGTGGTTTTTGTATCTTTTTCATTTGTTGTTGTTTTTGATTCTATATTTATATCTGTTTGTATTGGTAATGTGAAATTAGCAGCATCGTATTCCTTCAGTGCTTTTGTAGCAGCATCAAACCTTGGTAGTGTCTCCTTCATATTCTGAGGAGTCATATTATCCTTAGCCGCCTCAAGCTCAGCAACAAGAGCCTCTCTTTCCACTGTAGTACCTGTCCCCTCTATCACATCGTATTTCGCACGCTCCGTTTGCTTGCCGTCTACTAAGCGTCTTGGTTTTATTACCTTTTCTACAATAGTAACGCCCTTGGGAACTTGGTCACTTTCTCTACTATTTTTTATCTCTACAAGCTCACTATCTGATACTTCTCTACCAATCTCATTATCAAACACATACCCCTCAGCTTCAAGCTCTGCCTTAGCATTGTCATACCAAGCCTTATCCTCTTGACTTACAGTAGCCTTAGATGTTGTTGCACTATTAAGCAATCGAGTAACTGCAACTACCTTTCCTTCTATATCTGTAGCAGAAGCAAAGTCATTTATAGCTCTATTAATTCTTTTCTTTAATCCAATCTTATCCTTATCTGTAGCTACCTCAGTATCTACCTCAGGAGAGGTGTCAGTATCTGTAGTAGTTGAAGTCTCATTGGCAACCGCCCTATCAAATAAAGTTGGTTCTACTGAAGACTCTGTATCAGCAGTAGTCTTAGTAACTGTTGGAGCAGCGTCTTTTAATGATGTAGTGATTTTATTTTCTATTATACTCTGTGTCTCATTGTCGTTGTTGACAACAAAATTAGTTTTAAATATTTGCTTAGGTGTAAGTTTTTCTATCTTAGAAATAAATTTATCTTTAGATAGTACCTTGCCATCAATAGAATAGTATGGTGATACATCTGTCATTACCGATTTACCTGACAAATCAATTAGACCATCAATATTAACCTGAGACCCCTTATCACTTAATTGTCCTGTCTCTACTATCTGTGCTATCTCACTATTTATATTTTTTATCTTATCACTAAATAGCTCTCTACTATTAGTAGTAGATGATAGTTGTTCTTTAGCGGATAACAATTGCGAAAGCCTGCCTGTAATATTAGAATTATCAGATTTTTGATTCCCAACACTTAATAGATTCTTTGCCTCTCTTAATACACCTAAATTCTTCTGTATCTTTTGATTCTGCTCAGATGTAATCTGTCCTAGCGTCTGCATCTTAGTTGCCCAATTGGTTATCCGCTCTTCACTATAATTCATTTTAGCAAGCTCAGATATATTTGTCATCTTCTTTGCAATATTAAGATTAGTAGAACTCCTTTGGTCCATATACATATTAACAGCACCCATACTCATAGTCATTGGATTTACGACACCTCCAAAAAACCCCCCGACCATCTCATCTATAATAGCATTTTGGTCAGTCCTCTGACCTGCAACTTTCTGTGCTAAAAACTCGCCACCACCTTCAAACAAAGGGTTTACAGTAAGCTGTTCTGCAGCTAGTACCCCAAGCTTTGTACCTGTTGATGCAAGTGCTCCTGTCTTAAATATTCTACCTGCTAGACTCATCTGCAGATATGACACAGCAGCTATCGTTAGACCTCTCTTTAATCCTACATCTTTTGCTTCTGCCCATATATCATTGTCTTGTAATGCCTGCTCTGCTTGAAATGGGTCTGTTAAATCATACCCCCTGTTGCTTGCTGCCTCCAATACTGAATTTGTGTACTCAAGTGCTACAATTGTAGCAGCGTATCCACCCTGTACTCCTTTTAAAAAACCTCCAACTGCCCCCGGTATTACACCTACACCACCTGTAGTTGCACCTCCATACACGGCTCCTGTAGTTACACCTAAAAGACCACTTGCAGGTATAATATATTTTCCATATGGAAGAAGTTGAGTTAAGCTCTCTGCAGCCATTGATGCCCCAACCTCCAAGGGATTGTCATAGAATGCATCCCTTTTTTCTTCAATTGAGCGGGCTCCCTTTTGATACCTATATATCCCACGCCCCTGCTTACCTGTATCTGCCTCCTTCATATGCTTAGCTATAGCTACAGCAGCCTCCTCTCTTGTAGAATCTTCATCTATATCTTTTATACCTAATGATATAGCAAGGATGACGGCTCCTGCATTACCACGTGCCATACCCCTTTTATATGAATTTGTAATAGATTCCCAATCCTCTACCCACTCATCTCTTACCGACTTATCGACCTTTGCATCTAGCCACGTCTTAGATATATTATATCTATCTGCTGCCTGCTGTTTTTGGTTTTCTAAAAGTTTATATTTAACATTAAACTCGTCAAGCCCTTCTGCTTCTCGTGGGGATTGAGGCACAATAGATTGTAATTCTCCTGCTGTTAAACCATAGAACTTCATAGCTACCCCATCCATAGCATCCAATTCTTCTTTTATAACTAGGTTCTCTTCTACTGCAAGTGCTCCATTTACCTCCCACGAATCCTGTAGGTATTTATCAAAGTCTTCTCTTACCCTTTGAAACTCATCTTGATTTACTGACTCTCTTAGTATAGCAGCCTCATCTTTTAACTCTTTTAATGCCTCCTCACTATCTGCTCTCTTCTTTCCATTAATGTATAAGAATCCCATCTCATCTTTCTTCTCCTGTTGTTCTTCAAAACTCAACCCTTCTGTGCTGTAGTCTTGTTGAAATTCATATGTCGGTGAGTTTTCAATAGCAATGATTGTAGACATTAAATCTTCATATCTATTATACATATCCTTGTATGCATTATAGTCCAATCCCCTGTCCTTATAGAACATATTAGCCTCAACGTCTACGGCAGATACATCCTTCCAAGACCCCTCAGCTAATTCATCTGCTTTCTCTTTGGAGTCTACATATAGTACCTCTCCTCTTTTTTTAGCTTCAGCAAATGCCTCATCTGCATCTAACATCATCCATTCAGATGGGTCGGTACCATAATCTGAATCAGGATTTTGAGGGAATAGTGTAGGGTATACAACATTTTTACCATCTACCTCTGCAGATACAAGATTGATGTTTTCTAAATTTCCATCATCAGATACCATATAGTTCTTACGCATCCTACCTATCTTGATAGCATTAGAAATATCATCAGTAATCTCAGGAGGAGAATCTACAGGTGTAGCGTTTGTTGTAATAAAAGACTTTAGTTTATTTACCGCATCACGAGTTATAATCTTTTTAGTTGTACCTGCCGCTAAAGGTTTTAGGTCTATCACCTCTGTAGCACCGGTATCTGTAGATATAACCTCTATAGAATTACGTGTTAGTGATGATACATCTTCAGGTATAATATTATTACCTAGACCAATCTTTCTAAACACAAAGCCATACTTCCCATACTTATCTGTTAGGAAGTCTACTGCCTCATCTTCATTGTAATCTATAACCTCATCTGTAATATTTGCAAGGTCAGCTTGAAATTCTTCAGATAATATTATATCCTCATTTTGTTTAAATTTAGATAGAGCCTCTTCGTCTGATACCTTATCTTCTTCTAAGGTTTTCTGTATAAGTGCTCCCTCTTCTTTTGATGTTACACCTTCAGGTCTAATTATATTAGCAGTACCGGGAACATCTATAAATTCATCTTGAAGGTACTCTTGTGATACCTCACCACGATTCCCATAGTACTCTACACTCTCTTGTGCAGGCGGTGCAGGCGGTGCAGGTGGTCCCGTAGGACTAGGTTTAATTCTAGAGTCAGCTTCGGGGGCTACTATGTTAGCAGCACTCGCTACATCTACAAATTCCGAAGAACCATCCTCCAAAGGCGATGCCATATCGTCTTTTTTTTTTGGCGGTGTAGGTGGAGATGGAGGCGAAGGATTTGCCTCTTGAGGCGAAGTATCTGCCTCTTGAGGCAAAGTATCTGCAGTACCACCAAATCCAAACTGATTTACAAATTCATCAAAAGACTTTGTATAAAGTCCATCAGAATGCATAACATCATATAATTTTTTTGATTTATCTATAGTCCCAAACTGATTTACAAATTCATCAAAAGACTTTGTATAAAGTCCATCAGAACTTAACTTAGCGTATAAATTTTTCATTCTTTTTTATCTTAATTTATTTCATCATAACTGCCCTTGCCACTTACCTTCTGTCTTTTACCCTGAACAATTAATTTCTTTTGGTTTTCTTCCATAGAGTTTATTCCTATATTCCGTAATTTTTGTGCAAGTTCTGCAGGTGTATTGTCTTCAAGATTAAATATTATAGGTTGTTCCTTCCCTCTTGTTATTGTAACCTCGGTTTCTCCCATATTAGATGTGGCGGATGTATAACCTTCTAATCCGGGGGTCCCTGCTAATATGGCATCTATATTTTCTTTAGTTGTATCTTCATCACCCTCAACAAATACACTCTCAACTATGCCATAAGTATTTATCAACTCTCTTTGTAAGGTATTCATCACAGGTTCATAATCGTTAGAAATTCCTTCAACAGTGAACTCTTCTAAAAGCTTGAACTTCTCTTGATTTCCAAAACCGTCGCCACTTTTTATTGCCTCATTAACATCAAGTATTTTGTATTTAGTAGGTAATGCATAATTTATACCTGACTCAACAAATGCCGCATTGGAATCATTATATGGGAGTAGTTGGTCGTCAAGTCCTGAATCATCAGTATACCTAATTGTAACACCTGTTGTTGTAAAAACAAATTTATCAATATCAGTATTAACACCCTTAATAAAATTTGCTGCTGTCTTTTTCTCATCTACATCACCATATCTCAGCTTAGCAAAAGCCATTAAAACACCTTGTTGAGCATCCTTCTTATTATTCGCATCTATTGTAGCTGAAGTCGGTTGGTTAATCTGTGGTTTATAACCTGCTGTGGCAATATCAAGCTTCACGTCAATCTGTTGCTGTATCCTATTTCTTACAAAATCTTCAACAGCCTTCTCTTGGTCAGGCTTAAACACAGGCTTACCTGCAGCATCTACAGATTTATCTAAGTATATTAATGTACCTGACTTGTCATTAATAAAATCCGTCTCATTATCTGTAAACGTATATTTATCTCCCGTTGGGGTCTGTAATAAATTATTAGTAAGCATCGATGTGATGTGGTCTGTATCAGCCATCATTGAGCTAACAGTATCGTTTTCCCAAATTTTATATCCCGGTGCTTCTTTTTGGTCTGTAAGCTGTGATACACTGCTTAGTTTCCTTGAACTTAATGCTTGTTTAACGTCAGAGATTATATAATCTCCCAAGTAGTCTACCTCGCTTTTTACTGCTGCGTTTACGTCATAGGCATCATAGTTCCTTTTAATACTACCATACATCTCTGCTGCGGTACGTGTATTGTTCATATCAAGCCCACCATTCTTATCTCTTGTAGCAAGGCTTACCACTCCGTTGGTAGGATTAATAAAAGAACCCGTGGTTCTCATATTGGCTAATCCTTCTACCGACTCCATTTCATATACCTCTCGGTATTGCGACTCACCGCTTTTCCACCTATTCATCTTATCTGTGTATGCCTCTTGATATGTTGTGGCAAGGTCGAATGTTAGCTTTGTACCATCGGTATTATTCTGTCGGTTACGGGTATAGTCTCCCAAGTTTAACTGACCTGACTTTAATAGGTTGTCTTGCATACGTCTATACTCCGTCATATCAGTAGCGAACCCATTAATAAACGTGTTTCCGTGGTCGTAATCTCCTACAGGTGCATTGGCAAGCTCGATACCAAACTGTCTTGAGTTCTCATCTATCTCAGCCTTTTTGTCGAGACGCACCTTTGCCTCTTCGTTGAGCATATCAGATACACTCTTTCCAACCTCGTTCCAATTTATCCTGTCCTTAGCGTTACGCTCTACGTATTTATAGTAAGTAGCCATATATTAATCTTATTTAGTATTGGGAATTAAATTGTTGCTGTTTGATTCTATATTCTAACTCAAGTTTCTTCCTTTCTATTTCTGCATCACTCAAACCACTGAGGTCCATCCCGGCACTTACTCCACCCATATTATTCCTATTAAAAATAAAAGGAGCACTTTGTAGGTTTGAACCAAACTTTGATGACTGCAAAGTATTTACATAATTATCATCAGCCCTTGCTGCCCTTAACATAGAAGGGTCCATACTTCTCTCATACTGTAAAAATTCCTTTCTATTAAAGTCTGCTACACCCTCCTTGCCCTCTATTGATGCCATTGCTGTTTTTCTTTTAGCTGCCGTTCCTTTACTATATAGTGGTACCATTGATGCCGCCTGTCCTACAGTGCTTATAGCTCCTTCTATACCTTCTCCGATTGCCGACACCCTTGCACTCTCTGCGTCTCGTGCTGCTTGCTGAGCACCCTCTGCCTCCTGTAAACTTAGGTTTGCTTGCAGTCCTGCTAAACGAGCATCCTCTCCTGCAATCAATCCCTCAATTCTATTCATCTCTCCCTCCTGTGCAGCTCGGACCTGTTGCTGTCCTAATAAATCTTGTTGGTATACCTGACCTGCAGTAGAAGCAACGCCTCTTGCAGACCCCTCTCTTGCTGCCTGTAATTGACCTGCAGCACTTACCATAGACCTGTCACGTGCTATATCGTAAATACCTTTATTGATACCAAGGTCTTCCATATAGTTTACTTCAAGCCTCTTTCTTGCATCCTTAAAAGCTTTATCTGCAGCTATTTGAGCAGCATCTCTTTTTCTTTTTTGAGCTCCTGCTTGACCGAATGATGCTGCTGTAGTTGCAAGACCTACTCCCAAACTTGTTAATCCTAATATTAATCCTGCCATAACGCTAATTCTTTTTTAATTATTAATGGTGGCAGTGTTGTGTAGTCTTCTGTGTACACATCTGCCTCTGCCTCTTCAAATGTCTTTGCATCCGTCTTATATACACAGCACCAATCGGTGTCCTCGTGAATATAAAAAACTCTTTGTGTACCTATCTGCGTGAATATAACGTGCGGTGCTTCGACTGTTACAAGCTCACCACTATCAGTTAGATACGATACCTTGCCTTTTAGCAAGAATGATGGATGCTGCTGTCTGTGTATCATAGATATTACTATATGCCCCTTAGGCATAAAAAGTTGTCTTGTATACAGACCCCCTTCTAACGTCTGCTTTAGTGGGTATGTATCCTTTAACTCTTCGCTTTGAGGTGTGCCGCACTTGTGTGTGACAGCCTCATCGTATGTACTTAAGACCTGCCTAAAATGTTCTATTCTCTCCCATAGCACCCCCCTATTATAGTTGACATAATTCAATATGTCCTCAGGTTTCTCGTCCTGCAATACAATAGTATCCTGCATAGAATTAAATATTTAATTACAAAGATAGTAATTTTAAGGGAAAGATTTCATCACC
>Ga0209535_1001803_pt1 | contig 14240 bp, 22 predicted proteins | sample LinPmetageLP28_FD_184041 | JGI IMG/M metagenome (GOLD analysis project Ga0209535, IMG submission 184041) | Marine viral communities from the Pacific Ocean - LP-28 (SPAdes) (version 2) | ecosystem: Environmental > Aquatic > Marine > Oceanic | place: Pacific Ocean | collected 2009-08-22 | reverse complement strand
AATAACAACCCGATTAGTAGGTGATGAAGCTTCTTTAAAGTCCGGCTCAAAAACAGCAGAAATCTTAATAGTGGGTAATCAGTTTAATTCGATTAATCACTTTAAAGATCAACACAATAGAATTAAGTCACTAGGTCACGAATTAAGAGCATCTACTTTAACAAGGGTGGAACCTCCGTCAGAATTAACCTCACAGTTTATTAGGGACTTATCGGGAACAGCATCAAAAAAAATAGAACAGATTGTTGCACAGATTGAAAAGTTCGCCGGAATTGAAGTGGTATCAATGACACTCGAGCCTGCAGTAGGTCAATATAGCCAGGACACTATGATAAAATACATGGGTAAAAAAGACGCCATTAATTACATTCACAGCGAATTTCAGGCTGATGATACTATAAATTTAAATGAAGATATATCCAGCATGATAGAAACGCCGTCAACAGACATGTCGGGTGAAACAATGCAAATAACTGTTGATGACTCGGCAGAACCGGTTGGAGAAACATTTCAGTCAATGCCAGGAGAGAGTGATCCAGGGGTTAACCCAAGTGAAGAAGACGCATGTATAAGCGGCTACAAATTAGAAGATGTACTCAAGGTTGAAAGCGGAGAAATGAACATGCTTGAAGCATTTTATGATTTTTGTCCAGCAGATGAAGAAGGTCTTTACGTTTTAAATGGCATATTTTATAAGCTAGCTAAGAAAGCAGAAGACTTCCGTAGTAGTTATCCAAAGCAGGTATTTAAAGCTAAGTAATACAATAGTAAGCGTATACATTGTCATTATTAATTGATAATTGCCGCCTAAATTTAAAGTCATGCTAACATAAGTGTAAAAGTAAAAGCATGTGTGTATAATATTAAAGTGCTGGTTAATTTAAATCATGATGAAAGATAAAGTATTTGAAACAGGTGAGTTATGTTTGATTCCTATTCCTTGTGTGGATGGAATACAACACGCCTACGGTATTATTATCAAAAGAAACCCACTGAAGCTTAGAAACGACTTTTATTCCGTATTCTATAACGGAAAAATAAAAGAACACGAAAACTTATTTATCTCAAAAATAGAGGAAACACAATATGAGTCATAGTACACCAATTAATTATATATTTATAGAAGGCCCAGACTGCTCAGGTAAAACAACGCTTTACGATATGATTCATGAATCGTCATCATACAAGTGGAATATCCAAGATCGATCAGCACTTTCAATGCTAGTTCATGCAAAGTATTATGGTCGAAGTACGTTTAAACACATTGAACAGCTTAAACGAGAATTATATAATCTTAATAATCAGATGATTATTTGTTTGCCTGACTGGAATATTGTCGCTGACAGATTTAATAAACGCGGTGATCCAATACAAAATCTTGCTAGTTTGCACAAGCTTTACAAATTATTTTCCGAAGCAGCTGCCGAATTGCAACATTATCCTAATGTGACAGTTATCAGGAGTGAAGTGGATAAACACTTGATACAGAGTCTTATTAATCAATATCACGCATTTGAAAGAAAGTCTGCGTATCATCTACGAGACTCCATGTTACAAATGATAGGCACTTCCGCAGCAAATCAACAACAAGAGATAGTTGGCTTAAACTTTGTGCACTATGATACGGGTGATTTTGATGACATTGATAAGACGATGTTGATGTATGAAAAAGAAAAAGAATACTATCAAAAAATAGAAAACAAAGTTTTTAAAAAAATCAAAGCAGAAATGCAAGGACAAAACGAATATGAGCGAAAAGAAGACTTGGGGTCAAGAAGATTTATTTACACTGACGATTCTTGTATTAGTCTTGCTCATTTTTTAATTCGTGATGGTTACATGGATGCAAAGTTTTTTCTAAGATCATCAAATGTCAAAGATACACTTAAGTATGACTTAAACTTTATCAAGCACTTGTCTAAAGAAGTATTTCAATATTTTAAATGCGACAGACAAGGTGACTATTGTAAGATTGAAGTACTTGTTAATTCTGGACACGTTATATGATAAGAGACAAAAATATTTTTGAATGTATTGTCAAGGACAATCATATTTATTTTCCTGATTATGTTATCTGGAGTCCACCTAGTCACGGTATGCAAAGGCGTCAACACATCTTCAAGTTAGCGTTTCCGGAAATGGAATCATCGATTAATAGTTCTTTTAGATGGAAAACGCTTAGAAAGCGTCACTATGAAAAAAGAAGACTTTTTGAATATAAAGAAGATACAAAGCTATTGAGCGAAATAAACAAATCTAGCTTTTTCATAACAGGCTTTGGGTACCCCATTAATATAGGCGAAACAATAGAAACTAGCCTAGGAAGATTTGTTATAACAAAATTAAGTGTAATTAGTCATGCAGGGTTGATTGCTTCTTACATGAAGGATGGAGAAGAAAAAAAAGTAAACGTCAGTTTTTTTGAAAGAGAAAGTAAAAATCACATATGGAAAAAAAGGAAACAAAATGAAAGTAAAGATTAAAACATTACATGAAGATGCTGTTATACCGGCATATGCCAAGGACGGCGACGCAGGTATGGACTTAACAGCAGTTGAAGTTAGCGGCAAAGACGGCTTCATTACTTATCACACGGGTTTAGCGATAGAAATACCAAGATGGCATGTCGGTCTTTTATTCCCACGATCGTCAGTCTATAAAACCGGACAAACGTTAACAAACTGTGTTGGCGTAATTGACAGTGGATACCGCGGCGAAATCATGATGAAGTATACACTATCGACGCTGTGCAAGGAATATGAAATCGGTGACAGGGTTGGTCAATTAATTATTATTCCGTATCCAAAAATTGAATTTGAAGAGGTGGCCACATTAACAGAGTCAGCGCGTAACACTGGCGGTTACGGAAGCACAGGCCAGTGATGTTAAAGTTTGAGCAAGGTGAAACGATTAAATTAAAAATAAACAATCGATGGAAAAATTTTAAGGTTTTTGAAATAAAATGTGATGACTGGATTGTGTTTGAAGGGAAGGACGGCTTAAAAGTAACATTAAGTCCTGCAATTCATGCTAATCACATTAAAAAGACTCCGGTCAAAACAAAGACAAAAATAAAGACAAGAACAAAAACAAAAAAGAAGGCAAAATGAGCGAATATGAATTTATGTTAAGAAGAATTAAAAAATTAATTATTGACGTGCCAGATTTTCCGAAGAAAGGTGTGATGTTTAAAGATATTACGCCTCTTTTCCAAGATCAGTCAGAGTTTCGAAACTTAATGACTTACTATGTAAGAAAAATTAAAAGAGAAGGTATTGTTAACAAGATAGTAGCGATAGATTCACGAGGTTTTCTCTTTGGATCAATTCTTGCTTATGAAACCGGTTTACCTATGGTGCTAGCTAGAAAAGCAGGAAAGCTACCACGCAAAACAGTACACCAAACTTATGAGTTAGAATATGGAACAGCAACTTTGGAAATTCATGAAGAAGATATATCTGAAAATGATAATGTTTTAATTGTTGATGATGTATTAGCAACAGGCGGTACAGCAGTCGCAGTTGGTGAAATTGTCCAAGCCCTAGGTGGTTTTATCGAAGGCTTTTGGTTCTTGATGGATGTACCTGCACTAGGTGGAAAAGAAAGAATAAGAAACCGTATTTTTGCTGATTGTAAAGATTATAATGACATAGAAGTAGTATTATAAATCTTAAGATCACAAGATATTATTAATAAACAAATAAAGTAAAGAGGACTTAATGAATATAACAGTATTTAATAAACACAATTACAAAGCATTTTTTAAAGATAATGAGGCGCTTAGAACATATGTGTACATGATTGATCGATGGATTAAATCTAAAGAAAAAACTCTACCGTGTTATACTATTTTAGGTTACGATGACAAAGGAAGTATGCACGTAAAATATGCATTGCCCGGGCAGGGTAACTGGTCGCCTTTAAATAGTGCTCAGTTAGAACAAATGAACGACTACATTTGATTGTATTAATAGTTGTTGTAATTAATTAATAAGGTTGTTATAATCTTAAATAAGCGGAGGATTTATGAAAAAAGCATTAGTAACGGGTGGCTGCGGGTTTATTGGCAGTAACCTTACAAAAGAATTGGTAAAACAAGGTTGGCAAGTAGATGTTGTTGATGACATGTCAAACGGGCATTTAGAATTGTTAGATGGTTTAAGTACACGTGTATTACTAAACGGCTCATTTTATACAGCATATATGATGCAAGATTTAGACATAGAAAGATCGCAAGACGAAGTCGTAATAATCCAAGACGATTTTTCGGATGATCATATTTTAAGCGGAGTATATCAAGGTACTTATGACGTGATATTTCACCAGGCTGCAGTGCCAAGAGTAAGTTATTCTGTAGAAGAACCATGGCATACAACTGATGTTAATATTAGCAAAACAGTTCGCCTTTTTGAAGCAGCGAGAGGTGCTGTTGATAGAATTGTATGGGCTTCTTCTTCGTCTGTTTATGGCGGTGCTGATACCCTCCCAACAAAAGAAGACACGGTAAAAAATCCAAAGTCGCCTTATGCATGGCAGAAATCTGCAATTGAAGATTTTGCTAAGCTGGCAGGAGATCTTTACGATCTAGACATTGTATGTCTGCGTTACTTTAATGTCTTTGGCCCCGGTCAATATGGTGACAGCCCATATAGTACAGCAGTGTCAGCTTGGTGTCACGCAATTAAAAACAGCTTAGAGTGCAGATCAGACGGAGATGGTGAGCAAACCCGTGACATGTGTTATATTGATAATACAGTTCATGCAAACATTTTAGCCGCAAATGCTAAAAATAAATTCAAGGGTGCAACTTATAATATTGCATGTGGTCATTCTGTTTCAAATAATGAAATATTAGCTGCGATGAAAGAGCGCTTTGGTGACAAAGTTAAAGTAAAACATGCACCGGTCCGAGATGGTGATGTTAAACATACATTAGCAAATTGTTCAAAGGCTAAGCATGACTTTGGATATGAACCGTTAGTTTATTTTTGGGAAGGGCTAGAGCAAACATATAAGTGGTGGAATATTACATAAAAAATTAATATATACTAATTTATATAAATCAGGAGGTCAAAATGGCAGATTTAATTCTTTACACCGGTCCGATGTTTAGTTCTAAGACAACAAAACTTTTAATGCAGGCAGACAAACGTTTTTACCAAAAACAAAATGTCATTGCTTTTAAGTCTAGAATGGACGATCGATACTCACAAATAGGCGAGATAGTCACTCACAATTTTAACAAAATACCTGCTCACTTAGTTAATACTGGTGATGAAATGCTAGCCAAGATCACTAAACAATCTGGGGCGGGCAAAGAGATTGATTGCGTAATTATTGACGAACTGTTTCTAATCGAAGGCGGTGCATCAGCATGCTTTGCGCTTTATAAAAAAGGCTATGATGTAGTCGTCGCTTCAATCGATTTATCTTTTACCGGTGAACCTTTTCATGAAATAAAAGAGATAATGCCATATTGTACTAGAATTATAAAGTGTAAGTCTGTTTGTAGTGTTTGTCAGAAAGATGCACGCTATACATATAAAAAAATATCAACAAAACATGTAGAATGTTTTGATTCTGATCCTTCAATAGAACAAATTCAGGTCGGCGGAGCAGAACTTTATGAACCAAGATGTCAAGAACACCATAATTATATGCGTGATTAATTAGGAGACAATATGTTAGAACCTTCAAGTGTTAATTGTGTAATATATCATGCTGACTGCACAGACGGCTTTGGATCAGCTTATTCAGCATGGAAGCTGTTAGGTAATAGAGCTGAATATTACCCACGCAAACATGGGCAACTTCCGCCTGATGTGGCAGGAAAGAATGTAGTAATTTTAGATTTTTCTTTTAATAATGCAACAACCAAGCAAATGATAAAAGATGCAAATGAACTACTTGTAATCGATCATCATAAATCTGCTGTTGTTGAATTGCATGATATATCAAACACTATTTTTGATATGAATAAATCTGGCGCAACATTGGCATGGGAATTTTTTCACCCAGGCAAAGAAGCACCTAAGTTTATTCAATACATTACTGATAGAGACTTGTGGAAATGGGAGTTACCTTATTCTAAAGAATTTAGCGCAGCATTCGATATGGTACCTTATGATTTTGAAGAATTTGAAAAATTTGAGGATGATTCTGTTTTTGATGATTCTGTAAAGCGTGGCAGCTACATTTTGGCATACTCAAAAACAGTTGTTAAAAAAGTTTGTGACAAAGCTGCTTCTAGAAAAATTGATGGTAAAAACGTTTTAGTTGTTAATTCTTCACATTGGATGTCAGAAATTGGTGCTAGATTAGCGCCAGATTGTGATTTCGCTATGATATGGTATTATGACCACATTGACAAAATACTTAAAGTAAGCTTAAGAGCTTTCCACGACAAGATTGATGTTTCTGAAGTATCAAAGCGGTTTGGCGGCGGCGGTCATAAAAAAGCAGCCGGCTTTACATTGCCAGGAAGTTTTAAAATAGAAGATCTTTTTGATGAGGAGATAGTATGCGATATAGCGATAAAGTAAATGATCATTTTCATAATCCTAGAAATGTAGGTAGTTTAGATAGAGAATCAGAAAAGGTAGGTACTGGTATAGTAGGTGCGCCAGCATGTGGTGATGTCATGCAACTCCAGTTACAGATATCTGAACAAGGTGTTATTGAAGATGCTAAGTTTAAAACATTCGGGTGTGGCTCTGCAATTGCATCAAGTTCACTAGTAACAACTCTTGTCAAAGGTAAGAAAATAGAAGACGCAATAAATATTAAAAATATTGATATTGCAAAAGAATTAGAGTTACCACCTCAAAAAATTCATTGTTCTGTACTAGCAGAAGATGCAATCAAGGCAGCAATCAAAGATTACTTAGACAAAAAAAATAATGAGACCTGAATGGAATAGTATATGGAAAAGATTCTCACTTGATATCGCACAAAGATCCCCTGATCAAAAGTTCCAAGTTGGCGCGGTAATTGTTACCAATGACAACACACAGGTACTAGCATTGGGTTATAATGGAGATCATAGAGGTGGCCCAAACTTACGTGAGTCTCTTGAGACTGGAAAGAGTGGCTTTATTCATGCAGAAGTTAATGCATTAATTAAGTGTGATTTTAACAATCCCAAACCTAAAAAGATGTATTTGACACATGCACCTTGCCCAGTGTGCGCAAAATGTATTGTTAATGCTGGGATCGACGAAGTTTTATATATAAAAGATTACGAACCAGACATGTCAGGAATTGACATTCTTCGCCAATGCAATGTAACCGTAATAAAATTAGATGATAATTAAACACTTCGTTGATAATTAGAATGTATAACGGAGTTTTGTTTTGAAAGAAAACTTAAAAAAAGGTATAAATAAAAAGAAGGGCAAGATTATCAACATGCTGTCTAATCACTTGTTAATACGACATAAGCCTACAAAAATAGAATATACCATTCACAAAGTCATAATTAATGATAATGAACCTTTAATTGTTGCTTATAGATATTATAGTAAACCAGAAGCACAAAAAAAAGTTTTTATAGAAATACCAATGTGCGATTTTAAAAAATATGAAGCGGTGTAAGAATGAAAAATTTATTTAATGGAAATATTAAAAACGTAATACGTGATACTTTAAAGCTCGATGAAGCGTTATCAGCCCAAGAAAAGAAGTTTACTTTTAACTCTGACTTTTTAAGTAATGAAAATTTTCAAAATCATGTCGAGTTATATCAAGGATATTTGAAAAACTTTAATGAGATTAGCGCGAAATTAGATACAGTTAACAAACAAAACGTTAATTGTAATCACTCAGAATTTCGTTCTTTAAAACTCGATGAATCGTTTAATATGAATGGTGTTTATTTGCACGAATTATATTTTGGCAACATCGGGGATACAAATTCAGAAATTAAAATGGACTCGCTTGCTTACATGCGATTAGCAAGAGACTTTGGATCATTTGATGCATGGCAAAAAGATTTTATTGCATGTGCTTCAGCTTCACAATGTGGTTGGGCAATTACCTATTTAAACACATATACACAAACATACATGAATGCTGTTATTGATTTACATTCTAACAACGTCCCGTTTGGATCATATCCTATCATTGTTATGGATGCATGGCAACATGCTTATTATAGAGACTATTTAAAAGATGTAACAACATATACGCGTGCAATGATGAAATTATTACGTTGGCCAGTCATTGAACAAAGAATTCAAAAAGCTGACAAGATCATTCAAGTACTAAGAGGCTAACAATGAATAAGTATTTATATAAATTACTGCTTGAAGCGGAAGAAGACTTAAACGATGCGCCTGAAGGCACTGTCATGACGGCTTCAGAACCTAAGGCGAGAAAAGCAGCTGATTCTGTTGATGATCAAATTGATTCTTTAATATTGATGTATGAGAAAAGAGCAATCAGGGATGACGAAACAAACTTAATGGAATCGCTTACGACTTCGTCATTAAAGTATTTGTTCGAACAAGAAGATGCTCCTGAAGAAGAGCCGGCTGATGCTGATGCTGAAGAAGCGTTGGAAGAACCGTCGTCGCCTGTAGGTTCAGAAGAAGTAACAGCAAAACCTGCTGAAGGGTCGTTGGTTCCTGATATTGATATTGATAAGTTCACAATTAAAATTGCACGTTTGATTATGAATCATCGGCAGTTACTAGATGTTGAAAACGCTATTATCAATCGTACAAAAAACTTCTTAGACGAAAATTATGGTGATAAGTTTGTTACTAGATATTTAGACATTCTAGAAGAACAGTTTGGTATTGAAACAAAAGAATTTGACATTGAGTACTCAGAAGATGTACCGCTTGCCGTTGGTGCTAATCCAGCCGGTGCAGGTATGGGTGGAAGTTAATATGTCTAAGCAGTATGACGTATTAATTAAAAAATCTGTTCACTTTAACTTAACAAAGGACAGTCACATAGCTTTTAAGATGGCTTGCACTGCAAGAGGCCTCTCAATGCAAGAAGTCGTTGAGGCTTTTGCAAAAAGAATTGAGATCGAAGATAATAAAATGATAAAATTTTTAGATGATGTTGTTGAAGCAAAAAAGCACAAAGCAAAAAAGAGTTTTAGCAAATCAGATGTTGAAAGCATATTTAGTATGATAGAAGACGAGGATTAAAATGAAAAAATTAAATAGATCACAGATAAGAAGTGTTATTCTTAAGGAATTAAAAACACCAATAGAGAAATTATCTGAAATGGAACAATTTGCAAAAAGCAAGTCTGGTAAGAAAGTTATGAAAACTGCTGAGTCAATTAAAAAAGCAGGGATCACAATGAATGAAATAGCACAAGATCAAACAGGCGCAATGCGAAATACCTTAGGTAGCGTATCTAAGTTTGTTTATGAGCTAGGTAATGCTTTATCAGGCATGGATAACTTAACAGAAGGTGAGTCTGTTTCTAGTAAGCTCCCTACTGTCCAAGAATTTAAAAATGTATTAAAAGAGCTGCAAAAATTAGAGAAAATGTAAAGAGGATATTATGGGAATTGATGAAATTAAAAAAGCCGTAAGTAATTTACCTGCTGAGAAAGTAGACGCGCTAAAAAAAGAATTGTATCTTACTAGCAAAACTAAAGGTGCGATTGATGCACTGCAGGAAAAAGTAATATCACGTAAGCTTTTGGTTTTCGGAACTGCAACTGCTTTGTTAGTTTATGCCGGTCTAGATGCCGACACATGGGGTATGATTGCGATGATGTACATTGGTGGTCAATCTGCTGTTGATTTTGCAAAAATATGGAAAGGGTGATCAAATGAAAATAACTAGAAAACAAATAAGACGATTAATGCTAGCAGAAGTACTTAGTGAACAATCAAACTCACCCACCACGATGGAAGATTGGTGGTCTGGAGTAGAAAAAGATATTACTGCAGATTATAAGAAAGATGTAAGTGGAAGCCTCTCAGCGTACACCGGTGCAAAAACTGTAAATATAAAATACGTATCCACAGGCACTCCAGACGCATCAGACAATTATCCTGCTGACCATGAATTTGAAATAACACCTAAGGCTTCAGAAGGTTCCCCACAAGGAAGCTTTAATGAAATGGTTAGAGAAAAGATTGACCAGCATTCTGAACAAGCTGGCGATGCTTTTTGGGTATCTATGGCAAATAAATACGGTGACTTTAATTTTGAATACAAACCAGCAAAGCCAGACGCTTCAGCCGGCAGAAATCTTGACATGGACACCGGTGATACAGGCACAGGAGTGAACGAAGTTAAAAGAATTAAAATAACAAAAAGACAATTAAGAAAATTAGTCTTAGAAGCTTTTGAAACTTTTAGTGATGATGATAGACGTGTAATAGGCGTAAATATCATGTTACCGTTTTATGAAGAAAATCATGAAATGTGGCGAGGTGGTGACTTTGATTCAGATGGTGATCTAGATTTTTCTGATTTAAATTTTGAAGAAAATGCAATACGTCAATTTGTGGAGGCACTTATAGCACATCCGGACTCGCAGCTAGAGCCTCAAGAGGAAACGCAAGCATTGGAAGATTTTGAGAATGCATTAAGAGGTAATAACACTGAATTCTTTGCTCCTAAGTTTGATGATGGTGATGATATTGATTATGATGGTCCATACAACTATGAGTCTAACCCATATGATACCGTAGGTAATTTTGGTCCTGATATGTTTTCACGATAATAACATTTTACCCGTGTTTTGATACAAAGGAAACTATTAAATGATACAAAAAATTAAAGAATACTGGCAATGGTTTCTAGGCATTGTTGTAACAATACTGGGAGTTGGCGTCTTAGCATCAAGAAAAAGAGATAGTAAGACAATACTAAAGATATCTGATGGCGAACTTGAAAAGATCCGCAGCGAGAAGATCATTAAGGCACAAGAAGACTTGTATGAAAAGCATAACAAAAAAAGAGATGCGGCGCAAAAAGAGTTCGAGAGTAAGAATTCGAAGATTGATAAACAAAAAGAAGATCGTGCAAAAGAATTAGAAAACAATCCCGAAGAACTTGATAAAATCTTAAAGGAGAAATACAATTTAAAGGGGTAATGATGTTTTTATTAATTTTTATAAGTAGTTTGTGGGCAGCAGATGTTGATCACGCGAACGTAGGTAAGGGTGAACCAGCACCCTTCACGGGTAAATTACTTACTTATGACGCATTAGCACAGATAATAGCAACACATGAAAGCGAGTTGCTCAAAGCTGATCTAGACAAGGAATTTGAGCTGCAAAAATTATCTGACAACTTAAATTTAAAATATGAGTTATACGAAACAAAGTGCGAAGCAAATACAGTAATGTACCAGCAGATGATTGATTTACGTGACGAAGAAATTAGAATTCAATCACGCAAAGATTGGATTCAAAGACTAGCTTTTTTTGGTGGTTTTGCCATAGGTACAGCAACCACGATAGGAATTACATATTCAGTTAATCAAAATTAATATTACCAAGATAATTAATACATATCACGCGAGGTCGTAATGAAAGTAGCAGTAAAAAAACGCGTTTTGTTTAATTTGTTGAAAAATAGATTGAGTGAAAATAGAATGCCCGGCGGCGATCACGGAGGAAGACAAATCCACCCGTTCAACGTCCAGTCTCCAAATTCAGATCCATTTGGTTTTTATGAAGATGAAGAAGACACGCCAATAAAAGTGTCAGATCACATGGCAGTGCAGTTATCTGTTCCAAAAATGCCAGTTGAAGACGAAGAATTTGTACCCAATACTTTGACCGAACTAGGCAATTCAGCAATCTTGTTGTGTAATGAAGTACCGATCACACAAATTGAGTATTTTTACCGCCAACTTCATATGTTGTTAGACAGGGCACTTGACCGAGCTGACCAAAGAGAGTTAGATTCACTTGATGAAGCATTTAATATATCAAAAAGCACAACTATTAAAGACTTTAATGTAATTCTAGAGAGTGTTAAGATTCGACGTAAAGCAAACAACGCTGTTGATCATGATACGCAAGATTCTGAAGAATATAACAATGCTGAGAATAAACAAGCTTATTTAGATGGCTACAAGGCCGGCACAACTGACGCTGACCCCTCGTTAGAACAAGCTGAACAATTAAGTATGGGATCACAAGATTTTAAAAATGGATATCTCCAAGCAATGCGTGAAGATGAAATGGACATTGGGATTGATTTAGATGTTGATGATCGACCATTGTTCCCAACACGCCCGGGCGAAACAAAGCACGGTACCGGTAAACCTATTTTTGATAGTTTCCAGCAATTTTTAGCACGCGGTGCTATTATCGATCCAGTTACAGGAAATATCGATACTTCTAAATACGACAATGCTCCTCCAGCGGAAAAAGCAGCAATGGATGCTAGTGCCAGTTTACAGGAAGTGTTTAAAGAAATACATGACGAAGCAACTGTTGCAATGATGGATCCGAAGATGGCTAGTGAATTTGGAGTCATGCTCATGCCTGTGACACAAGAGTTTGGTTTGTCCAGTCAGGAAATACTAACGCCGCTAAATGTTGGTAGAATGTTTCAATACATCAATAAAATGAAGAATCAAACAAGAAAACTTGAAAAGATTCAAGAACTTCAAATGAAGATATTTGTTATCGTAAGTGAAGCTTTACAAAAAGTAATTAATAAAAAGCCGCGATTACGAAAAAGTTTGCAAAAACAAGCTGCCGCAGCCGGCAAGCCTTTTGACGAATTTGTTATGGAATTAAAAAAGAATATAGCAGGTTCATATACTAGCTATGGTGGGACCAGTAGATTTGCAAAGCAAGGCGACTCAGCTGTGACTAAAAACGCAATTAATAAACTATTTGCTGCTTTTATTAAATCACTCATACTTCCTGGAACAAAGAATAAATTTAAAGATAGAACACATTTCTATAACAAAGTAGACTTAAATAGTCATCAACAAATATTAGATGGATTTAGCGCTGTTGTTAAGTCTACACTCGAGGATACGAAAAACCCAGGTACATTTATAGTTCGTGACGCTGATATTATTGTATCATTAGACGAAGAAGAACTTATGGGTGAAATTGAAACTTTCATCACAGCTCAATTTGAATTTGCTGAAGAGGCACAAAGAGTTGTTGAACCTGAAACAGGTGACATTGATATATCGGATGAGTCAACTGACGAAGTCGATGAAATTCAAGCAGAAGACTACATGACAGCATTGGAAGAATTCACAGCACGCCATACTCGAGGAAAAACAGTTGACTTCCAAGATCTAGCACCTTACTTTGGATACTCAGGAAGTGCTGGAATGAGACAATATTTCTTAAAGGATGTGCAACCTAAACTTGAGATGATGTCTTTCACCGATGCAGAAGGTGAAGAATCAAACGTAGGCGCACTAATGGACTTTAACGCAGAAGTTCTAGTAGACCAAATGCTAGTTGTCATTAACAAACCAAACACCGGACTTATTGCGAAATATGAAAAACTAGTTAACAAAGGTAAAATTAAAAAGAGAACAGTTAATGCAAAAAACAAAGTCCAGAATGTAGGTACTGTTGAAATACTTAATGCGCTAAAAGAACAAATTGTACCAGTACTTGAAACATTGCAACAACTCTTTAATCAAGGTGATAAATACACAGAAATAGCAGCTAGTACAGATCATCCAGCCCATGAATTGCTCAATCTTGTTGGAGGCTTTGTATTTAGAGAAGTCAATATGGCGCCTATTGATGCAGTTTTCAGTACAATGCGTGGAGACTTAAATGACGCAATTGCTGATGCCATAATCGATCGAGTCGGTGAAGGTAAGGTAAGCAAGAGTAAAATCACTGAAAAGGGTGGAATTGCAGAATACTTTACCGGTCTAAAAACAAAACCTGATTATGCAGCACCTCCATCAACTAAAAAAGGTGCGATCGTGAAAAAGCTTGTGGATATTGGTTTAACACCTGACGTATTTGCCGAAGTACTTGTTGATGCTGAAGAAGTGTGGCAAGATAGGATCTTAGATAAACTCCAAGATTTTGATGGTGCAATATATAAAGACGCAATAGAGGATGCTGTGGATGACCTCACAGATAACCCAGCAAACCTAATGAAAGCTATCGAGTCTGGAATTAAAGCGACAACCCAAGAAAAAGTATATAGAGATTTAGAAAAAAAGACGAGACAGTAATGAGTAGATTAATAGAAAACATAATTAGAAATCGAAGTCAACAACAGCTCCAAGAATTTGACATGAGTAAATCTA
>Ga0209535_1001802_pt1 | contig 14244 bp, 18 predicted proteins | sample LinPmetageLP28_FD_184041 | JGI IMG/M metagenome (GOLD analysis project Ga0209535, IMG submission 184041) | Marine viral communities from the Pacific Ocean - LP-28 (SPAdes) (version 2) | ecosystem: Environmental > Aquatic > Marine > Oceanic | place: Pacific Ocean | collected 2009-08-22 | reverse complement strand
TCTGGTAAGAATAGTAATCGTACTGGATTGAATGAGGCAATAGAACTAGCCAAAGACACTGGTGCTATTTTGTTGGTAGCCAAACTGGATCGATTGAGTAGGTCGGTTAAGTTCATTGCAGAATTGATAGAAGATAAGAGTATCAAGTTTCGGGTTGCATCAATGCCCGATGCCGATGAATTTCAACTGCATATCTACGCAGCATTGGCACAACAAGAACGAAAGTTTATATCGGAAAGAGTAACGGCTTCACTGGCGGCAGCAAAGGCGAGGGGCGTTAAGTTAGGTGGCAGAAGAGCCAACGCAGAAGCAAGGCATGAGGCAGTACGCCAGAAGGCCGATGATAACGCCAGAAGGGTCTATGATGTTATCAAGTCATTTCGGGATTCAGGAACACCGTACAGTAAGATTGCAACGCATTTGAATAACCTTAAAGTACCAACTGCAACTGGTGGTAAATGGTACGACAGTACAGTTAGAAGATACAATTTGAGGATGAACCAATGAAGTTACCATCAACAATCGCAGACCTAATATTGGCTGCTTCCCTTTTTATTTGGCTTTTATCTATCAACTTCCACATATTCCAAATTACATATATAGCAATGCCTAATTAATTTCATACGAAAATATCGATAAATGGAACTAACACTAGATCAGGCATTACAGAAGGGGGTTGAAGCTCACAAGGCTGGCAAGGCTCAGGAAGCTGATCGATATTATACTGCTATACTACAAGCCAATCCCAAACATCCTGATGCTAATCACAACATGGGCGTATTGGCTGTTGGTGTAGGTAAGGTTGAGGCAGCTCTACCCTTTTTTAAAACAGCGTTAGAAGCCAATCCTAAAATAGAGCAGTTCTGGCTGAGTTATATCAATGCTTTGGTTAAGTTGGATCGCATGGCTGATGCTAAAACTATATTCGACAATGCCAAAAGCAACGGTGCTAAAGGCGATGGCTTTGATAAATTACAACTACAACTAAACACTTCCTCAGTAGAGAATAAAAATCAGATACAGGAAGATGCCCTTACTCAATCCAATATTTTAGATGAATTGAAATTGGATCAAGCACTAAAGCTTGCAAAAAACAAAGTTAAAGAAGGTAATAATGGGAAAGCCAAAAAAATATATCAAGATATTCTTACGAAATTTCCAAGAAACAAAAAAGCTTTAGATGGTATAAAAAAATTAACTAGCAAAACTTTATATAATAAATCCGATATGGAAGAGCCGCCTAGTGACCGGTTACAAAGTCTAGTAAATCTATATACTCAAGGTCAGTATCAGCAGGCTTTGACCTATGCTTTGCGATTACTGAAACAGTTCCCTAACTCTCTCAATCTATACAATATTATTGGTGCAGCAAATAAAGGGCTAGGCAAGCTAGACGAAGCAATCGATGCTTACACCAAAGCTCTAAAAATCGAACCAGATTTTGCTGATGCCTATAACAACATGGGAAATACTCTACAAAAGCAGAACAAACTAGAAGAAGCAATAGAGGCTTACACTAAGGCTCTCGCAATCAAGCCTGATCATGCTGCAGCGCATTACAACATAGGCGCATCTTTTAAAGAACAAGGTAAACTGGAAAAAGCCATAGCGGCCTACACCAAAGCACTCTCCATCAAGCCTGATTATTTTGAGGCCTACAACAACATGGGTATTACTTTTAGTGAGCAGGGCAAAGTGAAAGAAGCCATAGAAGCCTACACCAAAGCGCTCTCCATCAAGCCTGATTATGCTGAGGCATATAACAACATGGGTAATTCTCTTGAAGAACAAGGCAGGCTAGAGGAAGCCATAGAGGCCTATACTAAGGCAATCTCAATAAAGCCTGATTATGCTGAGGCCTACAACAACATGGGCAATGCTCTCAAAGAGCAAGGCAAGCTAGATCAGGCGGTAGAAGCTTACAACAAAGCCCTAGCCATCAAGCCTGATTACGCTGAGGCCTATTACAACATGGGTAATGCTCTTAAAGAGCAAGGCAAGCTAGAAGAGGCCATAGAGGCTTACAATAAAGCTCTTACCATCAAGCCTGATTATGCTAATGCGTACAGCAATATGGGCAATGCTCTCAAAGAGCAAGGCAAGCTAGATCAGGCGGTAGAGGCTTACAACAAAGCTCTCTCAATCAAACCTGACAATGCTGAAGCCTATAATAACATGGGCGTTGTTCTCCAAGGTATGGTCTTTAAAAAGCCAAATGGAGATCTGCAAAATACTATTGCGTCTATTCTTGATCAAAAAAGATACGTTAGACCAAGTGATATTGCTAAAGCAGCAATTAGTCTTTTGAAGTTAGAACCAAATCTGCAAAAGCATCTACAACTGGGTGATGATGAGATAATGCCTAACCCTCTAGGTATTATATCAGATCTCAGTGAGCTTTCCTTGTTACTTAAGCTAATGAATGTCTGCCCACTTCCTGATTTAGAACTTGAGAAACTGTTCAAAAACCTACGGTATGTTATTCTATCAAATGTGTTAGATATGAAAGATGCCTCAACTGAATTACTTAAGTTTCAATCAGCTTTAGCATCACTGTGCTTCACCAATGAATACGTCTACAATCATACTGAGGACGAAGATAAAAGACTTCATGCGCTAGAAGCTAATCTAGAAAAAGCTTTCAAAAATAATGAGCAACCAAGTCCACAGGTGTTATTAGCATTAGCTTCCTATAAAGCGCTCAATCAGTATGACTGGTGTGACTTAGTAGTGGTGACAGATGATATCAAAGAGGTTTTTTATCGTCAGGTTGAAGAGCCAAATCAGGAGAAAAAAATAAAACAGGATCTTCCAATACTTGAGGAGATCACTAACAACATATCTTTAAAGGTTAGAGACCAATATGAAGAAAGTCCGTACCCAAGATGGGTTAACTTAGGATTACCTTTAAAGCCAATGTCGATCTCAAAAGTAGTTGATGAAACTAAATTAAAGCTTTTCGACAATAAAATTAATGAAGTTGAAAAGCCAGAGATATTGATAGCAGGCTGCGGCACAGGTCAACATTCAATAGGAACTGCATCAACGTTTAAATCTTCAAAAGTTTTAGCCATCGATCTGAGTTTATCAAGCTTAGCTTATGCAAAGCGCAAAACTAACGAGCTTGCTATTAAAAACATAGAATACATGCAAGCTGACATTTTAGACTTAGGAAAGCTAAACAAAAAATTTGATATCATCGAAAGTAGTGGTGTTTTGCATCATATGAATGATCCAATGGCAGGATGGACAGTATTAAAAGATTGCTTGAAGTCAGGTGGCCTGATGAGACTTGGTTTGTACAGTGAACTAGCTAGACAAAATATTGTCAAAATTCGAGTGGAAATAAAACAACAAAACATTGAAACAAAAGATGCAGAATTGAGGTCATTTCGAGATATGATAATGAAATCAGAGAAAGACCATCATAAGCTAACTGCAAAGTCTCCAGACTTCTATAGTTTGAGTACATTAAAAGACCTGCTGTTTCATGTCCAAGAGCATAGGTTTACTATTCCCAAACTAAAGGAGTACATGGACGCTTTAGGATTAAAGTTCTGTGGCTTTGAGACAAAGGAAATAGTTTCTCATTTTAAGCAAACTAACACAAACAAAGGCGATCCTTACGATTTGAATAAATGGCAAGGATATGAAGAGGCTAATCCAAGAGCCTTTGCTGGGATGTATCAATTCTGGTGTCAAAAAGTCCACTGTAACTAGCATTTACTCTTGGCTTTGGATCATCATCAGGAAGCCACCTACTGCACAACGCTTTGGCAGCCGTTAATTGCTCTATCAGCTTCCAATTATTTTGAAATAGGAGGGTGTAGGTCGTAATTGTCTACCTTATCGAATCCTATTACCCTTGATGCATGATCCAATCGAAACGCAACAAGTCTCACCATTTCTACATTGAATGTAAGAATGATAACTGCCGCCATAATGCAATGGTTCCAGTGTCTGCATTATTAAAAGAATATGGTGAAGATATTACCTCAGTTGAAGTGCTGCGTAGAGCCAGATGTACCAAGTGCGGCTTCCAAGGGAATAACCAAATGCGTCTGGTCTATGTTGGCAAAAGTTCTTTGGCGCAGACAGGAAGTGCGGTAAACCAAGAGAGCATTAAGGATGTAGAGGTTTATTGGTAATGTGGACATTATTTCTGATTATAACATTAAGTGCTGACCCATCCTCTCCAGATAATATTATGCGTGAAAAATCAATCATGGGTGGAATATCAAGTCATGAGATTGGATTTTTTAGAAAAGAAGAAGACTGCATTGCTGAAGCAATGATCCTTACATCAATGTTAAAAGGCAGTAATGATTACATTATAGAGTACAGATGCTTTCCAACAAGAAGTGAGCCTGAATAAATGAAACGCATTTCGGCAACGGCAGACTTTGTTAGAACCATGGGTTGGTTTGTAATTGCAGGTTCAGCATGGCTACTATTGCTTTCTTTTGTTGGTGCTTTTGGTGAGCCACAGGATGGAGAAACCGAAGAAACTAGAATACTCTTCGAGACAATATCACCAATAGACCAGTTTTTTCAGGGAGGTGTACTCTTTGCCTTGGGCTGCATAATGATAGGCGTTGGGCGTATCTTACAAGTTCTAGAAAATAGGAATACATAGATGAAGGAAGTCATTCATCGTTTACTGCTATTCATAGTTTGGGTAGTTACGTTATTTGCTGAAGTCCTAGTTTATGATGCCAATACTAGTTATTATTCTAATGGAAACAGAGTATACTATGATGGCTTTGTAGAAATATTAAGTAATAATCTTGATGCTTTTTTATGGCCAATAGGTATCGCCTACTTCTTAAGCCTTGCGATAAACTGGATAATGACAGGCGAGGTAAACAACTGGGCAAGAAAGCCTGAAAAAGATCCAGACAGTTTCTTTGATGACTAATAAATTCAGTTTGTTATTTTGCTATAATCTAGACTTAACTGGATAAGTTATATGGAAAAGATTTCTACTATTTTACAGATCATATTTTGGTCAGCTTTAGGCGTAGTTCTTGAAGCATTTGTAGTTTGGTCTGCTATCAAAAATAGTATCACTCCGTTATACGAGGCCGTAGTCTATTGGTTAGAGTATGGTGTATGGCAAGTAGAAACTTTTGGAAGCATAGGTGTGGTTAATACCTCATCATGGGTCGGCCTTAACAAGATACTATCGTTCTTTGCCAGTATACCCACTTGGTGGCCTTATCTAATAGGTTATGGAATACTTGGGCTGATTGTTTACAGTTTTACTTTTTTGCAAGCATTAGAGTTGTATCAATCTTTAAAGGAAAACGATGAAGATCTAGATGATTATGATACTTATTAATTCTATGAGAAAGCTATTAGCCATACTGTCTAATGTTCAGGTAGCCTCAAATCTAATGATCTGCACTTCCTATGTTTGAACATAGCTCTAAAACCGTTTTGCTGGCGATAGAAACTTTTACGAAAGCTTCGAGTACGGGATTAGTGATATCACAATCTTCTGGTAATTTTACATCTTCAAATCGATCATCTAAATTTTGAGCAACTCTGGATGCGTGAATGATATCCCTCGATATAAACAATTTTGCACCAAACAAACCCAACTTTGACTTTTTTACTGAAACACCAGTTTGAGCTACACCAATCCAAATTGGATCATTGTTTTCCATCCTTAGATTTGCCCAGCATTGTCCTTTGGTATCTTTATAAGCCTTTAGATATGCCATGAGAACTCCTGTATAAAAAGACAACCAAAATATTATCCAGTGACAGTTCTTTGGCAAGCTTAAATAAAAACCTTTCGATGTTTAATTGCTTGGCAAAATAGAGTAGAGTTACTATATTAAACATAAGGCGATTTAATAACCAACTTGTGCGCCTTGGCATCCTGCCTAAAGCACTAAAGCGGAGGCAATAATGTCTAACATTATAGAAGTAAACTTTCCTAAGAAATCTAATTACAGGAAGACAAGAAGTAGGGTCTTCTTCTTAAGCTATTACTACACTGGACCAACTCTGTGTCAGGATGTAGGTGGCGCATACTTGAAGCGGAAGCCCAACAACATCTGGGGTCTTCAATCTTACTTCCAAGGCAGAGTAGTGGAACTGGATGAGTGTCATGCTGATGATATGGAAGCTATGCTTAGTAGATGGTTGTTCGTTGAAGATATTGAACTGGAACAACTGCGCAACTATGGTTGGAGGCACTCAGGTGATGTAGTTCATTTTGGTGAATTTGAGGAAGGGTAAGACAATGAAAAAACTTTTAGTAGCAATCTATCTTATCATTTGCGTCAACCCTGTATTTGCATCAGACTATACCGTGCTTTCTAAAGATGATGCAGCCCCTATGTTTTCAATGTCGTTAGAGGCGTGGAAAGAAAATGTTGTTGGATTGAAATCCATTGGCAGAGCCGACTATGACACCAACGGCACAGATGAATACACATTATTGTATGATACAGGGTTTGCCCGTGTAGTAACAACACCATCTTATTCAAAAACTAATATTTCCAAGCCTTGGAAGTTATCGGTAGCAATAATTCATAATCCTGAAGCTTCTGCATTCTTTAACTTGCGGAATAAAGATGGACTTAAAGGTTATATAGCCAGCATATATGAGGAAATGTTGCCTGAATACACTGTGTTTACCAAAGTTATAAGCAGCAGTACGAAAGTAATTCATGAATATCAGATATTTGAATACGGTTATGATGAAACGGTAGACGAGTATGCCGCAACTCAAAAAGGCTGTTTTATGGAATGTATTGAGGAATATTAGAGATCACTGAATTACGCCCATGAAAAGACTATTAGCCATACTATCTTTTATTCTGCTTGCTAACCAAGCAAGTGCTGAGGTCTATGTTTTTAAGCAAGACTGCAAAGACGCAGCCTTTGAGGCAGCACTTTATAACTATAACATATCATTAAAGCCAATTTGGTTTACTAAGTCTTTCCCTTCTGTACTAAAGATGAATGATGATGATGCGAAAAGGTGGTTTGATCAGAACAAAAGTAAGTTTTTTGACAAATTGGAGGCTACTAAGCCTGAAATCCTGAGTCTTAGAGAATTTAATAACTCGCCCAAAAACCCTTATATTTCCTGTAATGTCGGAATAATCATCTTCGATGAGATTACGGAAAAGGATGTTGCATTCATCGAGGCTTATTTAGGTAAATTTGCAAACCCGCCCTTTTTACAGGTGCAATTATTATCGGAAGGTGGTGAAATAATTGCTGCTGTAAAACTTGGCAGAATTGTCAGGGAACATTATGGATTAGTAACAGTGGGCCTTAGTGAATATGACTATGAACTACTTGGAGAACAGTTAAAGAAACTTGATGGACGCATAAAATATGCAGATTGGCTTGTACAAAATAAAGACAAAGAGGATACAGACGATTATCAAACTGTTTTGAAAGCATATGATGAAGTATCGCAATTGCATTACACAGATGAACCTTTGTTGAATGCTCAAAAAGTTGCAAAAGTGATTAAACATTATCGGTGGCAAACTGGTTGCTATTCAGCTTGTACACTTATTTACGTTGGCGGTGTTTCAAGAAAGTTAGAACTTGATATGAGAACTTCCAAAGGTTTTCCATTTGGTCTGCATCAACATTTTATAGATGAAAAGTATCTTGATGAACTTGATGTTGCGGATGCCGTCAAACTATTACAAGATTCATCCACTATAATTAAGACTTACCTGAGTGATATGGGAATAAGTGAAGATTTATTTCAACTTGCATCTAGTGTCACAAAAGACGATTTACTTCTTCTAGAAGAAAAAAAGCTTTCGGAGATTGTTCCATTTGTTCAAGCTGAATATGGTGCTGTTATACCAGAAAAAGTTCAAGAGGCTAACGTATCAATAGCTTCGTTTATTGCAAATGTAGCTGACGAAGTTTCGGGTGAAATAGCCTTTGGAAGCTTTGTCGAGTTGATTAATAAAAGAAGAAAAGATGGAGACAATCCAATACTATGGGCAAACTATAATAGCTACCACATTACATCTGGACAATTTTCGCAAAAATTTTGGCGAGATAGATAAGACGTCAGCCTTTAGGTTTCGCCTTAAGCCAAGGATGCCTTACCTTGCTAAGATGATTATGTCTTGTTGGAACACTGACACCTGCGTAGGCTCGTCTTGAGGCATCACCTTCAGCATGACCAACCAACGCATCAATCGTTTTCTCGTCAATCAAATTATCTCTGTACAGTATTTTAAATGTACGCCTGAATGAATGTATCCGTTTCTTTGGATGATCAACGATTTCTGCCAGTGTGCTATTCACTTGTCTTTCCGTATAGTTCTCACTGAATGCAAAAACTTTGCCTGTCTTTTTCCTAAGAGGTAGCAATATCTCAAGTAAGTCAGGATGAACAATTATGTATCTTTCTGAACCAGAAGTCTTTACGTCAGTCTCTTCCAACCCTTCATCGGTAACAACGGACAAGAGGGTAAAGTATGGAATTCCTTGATATTCAGTATCGTTAAATCTCTCCCAAGATAACTGCGTTGCTTCATTCAATCTCATACCAGTGGTAATTAATATTGCGAGTAATATACGTTGATCCTCAGGCCAATCGTAAGCAAATATTTTATGTAATTCGTCATTGGTATACCGTTGCCAGGATACCGTAGCCTTACCTCTGTTTGCTAAGTCTATTCCTACAAATGGGTTGGCGGTAATGCCTAAGTTTTTCTCCATAATCATTTTAAAGAATGACGAACACTGCCAGACCTTATCATTCAATGTACTCCTTGCCATATCAGGATCTTCACCAAGCAATGCATCAATATATTCAAAAACATGGAAGGGCTGTACTTGATCAATAATGAGATCACCAACAAGGTGTACAAATTGTCGGATAGCCTTTTTGAGTTTACGTCTTGTATTTATCTTATCGTAATTTCTATCAACCCTTAGATCCCACTCAGTTAAAAACTTGGTGATCTGGTTTGGTTTTGGATCTTTCGTCTGTCTTGGCCTGTATCCAGTATCCAAATCCTTTAGTAGATCCATAATATTTTGAGAGATCCTTGCCATATCCTTTTCGATATCAGTTTCCTCACCATTTTCTTGCATTTGCAAAAGTGTTTCTGATGCAACCAATTTAGAAAAATCTTCTAACATTGCGTCAGTGGTAAAGAACATATTGAGTGGTTCAGGATCTTCTATTTGTGGTGCTTCAAGCCCTTGAGCATTAGCAGCATTAATAAACAGATCTTGCCAAAAAGTCGTAACCGCCATTGACCTGTAACGCATCTGCATCCTGTGGTGATTTACGGTAAACCCTGTATCAAGGACAAACTTTCCCTCCTTTTTTTCAGGCGATGAAACATCAACTATTTGTTGCATAAACCTATGTTGTTCAGGAGTTATTTTTCCATCACTACTTTTTGCAGGGAGTACTTCAGCAACCATGTCTCTTCGGACATCTAAATTAACTTTTGCTTTCTGTAAGTCTGGTAATGGAGTGGTGTTATCTAGGTCGGGAATCTTTACATTGAAAGCCTCTGCAAAATTTATGATATGCTGTCTCGCATTTTCATCAAGTTTGCGTTCAATCTTTTCAAACTCAGTTTGTTGTGTCTCTCTGTATTCAATCTGCTTCCGATCAAATTCATCGTAAATTTCTTGAGCCTTGTGAACTAGTTTGCGTTCTGCAACAGCCTTATTGGTAGTTTTCAATGTTCTACTTACCGAAGCATTACGGCTGTAGAGATACCATAACGGTGTTGGTACATGTACTTTGCAATGCCAGAATCCACCTCGATATTTTAATTTAGGTGGTGGATATGATTCCCTTGGTACTATTTCTTTGCGTTCATACACTACTAAAACCTAATAAATACAAAAAAATCCTTGTGTATTACTTTACTATACTTTAGTTACACATTTAGTTACATATTAAATTTAACTATTTTGTAACTAACTGATTTTACACAATATATTGTATCTATTGGGGATTTTATGGTGCTGCTGGGGAGGATTGAACTCCTGACCTAATTATATAAAATACAATAAAAACAGTATGTTACGAGTATCCACTTATATAAATTTAGTTACACATTTAGTTACACTTGGGTACGAAAAGCTTGACAAATCTCCAAAAATATGTAAAACTATAGGTAGGTAAACAGGCCAACCTACGTCTTAGACGGAAGCTCCTGTATATTTAGGCGAAGTTCCCTCGAACTATATCGACTACTTACTTCAATGCTGTCCGAACCTCCCATTAAAGGACAATGCTATGAATAATTTTCATGCGTACCAACAGGTGCGAAAACTCAATCCCGATCTTTATTATGATCAAACAACGCAATCCCAAATGAAAAGGGATGCCCAACGCCTTGGCGATAAATTCTTTGAAAAATCTGAACTGAATTTCAGGGAGGATTGTAATGATCAAGAATACTGCTGAGTCACATTTGCGTAAACTCAAGGGTCAGTCGTTACAACTGGCGGTAGTAGAGGCACTACGCAAATTACCAAATATCAATCCTGATCTGATCCAATCTCAAGTAATGAGTGCAAACGGTGAAGATATTATTTTAGACGATGAAGTCAGGCGACAATTGCCAATATCAATTGAATGCAAAAAAGCCAAAGACGGATACACCAACACAATCAATGCAATCCACCAATCCAAACGGCAGGTTGCAGCATTAGCATCCACCAGAACAATTGCCCCAATAGCAGTTATTGAACAGGACGGTTACGATAAGTTCGTTGCTATGGAGTGGGATGTTTTCTGGTGGTTGTTTTTCAACATTATGGAGAATGATACAAATGATTTTCACTAAATTAGCAGAAACAGCAAAGGCCAGATTGCTTGAGGATGACAACCAGTTCCATGATAAATCTGAAAGATTAGTCGGATTAATGAGGTCATTAGGAATTGTTCCAACTCGAAGAGCAAAATGTAATGGTCACCTGCATAAATTGTTGGGTGCAATTTTAGTCTGTGCCTTCGATGAAAATACATCCGTTGATGTTACCAATAGACGGAAGGGTGATTATCATACCCTTGGCCTGAGTACGAACATGATTAAATGGCTAGATAATTTGGTAGCAAGCAAACTCCTTATTCCCTCAAATGGCGCAGCAAAAGCATCGGGTAGATTGGAATTGGCAACTCCCTTGACTGAAGAAATAGCATAGTCAGTAAAGTGCTATTTCCCTTGGAATGCTTGGAATGATCAATCCGCACCACCCTTAATATCTCCATATCAGTATGAAAATGTTAGTTATTCTGGGTCAAAGTATCGGTACTGGTCATTCCACCAACTCCATCATCATTGGAATACTTCTTGGAATGTCTGGAACAAAACAGAGCATTTCATAAAAAATATAACAGAGGCGAAAAACATGCTCCAACAACAGCAACATCCAACGCACTGGACGTTTGATCCTGTGCATCGGGAAAACAAAAATGAATTTAACAAGTTTGAGATTGCAAGTTTCGATGACAAAATCAGAGCCGAACAACGCAGAGGCTTCGAATATGATCCGTTAGAATTTCAAACTCAATGGCGGTGGTTACAAGAGAACTTCTATAAGACCACTGGCAATGGCGGCAGAACAATTCCTTTTAAGATAATGTTTGGCGATGAACCTGATATCCCAACTAATTTGCAGGATGTCCATGCCGCAGCCCAACGCAGGTTCGATAATAATTTACATCCAATAATTAGAGAATTTGCAGTTCATTATTTAAATGTTTGCGCAGGTAAAAAGTATTTACCGTATACCGATGAACCATTTGTAGCATTGGACTTCAGCCTGTTTCGCAACACTTACAAACCTTCGCAATTCCAGAAAAATGGAATGCAATATCAACGTCCTGAGATTTACCAAGAATTTCTGGATAGATTAATGCCACCCGATAAAACCTGTGTAATGACTTCCGGTACTTCGTACCGTCAGCAAGATTACTTCGATGATTACATAGCCCATCTGATCCAGAAACCTGCCGAACCTAACACCGTAGCAATTCTTCTAAGAGGTGACAAAGGAACTGGGAAGGGTTTTTGGCAAGATGTTATGATGAAGAAATTACTGGGATCAACAAATTACAAAGCCGTTTCATTAAAGGAGGCAAAAGGGCAGTTCATCAAATCGTTATATCATTCAACATTGCTCCATATCGAGGAAGCCAATGACAACCGTCCAGATACATTAGAACAATTAAAACGGTTGATCACTCAAGAGTATGCACAGGTGCAGGAAAAATATGTTCCAGTATCAGAGCAACAAAAATTCTTCCGACTTATAATTACATCAAACTTCACCGACCCAGTAAAAATTGAGCAAAATGACAGACGTTTTTTTATCCCATGTTTTTCGGAACACCTGCATAGTCCAACCGAAAGCCAACAATTCTTCAGCCGTTTCGAGTATTGGTTAGAAGAGGAGGGCGGCTATCAAACAATGCTGAATTACTATCACACCCTTGATATTGACGGCATCAGTTTCAGGCATCCACCAATGACACCAGAAAAATTGGAGTTGACTGAACAACAACCTGCATCGGAGCAAAAGGTTGAAAATGCTTCAATGATATTGGCGCAACGGTTTCGAGACTACGGTTTCAAAACGATTGAAGTTTCAAAGCACTGGGGCATTACCGAACCTGACGCAAGAAGGGCGTTACAACTTGCAGGGTTCGATAAACACAAACGGAACTGGGTCAAGGGTTTGGGAAAATCGTACTGGCTCTACATACACAAGTCCAAGGATCCAGACAAAAAACATGAAATTACTTTGTTTGAGAGCCGAAACCTTCAAACACCAATTACGATAAGGCCAGAATAAAAGAATAGTACCAGATTGATACCCAACTGGACTTACTGCAAACCACCAAAAGTGGTTAACAAAAATTATCGAGTTTACCCAGATCCAAATGGGTAAGGCACTGAAAATAGATTCAAAAAAATCTCCATGTCAGTAGCAAATATCACCAAGAGTAGGAGTAACAGGTTTCCGTCAATTCGACTGATCTAACATGTTAGTGACTACAAAAAACTAGAACCAAAAAGGAGCAAAATATGGCAAAAGGGTTAGCAACACCAATAAGTCAAGAAAACGATTTAATGTCAGGAATTCGTAAAGCATTCGGGAAGGGAAGTAGTACTCCGATGCCATTGGAAAAACGACTTGAACGGTTATCGGAACAAGACCTCTACGGAGTAATACAAACAGCACAGTTCGTTAAGATGGCTCACTCATTCGGTAGCCCTGATACGCCTTACAAGGACTTGGTAAATTCGATGTATCCCAAGTACCCTTACAATCTGCGAAACATTGTTGCCGAAGTATTGCAAGAGGCCGAACCAATTGAGCCGAAGCAATCAAACAAAAGCAATCGCAGGGATGAATTAATATCAGAAGTCCATAAGAGTTATGAAGCAATAGAGGAGGTATAATGCGTACACCCTTTTTAAAGCCTAGACCTAAACCTGAGAAAGCAACCGAAGTAGAAAACCAACCACCTGCCGCAACACCTCTGCCAAGTGTTTGGTTGCCCGATGATGATCCAAAACCAAGGGTGAATGCCAGTTACAAGAAGGTTCCGAAGGAGTTCATTGAGTACCAGAAAAAGAAGTCTCCACCTTCATAATCCCATCTGTGGCACAGGCTGTATATATATACGCCATAGGGGCGGGTGGCGCATGCATGCCCCTAAAAAACAAATGGTAAATCGTTGCCTGTAAATAGAAGGTCATTCCCTCAAACCCACTACGTTGACAATTATTTCTAAAAGGTGGGAGGAGCAAAATTATATACGGATAATCGTTTAGCCATAAACTTATGTTTTATTGGCACAATCTAGTTGTGTTTATTCAAAAACTATAACCACTGTAAACATTGCATAAGTCAGGTGAGTTAGTGTTGACGTTTGACTTGTCATAGTATGGCTGTTATCAATATCGCCAATGGAGGAGACTATGGCGGTACAAAAGTTTGTTACACTAACGAGGGTAAGCACTAAGAAGCAGGGTAGATCAGGGCTAGGGCTAGAAGCTCAAGAGAATTACATCAACGCCTACCTTGAGAACTTGCATGGTGAGTATGAAGTAATTGGGCAATTCACAGATATTGAATCTGGTAAGAATAGTAATCGTACTGGATTGAATGAGGCAATAGAACTAGCCAAAGACACTGGTGCTATTTTGTTGGTAGCCAAACTGGATCGATTGAGTAGGTCGGTTAAGTTCATTGCAGAATTGA
>Ga0209535_1001800_pt1 | contig 14245 bp, 15 predicted proteins | sample LinPmetageLP28_FD_184041 | JGI IMG/M metagenome (GOLD analysis project Ga0209535, IMG submission 184041) | Marine viral communities from the Pacific Ocean - LP-28 (SPAdes) (version 2) | ecosystem: Environmental > Aquatic > Marine > Oceanic | place: Pacific Ocean | collected 2009-08-22 | reverse complement strand
TCAACACCCCCGGGTACCCAACGGGGCGGGGGGGGAGCCAGGGCCGGACGGCGAGCGGCATGGTACCTATCCACCACACAACCAACAACTTCGAAATAGTCATTACTGCCCATAAACAAGACACACTACCCCATATGTTAGTATGTGTTTTAATGGAGGTAATAGATCCTGTTATCTGTACACAATAAGCCCTCAGTGAAGAGAGCTTATTTTTGTGATGGTCTTATGGAGTACAATGAGTCCAATGGTTAGAGCCGTCCACCTGAGTTGCGCTAGGTACGTGCTAATTACGCAAGATTCTCAGATAAAGCCGCGACCGAAGTCGCCACGTTTTACTTGTTCCCCCGTGGGCTGATGTGGGGGTAACCTATGTCCCTTGTTCCGTTTCGGAACGCCTGCTTATTTCGAGGTCGAGGGAATTTGCGTTCTTGTGCCGATGTATTGCTAGTTGCCTCGGCCAGCGAGTCACAGAGTTGTCAGAACGCAGTTAGTCTTATGTGGCGGCTATTATAGCATTTAATTGCAACTTTGTCAAGACTAATGTTTGTTTTCTAGCTGTGGTTGTTAAATTAAACCATGGGTTGCAAAATAGTTCTTGACACAATAGGAGTTATCTGGTATAATGTGCGGTATTATGAAAAATGACAAGTATGCGTTGCTTGAGCGTTTAATGCGTATAGAGGGCGGTGTGGACCCAAAGTCTGGTAATCGAATTATGTCTCAAGAGTTGTGGGAAAGTTTGTTTGAGGATGAGCTTCGCGACTTGTATGGTGCGGTTCGGTATGACTCTTGGGATAAGCTAGAGTGGTGCAAAGCTAATGACTAAACTTATTCTTAAACCAGACATCTACCCATGTTCGTTTTTGATATGGGGTGGCACTAAGGACTATATGGGGTTTGTTGACGCTATGGTCAATGAAGGTGCTAGCCTAAAGGAAATAGAGGAGCAAGTTGGAAATTTAAAAACTTGTGAAAACACGGCTGGGTTTAGACTTGATCTGGGAATTGTGCAAGGCATATTTGTTAAGGAAGCATTGAAGTGGTCTACGGTGGACACCTATGCTCATGAAGTGTACCATGCTGTGGTTGGTGCTGTTGAGTATTTAGGGCTGGAAGGCCAGGAGGCTGGAGCTTACCTAATGGATTATTTGATAAGAGAAATATCAAAAAGCAAAGTTAAATGAACAGGGAGGGCATAGCAAAGGTTCGGGAGATTATAGCCGAGCCTATTAGTGCGGATGTGTTTGCCGACCCAGTTTGGAGGATAGGCAATCTTTACACTTGCATAACCAAGGGTGGCGTTGAGGTGCAGTTTGTTCCTAATGATGCCCAGTGTGATGTGTTAAGTGAAGTGTTTTTAAAAGGGCACAAGCGTCTTATTATATTAAAGGCCAGACAGCTTGGAATGTCTACGCTTATAACTATCATTGGGTTAGACTACGTTCTTACTCACGAAAACAGCACCTTTAACATTCAGTCTCACAATGATGAGGCGGCAAAGGATTTGTTGCGGGAAAAGGTCATACAACCCTTTACACAATTAGATGACTCACTAAAGGCCACGGTAGATGTTGTTAACAGCAATCTGAACGAGTTAGTCTTTAGTCCCGTTTGGAAGATTAGGTCTAAGGTTAAGATTCGCGGTGGCACAAGTCAGGTGCTGCACATATCTGAGTGGGGCAAGGTTGCGGCCAAAGACCCAATTAGGTCTGAGGAAATTTTAACTGGTGCCTTGCCTACGGCTGGTCAAGGGTCTATAGTGTTCATTGAGTCTACCTATGAAGGTGGGCAAGCTGGACATTTTTACAACCAGGTGGTACAGGCGATGAGTACCACGGACGAGCATAGAACGGACATGGACTTTAAGTTCTTGTTCTATCCCTGGTTTGATGACCCTAGCTACAAAATGGTAGGCAGCAAGTCGTTGCTTGAGCAAAGCACAATAGACTACTTTGCTGAACTAGAAGAGCGAATAGACCGGAAGTTTACTGTGTCGCAGAAGATATGGTGGCAAAAGCAGAGTGCCCTTCTTGGTTTGTTTATGGGCCGAGAGTTTCCGTCTACGCCAGAAGAGGCAATGGCTGCACCCGTTGATGGGGCTATATATGCTGATGTTCTAGAGGTTGTTCGCAGAAAGGGCCACTACCGGAATGACCTGCCTGCCAGTAAAGAATTGCCTATATGGGCCGTATGGGATTTGGGTTTCCGAGACTACACGGCCATATGGCTTGTGCAATGGGACGGCGTTACGCTTAAGTGGTTGTGGTTTACCCAGGGTAGCCAAAAGCAAACGCAGGAGTATGTGTCCGAACTTGCTATGTCGGGCTACGATGTGTACGGTCACATCTTGCCGCATGATGCTGCGTACATGGACAAGACTGGTACTAAGAACTACGTCATGGAGTTGCGTGACTGTGGCGGCAACAACATTAAGGTGTGCCCCAAGACTAGAGATGTGTGGCGTGGCATTAACAATTTAAGAAGCCTGTTGCACAAGTCTTATTTCTACCGCCCCAACATGGAGGACGGGCTTAAGATGTTGCAGCAGTACAGGGCCAAAAAGAATGACGCTGCTGGAATATTGGGCACTGTGCCTGTTCACGACTTTACCTCTCACGCTGCCGATGCGGCTAGGTATGTAGCTGAAGGAATAGAACACAACTTACTAAGCACGACAATTGGTTACACTGAGGAAAGGCGCAAGGGTCCGGTATATGTCGAGGAACCCGTTAATGGTTTTTAATTATGACAAACATAAGAGACATACAGGAAAAAGACATAGAGGAGTTGGTAGACATTGCCAAGAAAGATGGTCACGGGCTATGGCGACCTACTAGCATTATTGAAGTGGATGGAAAAATTAAGGGTAGCCTGTCAATTGGTGGTGTACCGCTAATCACTGCTTTTATATCTAAGGAAGTTGACTCGCCTTATGTGTTCCGAGAGGTCATGACCCAAGGCAAAAAGACAATATCGGATGCGGGGTTCCCAGACTTCTTTGTGGCCTTAAACGATGAAAGCCCAGCGTTTAGGTTCATGCCTTCGTTTGGGTTGCAACCTTATCAGTCGGTTATTTGGTATGGGCAGGCACAATAGATTTACGCAAGACAAGTATGCAGAGTACGCTCTTCGCATACACAAGAAAGACGCAAAGCAAACAATACCCAAAATAGCCTCTGCGGTATTTGGTGTTAGCCTTAGCTATGCCCAGCAGAAAGCTTGGGACTGGATGAAGCACTCTGAGTTTATCCGCGAAAAGGATAGACTTGAGCAAATTGAAACGTCCAGCGACCCTATGTCTAAGGGTGAAAAGCTTATTCAGAATCGGGTGTTAATTGACGAGGCATATCGGATTAGGGACAAGGAAAACTACATTAAGCTAGTGCGCATGGACAATGAGATGCAGGGGCACACTCGATCTGACGAGCAAGGGGACGCAAAATTGCAGCAGGGCAACGCCCTCATTGGCGAACTCATGACGCAATTGCGAGATAAGAACAAAGAAATTAAGCAGGCCGAAAAGGTTATAGACGTTATAGAGGAGTAGTTTTTTTATTTTTTACTTGACAATTTGTGCGTAATGGTGTATAATGCCCGACAAATTGTATAACTATGGCTCAGTTTGTACCAGCATTTATTAGTGTAATTAAAGGAGGAGCAGCTTTTGGCGCTGGATCAAGTATTGGTGCAACGCTTGGTGGTGCTGCCGCCATCGGAACTAAATATGCTGCAACATCTGCTTTAACTGGAGCCGTCACATCTGCAATAGCAAAAAAAGCTGCACCAAAGGCACCAAAAACTCCAGTAGTTGCAGGAAATCAAACCAATCAAGTTAGTAGAACACCCACATCAATAAGTGTTGGAGAGCAATCTCAAAGATACGGAGATGGCCAACAAATGGATTTGCTTAGCACAGTTATTGCTGGGAAAAAAAGAAGAAATAAATTAGGATAATGCCTCAAGAAGACTCATCAAGGGCGGTAGCCATTCTTGCTGACTTCAATGATTTCCCAGAAATGGAGAAATGGAAGTCTTACGCAAACAACATAGCAATTTATGGAGAGGAGCGTAAGTCTGGACAAACTGGTGGTCGCACTTCAGGTCAGATTGACAGCACTCGCATATTCGACACTACGTTCCGCGATGCCTTGGAAATCTTTAGTGCTGGCATTGTGTCAGATCTTACGCCCCAGAATGAGCGTTGGCTAGAGCTTGAGTCGCAAAGTTTTGACCCAGAGGTTGTGGAAAGTGAGCGTCACTTTTACAATGGTGCCTCTGATAGAATCCGCACACGCATTGGTCAATCTAACTTTTATCGTGCATTCCACGAGGCCGTACATAGTGGCGGTATGTTTGGCACGTTCTGCTTGGCTATGATGCCATCTAAGAAACGTGCGTTTAACTTTGTAGAGATTCCGTTTGGCAAGTTTAGGTTTCGTGAAGACGAAGACGGTTATGCTACTACGGTGTTTCATGAGTGGGACGAAAAGACTGCTGAGCAAATCTTTGCCTACTTTAGGGATGACATAAAAGAAGGCAAGGCAGAGCTTCCAGAGGTTATCATGGATGCCATGAAAGCCGAGCATCCTTCTGCACGTAACAAGAAGTTTACCATTATCCATATGGTAAAACCCAGAGTTGGGTCTGAAGGCAACATACCTGCTGCACCAGAAAACAGACCATTTGAGTCAGTGTACGTCTGCAAAGAAAGCAGCAGCACGATCTTAGACAATGACGGCTTGTATTACCAACCCTACATTGTTACTCGTATGCTTAAGAGTAGGCATGACGCAGGCTTTGGTCGATCCCCAGGTACGCAATCATACCCAACCGTTCGGGTACTAAATCGTGCCATACGGGACATTAGCGTAGCCGTAGAAAAAGGCGTTCGTCCCCCAATGCTGGTTCCCAAGGACAGTTCCTATCGCAAAGATGACCGTGCTGGTGGTGAGATTATGTTTGATCCACACACGCCCAACGGCGTACCCCAACCTTACATTGTGCCGTTTGACATTCAAAGTGTTGATTGGTTTATTAATAGGTTGGAAGGTCAAATCCGCAATGCGTTTTTTAATGGAATGTTTAAGTTCTTTACCCAGCAGGACGTTGCTACTACGGAAAAGACGGCGTTTGAGGTTCAGATGCAAGCGGAAGAACAGCTTAAACTTTTTACTCCAATCTTTCAAAACATCGTAGACGAGTGCTTAAATCAAATTATTGAAAACGTCTTTATCCAGATGTCGCTAGTTGGCGATTTTGACGATCTGCTTGAGGCGTCAAACCTTGAGGATCTTAGCAATTTTAGTGTGGTGTACAACAGTCGTATTGCTTTAGCGGTTAAGTCACAAAGAACACAAGGCTTAGTTCGGGTGGCACAGGCTGCACAGATGATAGAAGCATTCGTTCCAGGTGCCGGAGCAAGATCTCTTGACTGGGAACGTGGGTTGAAAGAGATTGCAATTAACTCTACGGTTCCTGCCGAGATTGTTAATGACGACGCTACTATAGACCAACTTAAGCAACGCGATGAGCAAATCGCAATGCTTAGCCAAGAGTTGCAGCAATTGCAAATGGCTGGGCAAGCTGCATCCCAGCTAGGTGGCGTTGGTCTTTAATTTATGGAAGAAGGAGAAAAGGACTTAGTTAAAGCATATCAAGAATGCTTTAATAGCAATTACGGCGAAACCGTTCTTGAGCATCTTAAAGATGTTTGTAGGATGAATCAGTTTGGCGTAGACCCCAATGTAACCAATGATGAACTCAGAAGCTATCACTTGTTGAGTCGCATTGTAAACTACATTGAGTACATGCGTAAGCTAGAAAACTTTCAAAGACCTGAAGTGGATGGTCCATTTCGGATAATCAACGAAGCATAATGCCTACAAAGAAAACAGCAAAAAAGGCCACCTCAAAGGTGGTTACTAAAACTGCGTCTACACCCAAGGGTCCGACGCTCGAAGAAAGACTAGCTATGCCTATTGAAAAGGCTTATCCCGATGCTCCAGGGCTTTGGAGTTCTCATGGGGATAAGGATCCTAATTTCGTAACATGGCTAAGTAAAAAACATCCTAAAGATTACGATGCTAGGTATAAACATAGATATACCATTCTTGATAATCGAGAAAAGGAAAGCGGCCCATCGCTTACTAAGCAGTGCGTTAATGCCCAAAGACAGGGGTACGAGGATGCTCGTTCTCGTTTGGGATACAATGCAGACGAGCATGGCTATGAAGGCATAGTTAAGCACGAGTACGAAGTTGGTTATGAAAACGGAGGAGGTAAACTGTGAGCGAAGAATCAACAAACCCACTAGCGGCAGAGCCAATAGAAGCACCAGCAGTTGAGCAAGTAGAAACAGCACCCGCTGCTCCGGTTGCCACAACAAACTTGAAAGAGTTTATTGGGGATGACTTGTCATTCAAGGAAAACATATTTGACAAATTGCCATTAGAAGATGGTGAAAACGTCGATAAGTACAAAGCCCTTGGCGATAAGTTTAACTCAGTTGGAAGTTTGGCCAAGTCCTACCTTAACTTAGAGCGTATGCTTTCTAAGGAAAAAATGCCCATTCCAACAGACAATGATGGTGATGAGGTGTGGAACCAGGCTTACAAGGCTTTAGGTAGACCAGAATCTCCTGAGGGTTATCAGGCCCCAGAAGGAATAGACTCAGATGCAAAAGCTGCAACTGACGCAATCTTTCACGAGGCTGGTCTTTCTCAACGTCAAGCATCTAAGCTCTATGGGCAGATAGCAAAGGCACTTGAGGAAAATGCCAACAACCAGCAGGAACAGTCTACTCAAGGTGTAGAACAAGCAGTTCAAACATTAGAGGCAGACTTTGGCCCTCGTGGTGGGGATGGCTACCAGCAGGCTTTAGACAAGGCTCAAATAGTTGCTAAGCACCTGGGCCTTGATGTTGCTGACTTCTGGACTATGCCTGGGTTTGCCTCTCGTTTAGCGTCTCAGTACGATACGTTGATGGGGTCTAAAATTAGGGGTGTTGAGAATACTAGCATAACGTCATCTCAAAGCATTGACGACCAGATCCACGACATTCAAAACAACCCATCAAATCCTTACTACACTGCGTACAGGGATGGGGATCGTGCCGCTCATCAAAAGGTTCTAAAACTTTTTGAAGAAAAATCATCACTAGCCCTTGCATAATTATTTATTATTTTACTTGACATTTCAAATGAAATAGTGTATAATGTGCGGCATTCTAATCAGACAAGCCTTGTGCCCTGTGTCGGAAGCCCCTGCCAGTATTGACTGGGAACAGGAAATAAACCTGAACTATAACAACTAATTATATTACAATATGTCCTCACAATATCCTAATGCATTCTCACAGAAGTTTGCCTCGGACGTGCATATTCAGTATCAGCAGGGAGCTTCTCGTCTTAAGGGTAAGCTTGCTGAGCGTAGCATGGTTGGTGGAGAAGCTATGTTTTTGCCCCAGGTTGGAGCAATTACTAGCGGAACTTCCTACACGCGCGCTGCTGACACTGCTTATATCGACACGCCTCACGAGACTCGCAAACTTACTGCAACTCCAACTCGTTGGGCAGATCTTATTGATATGCCCGACCGCAATCGTAGCGTTGCCGACTTCCTCGGTCCGTATGTCGAAATTGCTTCTGCCTTCTTTGGCCGCTCTTACGACTCCACGGTTATCGCGGCTGCTCTAGACGCTGCAACTGCTAAGGTTAGCGGATCGACTTCCGAGTCTTCGGTTAGTCTTCCTGCTTCGCAGAAAGTTGTTGTCAACCTCAGTGGTGCTAACGAAGGCTTAACCCTTGCTAAGCTCATCGAAGCCAAGTCTATTCTTGGTAAAAATGAGACTCCAATGGGTGAGCAAAAATACTTCGTTCACCGCCAAGAGCAGTTGGACGACTTGCTGAACAACGTAAACCAAGTTAGCGATTCTGACTTCGCTGCTGTTAAGGCTCTCGTAAACGGTGAAGTTAATTACTTCATGGGATTCGAGTTCTGCCCGACTCAGTTGGTTGCCGTTGACGGAAGCGACATTGCAAGCACGTTTGCCTACACTCGTAGCGGAATCGTTGCTGGTATCACTTCTGCATTCGACGCTCGCGTTGAGCAGATTCCTACCAAGAACTACTCGTTCCAAGTTTGGTGCGAACAGGACATTGGTGCTACTCGCGTTCAAGAAGAAGGCGTAGTAGAGATACTCTGCGATCAGAGCCCATAAGCTCTTTAAATTCTAGGTTCTCCTAGTCTCCTTGGCTCACCCCTTTCGGGGGGTGGGCTTAGGGGTTTAACATACAAGAAGCATGGCAGTAACAAAAACGGACATAGTAAATTTAGCGTCAACCCATTTGGGCGAGAGAAGGTACACTGACCCTTTTACGGACACTAGTCCAACAGCCGAGCTTCTTAGTTTCCGGTATGACTTTAGCAGAAAAGAAGTGCTAAGGTCGCACACCTGGGGATGCGCAAAAAAAGACGTAAGCCTCTCCGAAGATGCAACCGCTCCTGAGCATACTTGGAGCAAAAGATTTTTAGTTCCTCAAGAATCATTGAGGCTTGTAAACATAGCCAACACTGATCTCAACGACTTGCACTACAAGGAGTATGAGCTTAAGGGCCAATACATACATACGGACTTGGCTGCCCCTTTAAAAATTACTTACATTAGAGACGAAGATGACACTTCTTTGTTTGACTCAATGCTTACGGAGTCTATCTCACTTCATTTGGCAGCATCATGTTCAATGGCAATTACTGATGACAAAGGATTATCTCAGGGATTGTTTAATCTTTATGATAGAAAAGTAGAAGAAGCTAAGTTTATAGACAGTCTTCAACGCCGTCGGCCAGTTGACAATATGTATACTTATTCTGCTTGGGATTCCCTTCACAACGGCGGCGAGTAAACGACATGAGTTTGTGGACTAGAATAAACCGATTTAATGGTGGGTTATGGTCGCCTTTGCTACATGGGCGTACAGATTTAGAAGATTACAACTCATCCTTACAGACTTGTACAGGGTTTATACCCCTTAAGTATGGCCCTGCTGAGCGAATGTGGGGATTTGAATATGCTGCTGAAGCCAAGACAAGCAAAAGCATACTATTGCCATTTAAGTTTAGCCAATCGGTAAATTACATTATAGAGACTGATGGAACGTACATGCGTTTCTTTGACAGTTCTCAAAGCACTATTGGCAACACCCAGGCAACAGTTGCCATAGGAAGTGTGTCGGCTTGGCAAGCAAGTACGGCATACCGATATGGTGAATTGGCCAGTAATGGTGGAGTTGTTTACGCATTTGATACGCTGGGTGGTGGAACATCTGCTGGTACGTTTACGGCGGGAAATTGGCATGCATTGACAGAGACTGAAACAACGGGCACGTTTATTTACGAGATTCCGTTGCCCATGAGCCAGTTTACATCTTACTTAAATTACCCGATGAGGGCACAAGTAAACGATGTAGTGTACTTGGTAAACGAAGATTACGAACCACTAACATTGTCTCGATATGGAGCAACTGACTGGCGTATAGAAGGGGTTGAATTTACCTTACCCCCAGTTATTGAGCAAAACACTGGCACAACCACGCTAGCAATTAATGGGTATGTTGGCAGTGGTGTTGTTGTTACCGCATCATCTGCGTTGTTTGAGGCAGGGCACGTTGGCAGTTATTGGGAGATACGTGAAAAACGTGAAGCTAAAAAAGCAACTAAAGATTTAAAAACAGCAGGTTCTGGCCCTTGGGATAGCGGTGCAATTCCCATTTTTGGAGATTGGGTTTTTACTACTAGCGGAAACTGGTCTGGTCAAATTGGTTTGTATAGATCTATTGATAATTTTTCTACAGAAGAACTTATTCATTCTGTTACCAGTCAGGGTTTAGATAATTTTAACATTACAGGAAGTGAGTCCAACCCCAAGGCACAATATAAAATTAAATCAATAGGAACTTTTGTTAATGCTAGTAGTGATGGTTTAGCAATAATAACTGCACCAGCAATTGAGGTTAAGGGAAGTTTTAAGATTTCGGGATACACAAGTTCTACTAGCGTAACAGCAAATTGGGTTGAGTTGCTTGACTCTACGGCAGGAGGTGCGGTAGTAGCTACTACTTTGTGGTCTGAGGGTGCGTTTAGCAATGTACAGGGGTGGCCTTCTACTGTTTGTTTTTATCAAGGACGCATTTGGTTTGGTGGTACTGAAAACCGAAAACAAACTATTTGGGGATCTGGAATTGACAACTTTAAAAACTTTGGCACATCTGTTCCAAATGTTTTAGCAAGTGATGGCGTAAGCTATACTTTGTCTAGTGTGGAGCAAAACAAAATTAGGTGGATTGTTGGATCAGATGCACTTCTAATTGGAACCTCTGGTGACGAATACTCTTTAACTGGTGCAGACAACAATGCTGTGTCTGCTACGTCTGCCCCGTTAATTCAGGTGCAAAGTTCTGTTGGAAGTGCGTACATACAGCCAAGGCTTGTTTCTAATGGGGTTGTTTTTGTTAGCCCAGAAAGAACAAAACTGTATGAGCTGTCTTATAATTGGCGTACCAGAGGATTTGCGTCAGAAGATCTTACAAGGCTTAACGCTAAAAATGTTGGGGCCACAGGAAGAGCATACACACAGATTGCCTATAGTCAAGATCCGTACAGAATATTGTGGTTGCCCAACAATGGTCAAATTGATTGTTTAATATGGGAAAAACAAGAAGAAGTTCAGGCTTGGTTTGAACGCAAGCCAAACGAAAATACATTTGATGATTTTTTAAGTGTTGCTTCTGTTTACGGAGCAGATGAAGATAATGTTTGGACTATTTGCAGCAATAAAATTTCAGGAATTTTAGATAGCAAAACTCAGGTTATGCGTTTGCGTTCTTCTGAAAACACAAGAAACTACCAATGGTTTTTAGACGCTGGCAAGGTTGTGGCTGGGTCAGAAAGCGACACAACGTACCCCGACCCCGATCTTGGAAGCGACTACACTCTTGTTACTGGAGCTGAGCATTTAGGTTCATACTTGTCATTAACTGGAACTGTCAGTTCTAGTGGCACAACCGTAACGGGAACGTCAACAACTTTTACTTCTGACCTTTCTGTTGGAAGTTACATTAAAGCTGGCGGCAAGACTCAGCGTGTTGCGTCAATTGCTAGCAACACCTCTTTGACTACAACAAATGCATTTAGCCCAGCATTGTCTGGAGCTTCATTTGAACTTGCTCGTGGAAGAGACGATATTTATGCCTTGGGTAATGGATTGGTTCTGGGGCCATACCAAGTACACGGCGACAGGTTTAGCATAGACGGACAATTTAGCTCTAGTTCTCACTCAATTATTTACGGGTTAGCTTATCCATCAGAGATTGAGACAATGAAGTTGCAAGCACCCGCAGGTGACGGTATGTCTCGGAGTAAAAACAAAAGGGCAGTCAATGTAGGGGTTGGATTTTTTAGAACGCTAGGTGGAGACATTGGAGTAAGGTATGACTATGAAGATGGTCAAACTGGGGAAAACTCTTATGAGATACAGTTCCGCACTCCGCAAGACAGCCTAGACACAGCCATTCCATTGTTTACGGGAGAAAAAATCTTGCCATTGCCCCACGGAAACTTTAGATTCTTCTCATTATTTTATAAGCAAACTAAACCACTTCCTGCGACAATACAGTATATGTCGCCACAAATTTTACCTAAAGGACAATAATGGGAGACTTTGCAAAAACCATATTTAGTACCGTAGCTAAAAGCGCAACTCCACAAGCTATATTTGGCGGCATACAAGGCGGCGCTCAAATTGCAATGGGACGCCAGCAAAGAGCGTTGGCCGAACACAATGCTAAGATTTCAGAACTAGATGCACAACAAGCAATGCAGGATGCCGAATCTCAGGCGTTTAACGAATTGCAAATGGGTCGCATTATTGTTGGTGAGCAGAAGGTTGGATTTGCAGCAGGTGGTGTTGTGACAACAACCGGAACTCCAGCCGTTTTAGCCGCTCAGGAGGCTTCTATGGCCGCTCAGAGGGTTGGCAGTGTTATGATGCAGGGCAAGGCCCAGGCCGACAGTTTACGCCGTGGTGCCGATGCTATGAGGTTTCAGGGGCGTAGTGCCCAATTTGCTTCCACCGTTGGAGGCTTGACATCTATAGGAATGGGAGCTTACAAAACATCAAAAAGACTCGGAAGCACAATTAAACCCAAGCCAGCCAAAACTACCACAGGATTAGCTGGATCTAATCCATCAATGGACCCTTATTTGTAATGCCTAGAATACCTACAAGCAAACCACAAGACGTTAGATCTAGGCCATCTGTTGGGGGCCAAATAAACATTAACTCTCAAGATGCGTTTTTTCGCAGTATAGCTGCGGCTTCTTCGGAAGCTGGTGCTGCTATAGAAAAAGCACAAATTGAAAAGCAAGGGTTAATTGATTCTAAAGAGGCCAATGAAGTAGCTGTTTTTCAAAGCAAGAAAAGATCTGAACTTCAAACAATGCTTACAGAAGAAGCAGACGTAACCAAGCATGAGTCCATTATAGACGGATGGGCAGATGAGATAGCAAACCTTGATTTGCGTTCGGGAGTTAGTAAATTAGCAGGAAAACAACTTCAGCAAAATCATAATCTTTTTATTCAAGATTCTAGGTCAAAGTTTATTGCCCAGTCTACAGCGGCTGCCGTTGTGCAATCCAGGGAAGCTGCAGCAGTAGCGGCAATGACCGCAATTGATGAACGAAACAGAGATGGGGTAGTAGCGGCATTTCAAGGTAACGAATCGTTTAGCCCTCTTGAGCAACAAAATGAAATTGTAAAAGCTATTTATAGCATTAAAGCAAAAGAAGAAACAGATAACAACAAGAATCTACAGGTAGAGAAGGAAGGAATTGATACTTTAACTTTATCTGCTGAAACCCTAGAAGACATTGCTGAAATAAGGGAAAAAATTAACAATGATCCTGTATACGCTCAAAGTGATCTTGGCAAAAGATATAAAAGCCTTTTAGAACAAGGATTAACAAGAGCAGAAAAAACACTTGTTAATAGAGATGAGTCTTTAATTAAGACAAAAATATCTAATGAAATTAACGTTGCCCAAAGCGTTAAGGATTTAAATGAGATTTATAAAAAAATGGACCCGCAGGAAAACGGAAGTTTTGAGGGTTCTGGGTACAGTGAAAAACTTAAACAAGAATTAATAAAAGCAAAAAATATTAGAAAGAAAAGTATTGTAAATCAAACAGCACAGGCACTTAACAACCAAATTGAAGATTTTCCAAAAAGAATGGAAGCTATTGCTAGTGGAGAAATTGAAAGCCTTGAAGCTGCTACCGAAGGTTTTTTTGATCCTGAAATTTCAGAGTTTTTAACAAAAAGTTATGCCCTTTCGGACGGAACCAAAACAACATCTGATCCAGAGTTTTTAGAAATAGAAGGGCTTATGAACAGGGAGGTTGGTTTTTGGGGATCACTTTTTACTTCAGAATCGTGGCGAACTGATACTGCTTCACAAAATATAATAAAAAGAATAGAAAATTTTGTTCTAGACCCAGACACATCAATGGGGGCTAGGTTTGCTGCGGTTGATTTGCTTGTGTCTAGGGCTGCTGTAGATTCATCTAACACCTTAATTGCAGCAACAGGCTACGAAGAATCAAAGGGTCCAGACGGTGAGACAGTGTACAGCATAACAGATTGGGAAGGCAAGGTTGTTTTTTTAGATGACTTTCAATCATCTATGATAAAATCCGTTTCTGCTGACCTTAAGTTACAAATATCAAAAGCTGCTGATAAAGGAGATTGGACAAAATCTTTACTTAGCCCTTCGGCCATTTTAGAAATTAATAGAACAGTTAATAATGAACTATTTTTATCACGATTTAAAAAATCTGACGAATTAAAAACCAATAACGATTTGTCTCAAAAAATACAAGAAGAGTTTTATGGCGAAGGTGGAATAATTCAGAAACATTTTAAAAATTCTACATCTAGAAGGATGATAGAAATGATAAATTATAAACAGGCACAAGCTAAGAAAACTCTTTAATAATGCCAATAAGTCAAATAGTAGATCCTTTTTCTGATAGGGCAGCGCAATCAGATGCAATTGATTTGGCTCTTACAATGGACCCAGACATTAAGAAAAAAATTATTATGTCTGGAGTTATTTCCGATGAGCTTGGTCTTGATGGAGATTTTTCTGGTGCTTCTTATGAGGCAATTTCTAAAGCAACCGGAAGAACTGGC
>Ga0209535_1001799_pt1 | contig 14245 bp, 13 predicted proteins | sample LinPmetageLP28_FD_184041 | JGI IMG/M metagenome (GOLD analysis project Ga0209535, IMG submission 184041) | Marine viral communities from the Pacific Ocean - LP-28 (SPAdes) (version 2) | ecosystem: Environmental > Aquatic > Marine > Oceanic | place: Pacific Ocean | collected 2009-08-22 | reverse complement strand
CACGCTGTGCCTTGGCCGCGACTGCTGTCAAGTCTGTTGCATCGGAGACGTCAGGTAGTCCACTGTCCGCCAACACCTTGTCTATCACTGAACTCTTGTCTGAGTCTGTGTCTGTGGTGTATATTGGATTTAGATTCTCTTGTTCGCTCTCGTAGTTTGTGAAATAGTTTTGCCAGTTTGTGTCCTGTGCTACAGTGCTCATCAGAGTCCTAAGTGTAACATCTTCGGCCAACGATGAAAAACTGATGTTGTCAGAAAGTGTTTCTATATATGTTGACAATGTTGTTAAATTAGAATTTTCTAATGCTACCTGGACATTTATTTTTTCTCGCTGGGCTATGAGGTTGTTTTTATGCGTCAGCAAAGGTTGAGATGCCAGTGCATTGTTTAAATTTGTATGTGCTGTGGCAACCGCTGTGGCAAAACTATCAAGCGTTTGCTGAAAGTCTGTTGAGTCACCGACCACACCGTTTATGAAGGCACTCAAGTTGTCATATGCTGTTTCCAGTGCTGTCTCTGTCGCCAGATTCGCTGTTACTACAAAGTTGATAGATTCTAATAGAGAAGTGAACACAGGTGCTGAACTGTCGTCTGTTGTGATAAATGTGTTGTTCAGTGTGCCAACGTGGTCATTTACCGCTCTGCCCTTGTCCGAGGCAGGCACACCATAAAGTTCTGAAATTAATCCTTGCACTGTTTGAACATTCTGTAATATTTCTAGGAATGTAGATGGTGTTGGGTTATCAGCATCAACCAACGGAATAATAGAGGCATCTATGATAGTTGCACTGTGCCTTACTAGGTCTCCTAGCACCCTACCTAAATTTAGATGTGCTACATTATTGATGTCGTCTTTAAGATCATTCTTCTGAGATGTGGTTAGTACTGTGTTATTTTGTATGTTAGTGTCAAGACTTGAACTCTTGATCACCCAACCTACCTTTAAGACGTCCACTGCATTCTCCAGTGCCTGGTTAGAGAAGTTTGGTGTGTTCTCTACTAACGATAATAAACCTTTGTTGACTGTCATGGTTATCCTGCGAACACGTTGAATGACGCTCCCGTCATTGCTCCAAAGTCTGCCCTGTCACCTCGCCTTCCAACTCCTATGTTTTTAACAAACACAGATCTCGAACTACCTGAGAGTCTGGCACGGTGACTTATACATTTGATTCCAAATTTAATGAAGTGTGCGGCAACCTTATCACCACGTACCAATATTGGTTTGCCATTTGCAAACACAGATGACTGTGAAGCGTTCACGGGTGCAGACTTCGAACATAAATGTCCTGTCCTGCATCTGTCTTTGTTTCTTGATATTCTTGGCATAGCAGTATTTATGGATGCCAAAAACCGCTGTGATTATAACTTAAATTTACTGAATTGGCCTTTTTTAACGTCTTGTTTTATACCACCAACGATGTACGATTCCACTTCAGTCTCTTGTGGTGCAACCTGCATACCTTTTGAACTCAACCAGTGCTGTGTCCATGGTAGTGGATTCGCTGATGCTGATATGTCATACAGTGGGTCGTATCCCAGTGCCCTCAGTCTCTTGTTGGCAATCCATTCCACATAGTTGCCCAACAGTTTTTCGTTAAGTCCTATTATAGATCCGTCCTTGAATAGATACTTGGCCCATGCTTTCTCCTCTTCAACACAGTCCTTGAACATCTGTATCACGATTTTCTCCGTGCCTTTCATGGCCTTTGTCATCTCTGCGTCATCGCCTTTTTGCCATGCCTTGATAACGTGTGTGGACAAGTTTAAGTGTGTTGCTTCATCTCTAGCGATAAGTGAAAGTATCTTTGCTGAACCTTCCATAAGTTTCAGTTCACCAAATGCGAATGTACAAGCAAATGATATATAGAATCTTAGACCTTCAAGTAAGTTTACTGTGTTCATTGCTAGGTACAACTGCCTTTTTAATTCAAGCATGTCGACCTTCTTGCCAACTGCATGGTCTAAAGCCATCTTGCCAAACTTGTCATACTCGTAAGTAACACTTTTTGCTCTCTTCAGGATCTCTTTGTCGTCTAGTATAGTGTCAAACACTTCACTAGGATCACTATAAACATTCTTCATGATGTGCGTGTATGATCTAGAATGAATAGTTTCAAAGAAGTCCCATGTAACTATGCAACCTTCTAGTTCTGGATTTGAAACATATGGCAAGAACATAAGGCTTGGTCCTCTGCCCTGCACACTGTCCAACAGTGTTTGGTATTTCAAGTTACTTGTGAATATGTGTTTCTGTTCAGGTCTGAAATTCATGAAGTCTGCCCTGTCCTTCTGCAGGCTGACCTCTTCTGGTCTCCAAAAGTAACCAATCATGGTCTGGTTCAACTTGTCGAACTGTGGGTGCTTGAAGTTGTCGTATCTCTGTACGCCACCGTCCTCGCCAAAGAACATAGGCTGTTTAGTGAAGTCAACTTTCCCCTGGTTAAAAACTGTTTTTGTCATAATAATTCTTCAATGTTAGATTGTACAAGCGTCGCACTCACCGTCGTCTGCGGTTGTACTTATCTGTTCAACCGGATTTTCAGGTTCGAGGATTACATCCTCTCCGTCGTCTTCAAGTTGTGTGGCAATACCCGCTGGTTGTACGTCTTCTTCCTCCCCTTTGAAATCGTATGTGTTCTGATAGTAACTTGTCTTCCAACCATACTTGTATGCTGTAAGCATGTCCTGTGCCATTTCTGACAGAGGTACTTCGTTGTTCTCATGATGTAATGGATTGTAACTCCAGTTGCCTGATATGGCCTGGTCAAAATACTTCTGCATCATTGCTACCACATTAATGTAACCTGTGTTATCGGGCATGTCCCATAGCAGTGTGTAATCGTTCTTAAGTTTTGGGAACCCTGGTGCTATCTGTTTCAGTGGACCTTTCTTGCTTTTCTTGATCGCCATTAATGCTCTCGGTGGCTCAATACCGTTTGTCTCGTTTGAAACTACGGAACTACTCTCACTTGGCATTTGTGCTGATAATGTGCTGTGTCTTAGTCCATACTTGGCTATGTCTTTTCTCAGACTCTCCCACGCCATTCTTTGTTTGTGTGGCACGATCTCGTCTACTTCTTTCTTGTAGTGATCAATGGGTAGTAGACCGTCTGCGTATTTTGTTCTTTCAAATCCCTCACACTTGCCTTTCTCCATTGCTATGTTACAACTTGCTCTCAATAGGTTGTATTGGAATGCTTCTGTAAGTCTGTCTACTAACTCCCACGCCTTCGGGTCTGAATATTTCACCCCATTCTTTGCTAGATAGTGTGCTAGTCCAATATATCCGATTCCTAAACTTCTTCTCCTCTTCGTGCTTACTTCGGCCGCTTTCACTGGATAGTCTTGGTAGTCTATGATCTGTTCTAGTGCTCTAACACTTAGGTCACAAATACTTTCTAGTTCACTCAAATCATTTATGCCACCTACGTTCACTGCTGAAAGTATACAAAGTGCGATCTCTCCCTGCTCGTCGTGTATGTCTTGTATGGGTGTTGTTGGTAGTGTGATCTCTTGACATAGATTACTCATAGATACCTTGTCTTTGAAACTGCTATGCGAGTTACAGTGATCCAGGTTCATGATGTATATACGACCTGTTTCCGCTCTCTCTTTCAACAAGTCAAAGAATAAGTCCTGTGCTGGCACTGTTTTTTTAGGAATGGTTTTATCCGCCTCATACTTCAAGTACAAGTCATCGAAATCCTCAGTACCAAATGCATCGTAGAGTCCAGGTGCCTGGTGTGGAGAGATAAGAGTGATGTCTTCTTCGTTCATGAATCTCTCGTAGAACAGTTTTGATATTTGTATCGAGTAATCCATTCTTCTAACTCTGTTGTCTTCTGTACCTTTGTTGTTTTTAAGCACAAGGATGTCTTCAATCTCTGGGTGCCATATAGGAAAGTGTACTGTTGCATTGCCACCACGCACACCATTCTGTGTACAACATCTCACAGTTGATTCGAATTTTTTAAGGAATGGGATAACTCCTGTGTGCTGGACTTCTCCTCCTCTGATCTTAGAATTAATACCTCTGATACGTCCTGCATTAATTCCTATGCCTGCTCTTCTGGCAACGTATAAACCAATTGCCATGTCACTTGAAAAGATACTTGGAAGAGTGTCATCACTGTCAACTAAAACGCAAGAAGCAAATTGTCTGATAGGAGTTCTCACACCTGCCATCACCGGCGTTGGAATGTTTATCTTGTGTTGTGATATCGCATCATAATATTTTTTAACATAACCCATTCTTGTCTTTGCTGGATATTCTGCGAACAGTGTTGCCGCGATCATCATGTACATGTCCTGCGGGGTCTCATACAGTTGTCCTGTGCTTCTGTCCTGCACAAGATACTTGTCACATATCTGTCTTAAACCTGCGTATGTGAATTTAAGATCTCTGTCTCTACGTATCCATGTGTTGAATTTCTTTATGTCTGTCTTTGTGTACTTGTCAAGGATGCCTTTGTCGTACACGCCTGACCTAATGTTCCTTAGAATTAATTTCAATAATGGAATATATTCGTACTGTCCGTGTGCTTCTTTCCTTACATCATAAGAAAGCAGTCTGGCCGCGGCGTATTGATAGTTGGGTGCTTCTAAACTTATTAAATCATTTGCTGAACGCACTAGAACATTTTGTATATCCTTAGTAGTCATGCCATCGTAAAACTGAATGTTGGCATTCATTTCTATTTGAGATGAACTTACTCCGGTAAGACCTTCACAGGCCTCTTCAACGACGAAATGGATTTTATTGATATCAAGGATCTCTAACCTACCATCTCTTTTTTGAACTTTGATCGTACTAGAGTTGGTGTTTGGCATTAAGTATTTGTAATTTTTGTTTTTGATTTTTGTTTTTGTTGTATCCATATTTATCTAAATCCATGTGTTTAACTTTTTTTAACTTTTTTGCTTACCCTTCATACGAATAAAATTACAACGTCGTTATGTTATTTTATAATGTACTAATATTACGACAAAAAAAGTTTTTTGTCTACAAGATAATTGATTTTAGGCTAGGATTGTTGTCTGGTAATCGAGTGTTGCCGCTGTACCTGAGCTGGTAGTTGTGAACTTAAAGGCAACAGTTTCGTTTCCTGCTGTGGAATCTTTGTTGTCAAGCACCGCTGAAAGTGTAACACCAACATCAGCACCGCTTTCAGTGAATGTGTCATCGAAACTCACGGCAGTGGTCGATGCACTGATGATGAACTCACCTGTTCTATCAAGAGTCCCTCTAGTAATTTTATACTTAATTGTTATTCCTTTACTGTTCAATGCTGGATATTCATTTATCGTAGTGGCCGACGATGTGTTGTCAGGTAAAGTTTGTGATTTAATTAATTTTGATGTGACACCTATTCCTTGTACCTCCGGAGCGGCGTTCAAGTTTGAACTGCCATCTGATCTTCTAAGGTCTGTTCTTTCAAAGAAGTCTTGTACAGATGAGCATTCATCATTGTCAAACTGTATAATTGGAACTTCATTTAATGTACCTGTGCCTTCGAAATTGTTTGCTACATTCTTCGCATAGTAGTTGGCATGTGAAACTATGTGTCTCGGTCCAGCACCATCCGTTGTTCCTGTTGCTGGTGCAACTAAAATAGCCTGCTGTCCTATGTCACTCCAACTTGAACTAGTGAATTGCATGTCTCGTGGGCCGTCTGTTAAACCTGCTGTGCTTCCGTCCATTTCTGCGCCAATCAATGCACCATAATATGCAGTTGCGAAATCACAATTATGGAATTTAATATTGGTTGCATTGAAACTTATGTCAACTAATCTAGCAAATTTTGTAAACTGGCATTGATTGAATATGACATTAGTAGTTGAGTAAATCGCTGTCGAATTGGTTACAGTAATCCCTTTAGAAGTAGATGCGTCTGAACCTCCTGAAGCATATGATCCTTGGAACTTCACATTATTGAAGTATGCGTGAGTCACTCTATCTAGAGACATCCCACCGTATGCCACTGTGTTCCTGAGTGTCATGCTTGAAATCTGTATTTGTGTTGGTGTGGTAGCACTAGAGTTACCTATGTTTGCTCCAACGTTACCTTCGTCATCCATGGTAACCATCACAGCGTTGTTGCCTGAATTTTTAATTATGGTCTTGTCTGGCCCTTCACCTACCAAGGCCGCGTATGGTGGTATCTTGAGTGCCGCACCGATTCTGTAAGTTCCTGCAGGAAAGAAAAGGACTCTTCTTGCTCTTGTGTCATCTTTGTCTGTGTCTCTGTAAATCTCATCAATGGCATTTTGTATCGCTGGGGCGTCTGCTGTGCTGTCATCACCTTTTGCGCCAAAGTCTTTTACTGAAACATAGTCATCTAGTTTCTGTGCTACTGTTCTTTGTTGTGAAGTTGTTACCGGAGTAGAGCCGCCAAGATAACCTTCATATGTATGACTCAATGCTGATGTAAATGCTGAACTGCCTGCTGTTACGATTTCTGTGTTTCCCACTGCTGGTGCACCATCAGAAACTGTTCCGTTCCCTATGAATAATCTCTGCTCATCAACTACCCAACCTATTTCTCCTGCGGCTAATTGCGGTAGATCTGTTTGTTTCCCACGTCTGTGCTGTATTCTAGATATCTGTACTATCGGCATATACAGTTATTTATTAAAGTATTTGCTTGTAGTATTGTTCCAACTTTGCGTACCACTGCCCAACCCAATGATCGTAGTTGTCTATGTCAAACGTTTGATATTCGTTGTTCTGTGTGCATATAAAGATACGACCTGTCTTGATCTGTGTGTCGTACATCTTGTTGTGTGCTTCTGCGTATGCAACTAATTGGAGGTAATAATCTTCCACCCATTCTTTCTTTTTCAATCTACGTGCTTGTTTGAAATCCATTATTGCAGGTTGATCTTTGTAAACACCAACTAGGTCTGTTGTGCCTGCGTATAATTCTGGATAATATAGAGATACCTCCGACCCCCATACTTCACTGACATTGTTCAGTCCGTTGTCTATTATCACATTGGCCATTGTGTGTGCTTTCTGTTGTATGAGATTTGATCCTGGTGTCCTGTCCTCGCCCTTGACATGCTTCTCAAGACTACGGTGCATCACTGTTCCTATGTTGGCACTCTCTGTTGTGATCTGTTGTGCCTTTTCCACACCAATCCTCTTACGCCATGCGTGTAGATGTGTCATGTCCTTGGTGGCAGATAACACAGTGGTAACTGACGGGACTTGTCTGCCGTCTGGGGTTTCGTAGTGTCGCTTGTGATTCTTCGTTACCCTGCTCATCTCACCATAGGGATATTTCTGATTGTAAGTTATTCCCTTGTCGTCAAGAACTTCTTTCGGTATTTTCATATAGATAATTATACACGTATATATTGGAAAAGTAAATGAATAAAATTACCTTAGATCAGAACAATTTCAAAGGATTCTTTTCGCCTGTAGGTCCATTGCACAGCCACCATGGGGAACACATTTGGCCATATGATTATGTGGACAGAGGCAGTGATACTTTGCTGGTAACCATAGGAGACAGTTGGACTTGGGGAATGGGCATACAGGCCATAGATAATGATGCCGTGGATGACAACGACCAGCAAAAACAATTTAGATTAGAAAATCTCTATGGCAATATTATTGCAAAAGAAAAAAAAATGAACTGGTTGAATCTGGGTTTTTATTCGGCAGGTAACCAATGGATGGTAAACAAGGTGTTTGAACTCAGAGCATTATCACCTCTACTAGATTTCAAAGAAATTATTGTGATGGTAAATTTTACCAGCTCAGGCAGATGGTTTAATACATGGCAGGATAGTCTAACTGATTACAAAAAGTTTTTCCAGTCTAGTAAAATGACAGAGCCATCAGACTTTGAAAATTTTTTTGTTGATTTGAACAAGAAAATGTTAAAAGAGATTATACTATTAACCAAGTCTACAGACAACATAAGACTTTTGTTAGGCACCAATGCTGTTGATCATTCTGGGTTCGATGCAATAGAGGAACAGTATATAATTCCTTTGCCATGGTACAAGTTGTTGTCAAAAACTCATCTGGATGGTATTTTCGTAGACATGCAAAGTATAAGGTACTTGCCTAATGTTGAAAATGTTTTATCCAACAGCGATCAGAGATTTGCTTTCCAGAAATGGATGATGGAAAAAATTAGTCAGGCAGAGGAGCAACAACTAATGTTGAATACCATGGATCATGTTGCGGATGACAAAGTGCATCCAACTTATAAAGGACACAAATTGTGGGCTAATTATATCTTAAGGGAAATTATAAAATGAAAGTGCTAGTGACAGGTAGCAAAGGTTTTTTAGGAACGCATACCCTGAAATATCTTCAGGCAAAAGGACATTCTGTAACCGGAATAGATATGGACAATGACATTTTCGCACACGGACTACCCGATGAAAAATTTGATGTGATCATACATTTCGCCGCTTACGTAGGAGGCAGGAAAGGCATAGATAATAATCTACATCTTATTACAAAAAACATTGAACTGGATCGACAGGTTGTGGAATGGGCCGAGACACACGCGGATAAAATAATTTATCCAAGCAGTTGTGCCGCCTATCCAAAATCTTTACAAACACAAAAAGGTACTCCAATGCGTGAGGATATGGCGGGTGGTGAGACATTCGACATGTATGGCATGAGCAAACTAGCCACAGAGTGCATGTTGAAATTTGCAAAAATTAAAAGTCATATCATGAGACCTTTCACCATATACGGTCCAGGTCAGAGCATGGACTATCCTTTACCCGCAATTATAGATAGGGCCAAGCGAGGTGAGTGCAGTGTATGGGGCAGTGGAACACAGGTACGTGATTGGGTACACATCGACGACGCCCTGCGTGTGTTTGAATACCTTTTGCATAGAGATGACCCCGTGGTACTGAACATTGGCACAGGAATACCAATGACATTCAAAGAAGTGGCACAAACAATATATAAAGAAATACACGGAGATTACTCATTAGATCTAAGGACACAAACCGATCAACCAGAAGGTGCAGGCTACAGATATGCAGACATCAGTCTATTGAAAACTCTAGGCTTAGAACCTAGGATAAGTTTCGCCGAGGGCGTAAGGAGTATGATATAATGCTTACTAGAGTAGGCACAACATTTCCTAAACAATGGCAGTACGGTCCGGAAGAGATCGAAATTTTTAACAAGACTGCCTCACAGGTGGAAAGAAATTTCGCAAATGGCCGAAACCTTCTAATCAGCACCACATGGTTTGGACCTCAGTTTGATAACGGTGAATGGCAAAAGATCGAACAACTGTTCAATGACAATGCAAGATTTGATAATCTATTCCTTTTGTCAGCAATAGATCCATTGTACCTAATGGAAAAAGATATCAGTGAGATGTGTGTGAGGTTTGGTATAAAAAACATTTATAAAATAGGCATGTTCGATGACAGCAAGTACGAGTGGAACTTTCATGCCATCGTTGGGGATCATTTAATGCCCAAGTACAACGATGACGATGTAATTCTCAAAGATTATGAAAAAGATTTTTTATGCTATCAAAGAAAGCCACGTCCATGGCGAGTTGATTTTGCAAAATTAGTAAAAGAAAATAATTTATTAGACAACGGGATAATGACACTAGGTGCAAAGACAGAGAACGACTACGACTGGAGTGAAGGTAGAACATGGGAACCAATTACATTAAATGAATCCCACAAATCTTACGAGAAAGACGGACAAAACAATCCGGCACACTATGGGGGAATACCTAACGATCTGGTTACTGTGGGAAGTCTCGAAGTATGGAACAAATGTTTTCTTTACATCAGTTCCGAAACGGTATTCGATCATTGGGAACCTGTGTTCGTTAATGAACGAATATGGAAAACTATGATAGGTCTAAGACCATACATTATTCAAGGAAATCCAAAAACATATGGATGGATGGAAAGAAACGGCTTCAAGACATTTAACAACTACTGGCCTCATGTTGATTTGGTACATTCTATCGACGTGTTGCAGGATCACATCAAAGTTCTTAATTTCCTTAAAGATAAGTCTAAGGAGGAGAAAAAATCGATGTACAAAGACATGTTGCCGGACTTGAAGTATAACAAGCAAAGATTTTACGAGTTTAGCAAAGAACAAAAAAGCAAAATGGAGAACTTGTTTTGTTAACTGCTCCAATTATATACTTGCAAGGTTCTGGAGGCAATCTCGTTGCAAGGAGTCTTACATTGGATCCAAACACAGTTCCATATTTGCCTGAACATCTTTTACACACCGCTCTCACAGAAAAATACACAACGGAACAACGATTTGGATTGTACAATAATTGGAATCACAACGATTGGTCACAATCTGAACAACTTTTTATTCAGTATCATTGTCCTGCAGGAGATACAGCACTTTTCCAGTTGACCCCTTTGAAACTTATACAAACCTTTCATCCAAAACAATTTGAAGACGGAGAAACATATGGTACATGGGGAAGCGATCCTTACTGGAAAGATATTATATTCATTGACTACGATGAAAAGGATGTAGACACTATCACCAAATACGCCAGCCATAAAAGACAAGATATGCCAGGTCACGCTAAACAAGTTTACAATATTGAATTAGATTGCATAGAAAATCTAATGTCTGAAAAATCAAATGCTGTGAAAATACACTGGCAAGAATTACAGACTGCTAAACAATTTTGTAAAGCAATAAAAATGATTGCAGAGCACATAGGTATAGAATTTTATAATGATCATGTGATGGCCTTGTGGCGCAACTGGAATAGCGAAAACAAAAGGCTATTTTAAACGGAAAACGCAGTTAAAATTTTTTCAGGCGTTAGTTCATAGAACGTTTTGTGATTATGATCTAGTATTGTAACCATTTCTTTATACATTTTTTGTAACTCATCCATTGGTAGTCTTGCAAGATCGTCGATGATGCTTTGTATTGAGTCTACTCTCTGAACACCTTGTTGGTAGTCGTAAGCCTCGTCCCAAAACTTCCCAAAAGACTGGAAGCCTAACTTGTGTAGATTCTTTATGTAGTTTGGTGCGGCCATTATTAGAAACGGTGTCTTTGTTGCCAATGGCCTTGCTATTTTCTCTGTTGGAAAGAATGTCTTTCCATTGATCATCTTTTCACTTACCACGTCAACAAATATTCCATTGTACCATCCCAATATCTCGTTGTCCACTGGTCCTTCCACCCACCCAAACACCTTATCGGGTTCTCTCGTGCTTATATTTTGATTGCTTGTTTTTTCAATAGGCATTTGTCCGATGAATTCTGCTACCCTACTTAAAACTTCTTTACCTAATTTCTTATCACAACTTGTGATATGTAACAACATGTCTAGATCCATGTGTAACATGTGTGCAGGATTGACTAATGATTTACAGTATGTCTGAAATGTTTTATTTTTGTGTTTTGAATACAGATGACTACCTACCAACAGACGATCCCATGTGCTTCTTACAACGAAGTGTCCGAATGTATGTTTCAATTTTTTATCTGCTTTAAACTTTACTTCTTGTGTGTGTAGAAAAAGATTGCCATTGATATCTGTATTTGCACTAGACGATCCTCCGTATTCTATAGATGGCCATACTGACTTATCTTGCACGAGGTTTGGCAAAACGAAATGTATTTTATCCATAGACCATTTGTTTTCCAAACAAAGATCTTTTAATATTTGCAGAAAGTTCTTTTCCTTATAATTTAAATTTTCTAGAGCAACACCTTCCGTTAACACTATCACGACCCTGTCATATTTGTGCAGTGAGTCAACAATGTCTGCCATTGTCTGTTGCGGATGATCAAAGTACAAGTCTTCTACTTCATGTCCGATGTTTATAATTTTTTCATTCATGCTTTCGATATTGATTTCTCTAGGTCTGGTAGAAGTTCTCTCCATGTCTTTTTGACATTTCTAAATTGATCCTGTTTATCGTTGTATCTCACAAATGACTTCTGTAACTCCCTATACCTTTCCGGGGTGTGTTGATCTTTTCTAAGTTCTGTGATCATATTATCATAATGTTGGTCAAACTTGTATTTGCTTAATTTGTCTGCAACTCTTAATCTCCATTCACGTGGTGCTATACTGGGATTACAAATAAGTGGATACCATACCGTGGCTGTCCATGTCCAACCAAATCCTTGTGTGAAATCTATCGGTGCGTCGCACCACTCCTTCCACCATTTGACAATGTCGTCAAGTTGATCAATGTTGAGCAGTTGTATTGCCGGACTTAAAGTTATATTTCCATTGTTACCCATTATGCTTTTATAGAACTCTAAACTTTCTAATACTTTTTTCCATTTGCTGGGATACCTTATGTACTCTGTCCTTTCGCCAACACCATCCACACTTGCCCATATGCTCCAGTCTCTTAACATTGGTAACCATTTGGTCAATTTATTATTGGTGTTGGTTAGGTTTGTTACAAGAGTCATTGACTTGCTCCCTAGAGTGCCTTGTTTGTCGCAGTACTCTAATAACTCGTAGAACTCGGGTATAAGCGTTGGTTCACCTCCGATTATAGTAAGCATTTCGATGTTCTTGCTTATGTGTTCAAATGTTTTCAATTTGAATTCTGTGTTTTTGTACCATTCTTGTTTAATTCCTAGCTCGTTGGTCCAGTTGTTTACATTTGCTCCTTGCTCCCTTACCCAATGTAACCATTCCGGATCTTGTTCTCCAATTTCTTTTGTTTCTAAACCATGTATATGGCTGTACATCTGACTACACATCTTACACTTAAGATTACATATATTACCTAATTGTATTTGCATAGTTTTTGCAGGCGGGTTTGATCCATCAGCAGACACTTGTTTGAGATATGTTTCCATATTGTTTTGACTTGCCATTCGTAAACTAAACACACCTTTTTCCTCTTGCATGTAACATCGTTCACAATCTCGGACCTTCTTGCCGGCGACTATTCTCCTCCTTATTTCTTTCATACGATTGCTGTTCCAATAATCTTCTACACTGTGTTTGTTTGCGTCGAATAAGTTGTAGTTGTTGTCTGTTGGTATGTCTTGATCGGTTACACAACACAGTCTCATCTTGCCGTTGGTGTGTATGTAATTGTGATTAAATGGTTTATCGCAAAATACTTTACTCATTATCTTTTACCTATAAATTTCGTCTTATTGTCAAAACGATATTCAGTAAAGTCGTTGCTAGGTGCACCGAAGTCTTCAAAAAATTTACTTGTCTCTGACATTTTTTCTGTTACATAGAATTTGATTCCTAACACATTCTCATAGTAGGTATAAATTTCGTAGTTGTCTCCTGGTTCTGATCCTTTATTGTCAAAAGGTATCGCTATGACATTTACTTCGCCCTTCTTGTGTAACTCATTATAGTAATCTGTGTGAACCTTTACGTCAGGTGATTGCGATCCCATTGCAATGAAAATGGTAGGCTTACCATAAATGTTATCTTCGTGTATTAAACCTAGCCGTAGCGAATTCAACTGATGGACCTTACTCTTGTAATACATGTATGTAATTATGTGCTATTTTCTTCTGTTCATTGCAGACTTGGCCATCCTCTTGACTGTGTCTGTACTGCCTTGATCGTCATAGTCCATCGCAGGGTCTTTCTCTGCCTCTTGGTCCGTTTTCACAACAATTTTCTCGTTGTCAAAATCTGCCACAACATTTTTTAGGTCGCCGTCTGCATCGTATATTCTTTTAAACACATCATAATTGAATGCCGGATACCCTGTGTTACTCATAATCTGTGCAACTGCGTCCATGCTGACATCACTGGATTGATCCTTCTCATCAGCATCACCCTTCATGTTTAGCAGGATGTTGATCAGTGCTGATTCTAAGTCTGTATCGCTTTTGTTAAATTCGAAAAATCTCACAGGATTACTTCCCTGCTAGTTTACTGAACAATCTGTTTGATGCTTCAAACACTTCTTTGGATTCTCTCTGCTCTCTGCCTTCAGGTTCTGTTCCACCTGCTTCAGCATCAGAGGCGCCAAACTCATCTGTCTCTAGGTCATCGGTACCCAAGTCATCTAAGTCTGCGTCTGTTGTGTCCATGTCCATCGTGTCATCGGCGCCCATAGGGTCTGATGCTACTTCTTCTCCGGTCAAAATTCTTACACCGTTGTCTAGCTCTTGTCTAGTTGTCGTTAAAGTGGCTTCCGCCTGTTCAATCGCTGGTTGGATTTTTTGTAGGAATGCGTCTGATTTCTCAGCACCCATCTCGTCTCTGATTCTGTCTGCTAGTTCTAACAT
>Ga0209535_1001798_pt1 | contig 14247 bp, 13 predicted proteins | sample LinPmetageLP28_FD_184041 | JGI IMG/M metagenome (GOLD analysis project Ga0209535, IMG submission 184041) | Marine viral communities from the Pacific Ocean - LP-28 (SPAdes) (version 2) | ecosystem: Environmental > Aquatic > Marine > Oceanic | place: Pacific Ocean | collected 2009-08-22 | reverse complement strand
AATAGATTTGATCTATCTTACCGCCCAACTTTTCTACGTCTTCGTGTACATGTTTTAAATTTTTCTTGACACCTGATATGTGTCCATACAAAGATAAAATGTGTTCTCTTGTGTTTTTAGGTTCTATCGCCATTATATTCCTCTCATTGCGTTATCGTATTCTATTTTTTCTGCCACTGTCATTTGATTGTAAGGTTTCATGGTCCCTGATGCCTGGGTCGTGTTGCCTACAATACTTGCATTGGGTGCACCGCCTTGAACAGCTTGAGTATTAAAAGCTTGTGTTATTGAATCCATAATTCCAGGTGGAGATGGTATATCAAAATCTTGAAACACTAATTCATCTGATAGTACATCTATCCCTGAGTTGTCCCTAATTATATCTCCAATAAATCCTCGAGCTATTGAATACGGGTTTTCAATATCAACACCTTCTTTTTCATTTAGTTCGTTGTTTATTTTTCTCATCCTATCTTGAAAAAATTCACTTGGTCTTTTAGGTTTATATATCCCTGCCATAACTTCTCGTATTGAATCTTTAGGTAAACCTTTTCTTTTTTCTAATTCTTTTCTTATTTTTCCATCGCTCATACCAAGAGCTCTTGCCGCTTCAATGTCTTTATGCATCTCTCTCATAAAAGCAAATCTTCTTTGTTCTGAATACTTATATTGATCTACAATTTGTTTTGGTGTTACACGTCCACCTTTTAATAAAGGTGATATAAATAAGTTATCTGCTCTTTTTAAATTCTTACCAAAACTTGTGGTCATATATTTTATAGCTCTTTCAGGATTAGAAGATTGAACTCTTAGTCCGACTAAACCAGGAAGTTCATCAAAAGGACTAAATGTTTCTCCATATTTTTTATCTGCTTTTCCTCTAACTGCATCGCCTATTCTTACTAATTGTCTATAAGAACCAGGTTCAAAAGATTTAGCTATGTGCAAAGTGCCTTTCAACATTCGAACTCCAATGTCATCAGCTTCACTCCATACTCTTCTACCATTTCTACCCACTCCTCCTCTTATCACTGAGTCTAAGACTGCCTCAGTATAAATGGATTCTGTTGCATATGGTTTCATAACTTCGGCTAATGCATCTGTCATTCCTGTTCCAAGAGCCTTCATCAAAGAATCTTTGTCACCACCACTTGTATTAAGTGCGTTTACTACAGCTTGAAACGGTCTTATTAAAGTGTCGTATGCATTGTTATAACTAAAATCGGTATATTTTAAATATCCATTCTCATCTCGACCCACAGGTATTAATGTAGAATTTTTAGACCACTCAGGAACCATTCTTTTTAATGATTCCATCTCTTCATCAGTTACATTGTGCAATGCTTTACCAGTTTGAACTAGTGAATATGGCACGCCACCAACTGTCATTCCAAAACTAAATAATCTTTTTAACCCTAGTTTCATAAGTCCTGGTATTTCAGGATTATCTAATGTGCCTTTACCAATACCCGCTGTAATTTCATCAATAGCTGATGTATAAATATTATTACCTGTTCTCATAATTTCTAATGGGAATGCAATAAAATTTCCAAATGGAGATTGTCGTAACATTCTCGCCGTTCTACCCACATAACCATAGTTTGGCACATTATTTCTAGTTAAACTTCCTGCTATTTCATCGAGAAAATTTGAAAAACCTTGTTGGCTATTTATAGCTCCTTCAAAATATTGTTTTCTTTGTGCTAGTTTATTTAAAAATCTACCTGCTGTTGTGCCACTTTTTAAAACTTGTTTAAAATTACTTTCGTTAACATCCATTTCCTTTAATACTTGTGAAAATCTATTTCTCTCTAAACTAAAGTTTACATATTTAAAGAAATCATCCTCAGCCACATACGCATCCTGTAACTTACCAAAGGCTTTAGCTGCACCACGTTTTGCTTGATCGGATAAACCTTGATATGTTTTTAAACCTTTATTATTATTTAATAACTCTGTATAGGCTCTAGCTTCTGCTTGACCTGGATTATTAATTACATCTTTTACAATTCTTTTAAACTCACCTATTTGCACAGATGAATCTACAACACCAACTCTCAATAATCTTTCATACAAAGCATCGTCTGCCTTAGTCATTGTTCCTAAAACTCTTCTACCTGTTAATCCATAAGCTTGACCTAACACACCCTCACCCCCTAAAGCTTTAGGCATTAACATTGATATATCGCCATAGTTTGGAAAAGCAGCACCATTCGCAGCTACAAATGCACTTGCACTAATAAAGTTTCTAGCATGTGTTAATGGAGATAAAATTGTTTTTGCAATCTGTGAAACGGCTTTTGGTGCTAACACTGCATACTTATAAAATGTACCTACACCACCTCTATTTAACCAGTTACTTGTTGTATCAAACACAGCGTCGTATATTGGGGCTCTCATATACATACCTTCAAGTTTTGATAACCCATTTATCTGTCCGCTTTGTTCTATTTTTTTAAATTTTAAAGGATTATTTATATCCAATGGACTCAACTCATCAGCATTAAATATAAATTTACCTGGTCCATCTTCTGTACCAAAGCGCATTACATCATCCATATATTTTAAAGTGTAATTTAAATGTGCTTGCTTACTAACAGTATTTAAAAAAGTATATGATGGGTCTTTAATAACACCTGCTATTTCTCTTTGCCAAGGTTTCAAAACTTTTTGTGTAAGTATTTTATCTTGAACAGTAACATTATCTATTTGACGTTTATCTGCTTTATTAATAACATCACCCACCTGTTCTTTAGTTGGGGGTGGATCTATTTCATCGACAGTTTTTTTTCTTAAAAAATATTCTACTTCATCATCGACAGATTTATTTATTTCGGTTCTCATAGCAGTAGTAAAATTTTCTGGATTAATTCCTGTTTCTTTTGCTTTTGAAGCTACTTTATCTGCTCTTAATATATCTTTTGATCTATTTATTTGATCTGCCGTAGGTTTATATTTTAATAAAGGATTTTGTTTTTCAAATTGTTCATACATTGTAGTTGTATAAGAACCCAACTGACCCTTAATATTTTTAGCAATATCATCAGGCATCGTTCCTTGTAATAATCTAGCTGACATATTATCAATAGATCTTCTCATATTAAGAACGGAGTCTTTTAATTTATTTGGATCCCCACCATTTTTTCTAATTCGTTCTAAAAGATTTTTAAATTCAGGTGATGCTCGATAATCTTCTATTTCAAATAAACCTTTTCTATCTATCTGTTTTGAAAGCTTTGCAACATTAGGAACTCGTTCAGTAAGTTTTGTAAAGTCTTTGTTTAATTCATAAAGTTTTTCTCTAATTTTACTAGACTTTTCCATAAATTCAGAAAGAGGTATTTTGTTTGTTCTGTTAAGTTCAGCTAGTTCAAATTGTTTTCCACTTAATTCTCTAACCTCATCAGTAATCTGTCTAAATTTAACTACATCTTCTATTTGTCCGATGCCTTTTGCTTTTGATTGTGATTTTAAAAGAGACTTAGTAAAGGGAACAGTTTTACCACCTTTCGTAGTTGTTTCAATCGCAGGCGCTATAATATCTACAAGTTCATCATTTAATTTTTTAGCTGATAATGCACTATCATCTAAATTATAAACTCTTTTTAAAACATCACCTAATTCATTTTTAGCTTTATCAAATTCTTGTACAGCACGACCAGCCTGAAACTCTACTGATCTAATATTACCAATACCATATTGTCTAGACTCGAGTATTTGTTTTGTACCCGTGCTTTCAGGTTTTAATCCCGTGATTCCAAATCTTTGTAAAAATCTTCCTAATGAAGTTTCTGCATATTCTTGAACACCATAGGTTGAAGGTGTTCTAAGTTTCTTGATTCCTGATCCTGCGCCCACTAATGCAAGACTAAATAATGCACCCTCTGTTCCAAATTTTAATCTATTTTTTAATCTTCTATATGCATCTGCTCTACCCTCTAACGATGTATCTCTATCCATCATTGTAACCGCAAGTGGTTCTAACGATGTGCCTCTAGCCATGTCAGCAAACGTACCTATATCAGGATCAGCTACAAGTGCCTCACCGACACCACCACCTACAATACCACCAACTAATGTACCTTTTCTTGTTAACTTTTCAGTGCCTAATATTTTTTCACCGATACGAGAAAGATTCATAATTCGATTACTTTTTTTAGCAGCAATTGCTGTTTGAGCCATTTTCCTAATTCTGTCTGCCATTAGAATACCTCGAGTTGCTCCAAAATAAGCCATCGGTAATACTTGTGTTACTGCTGTTGTAATTTTTCCAACAGTTCTTGCTTCAGCTTCGTCATCAAATGGATTAACATCATCAAACCAATCCTCTACTTCTTTTGCTGTATTAGTATCACCAATTAAATCGTACATTTCTGCACCAAATGAAAAAACTTTTTTAGGGATATTCCAAAGACCTGTTGCTACACCCGCTAATGCAGATTCAAAAAAACCTACATCATCACCTGGTGATCTTTTGTTTCCTTCTTGGTTGTATAGATCTGATATATTTTCAGGCATCTAGGCTCCTTATATATCTGTTTGTTCTACTAAAAAACCTTTTTCACCCACAGAATATAGTTTACCTTTACTGTGTCTTTTTAATTTACCGTCGTCAACGTAGTATGCACCCTCTCTATACTCTTCTACTTTATCAGGTAATTTTCCTTCGATATCTGCAAAATCAATTCCATATTTGTACATTTGTTTTGCAATTCTTCTAGAAGCAGTTTTATCGTCAGTTATATCTAATAAAGCATCGGCATCTCCATCAATTACTCTAGCCCTAACTGCAGCTAGCGTTGCTTCTCCGCCACCTCTTTCAACGACTGCTTTAATAGCCGCGTCTTTTGTGTAACCAAGTTTCATAAGATCTCTAACACTTTTACCTATTGTGCCCGGATCAGTTTCTCTAAGTGCTGCTTGTAATGCAAGTTCTTTTGGTCTTCTTTCAGCAGCTCGTTTAGCACTAATAATTTCTCCAACACCTTCTAAAGGTTTCTCAGCCGCTTTACCAATTGCAGATGTTAATGATCCACCAGGTTGTGCCATAAGGTTAGTTCCAAATCTAGCTAATTGTAGATATGCATCTTTTTTAAAATCTTCACCATCTACACCCAATGTTTCTTGAAACATTGGAAGTAAATCAGCATAAACAGTTTTAAGATCAGACTCAGATAACTCAGTTCCTTTACCACCCGTGCCCTCGTCTCCTTCTACTTCACCTTTTTTTCCTTCACCAGTAACAGCATCAGGGGCAGGAGCAGGAGTAGCATCTGGATTTTCTTCAGTAAGCCCTCTTTTTTCCATAACAAAGTCTATCATATCCTCTTTGCTGTCTACAGGTTTAATAGTATTAATACCTTCTCCTGTTCCAAAAACATAATTAGCTAAATTACCTAATGGTCTTGCACCATAGTTAAACATAAAATCGTTAATATTTCCAAGTGTTCTACTAGTGTCTCCTAGTAAAGTTGGTGGATATAATTCTTTCTCTATTTCAGCTCTTGCTTGTACATCTACTCCACCACCTTCTTGATAAGCTGATCTATCTTCTAGACCCGACATAATTCCTTGATTCGCCATGCCTCCTCTACGAAACATAGGTCTTTTTAAAATTCTTCTTGTCATTACCTTAATGCTCCTAAGATTCCTGCTACGCTAGTTCCAATTCCTAATGCACTTTGTAATGGACTAGGACTAGGCTGTGTTTTAATAACATCACCAAAACTTTGCATACCACCCATCAATCCTGTTACACCTTGACCAAATACATTTAATCTTTGAAAAGGTTCATAGGCTGCAGTTTGAGCCGCTTCTCTCTGTGCGTCTAACGCTGCTTGTGCTTGTGATTGTTGTATACCACCCACTGCACCTAGCGTTTGTATATCTGCTCTTTGTGCTGATGGTAAAAATTGTCCAAGGCCTTGTTGTGCTGATGCTAGTGAACCTTGTTGGGTAAATGCTCTATCAGCTGCTGATTGCGCTTGACCAAAACCTGTTTGTAATAAACCTGAAAGAATTGAAGACCGGTTCCTGTCGCTTGCTGCATCGTACTCTGCTTCAGCAACACCTTGTCTACCACCACCAAACGCACCTGATTGGTATGCTCTTTGTCCAATGTTTTGTCTTTGCATCGCTGCTTGTCTATCAAAATCTTGTAGCGTTGAATCAATAACATCTTGTTGATACGGCGACATAAATTGTTTGTAAGCTTGTGAACCTGTTAATCCACCTGCTGTTGTTAATGCTTGTTGAGCTGATGTTAAAAAAGGTTGATAAGAACCAACTCCTGATGAAGCTAATGTTTCTGCTTGTGTTTGTAATGCATCTTGTCCTGCAACTTGCGGTGCAAACTTAGATGTATCTATGGGTTTACCAACTTGTTTTGTTAATTGATCTGCATATGTTTTACCAAGCGCTTCTATAAACGGTGCTGGTAATTGTCGTGTTTGTGTAATTTCAGCCATTATCTAATCCTATTTTCTAAATTTTTCATTGTGTCGTACATTTTTTGTGCACCTTTTTTAACACTTCCACCACCTGCAGCTCTTACGGCATCAGCTGTAAATACAAATTCGTTCTTACTTAATCTTGCGGGTACGTCATCAGCCCGTTCTTTTTTACCTAAAGGCACAAAGCCACCACTTCGTAAATCCATTTCTTTGCCACCTAAGTTCATTATACCACCATCTTTTTTACCTTCAACCATTATTAATGTTTCACTCATCTCCTCATCGTCTCCACCTTGCATTTCTTTACCCATATCATCAACAGCTTGTTTAGATATATCAGGTAATCTGTCATACATTGCTCTAGCCATTTTATAACTCATACCCATTGGAGTTGCTACTTTATATAATGTAGTTGCGATATCTACTAATGTTGATGCAACTTTTTCTAATCCTGAAGGTCTTACATCTTCCATCATAGACTCTTCCATAACTTCTTCTTTACCTCTCGGTCCAACTTCCATTTCATCAACGTCAGCCATTATGATACCACCTTCTTGCATGTTTAATTCTTTTCTTAATTCTTCTAATCTATCTTTTTTCTTTTTAGGTAAAATTTTTTCTTTAATAGATTTATCTTTTTCTTTTTTCTTTTTACCTATAATACCACCATCTTTTGCTCCCTGGTACTCGATGCTTTGTGATGTAACAAAGTCTTCTACTTCTTGTGGACTAACAGCTTGATCACCAAATGTATCACCAACATTACTGTAGTATTGTTTTAGGTATGGTCCTAACTGTTCTATTCTAGCTTGATATTCTTCTTCTGTTTCTTCAGGCTGTTTAGAAAACAAGCCACCTAGCAAACCTGCTCCTGCTCCAATACCTAATATACCTTTTGTGCCAAGGCCACCTAAAGCACTTTTAGCACCTCCAAAAGCTCTAGATAAAAAATTACCCAATCCTGGAGCTTTACCACCCATAGCGTTAGGGGATAATGCTTTACCTCCAAACAAAGAACCAAATTTTGAACCTAACATTCTAAAATTACCAAGGCCACCTCCACCTCCGAGTGCTCCTCCAGCTAAATAAGCACCACCTGCTAACAAAGCAGCTTTACCTATTGGTGACTTAATAACTTTTTTGATTGGTCTAGTAATCTTCTTTACGAAACTTCCTAGTCCATATAATTGTCTTGGTTCTTGCATTCTTGAAATTGCCATAATATTTTAAAATATCCTATTTTTAATCGTTTTACAACTCCTTCGATTGAGCACCAACGTTAATTTGAGCGACCTTTACATGCACATCTCTTCTTATATGCTCTCGTTGAGTGTCAGTATTCGAGTCATTTACATCAGCATCTGCCTCAGCATCTGACATATACTCTTGTCCTGTTTGAGTATTAGTCAAAGTAATCTCTACTTCAGGGGTAATAACTTTAGTTTTTTTACCCTCTATTACCTTAATTTCTTCTTTAGCTTCTTGTTCTATGAACGGCATTTTCCTCCTATGATCGACTAATTTGTAATACAGAAGCGGTCATCTTTATTACATTAGTCTGTGTTGTTTGCATTTTTAATATATCTCCTGCTTCAAGTATAAGGATGTTGTTAAATGTGAGTAAATCAACTCCATTACTTGCAAGAACATTTGATACTTCATATTCAAAATCAGTAGAACTTGAGGCATCAAAAACTTTACTTGTAACATCTAGTGCACTCCCGTGTGTGTTAAACAATTTAATTGTTTTAATAATACTAGTTGTAGCGTCAGGTGAAGTGTACATACTAACGTCACTTCCTGATGCGTTAACCACTGCTTGAATATTCTTATATACATTAGCCATTAATTTGAAAAGAAAGTAAATCTTTCTGTTTCCTCCTTTTGAGACTGTAAAAAAGTAGAGTTTAATTGTTCAACGATTGCTCGAAGTGCTCTGTTGATTTGTCTTTGGTTATCAACTTCATATTGTTCTTTGGGTTCTGGTAATCTTACTATTATCTTTGTCATTATGTTGATCCCATTGTAGCTGTTGTTCCTTTACCACCTGCATTTGGATCGCCTTCCATAAAGTCGGTATCTTGAGCATAAGTAGATTGATAACCACCTCTGCCCATAGCCCTGTTGCTATCTTGCATATTGTCAGCTTGTCTTTGTTGTTCTGCTTCAAGAGCCTCTTTTTCTGCTTTTAATTTTGCTTGTAACTCTAATAACCCTTTAGTTACGTTACCTTTTTTCTTTGTTATTGTCCTAGCAATCCTAGCTAATCGTTTATCTATAGCAGCTGGAATACCTTTACCAAATGCAGAAGATATATTATATCCTCGCATTGAACTTGCTACAAGTTCTCCTGTTACTGGATCTACATAAAAACCTGGTTGATTACCTTGATTACCATAAAAGTTTCCTACAACTCTTTGAGCATCGGTAGGTCCTCGAGCCCCGAACCCTAAAATACCTCCACCTATTGCACCTCCTAAAGCACCAAGGGGACCTAAAAGACCAAACCCTAATTGTGCCCCACCTTGTGATAACATACTAGAAGATAATGCTTTAACTCCAAAATCTGTAGCTCTACCTAACATACTTTTAGTTCTACCTGCATTAGGAAAAGCTGCATCATATTCATAATCAGGTCTGTCAAAAAATAAATTATCTGTTTGTTTAAAACCACCTGGATTGATATTAGTAATACCACCTCCACCTCCTCCACCTCCACCGCTTGGAGCAAAAGGTTTGTATCCTGGAACATTAGCAGTTGTAGTAGTTGGTGTTCCTGTTGTAGGACCTACACCTTGATAATAGTTATATAAATCAAAAACTCGATTTGGAGTCGGCCTATAATTTTGCATGAAATCAACGTTAGGTTTTACCATTATCTTCTCCCATCAGGTTGTAAATCAATTCTAACTGTTCCAAATCTCCAGCTTTCTGAAGACCCTGTGTTAGAAATTTTAATATTTGCAAATCGACCACGTGCTCTTGTATCAATCTTCTCTGTAGACGATGTTATCGTAAAAGGACTATAAGTGCTAGTGGTATCTGATTGAGCAGGAAAATTTTTAATACCCACAGTAACCACAGCGTTTCCTGTTAAAACTTTAAAGTTAGGTAATATTCTTCTCATAGCTAGGAAGAACTCTCCATTACCTTTAACATCTAAATCAAAATCATAAGACTTTATATTAGACTCAATTGTTGTAGTTGTTCCATTAGGATTAATTTGATCAGTTCCTACTTCGTGTTCAAAATAGGTTGTTTGGCCTAACCCTGTTTCTCCTATGATACTAGGGAAAGTACCTGTGCTTGAACTATCAAATTTAGTTGCAAAAGGTTTTGGATATACAATAGAATCAACCCAAGTAGTCCTTGGTTCATTTCCTGTGTACCATATTAAACCATTTTGTGGATTGGACTCACCGTAATTATAAACAACATATCTGTTATTATAAGTAGAACCTGATGTTGGATACCACCAAACTACCTCTGAGAATAGATTGTTAATTCCTGCACAAACTTGTTGACCTTTTGTTGTATCAAAATCATCGTATACATAATCTTCTACAGAAGATAACAAAGTTTTAACTGTACCATCAAAAGCAAAGAAACCATTGTTACTTATCCAATAAGCAACACCATCAATTTCAACGGCAGCATTCTGTCCTATTAATCCACAGTTAGTACCTACTTGATCAAAGCCAAATGTAAAAGGAGCTCCAACAAACTTCATAGTATAGAGTGCGTTGTCAGTCCAAACTAAAATATTTTCTTTTGCAACTAATGCACCTACAATTTTAGTGCCATCCTGTAGTCGCTGTGTACCCGCAGAGTTAATTGCTGTGGGTGTGTAATCATTAATAGACTCTTGATCGGAGAATCTAATAAACATATCGTCTTGAGTTGTTGGATCTCCAATTGTTGTTTCTGTTCCAAAGTGAATTAAGTGTCTTGTTGTTGGTGAAATTAAAGTTGATCTTGTTGCTGTAGGATTACCTAAAGTTCCACTGATAGCTGTAGAAAAATTAGTGGTTGTTTTAGAGGCTCTTGTTGTAAAGTTAGCTGCAATAGAAGAGTCCCAAGTAAACGTTTCACCATTCGCTATAGTTGCAACTAATACTTGACCAAAGTTACTCAATGACCATAGCCCTGGTTCTAGGGTAATGGTTGATGCAGATACTGCACTTCCAAAACCAGCCCATAATGTTGCGTCTTGAACTGTTGCATTAGTAGAATGAGCTTGACCATTTGATGTACCAGGTGTTGCTGTTCCTGATGCACCTCTACCGATAGTTAAAAAATTTGTAGAGTTAGTTGAAGCATAAGTAATTAATTCAGCATTTGGAACTGTGCCAACGGCTATCGTTCCTGCTGATGCAAATCCTGCTGTAGCATCTACAGTCACTGCTGTACCCGATCCACCTGTACCTGCGGTGTCTGCTAGTAATGCTCCATCTAATTCTGTGCTTTGTGATCCTGTAACATTTCCACCATAGTTACCAATACCAAAACCATATCCATATGACTGTGCGGCAGGACCAACGGTTTGATAAGGTTCAACTATACAAGAACTTCCTGAAGTTAAATCTGAACCACCACCATTAGCTTCTGCTGATGGCGATGTAATTGTAAAAGTTGTAGACGTTGGAACTGTTATAACTTGGCAAAGTTTATCTTCAAAAGTTGAAGCAGCTATACTAGAACCTGTTGGCATTGTCACTGAATCTAATTCAATAATATCTCCTACTTCTAATCCATGGTTTGTTGATGTTGTAATAGTAACAGCCGTTCCTCTAGTTGTACTTGTGATTATAGTTGAACCTGTAAAAGTTGTTTGAGCTCCTGCGTTATTACTTCTAAAAGGTGTGATGTCATACAAAGCACCTTCAAAGTAAATAAGTAAAAATTTATCTGTGCCTATTGCTACATATCTATTACCATCAAGGTCAACAAATGCGTGTTGTTTTCTAGCAACACCTACAATTGTATCAGGAAGTAGCGAAGACCATCCCCCAACTTTTTCAGGAAGATTATATCTAAAACGAACATTATCAGAATCTACCCATCTGTTTTCTGCACCAACAGAAGTATCTTGTTTATCGATTCCGGATTTAAATTTAAAATCAATGAGAGCCATTAATGTAGCCCCTATGCTGTATTAGTTTTAAACGCCCAACCCCTCGTCGCATCGACATACACCAATGAAACTGACTGACCAGCTGTGCTTAAAGTTAAATCAGAAGTTGATGAGTTAATAGGTTGACCATTTCTACCAATAGTACAATTATTTGAAGAAAAAGTACCTCTTGTATCTAAAACACTAACTTCATCTCCAACAGTTGGAGATGCTGGTAAATTTATTACTATTGGGTTGGCTGTTGTGTTAGCAAAAATTTGTGCCCCTGCAACTGATGTATAAGGACTATTAGAATCAGTTATTGTTGCATAACCTTTTTCAATGATAGATGTAACTGTTTCTGTACCATTAGATTTACAAAGAACAGTTGATCCTGGAGGTATTGGTTGTGCGGTTCCACTAGCTGTCAATACACTTAAAGTTCTGTTTGATGTTCCTCTAACAGTATCATCTTTAATAATCCAAACTCTAGTTACACCTGAACCACTCGGCATTGTTAAAGTTCTATCAGCAGATAAGGTTCCGAATAATCTTAAATAAGCGTTTTTACCATTTGATGCAGCACCATCTGTTAAATCTAATGTAACACTAGCTCCTGCCATATCTACATCTAAAGCACCTGATGATCCTTGTTCTAAGATTTGTAAATTTGTATTAGTGATTCCACCCCATTGTCCGGCTTTCTCACCTGTTGTTATAATTTCTAGTTTTAAGTCTGATGAATAAGTTGATGCCATATTAATTTGTGTCTATTCGTGTCCAAACCATGTCTACGCCTGGAACTATTTCACTCCATGTTATTGCCGCAACTTCGCCTGTAGCTAGAGTTAAATCAACTGCTGTAGGGTCTATATTTGCGTCAGCAGTTATTGTAACACTTCCCGTAGTTAAGGTCAATTGATTTACAGAAGGCGTAATATCTACACTTGTGCTTGCTACTGCTGTGCCCGTGGTTAATGTAACCTGACTACCTGTAGCAGTAAAATTAGAATCTGCTGTAATTGTTAATGTTCCAAGGCCTAATGTTAATCTATTTGGATCTGGTACTTCAGAGATTGCATCTGCTGTAATAGCAAAGTTACCAATATTAATATCTAATTGATTTCTAACTACACTTATTTGTACGTCACCAGCTGTTTGAGCTGTTGCGAAAGGTAATGCTGATATTGCGTCAAATCCTAAACTCATAAATAATCCTTAAAAGGAGACAGTGAGGTATGTGGTGGAGTCACTGCCCCCATCTAAGGATTATATTACTTTTTGAACCAACTTGGAAGTCCTAAATGAGGTCTTCGATCATTTACATTTTTAACAGCATCTTTGGATTTTTGGTCGTTATAATGTAAAAACACTTGAGCACAGTTATCGCCTTGAAATTCTTCTCTCCAATGCTCTAATTCCATACCTCTGTAAACTAACATATCGCCAGGTTTTAGATTAACTAAAATACCTTTGTTATTACTGGTTGTAGTTATTTTTTTACCATTTGGTATACCTACATTTTTCTTTGGTTCTAAATGTATTGGCCAAGGATCACCACCAAGATTTAAAGTTGTAGATATTTCACAACTAAATCTATCTTTGTGTCTATGTAAGATATCACCTGGTTTATATATTCTTGCATAAGAATAAGTTGGATTTAATTTAAGTCCTGTTTTCTTTTCCATAATAGGTAAAGTTCTCATCAATAAAGTTTCCATAGCTATATCTGCATAATGAGAATATGTATTTGGAACTTGTTGATCTGACCACGTTCCCCATTCCTCTGTAAATTGAGAGATATACCTTTGATCAAATAAAGTTCTTGCAACAGTTCTTTTAAGTAAAAAGTAATTGTAACAAAACTCTGCTATCTCTTTTGGTACAGCTTCTTTGATAACTATATATTTATTTTTTTTAAAGCTCATTTAATACTCTTTTCTTTTGATATTGCTGTTTCAACAACTTTTATATTCCAATGTATAAATCTAAATGGATCTAATCCTGCATCAACTGCAAACTCGTGTGGAACATAACCTGGAAATATAATCATTGTTCCTGGATTAGGTTTGTAATGCACTTGATTTGTACCCATTGTAATTTGTGATTGATCTTTTAAAGGTAACTTTGTCATCTCTGCACCAGGTCTTGGTTCGTGAAAGATAGGATAAGATGTTTTTTCACTACACTTTAAAAAATAAAATCCTGATACGTGTTGATTCCAATGTTGATGTGTAGAGTGATGACCACCACCTCTCTTACTAAATTCTTGTACCCAAAATTCTGTAAAGTGTAAGCTGTGATTTCTTAAATCAAAACCTTGCCAATCTAAAAACTCATAGGATCGTTGACCAATGAATTCAACTAGATCTTTTGCTTTGGGGTCTTGTGAAAAACTTTCACTATGATTAGATAAACCAAAATCTCCTATTTCTTTTTTCCATTTAGAATCATTTTTTAATTTATCTTTTAATAATTTCTCACCTTTTTTTAAATACTTATCTGTTAGTTTAATTGCACTTTTCAAAAACATTGGTGCTTCTGCAATCCATACAGGTGTTTGAAAATAAAACGCAGATTTAAAATCTACGTGTCCTTTTGGTTTTTGTGGTGTACTACTACCACCTTGTTTTATATCATTCATATTATTTAAATGGATAACCTAGATTCCATATCACTAGA
>Ga0209535_1001797_pt1 | contig 14253 bp, 18 predicted proteins | sample LinPmetageLP28_FD_184041 | JGI IMG/M metagenome (GOLD analysis project Ga0209535, IMG submission 184041) | Marine viral communities from the Pacific Ocean - LP-28 (SPAdes) (version 2) | ecosystem: Environmental > Aquatic > Marine > Oceanic | place: Pacific Ocean | collected 2009-08-22 | reverse complement strand
TGGTTGGTTGTCCATGTTGGCTCCTGGTTAAAAGTGAAGTGCTCTTGGCAATGTCTGCACTTCAAAGACACATGTAAAGGTCAAACCAATAACCTCTGCCCTGCAATGTAAGTGGTTGTTGTGAGAATCTATGGAGAAAATTCCAACCACCTACGGCGTCAAACTAAAACGGTATCTTGCTAGAAATATCGTCATCCGCATCTTCATCTGGTTTAGCTAAATCTGCTAGGCCAGGCTCGGATGCCTTTTGCGGTTCGTCTTTGTCACTATTTTCTTCGTCTGGATTTGCTGCTTTATATTCAAAACTATTATGAATTTCAGTTTGTACAAAAACCGGTAATTCTATAAAAATGTCTTGCATGGCTTTTGACTTTTCATTCATGTTGCCGTTAAATTCATCGCAGTAATCGTCTAGGTCAAAAATAACTTGCGGATTGACTGTGGCTACTTTTTGTACACCACCGTCTGGTCGTGTTAGTTTGAGGATCTTGGCATTACCGCCAGCAAAACCTCTCGCTGGATCTGCCGCAGTATGACCTATCTCTATTCTGGCTGTCATGCCGACTAGAACTCCTACATCAAAACCTGCAAGTTCTTCTTCCGTGAAAGCCTTGCCTCTCCAATTCTCCAGATCTTTTCTGAGGTTTGCTGCCTCAAACAAAGATGCAGTGTAAGTTTTGCTCACGCCAAACGGTCTTTCATCTTGCATTAAGATTTCATTGTCCTCCGGATCCATGGCCTTGGTTATTTCAAACTCAAGGCGGATTTCTTTTTTCTTAGATTTCTCACCTTTATATTCTTTTTCTCTTGTTCCAAGATCTACGATTCTGAAACAAGTACCTTGATAGATACCTGGTTGTAATTTAGCGAAGTCTTCTCCGCCCCCTTCCGTACTTATTGTCAAACTCATAATGATCTCCTAAAATGTTGTTTGCTTATTATCATAAATTAATATAGGATTGTATACACTTTAATAATTAAAGCAAGACCAACCAGGAAATAAATGTGACTCTCAAAATAACCAGACCAAGCAAGCCAAAAAATTTTAACACTCCATTCACTACAGATCACCAATACCAGTTCAGTCAATTCCTGGCAGAACATGGTTTGGAACCAGACCCAAAAAAGGGTTTGATTACCGATGGGTCTATTGGTCGGGCCTACATAAATGTCGGTGGTCAAAGAAAGTTAGTGGGTTGGTATCAGCTGTGGATCGATCAATCGATTCCGTTTGGACGATTGGGTGACTATCGTATCTCGGCTGACCAACCCACGGCTGTCTGGAAATCGGAGAATCAACAAAAGCGCAGAATAACCAAAGAACAAAAAGCAGAGATAGCAGCCTTACAAAAACAGGCTGAGGTCAAACAACAGGAGAAGTATTCTAAGTCCGCCAAGCGTGCTCAGAGCCTTTGGGAGAAGGCCAAACCTTGTGAGAAACACTCTTACCTAGAGAAGAAAAAGGTTCTCTCCTATGGCCTTAGAGCAGACGAACATGGCAACCTTATGATTCCGCTGTATGACAAGCAGATGACGATTGTGGGGATCCAATACATAGATGAACATGGCGGCAAACGTTTTCTTACTGGTTCCAAAAAAAGCGGTAGCTTTTTTATACTTGGATCGGAGATCTTAAAAAGTTCAGACATACTCAATTACGCAGAAGGATATGCCACAGCTGCATCGGTCTACGCTGACTTCTCGCAGCCAGTGATCGTGGCCTTTGATGCTTACAATCTTACGCCGGTCGCAGAGACGATGTTCGAGTTTTTCGCTGATCGCAAGCATGTGTTCATTGCCGATAACGATGATAGTAAAACCGGAGAAAAGGAGGCAACTAAGGCCTGCCAGTATGTGCGCAAGAACAAAGGGCAGGCAGAAGTCTTGATGCCAGAAACACAGGGTGATTACAACGACCATAAGAACGAGCTCGAAGAGATCGAATCCGTTGAGGGCGAAGTCATACCCGCGATGCAAAAATTGGACTTACCGACTGAATACGACTTCCAGAGATCTGCGGCTGGACGGTTCCTTAACACCAAAGACAACATACGCGGGGTAATGAAGACCCACGACATAGAGGTGCGTTACAACGTGATTAAAAAGCGCATGGAGATAGAGATACCCAACATGAAGTTTATCGCTGACATGAAAGAGGAGGCCAGCCTCATAGAGATCGAAGATCGCTGCATTAACATGGGGATCCCACATACCAAGGTGCGAGACTATTTGAAGATCTTGGCCAGAGAATACAATCCGGTCAAGGAGTGGATCAATTCTGCGCCTTGGGATGGCAGAGACAGGCTCCAGGCATTTCTTGATTCATTGGTTACCCATGACTCAAACCAGTTAAAAGAGATGCTTATGAAGAAGTGGCTGATAAGTTGTGTGGCCGCTGCTTACGAAGTCAATGGCGTTGAGCTCGAAGGCATACTCGTTTTGCAGGGCGCACAAGGCCTGGGTAAGACGCTGTGGTTCAAGCGACTGTGCGATTACGACCGTGGTTGGCTGTTAGAAGGGGCAACACTTAATCCTTCTGATAAGGACAGCGTAAAGCGGGCGGTGAGTCATTGGATCGTTGAGCTCGGAGAGATAGAGTCCACGTTTAAGAAGAGTGACATCGATCAGCTGAAAGCGTTTGTTACGGCGAAGACGGATGAACTTAGATTGCCATACGACAGAGCTTTCACGACCTATCAAAGACGTACGGCTTTCTACGCCAGTGTCAACGCGCGCGAGTTTTTGACGGACACGTCCGGGAATCGAAGATTCTGGGTACTCGCAGTTAAGGACATAGACGTCAATCATGGCGTGGACATGCAACAGCTCTGGGCCCAAGTTAAAGAGACGATGTATGTGCAAGGCCAAAAGAATTGGTTTCTATCACCAGATGAGCGTGAGCTCTTGAATGAAAGCAATGAGATCTACCGAACCCAGAGCAGCGTGGAGGATCTACTCCTGGAACATGTGGACTTTGAGTCGGAGAACATTAAGCCGGTGCAGATGACCAAGCTGCTCAGAGATCTGGGAATTAAGGCGCCCAGGATGCCAGACTTCAAAGAGGCAGCTCGTGTCCTACACGAGAGAGGCATCGAGCCGCGCCGGTCAAATGGCAAGAAGGTGTATGATATGGACTACAAAGCGATTGATGATAACGGCATAACATTCGGAGATAAATTCTAATGGCAGGCAAGGGCGATCGACCAAGACCTGGAGTTTACTCGCAAGAGTTTAGGGATAACTTTGACAGGATCTTCGGCGATAGACGGGTGAAAAAGACAGGGTTAGCTGAAGAAAAAAAGGGTAATGCCGCACTGGATGATGATGGCCAGGTTGATGATGATTATAAGGCTGAGTTATGATGTGGTATAAGTTTGGTTATAAAAGGGTATGGTGCAGTGCATAGTAAAGAAAATGCCACCCTGTGCAACTTTGCTTTACCTACGCTGTTAATTACTATAGGTAGTGTTAGGTATATACTTATAAAGAATAATATTAATTACATGGTTATAAACGCAATATAAGGGGTTTATACGGAGAACAGAATAGGAAGTGTTGAGATGCTATACACTGCACTCTGTACCCTGTTAGGAAAAAAGATATGAACTTACAACAAATTAAATTGGTTCTGGATGATGAGGATATTGAGATCCGCACGCCCATCATCAAAGCCAAATCTTTCACCGGAGTTGAGCGCAAGCTCAAGGGTGAACATATCATTGCGATACTAAGAATAGATGACGATAAATACATGGCATTTGTAGAGGACTAAGGATGGTAGGCAGACCCAAGAAACCCAAAGACAAAATAGTAACGACACCTAAACAATTTGAGAAGGATGAAGAGTTTGGTTTGACTGAGATGCAAGCAGCATTTGTTTGGCATTACACCGAAGGTGCGTGTGGCCAGACCGATGCGGCCCGGAAAGCTGGCTATGAATTTCCTGCGGTTACTGCGAACAAGCTATTGTCTGGTAAGCATTACCCGAATGTGGTCAAGGCCATTCGGATTAGACAAGACGAACTGGCCGAGAAGTATGCGATCACACCACAAAAGACTGGCACAATGTTGTGGAAGATCATGGAGACTGCGTATGAATCGGGAGCATTTAACGCTGCCGTCTCTGCGATTAAAGAGCTGAACCAGCTCGGCGGTTTATCCATAAATAGATCCCAGAACATAAACATCAACGCTAACCTGGAGAAGATGAGCAAGGATCAAATTAAGGAACGCCTGGGCGAATTGCTCGGCGCAGAAACCTCGACTTACTCGCCTAAAGATAAGTAGTAAAAAAACAGAGTAATGGCCTCTTCTCTTTGCCAGGCCCAAAAATCCAGAAAAATTCACCTGTTGCCAAAAAAGCACGGTATATCAGTGACTTACACGCAATAATTCAAGTAGAATATTAAGATCTGCATGACGCCTTGTGTTCACAACAGTAACAGCGCACAAAACTGGAGTCCCTTGGGCCTGGTTTTTTGCCAGGATCAGCGTAAATTTTGGACCCATATGGCCCGGTTTTTTGTGTCAGCGCAGGTTGCGGTCATTATAAGTAAGTTAGATACATTGAATCACCACAAAAAATGATCCTAAAAAAATTTTGCAAAAATTTGTAAATTTTGAGACACTCTTACAATGCCAATCAACAGCAGAAACAAGGGCGCTCAATTCGAGCGAGACGTGGCCAAGATCCTTAACCAGTTTTTCCAGGACCAGGGCATTGATTATCAAACCAAACGCAACCTAGAACAATACCAACAAAAAGATCTATGCGATCTGGACATACCCTTTCACGCGGTTGAATGTAAATCATACAAAGAAGGCAGCTGGCTCAAGGCCGCCTGGTGGGATCAAGTTTGCAGTGCCAGTAATGGTAAAATTCCCACTTTGATTTTTAAGTTCAATCGCGTTCCTATCCGAGTGTGCATACCCCTTTACGCAATAAACACCGAGTGGGACCCAGACCCCCAAAAAATTTGCGTCATTTCTATTGACCATTGGTTAGAGATACTGGCCAAAAACTGGGACAAGTATAGAATCCTAGACGAAAAAAATTATGACAAAAAAACCGGATCCTAAACACGGCATCACCAGCTGCGCTGTAGGCCAGGAAGATGTGGCCATACTCATGGACTACATCATCGACCAGGATCCACAAAAAGGCCTGGTTCACAAAAACGATACTGCCTCCGAAGATCAATCCGTGCGCGATGCGGATGTCTATTTCATTGACCACGCTGCCGAACGCATCTACAAGTTGCTCAACAAAATCGGCAACACGGTCAACAAATACTTCAATTACGAGATCTCTGGCATTGAAACCGCCCAGGTGATCCATTACCGGGCGCCTAGCAATGGTTATGGGTATCACATCGACTTAGGCCCAGAAGAGGCCGCTAATCGCAAGATAAGCGCGTCTATCCTGCTAAATGATGACTATGACGGCGGCGAATTTTGCTTTAGGACCGGCGAAACAGGTTCCTGTACGCGTCCAGGCATAGGCGATGTTGTTGCTTTCAGTAGCTTTATTCCGCACAAAGTGAACCCAATTACCCGCGGTGATCGATTTGTTTTGGTTGTTTGGTTTACTGGACCAGCTTTTCATTGATATACTATTTGCATGAGCATCTTCGATGATATAAACCTATTTGGTTCTAGTGTTGACCAGTTGTTGGCTCAAAAAAAAGAGAAAACGGACATTACTAGAGATTTAGCTGAAAAACATGGCGCAAAATTGCCTTATTTTGCAGCGCAATTTGCACCAGGCATGGGGATTAAAGATGCAGTAGGCGAAATGCCAGGCTTGCCACCTACAGGAGCAGAGCTGACTGACATATTTTCAGCTCCAAACGAACCTAGCATGGCAGAAAATATTAGATCTGGTGGTCTTGATAGATACCTTATAGCACCACTACAAGGACTTGGTGTTTTAGGCGATGCTGCTTATGGGATTCCATACGCTGGACCAGTCATCGGTGCTGGACTAAAATTACCCGGTGCTCTTGCAGCAGTCGCAGGTGGTATAGGCAAGGCCAAAAAAGGAATTACAGCCTTAGATGATACCAAAAAGATGCTAAAAGCCGATGTTGATGCCTTTGCCAGAGATGACACAGGTTTCGTTTCACCCACACTCAAAGCCTTGATTGAAAAAGCACCTGCTAATTTAAAAGGCAAACAAATAACCGAATGGCTTAATGCCAACGCGAACAAGGGCGTAAAGCCGAAAGAACTGGAATACCTGGGATTTGACGATTATCTAGCTGCCAATCCTACTGCCACAGTCCGAGAGGCTGTCCAAGGCGTGAGCGGTAACAAGGTTAAAGTTACGAGAACAAGTGCAGGTGATACAAGCGATAATGCCGCCCCATTATTAGAGTTTGATGTTGAGGATTCAGTGTCGGATCCTTTAACTGGTGCAGCTCCATGGGAAAGCAATATTGAAGACATTAAATATGACTTAGAAAATATGACACCAGCAGATGAATCTACAGCCTATGAATTATTACGAACTTTTAAAGAGGCAAATCCTAGTAATCCCGCAAAGAACCTTGATGAAGTTGAAACTTTTTTAAAAAGCAAAGGCGAGAGCTTAGATGATTTAATAGAGCTGGTCGCTGAATCCAGATACATGGACAACCCATACAAGATGATTCAGCCAATGACCAGAATCGGAGACGGTATGGACAATAACTACGACAATCTGCCTGGCTTTGCCTACGGCAACGATGATGTTGGTTATCAGCTTTTTGTTAATGGTGAAAGAGTCACCGATGTTGATAACGTAGCCTACAGCCAAACTGAGGCACAAATACAACTGCGCAATAAAATGCAAGAAGAGCTAGGCACTGATCCATTTAGAATACAAGGCGAAGACGACTTCTACTTTGACGATGAGATAGGTGGCACAAATTACAAAAACTTTGTAGATGAAAGTCTCCCGGGCGGTGATAACTACCGACAAGTTCTGTTTCGTTGGGAAAACGCACCTAAAGGACACAATGCCACAGACCATTTTGACGATCCACAAGCCATTGCCCACGCTCTTGTGCGAGACAGAAAGCTGGCTGATGGCACCGATAGTTTGCATGTAGACGAATTACAATCTGATATTCACACCGCAGGTTCTAAGTATGGTTATGACACGCCAGAAACCCTCAATAAATTAGATAAGGAATTTGAAAATTTGTATGGCGATTATATTGAAAAATATGAGCCTTTTCAAAAAAAAATGCGTCAAGGGTTATTAGACATGATTGAAAGATACCCTAATGAAAATGGCCCTAAAAAACTTCTTGAGAGGTTTGATGTTGTAGATACAACAATATCAAGAGCAGGTGATCCTAACTCAGTTAATTATTTTGACGCTCATCAGAATTTAGTTGATTTTATTTACAACAATAATTTAGAACAAACACTTCCAGCTGTAAGAGAATTTTTAGATGATGTAGTAGATGGTGGTGTTGATATTTCACAAAACATAGTAGGCAATTTAACCAATAATAGAGGTATTAAAAGGAATTTAGTCCCCAACTACCCCTTCAAAGACGACTGGCACAACATGAGCCTGCAACAATTAGTGCTGGATGCCATCGAAAACGGCAAGGACACGATTTCTGTGTCTGGTTCAGCTCCAATGATTTCAAGATATTCAGACAAGTACGCAACTTTTTACGAGACTCTTTACGACAAAAAGATACCCTCTGCCATGAAAAAATTGGCGAACAAGTACGGTGGTAAGTTTGAAAAGGGAGAATTAGACAGAATTAATACTTTTGGCGATGATGCCTTAAAAACTCCTCAAGGAGATCCTTACAGTCAAGCGCAACTTAATGAATTAGACAAAGCAATGAAACCTAATTTAGAATCCAACATCCTCAGAATCACCCCAGAGATGAAGGCTAAAGTGCTAGAAGAAGGATTCCCTGGCTTTGCACTTGGTGGCGAGGTTTCCACCAAAGGCATTAAGGCTCTACGTTTTAAAAAAATTGTTATGCCTAAAGAAGAAGACCGAGGCATTGGATCCCTGTAATGTATCTGGCCATGAACAAAACCACCAAATCACACAAAGGCAACTTCTGGGACTCAGAGACTCAAAGTTTTTACAAATGGGATGAGCTGCAAGAGCTCAATGAAACCAGGCGATTGTACAGATTAATGCAGGCCGAGATCGAAAAAGATTATTCTGCGGCCGAGGATCCAGTGACTATCTCAAAGTGATTCACCGAATCATTCTCCAGGGCCCGCTTAAAAAGTTCTTTCAATTCTTTCTGGTTTAGATCTATTACATCATCGGCAAAGACCACGGCTTTCACCGTGTCTTTATTTTTTTTCATCGTGATCTCTACCGAAGGCCAGCTGTTGAATGATGTTTTCGATACTCTTGAGTTCTTTGTTTTCTTGCACGGAGCTCCCGTTCATCATCTGTCTGCCCTTCTCGCCGAGGATCTGAATTAACATATCCTGTTCCTCCGCTGTCACTATTAGCATTAATCGCATGTTTTTGTTCCTTAAATTTGTTAATTAGATCTGTGTATAAAGATTCGTCAATCCTGCGCATCGTCTCAATGGCATTTTTGTTTACCAGATAATAATGCTCCAGGCTTTCAATGGTCGTGGTTTCCATAAAGGTAACCAGGATCCCATGGATCCCCTCAGCAAAAGATTGTGCATCTTCATACATAACGACAGTTTATTTCCTAGATCTGAAAATATAAATTAAAGCAATAATAGCCTCTCTAGGCAAGTGCCTTAAATGTTCTGGTATTTCTATGCCGTTGATAATCATAATATCCAACCAATTACCGCTGACCAAAAAAAATAAAGAAAGGTAAGTATTAGGGCCCATCCAATTATAATATACAATTTATCACTAATTTTTGTTCTCATAATGCTGCTAAAGCCTCCCTAGCATCTCCCTGGTATCGATCCAGAAAGTCACCCTTATAAATATTAATGATGTAGTCAGCACCGCCAACAACATCGTGATCCCGGTTAAGGTACTTCTTCATCATAGATCTAAGGGCCCCAGGTTTGCAAACCTCCCAGTTAGATCTAAACAAAAGATCCAGTGTAAAAAAATACTTATCCATCTTGCCTCCACTTACAGTTAATAATATCTTCCGTGTGTTTGTTTCTGTCCACCCATCTTCTGGAATAGACAAAAGCAACCCTCAATAAACTCCATAACACAAATGCTGTTATGACCCAAAATATAAACTCAATCATTTCTCCCCCTGTTTATAAAAATTTTCTATCATCTCAACTGCGCGAGCGTTGGCCTCGTCTGCAATTTGCTCCAGGGCATCTATCTCCTTGAGCAACTTATCTTTTTCAAACAGATCCACAACCTTGGGCAGCCTGTCCTCGATCCTTTCGATTTCTTCGCTGCACAAATTCTTGAACCTGGCGGCCACTTGTTCGATTTGTTTTTGTTTCTCTTGGTCTTCCATGCTTACCCCCGAATATCTCTTTTTACATTATCACCGAATGAAAAGCCAATCTTGATGTCTCGCATGTTCTCGATTTCTTTCCACCTTTGTAGATCCTGGTCAGAGATATTCTTTATTTGGATCTCCCAGAAAGGCATCTCATGCTTGGCCTCCAGATACTTGTGAAATTTTTTGATATTAGCCTCGTAAGTTAAGTGCGATATTTTTTTCATCATTCCTCCCGGTTTTTTGTAATTTATCTTCCAGATCCATAACGTAGTCTTTGGTCACAACACCCATTTCCCTGTTGCCGCGCCAGTGAGACTTTCTCCAAACAAAACCTTTGCTGGCTGTTCTCATGTAATGCCCACGCACCAAGTGATGTCTTTTACGCATGGTGCTGGCATTAGATTCTTTGCTAATTTCATCTGGTATATTGATTGTCACCACATAGTGTTCAAACGGTGGTCTCCAACCTGGCCTAGTTTCATAAGGTCTAGCTGCGCTAAACGGCGACTTGTTTGGTTGGATTCCATTCATCTTAAGTTTTTCTACGCAAAGACTTTTGAACTCTGGGTGATTCATAATACCCATGTGCAAGAAAGTTTGCCTTGCTAACCACCAATGCGATTGGATTGCGCTGTTGTGCTTTCTGTTGACAAAATCTGGTCTTTTTTTCAGCTCTTTTTTATAATCATCGTTTGTCCAAAAAGGGTAACTAGCATTTGAATCAAAATAGTTTTTTTTGAAAAAACTTTCATTGTAAAAACCTGGACTTGAAAATGGGTTTAAAAAAGCACAAGACAAATGGTAAAGATCGTGATTCTTTTGAGTTCTCAAAAGCGTGGTAACATTTACTGGATTTACACGATCATAAAACTTTACGGTTTTACCTATAGGAACAAAAAAAGTATGAGGAATCAAAACGCTCGTATTGCTTGTTAAGGCGTTCAACTGATCTTTCATAAACCTATTTGGTTCTTCTATTTCATTCAAACCCACATCACAATTTATTGTTAAACTAAATGCGGCCAGCTCTTGATCGAAACTTTCAAACCAAGGATATATCCTAACAGTGTTGTCATTCTCATCTTTTCTTTCAGCCTTTAATATTTTTTCCAAACGATCGTAGAATTTTTTTTCATTATTAACATCTTGATCTTGCGCAATGATTTCTTTCAAATCTATATAATTACGATGCCATGAGCGTATGCTCGTCTCTTCAACTCTTACCATAGTAGTTATTCCAGATGGATGATTTTCAATTAACAGGGTTTGTTCGTGCGGCATCCGCATTTCCAAATCTGAAAAGAAATTATTTAAAATAGCATTAGGCGGAATCACCTTATTTAACAAGCCAGCCTCAAACTGAAATTTAAGAGAATTAATCCAAGCCTCATATTCTATATTGCAGCGATTACCATAGTGAAAAATATCCTCTATGTAATCTGGACCATGAATAGCGTTTCCTATAATTTTAGGAAACTCAAATCCCAGTCTGTTTACTGATTGTAAAATTTCCATTTGTTTTAGTGAATTTTGGTAGTCACCTTTTCTAGCAAGTTTTATATCAGTCAACACATCACCAAATCGCAAAAAGTCATGCGCTTTGTAAAATGCACTTGATAATTTATTTGTATTTTTTGCTCTAGCCATCACACCACCTTCGTAAAGTTACTGGCGCTAATGATCTCTTTGAACTTAACGCCCAAGAGTTTGTGAATGCGGTCCTCAAACAAACTTACATGTCGGAGGATCTCCTCTTGCTCCTTCATCGTAAAGCTCTGGAACTCTGATCCCAGGTGCAGCTGCGGATTATCGAAAACCTCCATGAGCCGATCTGAGATCTTGTGCTTGGCAAAAGTTTTTGCCGTTACGGTTTTATCTTGATACTGAATCATAATTTTCTCCTTTGATTTAAAAGTTTCACATGGAACAATTAATTGTTTACTTAAATTTCTCACCTACCTATTATGCCTATCTTACACAAATATGCAACTTTTTATAATAACTTGCAATCATAAGCAAAATAATTGATAATAAAAAAGTGAGAGATACAATTAATAATTTAAAGGAGACACTATGAATGTATTAAGTTTGTTTGACGGAATGAGTTGTGGTCGTATAGCACTAGAAAGACTGGGCATACCTGTTGATAAGTATTATGCGTCTGAGATAGACAAGTATGCTATCCAAGTCAGCGAGGCCAATTACCCAGACATTATAAGATTGGGTGATGTTTGCGATGTAAAAGCTGAGGATCTTGAACCTATAGATCTCATAATTGCCGGGTCCCCATGCCAGGGTTTTTCTTTTGCGGGCAAGCAGCTCGCCTTTGATGATCCACGCTCTGCACTCTTTTTTGAGTTTGTAAGATTGTTAAAAGAATGTAAGCCAAAGTATTTCTTATTAGAAAATGTAAGAATGAAAAAAGAGTTTCTTGATGTAATTACTGAACAAGTCTCTTCTTGCTATGAGTCACAAGATGTTGCTCCTCAATTTGTCGATCTAGTTGGCAACGTAAGGTTTGAACCTATCTTTATAAATTCAGCCTTGGTTTCAGCACAAAATCGTCAAAGATTTTATTGGACTAATATTCCAGGCATAGAGCAACCAGAACAAAGAGGTATAGTTTTAAGAGATATATTGGAGACAACACCCGCCGATCCTACTTTAATGTCAGATAGTTTTGTAGCTAGAAACGGTGACAGAAATTGTATGATTGATGAAAGCAAAGAAAAAGCACACAACTTATCTGCCATGGAATATGTCAAAAACGGTAGACAAGGCAATTATCTTGCTTGCGATGAAGATGGTGCACCTAAGCATAAACCAGTAAAACAAACAGAAAGAAATCGTAGACATCTTAGGCAGCTTGATGAAAAGTCTCTTTGTATGACTGCAACTATGTATAAAGGTGCAGGTAATAATGGTATGACTTTAGTGCCAGAAAACCAAGACACCCCTAGCGAGTTTGATAAAAACTTGGACAAAATGACAAACAAAGACGGCAAAGCCTATTGCGTTACTGCAAGATATACCGCAGCAGAGCCAGAAAATAGTATGCAAAGAAAACAAAGAACCATGGTTCCTGTTATGCAAGACGATTTAACTGATTTACCAGAAAAATCATCTGTAATTAAATCCAGTTACTACAAATCATCTAGGGCAAACTTTGAGAATGATAAGAGCAAAGGTGGTAAGTTTTCAGCTACAGGAATACAGCAAAAACAAACACACGACACCCCTAAACAGGTTGGAACAGCTGTCGATGTTAAAGGATTTGATATACAAAAAAGGGTTTATTCATTAGATGGTAAATCACCCACTATAATGGAGGCAGCAGGAACAGGAGGTGGTAGAGTACCTAAAGTAGAAACCCACGACACCCCCAAGCAAGTAGGCACAGCTGTTGATATTAAAGGCCATGACCAAATCAAACGAGTCTATTCACCAGATGGCAAAGCTCCTACAGTTACAACATGTGGTGGCGGTCATAGAGAGCCAAAGGTAATAACAGGTGGTGCTATGCGTGGCAGAGCTTACGATGAAGACGGCAAACGCATGGACAAGGACGGAAAATCAGTAGCAAGTCAAACCAAACAAATGCTTGAGCTACGCAAAGATGCTAAGTCCAATGCCATAACAACAGTTGGCAAAGATAGTCTGGTTGTTGAAAATGAAGTCTATTGGCGCAAGCTAACCCCTGTAGAGTGCGAGAGACTGCAAACAGTCCCAGATAATTACACCAATCATGTGAGCAACACCCAGCGTTATAAAATGCTTGGCAATGGTTGGACGATTGAAGTCATAGCTCACATCTTTAAGAACATGGAGACACTATGATGCAACCACGCAAACAAATAAATAACATTTACGGCTACGTCCGGGTTTCTTCGGAGCAACAAGTCAAAGACGGATCTTCTCTGGACGAGCAAAAAAGAATCATAGAAGAATTTGTCCAGGCCAAGTTCAACAGGCCGGTCGATGAATTTTTTATTGACGCTGGTGTTAGCGGCATGAAAGATCTCGTTGAACGTCCAGGCTCCAGGGCCATGACCGATGTTATGGACAAGCATGATGTGATAGTAACGACCAAACTTGATCGACTTGCCAGGTCCTTTATTGAAATGGTCAACATGATACCCACCCTGGAACAAACCGGTATCACACTTTACTTCTGCGAAATGTTTGGCGACATACCTGTGGTCTTACCCCAAGAGCAGGAGGCCCAGGGCCTAGCAGCTAAACTAGACATGGTTCGCATCAACAACCGCAACCTAGTAGCCACTTTGGCCCAGTTTGCAGAGTTTGAACGCGACATGATTAAGTCCAGGCTTTCAGCTGGCAAGATAGCCTGGGCCGAGAAAGGTTACTCCATTGGCGGCCAGGTTCCCTTTGGCTACAAGAAACAATACGAGGACCATGGATCCAGGCGTCATACAAAATTGATTCCGGTGCCAGAAGAACAAGAAGTTCTCAAGACCATCTACGCCTGTAAATCACGCGGTCTAGGCGCTAGAAGGATTGCCAAGCAGGTGCAAAATTCACACCCAGGCTACGAGCACTTTCCTTATCACAAGGTGCAAAAGATCCTCAACAGAAAATTTCAAGGGTTACTCGATATGGAAGATCAGAAATACGATACCCGACATTAGCAAAATTTAAACTTTAGGCTATAATCTTTTATTATGGCCCGGAGTGAAGTCGACAACATAAACATTTTCGCACCCCAAGAAGATCTCCTCGATATGGGCGTAAAAGCCTATGAAGAAAATGTGCCCCTTTTAGGACAAATTGGTGTTGGCCTTACTCCCCCTGGCCT
>Ga0209535_1001796_pt1 | contig 14254 bp, 6 predicted proteins | sample LinPmetageLP28_FD_184041 | JGI IMG/M metagenome (GOLD analysis project Ga0209535, IMG submission 184041) | Marine viral communities from the Pacific Ocean - LP-28 (SPAdes) (version 2) | ecosystem: Environmental > Aquatic > Marine > Oceanic | place: Pacific Ocean | collected 2009-08-22 | reverse complement strand
CTTAATACAGCTTGTTCCTCTTTTCTTTTTAAATTATTAGAAAAGTTTTCTACCCTAGACTGAATTTCTTTATCAGGTAGAGTAGTATTATTTTCTAAATCTAATTGATAATTTTTAATTTTATTATTGATTGATCTTTGATTCTGCGCCGCAAGCTCTTCAGCTATACTAAGTCTTCCACGAACCATTTTTTTAAGAGGTGGGCCAGCTAAAGGAACATAACCCGCAACTTCTGCTAAAGTCATAAGTCCCATCTTTGTTAAGCTGGGATCTTCTTTCTGGCTTTCGTCATATATTTCGTCAATGGCCTTAACAGTACCAACGGGGGTATAATCTAAAGCCTGACTCAAAAGCCTTACACTTAAAGGTTTTTTTCTACGATAAGACCCTGTTAGAGGATTAAATCTTTCAAAAAACGATTCCTCTGCCGGATCACCACCTTCCTGCATGTAAACGGCAAGGCCCCCCATCTGAGGTGTTGTGACTGCGTTTTGTTGTCTTCTAAGCGTAGCTTTAAAAGCGTCTATCTCGGAGGAGGACTTTCCCTCTGAGATCATTTCACGCTCTATAGATTGCAAACGCTGTAGTTGTTCCATTTACTGATTGACCGGATATGCAGGCTTATACTGACTTAAAAGCTCCTCAAAAGTGTAGGGCCTTGCTTGTTGAAACATCTCAGGCAAAGCTACATTAGCGTTCTGAGGAGTTTGCATGTATGTATTCGGGTTGAAGTTCAGTGCCGCTGCTGGCGTAGGACCGAAGTTCTGTTGACCGGGCAGAAGAAAACCTCCGCCTACGGGAGTCATTGGATCCACTGTCGCGGCTGGAATTGCTGTAGGTTGAGGAACCACAGGCGGCGCAACAATTGGATCAGGCGTAACTATGGGTGAGGGAGTTACTGAAGGAGGGGGCATTACTGGCGCAGGCGGCGTGTAGGGAGTGCCCGTCGCATAAGAATATGCTTCTTGATAGTTGTCAAAAGATAGATCAGGTAAGTCCGGTCTTTGCGTAATACGATACACAGGTTGACCGTTTATTAACTCCATGTAAAACAAACTTCCGTCGTCCATTTGACCGTAAGTATTAGAGTTGCTGTAAAATTCGCCCGTTTCAGGGTTAAAGTCTGAACTTGGAGTAAATCCCCCAGTAGTACCATATGTAGTTCCCACGGTTCCCGATCCAGAAGGCAAACTGGTTGAGATTGGAATAGTGTCAATGCCTGTTCCAACAGCAGTGGAAGCAAGCCGTGCTTCATCGGCTAACCGCTCATCTTTCATTATGGCGCGTTCTTCGTCAGTTATTGTTCCATCAAGCATGTCCTTTCGAATTGCTGCTTGAGTGGCTTTAGTAGTATCTAAATACCTTGTAACTTCAGCGGGATCATAGTTTAAATTAACCAACTTATTGTATTGTGCGTTGTATTTTTCTTGATTGTTTAAATCTGAAAAACTACCCAAGCCACCAGCATAAGTCATTCCTACATCAGAAATTAAATTCTTAAACCCAGCTTTAACATCGTCAACAACACCCATAATTCCAGTTTTTGGAGCAGCAATGGATTGCGCCCGTTCAGTGGCTTGACGATCATCACGCATCTCTCTACGTCTGTCCTCACTGATTCCTTGAAAAGAACCAGCGCCCCCTACACCATAAGCAAAAGAAGGCACTCCGCCCGGACCGGGATCTCCTGAACCGCCCATCTGGCGTAGCATCATCTCCTCTTCAGGATTAATATAAGCCAACATATGCGGCTGGCCCATGATCTCAGTTTCGCGAGGCACGGCCTCTCCGCCTTCGGCATAGCCCTCTAACGACTGACCGTAAACGCCAAAGCCCGCTGGCTGAGACATAGGCTGTAATCCCTGCATCGGATCTTGCATCGGGGCCATTTGGTTAGGAGCCATTAACTGTTCGCTAAACATCTCCGGTGAGCGCATCTGTTGACCCATCATCTGAGGGTTCATCTGTTGACCGTAAGGGTTTTGCTGCATCAAAGTATTCTGAGGCGTCATGTTAAAAGAACCTAGACCTTGTGACATGTTATTCATCATAGCTTTTTACCTCATTAAACTTGCAATGCCACCGCGGGCCATCTGCCGTGCGGGAGGTTGCGCTTGTGTTATCATATTAGAGATCGGATCATTTGGGAATAGGGCTGCGTACCTAGTTCGGTCAACCGGGCCCGAATTAACTGGCGTCGAAGGGGAACTAGGTACGGCCGACGCCTGAGTGGTGGGAGGTCCAACAGGCGAAGGTCTCTGGACCGGAGGTGGAACAAAAGTTCCCTGCTGGTCGTTGGGGGGAAGAACTACAGTTGGGGGCTCAACTACAACACTAGGTAGAGGAGGATTAAACTGACCTTCTTTTGTTTCTATAGTTTCATCTTGCTCCCCTATAGAGAAAACTCTGCGAGGAAGTGTTACAAAACCGTTTGTTTTTAACCAATCGGTAACCGCCCCCACAACACCTTTTGGTTGATCTCCCTTTCCATATTTACGCAACATTACTGCCATTAATTTAGGGTCCTGTAATAATTCTGCGGTAAATAACATGCGTTGACCTTGAGGCATTCTTAGAAAAATATTACGCATTGCTTCTGCGCCTTTTCCTGCGGCAATAATTGAACCGGGGCCACCTGATCCTCCCATCAATAAACTTTGAGACTTAGTACCAACGGCAGATCCCGTTATTGCTAAAGCAAAGTCTAAAAGAGGTTTTGCTTCTTCAAAGTTTTCTACTAGCATACCCGCAGCTTCTCCACTTTTAGCTACGATTAAAGCTTCTAAAGTTTTTTTAGTTGTAAGAATATCTGCTTCTGTAAAAATGCCTTTTCTTTTTAAAAAATTAGATAAAGTAATGTTTTCAGCAATGTTTTTTGTTTTAAGACCTCCTGCTCTTTGCCCACCACCTAATAACATTTTTTTCTCAAATAAGTCTCGGTAAACTTGAAGAGGGTTATTTGCCGCTATGTTTACGTTTCCACCTTTTCCTGTAGGGGCTCCAAAAACAAGGTATTCAAACATAGAAGATTTAAACCCAGCAATGGCATCTTCTCTGTTAACGGAAAGCACGGTTTCTGAAATTGTTGCTGTTGAGGGCATACCTTTTAAAGCTTTTACTGCGTCTTTTTTTGTAAAAAAAGTAGAAACTAATCCACTAGCAGAATCTTTTATTTCAAAAATAGTTTCTTTTTTAACCTCGTTTGGTTTTGGAATAACCTCTATTAAACGAGTCAAAGCCTCAATTTGATCTTTTCCTCCGGACATGGCTTCTTGAACCGCTATTGTTGGATTCTTTCTAATTTCACCCCTAGAGTTTCTAAGTAAGCTTGTGAAATTTACTTGTTTTTTAATTGCATTTCTGGATGCACCAACATCATTTTGAGTTTGTTTAAAAACTTCTTGAGCCACTTCAAAGTTAGTAAGATCATCAAAAATATCTGGAAAAATTTCTTTTAACCTATCGTTTTTTTCAATCCATGTGGCAAGATTTTTTTCTGAATAGTTTCCAGTAGTAGGGTCGAGGGCCGCGGATCGTGCAGAACGAATAATTCTATCTAAAACTCCATGTATAGAATCAACTCCGCCTTCCGCTCCGGGAATGCCTTGTTCTCTAGCAAACTTTCCAACTTCTGCAATATCTCTAATTTTAAGAAAATTAGGATCAAATTGATTTCTATTAAAACTTTGAGCGATGGTTTCAGGAGATATTCTAAAGTTTCCGTCACGAGTTTGAGAAAGCGCACTTCCAACATAACTACGATAATAAACGTCAGAAAACGCTTTAGTAAAAGCATTAGCGGTTCGCAAGGCGTTTACTTGAGCGGCGTTTAAATCTTCACCACCAAAATTTGCAAAGTTGTTTAAATCATCTTCGATTGCAGATGCAAACATTCCGGCTACGCGTTGTGAATTTGGAGCAAGGTTTCCGTTTCTGTTTAAGGCTAATGCTTCAGATCGAATTTGTCTTAACGCTTCAAGAGAAATGCTTCCGGGCTCATCTAAAGCCGTTGCTAAAACTTCTGGGTTTTCCGACATAAAACTAATTTTATTAGCAATAGCAGTTCCGGGATGTTCGTTAGGTCTAAGTGAGTTTTGTTCTACAAAATCTCTAATAGCAGAAACTTTTTCTTTTGGCGCAAAATCTTCGACACTTAAGAAAAAATCATTAAACAAAGCAGTTTCACCTGAGTTTAAGTTAGATCCTAAAGTGTCTGCAATACGGTCAAACTCATCTATTTTAGCTTGACGAACAAAGTTTTCAGCTACTACAGAAGTGTTTTCACCTTGAAAGAGTTTTTTCTCTATAAGAGCCTTCATATAAGTGTCGTAAAGATTATAAGTATCCTTTACTTTTTCACCTTTGCGTCTGTTTCTAGCTTGACGAACCTCATCTATCATGTCGTCAGTGACGGCTGTTGGAAGACCGTCGTTACTTAAATTAGTGCTTAATTTAACAGTGAAGTTATCAAAAATATTTAAACCCCCACTCCCCATTAAATTTTCTCTAGCTTTATTGTAAGATTCAAGGTCTGGAGTTTTTCTATCAATATCCAACCCTAAACGCAGTTTTTCAGCATATTCTTGTGCAAAACTAAAAAGACTTGAAAGTTCTTTTTTTGCAGAAGATTGATCTATAAGATCTTCTTCTTGAAGTAATTTAATAAATTTTGGTACAGAAGTTTGTACTCCAGCGTCATCAAAAAAAGAATTTATTTCAATGTTTCCTACTCTTTTAAACAATTCTTTTTGTTGTTTTCTTGCAAAACCTTTTTGTGCATTTAGCATAGAAATAAGACGATTAGATAAATCCATCATATCTTCAGAGTTAAGTTCTTCTAACTCCTCAACAGACAAAGGTTGACCTTCAGGACCCAAGCCATCGGCTCTTGATTTTTTAATTTGTTCTAAGCTTTTTAAAAGACTGTTTTCCGCGGAGGATAAACGAGCGTTTAAAGTTTGTTCAAAAACAGACTCTGTTACTTCTGCCGCAAGTCTTAAAGCGTCTTTTTCAGACTCTGTTCCAACTCCAAGAGCTAAATTTTCAAAAACAGCAGATAGAACGTCAATTTCTTTTTTTCGTGCGACCCTTGCCGCTTCACCAAGACTTTCATAATCTTGTGCTAATCTTGCTTCCATCGCCATTATCGCAGGATTTCTAGAGGCTATACCCGCTGTCTCTCCTGTTTTTGCGGCGGCTAAAGAAGCAACTAAAGCGTCTAATTGTTCTGGACTATCAATGCTTCCAGAACGTTCTAAAATATCTACAGCCATTGCAAAGCCGCGTTTTTGGGCTCCTGCTTTAAATGCTTCTTTTGCAGTAAAAGCAATTCCTCTTGTAAGTCCTAAATCTTTTCTGTTTTTATTAAATTCAACTATAAAAGGGGCTGCTTTTTTACCTGCTCCAATAAGGGTTTGTCCAGCAATTAAAGGTACTAGCATTCCTCCAACAAGTTCTGCTCCCGTTTCTCCTGCACCAAAAGGGTTTGCTTCAGCAGCGCCCTTAACAAAAGTTGCCGACCCCGCGGCAGCTAGAGTTTCGTAAAAAAGAGTAAGGGCTGCGTTAGATTTACTATTTTTAGAAGATTTTCCCGCAGTTTTTAAAGCATTTTCCATAGCCAACAAAGTTCTTAGTAAACCGGGAGCGGTTTTACCTTGCATAACAGCCGCAACGCCGCGTTCATTTAAATCATTAACATTTAAAGGGCCCTCAAATGTTCTCCCACCACGAGTTCCCTTAAACTCTCCAGTAACCTTTGTTCCTTCTGCTGCCGCAGGAGTAGTTTTTTTATTTTTAGCAACCTCTAAAGCGTTTTTCCATTGTTTACCAAAACTTTGACCTTTTCCAGAAAAATCAAACCCGCGGCCAAACCCGCTGTGCTGTAGCCTGTTAGAAAAATAGTCTGTAATAACATTACTAGCAGCCTTGTCGGCAAAAAAAGCATACGGGCTAAAAGATATTACATCTGCAAAAGATTCCCCCGCTCGCATAGTTGAACGAGACGACGGAGTTGCAAGAGTTTTCTTTCCTAAAAAAAACTCGCCAAAAGGTTCTCCATAAGAAGAAGAAAAAATGCTTGAACCAAAACCTGTTACATAAGGAATTGCAGTTTTTGCCGCAATATACGCGGTTTGTGCGGGGCCTATAATTCTGTCAATAGGTCGAAAACCTGTTAAAAAAGGTTTGTCTAATTTAGGAAGAACATTTTGTATTTTTTTACCAATTGCAAAACCTGCACCAAGTGTAGCGGCAGATGGAACATTTTCTACGGCTCTCGTTCCTAACGCTTCAAGAAACCCTTTTTCTTCCATTGTAGTTATATTTTTTAAAATCTCTTCGTCTGTAAAAAAATAACCGGGTTGAAATTTAGAAGTTCCGTTTTTTAATTCATAATACGAACCCATTCCAGTGCGAGCGTTGAACTCAGAGGCGGCTTGAATTGCAAAAGCTTGCGTAGGCGTAAAAGAAGGTCCTTCACCCTCCTTAAGCTTCTTTTTATTGCTATATAGTTTTATTAAGCTTTCATAGTATTCTGGAGAAAAGTCTATGCGTCCGTTTTGATTAAACTCATAGTAATCAAAATCAGAGTCCTGAGTTGTGTTAACTCTAGGTGGAACGACGGGGTATTCGTCAACTACAACTTCGGGCTCAACTACAACTTCGGGCTCAACTACAACTTCGGGCTCAACTGTAATTTCAGGTTCATTAATCATGGGCTTTCTACCTCTTTAGGTGTAGATGATTTACGAAGAAGTTCTTGATATAAAGCGCTTTGTTCAGCCTGATTAATATCGGTTACGTTTCCTCCACGACTTGCTATATCAATCTCTGCAAGAATTTTATATCCTTCCCTTAAGTCATACAAAACAGGCAATCTTTCTTTTTTTGTTCCATAAGACATTCCGCCTGTTTCTTTCATTGGAACGTCTGGAGAATTTATACTTTTTTCTATACGATCAATTTCTCGTCCAAGCCTCATGTACAACCCAAAAGCTTTTGATCTTGCGGCATCTGGGCCCTCTAACCAAAACTTTACAGGATCAGGCGTTAGTGCCTCTAGTTTTTTGCCTTGAAAAACACTGTCTCTAATATTTTGTGCAGCTAAAAACACCGTTTCAAACTCTTGGTTTAAGTTTAAAACAGCCGTTTTTGCATCTTTTGTGTCTCCAAATGGCGCAGGAAAGGTAAGAACCTCTACGCCGATGTTTATTAAATTTCTAGCAAAACCACGAGATCCCCAAGCCGCGTCGGATAACAGGTCACCTAAGGGAGCTACGCCTTTTAATTTAGGTTGGTTAAGAACTCTATTGACTATTCCGTCAATGTCATCAGCAGGAAAGTATACATCTGTTGGAACACTTAAAGGTGGTTCAAATGCACTTCTAGCTCTTAATACCTGTATTTGAGCATCGTTTAATTTACCGCCCGGAGTAATAATATCTCTTTTAAGAGTTTCGCTATACTCTGTCGATACGGGGCCTGTGTAAATTTGAAAAGCTGTTTCCATTTCAGCAGTAGAAACACCATCTACGGCTTTGTCTAATGTTCCGGTAGCGTACTTTGCAAGTAATTCTTCATCTGAAACAATTGTTGCAGCTTTTGCTCTTGGAGAATTTCCAAACACACTTTTAGTGTCGCTAAGATCTGCTAATACTGTAACCTGTTTGTTTTCAGGTTTTGTAGGATTAATTAAAACAAGCCTATTGTTAAGTGTTTTAGTGTACGGTTTATTTGCTTCACGCTCTTCTGCGGCAATCGTTGTTTCTAACAGACGTTTTTCTTTAGCAATCTCAGCCTCAAATTCGCGACCTTCTTTAACAATAGCCGTTAACTCATCTCGCGCTTCTTTCTCAATCTGGGTGGCTAACGCACGTTCTTCCGATCCAAGAGTGGTATCTTTAGCCCGTCGTTCTGCCTGTATAAGCTTAATTTCGGCCCGCTTTTCTTTTGCAATTAACTTAAGAAGAGCGCGTTTTTCTTCATTAATAGTTTTGGAAAGAAGCCGTTCTTCTACGGCTAATTGAGTTTTTAAGAGGCGAGCTTCTTCTGCAATTTTAACTTTTACGTCGAGATCGCTCTTTCTCATGTCTTTTTGTTCGCCTATGTAGCTAACATACGCGGCAGGGTCCTGTGTGTAACCACCGTCTGTTCCTGTAAGTACTGCAATTTGAGTGCTGGTTTTTGGAAAATCAACAGGTTTTCCTTTTCCGTCGATAGGATAGAGCGTTACTCTTTCTGTTCCAGATGCAATCGAGCCTAACGATTGAGCGTTATTGTTAAATTCGTTTTGAGTAAAAAATCCTAACTCTCCTGTTTTAAAGTCTACTTTCTTACCGTCTCTGGTCACACTAAACGGTTTAGTAACAATAAGCTCCGTTGACAACATTTTTTGATCTTGAATCGCATTAGTAAGACGAGTTTCTTGAGCTTTAATAAAAGGTTTAATGCTTTCAGAATTAAAAATTTTAATCTCTAATTTTGCTTGATTTTCAGGGTCAATTAAAGCGTTGTACGCAGCAATATCCGTGTCGTCTTTCATGTCAAATTGCTTGTAAATCTTTGGATTTCCTTCGGCATCAACCGTATAAATAGTTTCCATGGTGGGAGCCGTTTTTTTTGACCTAACCCCAGCTAACAGCAACTCCTGCCTGTTCTGTTCATCTGTTTGAGCCTGACTCAAGCTGGCCTGCCTAGCGGCCATGCGAAGCTGACGGTCTTCAGCAGCTTGAGCGCGTTTTGCATCTAAAATGCCCGCAGAGCGCGACCCGATCTTTTCGGTTAACTGGCTTTGTGTAGCCGCATTAGCCAAACGTTCCGCAACACTACCGCCCTGAGTTTGACCTGCAAAGTTTAAAGCAGTACCCGCAATGTCAAACAACATCTGAGCTTGAGACATTCTCTTCTGCTCTTCAAGGTCCGCGGCCCGCGCTTGTTGGTCAAAGCCGCCAGCAAGGTATTTTTCGTAATCCGAAACGTCTCTTTCGGCCTGCGCCATAATTCGACTTCCGCCGCCCGGTTTAACTTCTCCCGCAGCCTGATAGCCTCGGACCTCTACAGGTCCGCCATTCCTAAAATTTACGGGTGGTGTGTTGCCCGCCCCCGCTGCCATTAGTGAACCAACGCCGTCGTCCATCGGACCCGACATTTCTACGTCGCCCGCTATACCTTGCATTAACTCGCCAATGCCGCTGTCCATAGCGCCTTGCTCGGTCATCATAATAGTGGGCTGAGTCAAAGCTAAAACAGACTCTGGTGTAGCCATCGCGTCCGCTTCGCCAACAAGGCCCGCAAGCTCCTGATAACGAGCATCTAAGGGAAGTTCATTGCCTCTAATGCCGTCAATCAAAGATTCGTAATCTTGTGCCCCGTCGATCTGCATCATCATGGCGTCAGCAACGTTTGCGCCTGCTGATTCGCCCATACTTTCTGCGGCCATCATCTGTTCAGCCATTGGATCCATAGGTGGTGGAGCCATGGGAGGTGGAGCCATAGGAGCGCCTGCCATCGGAGGTGGCGGCATCATATCTTGTGGCATCATGTCAGTCGGACCGCCCATCTGCCTAAACAACGGGCGCTGCATAACAGAACCGCCCATCTGGTATTTCTTAGCCAAGGAAGGATCCATGCGCTGTTGCACGTTTTCAGGCAACTGAGAGAAACCTTTGTATCTGTTTGGAACGTTCATTTAAAGTAACCCCGCTCTTGATGCGCCCGCCGCGGCGCTTAAACCTGCTACTCCCAAGCCAAGTGCGGATTGGAAAGGTGAAACTTGCGGGGCTGATGCCGCCGTAAGTGTAGATGATCCGGTAGGAGTACCAGAGTAAACATCTGATAGGAAGCCATACTGTTGATACGGCTGAGTGTAACGTTGCAAGTTGGAAAGACGTAATGCGTCCAAACCAGCCTGCATGTTGCCGCGCTCCAAAGCGCCTGTGCCCATCAAGTTCTGTAGATCTTGGTTTCCAAGTGATGCCCGCATCTCGCCAAGACCAGCTTGCTGTATGCCTAACTGACCCAGTTGTCCGCCAAGTGAGCCAATACCTTGGCCCAAGTTGCCGTAGCCACTAGCCTGCGCCTGACGACGCGCCATCGCGTTTTCCATCCCGCTGGCCGCGAACTGTTCTGCCGACATGCCAAGATTTGCAGCGTTCTGCGCTGCCGCCTGCCTACGAGCCATTGCCTGCTCATATGTCTGGCTACCAAACTGTCCCGCTTGCAAGCCCATCTGAGCCCTTTGAGCCGCGGCCTGTTGCGCTCTGCCTTGCTGTTGTTCAAACGCTTGTTGAGATCTTTGTGCAGCACTTTCAAAGCCTGCCCTACGCATTTCAGCGGCCGTTCTACCTTGCTGCATTAAGATGTTGCGACCAAGCTCAGAGGATTCAATACCCTGACGGGCTCCGCCAAACGCTCCAGAACTCACGGCATTTGCGCCGAGTTGAGCCTGCTGAACCTGACCAGCGCGAGCCACGTCAGCCAGAGCTTGCTGAACCGCCGCGTCTTCGTACTCGCTCATAAAAGCTTTGGCACTTGCCGGATCATATCCGCCCGTAGTTTGGGAGATATCGTCCATAGCGCCGTATGTGTTTTGTATAGCTCGTGTTGGATCGTATTGACCCGTAGTTTGACCGTATGCCGCTATGCCCTGATCCGCAAAACCCCTTGCTTTGCTTGGATCAAACTGAGCGCCTGTTCCGTATAAAGCGGCAACACCCTGCTCCATAGTGGGCAAAGCGCCACCCATAGTCGCATTTATTCCACCCTGTATGGCCTGATTTGCACCTGTGAGATACGGCTGGTAAGAGCCTACGCCCTGTTGAGCTTGAACAATCGCCGCCTTTTCAGAAGGACTAAGACCCGCGATCTGATAGTCAGGGGGAGCAAACTGAGCAGTATCGCTAATGCCCTGTACTTGTTTAAGGCTAACAGGCGTTCCGGGAGAGTAATCTTCGTCACCCTCAACGCCTGTTGGATCAACGTTTAAACGGGCTGCAATGTCTTCGTCGGAAAGACCCTGTTGACGCAATGTTTGGACGTTTTGACCAAACATTTGTCCCTGAGTAAGACCTTGAACATCGGAAAGAAGACCTAGACGGTATGCTTCAATTGCCGGATCTTGGCGTTGGGTTTGGATTGTTTCTGTAACAGCCATCTAAGCTACCGCTCCTCCTTCAAAAGCCCGCATCATATCGTACATCCTGCGAACTCCTTTTTCTCGACTGCCGCCGCCCGCACCGCGAACAGCCTTTGCATTCATTACAAACTCTCCGTCAGATAACATTGCTGGAATGTCGTCAGAAGTCTCTGTTCCGGGGCCCGCGATATAACCTGTACGGCGTGGGAAAGAATCCATCTCTCCGCCTGCCGCTGCTCTTTGAGGGTCTAAATATTTTTCGTACAGTTGTGGAACCGAACCCACCATTATGTCTTGCAAAGTAAGGTTTTCTTGAGGCAAATTAGGGCCCGCTGCATACTTGCTGCGGTTAAGCCTAAGTCTTTTCTCAGAAGCAGATTCTTTTGAATAAGGATCTTCCACCTCGGCCGCTGGAATCTCGTCAAAAGCACCAAGAGCCGCACCGCCAGCAAGAACCGCAGCGGCTGTCGGTATTAGTTTTACACTTCCGGCAACCGCTTCTGTAGCTCCTTGACCCACCATTTTTTGCGCTATTTGACCCGCTTCAAAATCCGACATGTTTGGAGTCTTAACTTGATTAAAAGCTTCTGTATAAGTTAAACCAGCATCACCCGCAGTGCCCGGAGTGTAAAACGTGTCTTTAAGTCTGTCATAAACAGGAGAAGTGCTTGTAGAATCTGGAACTTTAACATTAACATTACCCCTATTGGAAAACTCACCCGCAGTCTTTCCAAGAATAAACTCTGGGCCTGATTTAAACGCATCTCCAAACCCTTGAATACCCGCGTCAAACCTTTCTGAAAGGTTTCCGCCAGTTTTTCCAGCAAACTTTTGAATGCCCGAAGAAACTCCGCCCATTACACCACCGATCAAAGCACCCTTCAAGGCATCTTTGACGTTGCCACCTTGAACTAACGAAGAAATTCCTCCAGTAATTGCGCCCTGTGCCGCAAGCGACATTGCCCCAAAAGCTCCACCGGAGAAAAAGTTAAGAGCCACTGGAATAATAAGAGGAGCAACCGCTTTAAATACCTTTTTAACGCCAGATATGATCTTCTTCAAAAAGAACTCACGCTGCCCAGTGTACGGGTTTACCGAGTTAGTCTCACTGCCGACGATGTATGCAGAGGGGTCCGCACCAGCATCAGCAATGGCTATATCTACCTGAGTCATAAGCTCTGGGTTTGCTTCACTTACTTCTTTGGGAATTAAACGCTCTTTCTTTGTAGCGTGGATCAAAACATCGTCACCATTACGGCCCAACTGAGCCATCCGTTCAGCTGTTTCTCGCATGGAATTAATGCCGTTCTGGCGTCCAAATGCTAGGCGACTGTCATCTATCTCGTCTAAGTTAGACGTAAGAAAAGAAGCCAAACCGCCTTCTGGAAGTACCATTTGTTGTTCCATCTCAATCCCCTCTGAAAACATTGTAACAGATATGTTTTATCTTTTCCATGCTATTATGATATTACTACCGTTACCGCACCTACCGCACCAGTGGAAGTATTTCCACGAATATTCGGTTGATCCGCAACAGTTATTTTTACCTGACCCATGATACCCGCAGCATCCCTATATTGAAACAATTCACCTACTTCTAACCCCTGATCGTCCGTCTGTAAGTTCGTTAGAACCATCCCCGTATCTCTGCCCGCGCCGGGGTTCTGCATCTGCTCTATATACACCGAGAACGAACGTACAACCTGATCCATGTAAGCCCTGTCATAAGTCTCCGGAGCTTTCGGAAAAAACGGTTTGACTAAATTACGAGACATTATCTACGCCCATCTGGTCTTATATCAACTCTCGGCGTACCCAAACGCCAACCTACCCCCGTATCTGAAGAAGCCACTTTTAAAGAAAAGGCTCGCCCTCTGAGCCTTACGTTAACCTGATTTGTCCACTGTTCAATAGGAACTGTAGAAGTTCTTGTAACCGCTTTTGCCTGTGTTTGAAGGTACAAACCGCCCGGATAATTGCGAGCCTGAAGTGTCATAGTGGCAGTCGGAGAAACAGCCGTAGAGTTTCTAAAGGTTACATCTGGAACCATTCGAGTCATAAACAAGAAGTGATCCCCGTCTCCCATGTCCATCTGACTGCTTTCAATAAACGCCGCTAGGGCTGTCGCAGGCTCTGTGCTGCCGTCATCAAAGCCGCTCTCATGTGAATATAAATAATGATCTGTGCCCGCTGCAATCGGATCAGCGTTTATACCTCGGTCCATCCAAACAGTGCGGGCCATATCACCATAATACCAGACGTTCTGCTGGTAATTAAAAACAACATACTTATCGTTCTCGTCACTACTTGCAGACGGATAAAACCACCACACTTCACCAAAAGCAGTGTTTGTAGCAGCCGTAACCTTTTCTTTCTGTAGGAAGTTAAAGTCTGAAAAGATGAAATCTCTGACCGTACAAGCCAACCGCTGCACCGAGCCAGAGTAACTGTAGAACTCCTCTTGACCCATCCAAAAGATAGTGTCCTCGACATTAATTGCGCTCAAAGGACTCATAATGGTTAAGTTGTCAGAAACCATGTTAATACCGAATGTAAACGGCGGTCCTAAAAATTGCATGGCGTGTAACGAAACATCGGTAAAAATTATGATCTGCTGTTTTGTTTCTATTGCGGCTATAATTTCAGACCCGGAACCGATTCTAAGATCTCCAGCGGTGTTTGTAGCCGCCGCAGACCACGTTATCAAACTCTCTTGACTGCCAAAACGCACAAGCAAAGGGTCCTGTTCGGTACTGTTTTCTGGGTCACAGCCGAAAACAATAACATGTCGTGCAATGTCAGAAACTAATACAATCTTGGCGCTAGTGGGTGCGCCGTCAGAATTTGTTAAGGCAGAAAGCGCTTGAGCCCTTACACCCGTCCCGTCTGTCTTGTTCCAGTAATATATGTTGCCGTCCCGGTCATTAATTAAAAGGTCCTCACCAAAATTATCATGCGACCAAAGCCGTAATGTCTGACCCGAAGCAGAAAGGTCCGTTGCAGAGTTCCACGTTCCGCGGCCCCATGTGCCCGCATTCCAGCCGTTTCCAGATATGGTCGTATCAAGACCCGTGTTGATCTGATATGCCGCAACAGTAGAAGATCCACCAGTGCCGCTATCTG
>Ga0209535_1001795_pt1 | contig 14255 bp, 14 predicted proteins | sample LinPmetageLP28_FD_184041 | JGI IMG/M metagenome (GOLD analysis project Ga0209535, IMG submission 184041) | Marine viral communities from the Pacific Ocean - LP-28 (SPAdes) (version 2) | ecosystem: Environmental > Aquatic > Marine > Oceanic | place: Pacific Ocean | collected 2009-08-22 | reverse complement strand
AAATTATGAGATTGAAATCCTCCTCTGTTTGAAAACTTCTCAGAAGAATGAGTTCTTTCTATTTCATAAATCTGATTTAATAATTCATTATTATCAAAACACTCCAGTTGGGATGCCCACACTGGAGAATAAAACATTTTAACTAATTCCAATTTTATCCTCCCTGATGAGTTAATTATAAAGCAACACCAGGACTAGCATAATATAAGTAACTACTATTATCAATACCAAACAATTGATTAACTTCTGCTGTGGCACTAATTAATGGACTGGTAGGTGTTGTATAACTTGTTTTACCTTGTCCAATATAAACAACTGGATCAATTATTTGTCCATCTATATTATAAGCTGTTCCAGATCCACCAAAGAACCAAAATTCTGCATTTGACCCAACAGTATTTCCACTTACACCACTTGTTGTGCTTACAACAGCTGTACCATCTACAAAACCATAAAGTGTGCCACCAGTTCTAGATAGTGCAATATGATGCCAATTACCATCCTCTACGGATGTAGCACTGCTATCTGTTCTACCTCCTCCATTATGTCTAATACCAATCTTAGCATCGCTATCCACGAACTCCCAGTAAACATAATTGCCAAAGAGATTAAGACCCATCTGTTTACTTTGAGCATAGCTTTCCACCTTTATCCAACATCCCATAAAGAAATCTGTGGTGGCAGAGTTAGATGTGACGATTTTAAATCCACCAGTATCTAATTCTCTTACCTTTCCACCATAATGACTCCATGCACCACCTGGAAGAGTATATCCTGTATCGTTTTCTGTTACTGTTCCATATGATGTATATGAAGTAAATCTACCAGCATCTCCATAGGTGTCAGATTCATTTTTAAATTCAACAGCACTAGCACCACCAGATAAACCAAGACCACCTCCACCAAATCCACTAAATCCAACGAATGGTTTTTGTTTTATATGTTTTTCAAACATTAGTTATCTCCTAGTACGTTTTTTAGACTGCATCAGGATACCTAATAACTACAATTCCTCCACGTCCACCTCCTTTTGGTCCTGCTCCAGATCCTTCGGTTCCTCGATCACCGCCGCCACCGCCGCCGCCACCATAGGTATTTCCTCTACCACCTGCTCCTTGGTTTGGAGGCCCGGGGGAACCGCCAGAACCCGGTGATATATACGGTCTCCACCAAAGAGTTGGTGATTGTGGTCTCCCACCTGCACTTCCACCACCACCTCCAGAGGATCCTGAACCATTACCACCACCAGAACCACTATAATTACCTGTTATAGTTGCATCACTCCAAGGATCTGAATTTGTTCCACCAGCACCACCAGCACCAGTATTATTTCCTGCTGATCCACCTCCACCACCTATAGCACGAGCATATCCAGCACTAGGAAGAGAAATTTGAGAATATCCTCCACCATCTCCATCACCTGGTCCGCCTGGATGAGCTCCATCTGCTCCAACAGTTATAGGATGAGTATTAATAGTAACACCGGTAATAGTCCATACTCCCGTGGCACCGCCGCCGCCACCGCCGCCACCGCCTCCACCATTAGCTCCTGATCCACTGCCACCGGGGCTGCCTGCTCCTTGGGCTAGAACTTCAATATCAGCTATTCCATCAGTTACTACAAAAGTACTAGGTGAATTGAACTCATGATAATAATATCCACCCGTAGGACCAGTTTTTGTTCCACCACTGGCAACAAAAGGTCCAAGACTAACACCACCACCTAAACCAAGACCACCTCCACCAAATCCACCAAATCCAGTAAATGGTTTTTGTTTTATATTTTTTTCAAACATTAATTAGCTCCTAATGCGTTAACCACGATGTGATATGCTGGAGTCGCTGCTGTTTTTTGAATTGTGAATGTGTAAATGTCAAACCCACTACCATTAGCAGCAGATGGAGCAGAACCACCAACATAATCAATGTCTAGGTTAGAAGTGCTTCCATCAACTTGAATATCAGTTTGATCAAGATAATGTGAAGAAGATGCAGCCATAAAGGTTACAGTTACAACATCACCAACATCCAAAACACTACTAAGTGTTGTTGATCCATCTACTCTAAAGTTAGGTCCATAGTTGCCAGAAGTTGCTCCCTGGTATTTGTGAATATGACCGTTACTTAAATCAGTATTAACCGTTCCACTTGCACCCAGATTACTTATAAAACCATTTTCTACTTTATATCCATTAAGGTTTGATCCAGCAGAAACATTAATAGCTCCTGTTACTGTGACACCAGCAGCTGAGGTTTCAAGTTTCTTGGAGTTGTCATGGTAAAGTTCTACTGAACCATCACCATTAACTATTATACCGTTTTCTCCACCTTTTCCTGAAATATATACTTGGTTTGAATTACTACCAGAATTTCTTATATAAAAATCACCTTTATTATTATCAAAATAAGCATCAGTATCATCATGATATAAAAGAAGATCAGCACCAGCACCTAATTCAATCCCATTCGATACTCCATCACCAGCAAAAGTTAATTTACCAGTTACCTCTACGCCAGTTGCTGAGGTTTCAAGTTTCTTGGAGTTATCGTGATAAAGTTCTACGGCTCCGTTAACATCTGCAGCTAGATATATTTCATCACTTGCACCATTCTTTAATCTGAGTGAATTAGATGCCAATATCATCGCAGATGTGTCTGTAATCTTCAGATCACCTGTTGAATTGGTTATATAACTGTGGTTTCCATCATGATAAATCTCTAGGTCATCACCAGTACCAAGCAGGATCTTGTCGTCATCTTGAAGATCCAGATTGGCATTGAGAACTACATTACTAGTAAAGGTTGATACTCCAGTAACAGTCAGTCCACTTTTAAGTGTAGAAATGCCAGTAATATCAAGTCCGTTAGAAAGAACTTGAATGCCCTGTTGTGCAGTGATAATACCGACAGCATCAATATTAGTTACGTCTTGATAAGTTAAAGTGCCACCAATAGAAACATTGCCGGTAAAGGTTCCTGTGGTTCCTGTTACTGAACCAACTACAATATTTGGTGTTCCTGTTATACCCGACGCTAAACTTGCAGTACCAGTAAGAGGTCCAACGAAACTACTAGCAGTTGCAATACCACTGAGATTTAAGTCAGTGAATTGCCCTTTACCAACTACAAGTGATGCAACTGTATATTTTACAGTCTCAATGATGTCCCCTACTTGAGCAGGAGTTGTTAATACTACATCATCTCCACTTGTAGTTGTGATATCATCTGCTGCTAACTTTACACCATTTCTGAATACATCAATAAATCCTGCTGTGTATCCATTATCAATCGTAAATGATGATTGTCCTGCAGTTGCAGTAAACTCTTGTTTTGTTTGAACATTTCCATTTGCAGCATAATCAATAGCAACAGCAGTTCCTCTTACAATACCAAAGAAACTTAACCCAGTAGTTGGTGCAGTGGTGAATGTAATTGTAGAACCACTAACAGTGTAATCAGTATTTGGTTCTTGAATAACACCACCTAAAGAAATCTGCAACATTGCAGCACTTCTTGGTTCATGTGCTACTCCACTAATTGCTAAATTAAAAACCGTCGTTGAATTATTAAAACCAGAACTTATATCATCAAGTTCTTTTATATTATTTGCAGCTGCTGCAGAGAAACTTTTCCAGACAACTCCAGTCCATTCGTAGGAAAATCCAGCACTTGTATCAGTAAAAACACTTCCGATGCCTGGATTATTGGGAAATTGAATCGCCACAGTATGCTATACCACTACTTTTTCTTATTTATAATTATGATGCGACTACCCTAGCATATATTGTTCCACTGCTTTGTCCTGGAGCACTTGGAGAAAATGTCTGTCCACCCGAGATTACTGTTCCATGAGTAAATGTATCATTACCAGTAGTGTCACCTGAAGCAGGGATTGTTGTTTCAGCCGAATCTGGATTCACAAGTGGTGCGGCATTGGATGGAGTAATAATATACCCTGATCCACCACCGCCTCCGCCCCAACCACCAGAGCCATTATCGGGTCCAGCACCGCCTCCGCCGTACCAACCACCGCCGCCGCCACCGGAGTAACATGTTCCACTACTGCTAGCACTACCTCCACTCCATACACCACCAGCACTTCCACCGTTTCCACTTGGACCTCCCCCTGTTTGAGAAGCTCCACCAGCACCGGGATAACCAGGTCCACCACCACCATTTTCCCCACCACCAGCTCCACCTGTGACACCATGGCAACCGCCACCGCCGCCGCCTCCACCACCAACTAAAAGGGTAGTGGCAGGGCGATCACCAGAAGGTGGTAAACTATTAACTGTGCCAAGAACTAATCCTGATCCACCACGAGGTCCAGCACTTGCATGTCTAACATATAATACACCATTTTTCTCACAATATATTTTTCCTCCACCATATCCACCACCAGGAGCTTGTCCAGCATATCCTCTTAAAGAGAATTCAATATATCTTCCATTACTTTGATTTGTGTATGTTGTTCCATTTCCATTTGCTGGCATTGCTTGCCAACTAGGAGTAATTGTAAACGATGCTCCACTTACATCAAAGTTAGCTGGAGTATCATTAAATCCATTAAAAGGTTGTCCATGTGGACCACTTCCAAACATAGTTAAGAGACTTGGTACAGACATTAGCTCAATCCTGTTCCTGTAAGGTACGCTTCACTTGCAGCTATGTATAATACAGTTGCTACCCCATATGCTGCAAGTGTTTTAGTTGCATCTGTTCCATCAGTAGAACGAAGTGTAACACCTGTGCCCTTTATGATACTCATAGTGGAGTTATGATTATTGATAATTGTAACAACCATACCAACAGTCATACTTTGTGGAACTGTTATATTTCCACCAGTCCTTGTAATAGTCTTACCAGTATCAGTTGCTAAAAGTGTATAATCACCACTCTTTGCTGAGATTGGTGTTATTCTTAAATTACCACTAGTGTCACTGACTGTAGTAAACTCTGCGGATCCATCTGAATTGATTTTGCTCGTTTCAGTGCCAGAACTATTTACACCTTGCCATAGTCCACCATTGCCGCTGTTTTTGGCATAAAGAGTAGGAAATGCACTGTTGTTATAAAGACGAGAAGCAAACGAGGTAGTTGCAGTAACTCCACCATCGATTGTGCCTCCCCAAACTGTGCCAGAAGCTTTGGTTTGACCATCAGATTCTATACGAAGTTTTTCATCGCTAATGTCTCCATTAGTACAAAATTTAAAAGCATTATCACTATGAACATACTGAATTAAACCAGCATCTTCATCATCAACATCACCAAAATTAATATCAGATGATGCAGCATTTCCTGCAACAATGGCAATTTTTGCTCCGTGTCCTGTCGTAGAACTTCTTTGGAATAAAGCAACTGTTTGGGATTGAGTTGTAAATGTACTTCCTGACTGCTTAACAACTAATTCTGCTGCTGGAGCAGTTTCATTGACGCCAACTTTACCAGCAGAACTTACACGAAGTGCTTCACTACCAGCAGTCTCTACTGTAAATGTATCAGCAGCAGGGAATCTAATCTTAGTATTTGTATCACCAATATGAATTATACTATCACCTAAATTAATATCTGTTCTCGCTGTAACGACTCCAACTGAATCTACATTGGTTACATCTTCGTATGTTAATGTTCCTGCGATAGAAACATTGCCAGTAAAAGTTCCTGAAGATGCGTTGACGGAACCAACAGTTATATTTGGTGTGCCAGTTAATCCTCCAGCAGTTCCTGAAGTATTACCAGTTACATTACCAGTTAGATTACCAACAACACCGCCAGAAGCAGTGGTGACACCAGAAATTTTGACACCACTAAGGAATACTGCTTCGGTTGCAGTCTGTATATTATCTGTTGTTGCTACTCCAGTTAATCCACTTCCACCACCAACAAATTGAGCAGCAGTTACAACGCCAGATACATTGATATTACCATTGACTGGGTTTAATAGTTGTGCCTTATTCTGTGACATTATGAACTATGCTTATTTTTTGACTATTTATTACTCTAAGCATTGGATGATTAATCAACTAGGTTAAGTATCTAACAATTACGATACCAGTTCCACCAGCGTGACTGGGACCATTAAATCCATACCCTCTTGCGCCACCACCACCGCCACCTCCGGTATTAGATTCACCACTTGATCCATCTCCAGGTCCACTGTCTCCTTTACCACCACCACCAGGTCCACCAGCTGGTGCGGTTCCTTGTGTTCCATTAGGTGGTGTGCCTCCTGCAGACGGAGCGTTTTGAGATCCGCCGCCACCACCGCCACCATAAAGACCAGTAGGTCCAACAGCATTTTTCCATGGTGTTGGCATCGTTGGAAATAACGATGCGGCATATGCAGTGAATGGAGCACCATTTCCTCCAACACCACCAAGAGCTACAGCACCTATGGGATGTTGTACATTAGTTCCTCCAGCACCACCAGCTCCGCCACCACCAGTACCAGCGTTGTACGTCGTCAAAGTACCACCAGGATTTCCTTCAGGTGGACTATATCCACCAGCATTTCCAGCACCACCTGGATTATTGTTAGGATCACTGTCAGAACCACCGCCAGATCCACCTGGTCTACCAATAGCATCAGTACCATTTATACCAATACCTCCTCCACCACCACCAGTAGAAGAATATCCTAATGCAGAACTATTTGTTCCATTAGCTCCTACTGAAGGGCCCGATCCACTAGCACCGCCAGGACCTACGGTGATTGAATAAGGTCCTGTACTTAAAGGAATTCCTGTAATATTACGAACACCTCCAGCACCACCACCACCAGCAGATCCAGGTCCTGCACCTCCACCGCCACCAGCGACAAGAAGAAGTTCTACATCAACACTACCATCAACATTTAATGCACCACTTGATGTAAAAATGTGATACTTATATCCATTTCCAGGTGTTGCACCATCAATATTACCACCAGATGCTGAAAATCCACCACCAGCACCACCTACTAAGTAACCAGTGGCACCACCACCCATACCAATCATACCTTGAATGGGTTTTTCTTTTTTAAACCAGTTATTAAACATCAACTTATCCTCCTATCAAGATGTCTTGGTTTGATTGCCGATAACAGTGTAAGTGTTTGCTGCTGTTTTAATAATATTGAAGGTGTAAATATCAACACCCGATGCTCCACCATCTGATGGAGCACTACCACCAATCCAATTTTCATTAGTTATCTCAGTGCCATCAATAAAAATTCCATTTACTTTGTAACTAGCATTATTAGTTGCTTGAATGATAGTAACTGTAACTGATTCACCAACTGCCATATCATCATTTAAATTCTTAGAAGCACTATATTTGATATATGCAGGTACAGTTGCTCCTAAATTTCCAGATCGATAATGAACCATACCCGATTCAAGGTAAATATTACCATCAGCAGAAAGTGAATTTGCGTTAATCTCAACTTCTTCCTTCAGTGTTTTTTGAGTAGTCAAACCACCCTTTGTGGTTGTGACTCCAACGATATCAGCACCATCGGCAAGAACTTTAATACCAGATCCGCTAAATGATGCCGCAGTCACAACACCTACGATATCAATACCGCCATGATCTGCATTTAGAGTGATGCCTGCACCAACTATTGGATTGGAATTAGTTTGTACTGCATTACCCATCAATGAGTGATTAACACATTGATAATGAAGAACTGCGGGTGTCTCGTCAGATACTACTATTTGAGTATATGCTCCTGAACTACCAGCGGTTCCATTATAAGTGACTCCCGTTTCATATAATGTTGTTCTGTCTGCTTGATAGTAAAATCTAATTTGGTGAGTATTGTTTGAAGATTCAGCCTGGTGAAACTGATATGTTCTACCTGGTGTTAGTGTTATGAAAGGAGATTGAAGTCCATCTATTAGATAACCAAGACTGCTTCCTTGACCATTATATCTGTGAGAGGTGTCTTTAGTTACAACTGTTACTGAATAAGTAATTGCTGCAGCACCAAACGCCTGTGCAATAGCTCCATCAACATTAATTTTATCATTAGCTTTGAGAATACTATTGAATGTACCAAAACCTGATACACTGATTCCATTAGCAAGAACTTGAATTCCTTGCTGTGCGGTGATAACACCAACAGAATCAATATTGGTTACATCCTGATATGTTAGTGTTCCACCAACAGAAACATTACCACTAAATGTAGCTGCAACAGCGATGAAACTATTTACAGCTAAGTCTGGTTGTCCTACAAGGTTAGATGCTGATGTCGCAGTTCCTGTTAAATTACCAGTTACATTACCAATTACATTACCAGTTAGATTACCAGAAAATGAGGATGCCGAAATAATACCAACACTCAAATCTTCAGTTGTTGATAGTGCGGTAGTAAAACCAGCTAGATCTGATATTCTAGACATTCTATTGCTTTTCTAGTTATTTATCTGCTGATATATTTATTGATTGATGATCTGGGAGTTTTGGTAGTAAGTCAAAGGAAATAATAGTCCTGTGTTTTCTTACCTGATTGGGATGTACAAAGTGTAAGGTATATGATGGAGAGATAAAGATTGTTCCCTCCTTTACATTCTGTGGATATGCAAGTGATGTAGTATCCGTTCTTGGATCTTGCCAGGGTGCTACAAAACAAGTGGGAGTATGAACTTTGGGATCATAATCAACATAAAGAATACCAGTAAATCCCCAACTCTTATGATTGTGAATTGTTTGCTGATCACCCTTTTGATAACGAACTGCCCAACAGTCAGTTATACCACAAGTGACTTGTGCTTCCTGGACAAACTCCCATAACTCATCCTTGATTAAGTCTTGGAAGTAATGAAGATAAGATTTCTTGTTAGTCTGTCTATCAGTCTCAAAGGTTTGGAGGTTAGTTCTAATAAACTTCTCCTCCTTTAACCTCTTCAGTAATCCTTTCTTCTTAAAATCCCAATCCTTAATTTGATATTGATAGGTGGGATATTCAAAAAGAGGTGCTTTCATCGTGCTTTATCCCCTGCACAGTGAGCACGTTGCCCATCAGCAAGAACATAATGAAAGAAAATTTGATGATAATAATATTCTTTTTCTTTCCTGCGAAGGATGATATCTCTTTTCCTACGTCTAGGTGTGGGCATAGGATCTCGCCAATGTGGACGCTCACAACCTTTGTAAACCATACCATCACCAGGATGAAGAATTACCGAACTATTTGCTCCAGGAACCAGAACTGTATTTCTAGATTTATCAGTATAAGTATCAGGAGTCTTTATCCAGATAGGCCAGTCAGCATCTTTACCTTCAAGATTGGTGCTTACATTTACAGTAACTGAAATCTCACATGCATCACGATCAGCATGTTTAGACAGAGATTGTCCTGGAAAATAAAACCTATCATAATAATAAGTATTATATAATTTACGTCCCAAGGTTTCTTCCAATTTTAACCGAATACCAGAGTGAATAGTCCGATATTGTGGGTGCCAATACCTTGAAGTAGATCCTTCTACTTGATTCTCAACAGGAGTGTGGGAAAAATTTTGAACATTTTTATCCCAGTAATTATATTGTCCTGTTTGTTCCGGGACTGGAGAATATAGTTCTTCAGAATCCCACAAATCTTTTAAAACTAGATATCCATTTTTTTCAAAAAATTCATTTCTTGTCCAGGAAGAACCAACATTTCGGCGTTCCTGCATCGTAAGATCGAATTCAGTCATTTGTTCTGCCATGTTTGCCTCACTTCCAACGGGGACCGACTGTCCATCCAACTATGGATTTACGTACACCTTTCGTAACTTTCAAAACTCTATGTTGTGTGCGAGAGTCAAACAAAACAATACATCCTCTCTGCCGTGGAGCAAAGTAGCTGGTGCCTGCTTCGTCCATTAACTGAACGTTACCTCCCTCATAATCATCAGGATCAGAGAGTTGAAGGGAGAAAGACAGTTTACGGACAAGTTCAATATTCTCATTCACAAAGTCTTGATGCAAACCATCAGCGCGATTACCAACACTTACAGGTTTATATTGTGTTGCCAATCCAGCATCATTATGCCAACCATAGAACTGTCCTTCACTATATCGAGTGTACTGCATTGACTCACCATCAATGTTTCTCAGATCGTACAAAAAGTTTTCTCGATTTGCACGTTGAATATAATGCCATAAGAAACCACCAACCCAATGTTGCGTTGGAATCCAGGCATTTTGAGAATTTCTCTTATCTTTGTTAAGAGCATCTCCATGCAATTTGGAGTCTGCCATTTGAGGATCAAATTTATCGTTTAGATCTCTTTCGATGATATCTACAACATCTTCGGGCAGATCAGTATAATACCAAATTGATTGATATGCCATATACCTATAATGTATTCAATGATAGTATATATCAGATTTTACAGAGTGTCAATTATCTATCTTTTGAAAACTATACCATCCAGTAATAATATATTTTGTATCAAGATTAGGAATAACACCAGAGTGCATATGTGTCCATGCCGCAGGCCAGACTAACATTCGTCCTTGTTTTGCCCTAAAAGTTTTATTCTGATAATAAAATTTTGTACCACATTTTGCATCATTTAGATAAAACATCCATGCAATCATACGTTTAGAAGTCGGTTCTTCTTGCTCACAATGAATAGCAAAATATCCATCATCCCTATCAAATCTCTGTATATGATAGTCTATATTTAAACTCCATTTTGACAAATTATCCAAATATTTACATTTATTTTTATACTTTTCTATACCAGAATAAAGAGGTAAACCTAGTATTTCAGCAAGAACATGATCCTTTTGTTCCATCTCGGATACATTAAAAGTAAAATCTAAACTTTTACTTTTTTTCTTCTTGAAATTTACTACACCACCCGCTAAACCCACTTCATGATGGCATGAGTTTGATTCAAAAATATCAATTATTTGTTTGCACGCATCTTTTGTTAGTGCATTATCATATTTTCCAATAAAATCCATGAAGAAATAAAAATATCACTATACTGCGTATCTTACCACGACTCTACCTGGAGCACCAGGACCGCCAGGGGAGGAACCACCACCGTCATAGGATCCTCCTCCTCCACCACCGCCGCCGCCGTAGTTTCTACCAGTATATCCAGTATGTCCATTATGACCTCCTTGACCCCAAGCAGCACCCGGTGCCATATATGGTTTCCACCATTGTGATGATTGAGGAGCTCCTCCTGCTCCACCTGATGAACCACCAGGATAAGCACCACTATTAGAACCATTAGAACCGCTAAAATTATCATTAACAGTTACTTTTGGATTGGGTTCTGCAGGAGTGCTATTTGATCCGCCACCACCACCTGATCCACCACCATTTCCTGCGTTGAGAAATCCATAAGGTAATGTAAGTTTAGATTCTGAACCATTACTTCCTCCACCACCAGGAGCGCCACCACCAGAACCACCACCGCCAGTAGCAACAGGGTACGTGCCTGCGCCAATAGTAATAGTAGCAGCAAGAGTGCCACCACCACCACCACCAGTTCCGCCAGGACCGTTACCACTATTACCACTGCCAGCACCACCGCCTCCTCCTCCACCTTGAAGAAGAACTTGAATATCTGCTTCTCCAGAATCTACAACAAAAGAAGATGATGATGGACCGTTAAAAATGTGATATTTATACCCATCACCAGGAGTTGCAGTGGAGTCACCACCAGAAGCCGAAAATGATCCACCACCAGAACCAGCAAGATATCCTAGTCCACCACCTAAACCTTGTAATCCTATGAGAGGTTTTTCTTTTTTGTAGTGTTCGTTAAACATTTATCTACCTCTATCAAACAGTTGCGTAATTGGTAGCAGCACCAAATATGGTGTAATCTGATGTACCTGTTCCCGTTTTTAGAATTTGGAATGTATACACATCTTGTCCAGTAGTGCCAGCAGTAGGTAATGCACCACCAGACCATTTAATTGCTATTGCCTGTCCATCAACTTGTGCTATGGTAATTAAACCAACGTTATTTGGTGAGATGATAGCAGTAAAGGAAACAGTTTCACCTGTTGTTATTGTGTTATGAACACCAGTGAAGTTAATTGTAAGAGTAGCACTAGATTCATTACCGCTGAATAAAATTACATTACCATCTGCTAATGGATTTGCTGACTGTGCTCCAAGAGTTGTTGCTGCGTTTTCATATTTCTCAGCAAGTCCACCCTTGAAAATGGTGCCTCTATCAGTTACGGTTAATCTTACATTAGAAGTTGGTGAACCATCATCCATTCCAGTGCAAATATTAACATCAGAATGAGTAGCCATACGACTTCCAATGTACATTCCCTCATCACCGTCATTGTACATAATATATGCACCTTCTCCAGTGTTAGACGGAGATCCAAATTCTATTCTTGCATCATTATTTGCTGCTCCCCATAATCTAATATGTGGACTATTAATATTATCAGGAGAAGTGTGATATATGTCTAGTTTACCCGTCTCAACACTGACTGTTTGAGATCCTGGTATGAGAGTATTACCATCTGAGTTGATGCGAAGTCTTTCTGCCGCATTTGCTTCATCTTTGATCGACAAAACTGAATCATTAGTAACCGCTAATGAAAATGTTCCATAGCTAGGATTACGTAATAATAATTTAGCGTTAGTAGTATCGTATATTTGAAAATTAACGTCGTTGACGAAGGGGGTTGTAGTAACACCCACCAACAACCGGCCACTTGAATCAACACGAAGTCTTTCACTACCAGCAGTCTCTACCGCAAATGTATCGGCAGCAGGGAATCTAATTGATGTATCAGTATCACCAGTATGGAAGATGGAGTCTGCAATCGATACTCCACTTCTTGCTGTGATGACACCAATAGCGTCAACATTAGTTACGTCTTCATAAGTTAATGTTCCTGCGATAGAAACATTACCAGTGAAGGTTGCGGCGATACCTGCAATAAAATCAGTTGAAGTTACAACATTACTTAAAGTACTACCATCACCTTTAAAAGAAGTGGCTGTACACACTCCAGCTATATTAGCACCGTCAGGAAAAACAGGAGCACCAGTTCCTAGTCTATTAGAGTAATTATCTGCTCTTACTTTTGACATCTGGGTTCACTCTCCCCCAACATTTTTTTATTATTTATATTGTTTGAGATATTAAATACACAAACCAATCTTAACCGTCCCACATCAGGAAAATAGTTGGCATGATAATGCTTTCCATCGAAACAAACTATCTTTCCTTTTTCAGGAGTTATGTATTCTTTTACCGTATGTTCATGATCATATGGTAGGACAGGACCTGGATATTTTGAAGTATCAGAAGTTTCATCATATATGATGGTATCACCATTAGAATCATTTAGATAAATTAAAACAACATAATGATCTTCATATGAATCAATATGTGGATCTGTATGAGGAAGTACATGTGCATATTGAAGATTCAAGCACGCTCTCATCACTTCTCCATACTCTATATTTTTACTATCTAAGAACTCAAATACAATGTTCTTAAAAAAATTATACAATGGTGAACGAAGTTGTTCCTCACCCTCAGATGTGCTTGGGGTGTGTGGTTCACCTCTTTCCAATAAAATATGAGAAAGTTGTGGAAATTTTTTTGATGTGAAATTTGGTACATGATAAAACTGTACCATTCCCTTTGGACTTACCGGTCCATTCTCAAATATTTCAAAAAATTCACTCAGTTTATCAATAATATAATCAGATTGCATACTTATGCATTTTCAAAACTAACAAATGTTATCGAAGTTCCACCGGGACTTCCACCACTACTCACATTGGTGACAGGGGCAGGATATGGTGCAGATCCAGGTAATCCGTGTGCATAAGATGCACCACCGCCTCCTCCACCACCGAAACTATCTCCCTGTTGGGATTCATAATCCCAACCACCGCCGCCACCGCCGCCGCTATAATATCCAAATCCACCACTACCACCACTACCATCAGTACCATTACCACCACCGCCACCGCTGGTAAATAATCCACCTGGGGCACCAGGGTTTGCAGGTAGTCCGGGGTTACCACCACGACCGCCGCCACCGCCGCCACTACCACTTAAATATCCAGAGACAGATCCACCACTACCACCACCTGAGTTATTTTTAGAAGAACCCGTTGAACCGGTGGGATATCCAGCAGCACCACCAGGGGCTCTACCTGATGCTCCACCCTGAGCGCCTAGTAAGATGCAAGTGGGGGCAGAAACACTACTCGATCCATAAAAAACAGCAGCATATTGAGGATGTTTATACAAATAATAGGTTTGATCCTC
>Ga0209535_1001794_pt1 | contig 14255 bp, 18 predicted proteins | sample LinPmetageLP28_FD_184041 | JGI IMG/M metagenome (GOLD analysis project Ga0209535, IMG submission 184041) | Marine viral communities from the Pacific Ocean - LP-28 (SPAdes) (version 2) | ecosystem: Environmental > Aquatic > Marine > Oceanic | place: Pacific Ocean | collected 2009-08-22 | reverse complement strand
ATGTACCCTTTGAGTTTCTTCTGCTGTGGTGCATTGATCCAACACAAAATTTTGAATGTCGAAGTCCATATACTCTTTGGGCATGAACCAAGCACTCAATTTCATTTTGTGGAAGTCTTCTATGTTTTCTGTGATGGTGTTGTGATCGCTGAGCACCTTCATGTCCTCTAAGAGTTCCTCACAATACTTGTTCCATTTCTCTGATTCTGTTTTTTCTATAGCAATATCACTGACGTCGAAGTCTGGTCTATTGTACAGTAATTCTATGATGTCTCTGATTGAGTAATAACATCTGCCATATTCATCAACGGTCATCTATAGGCTCCCAAATCTGTGCTACCAAGTCTGCTGTTGCTAAGTCTCCGCCCAATGTAATGTCTATCACATAGTTGCTGTTACAGTGTGGACAACTGATCGGACCATTTGATGTAAATTTAGTATGACACTTACAGCACTCCATTTTGTGTTCCATCATTTTTTACCACCATCTATTATTGTTGGATTAAACTTCTTACTTTTTTTATTTTGTGGCTTCTCTGTCTTTTTGTCAAACTCTAAATTGATTTGTTTCCACGTCGGCATTTTGAATTCAGGATCTTGTGGATTGAATGTGACTGGTTTTGCATGTTGCCACCATTGCACTTCACCAAAGTCTCCTTCTATAAACAGTTTGGTCATTCCGAAAATTTCACTAGTGTAGGCAACATCGTCACCTTGGTAACTGTCTAGTTTTACTTCTGTAATCTGTATGTTTCCTTCTACAATGTTTACCAGTTTACTGTGAATAATAGCAACCATAATTTGATCAAACGGTTCTTCTGGTATCATTATAATTTTGTCGGCAAATTGTGACAATGTCTCTGCGTTGATATTTTTGTAGTTCATTATCATGCCATTATGCATCATAGATTGGAAAAAATATTTGATCCTGTCAAACGCTCTGTTCTGATTGTTTATATTGTCTGTGTTTGAATTGAACTTAATTCTGACTGTGTAAGTGTTTGGTACAACAGATTCATGTAACAATATTGTACTTGTGAAATCTGTGCTCCATTCTAAATCTGTTAATTGCATTATTCTATATTAATTAAGTCGTCCATGTCCGTGCCCTTATCTTTTTGCTTTGCCAAACGTTTGGCTGTGCGGTCCGCTAGTTCTAATGTGTAAACCATAACCAAAGATTCTAACTGCTGTAACATGTCTGTATTTGCGTTGGTCCTCATGACCATATTTTTACGTTTTTTAAGATCAGAAAGTTTTTCCTGAATTTTTTCTTCAGGCATCTTCCGTAGGTCTTTTGGATCAATTAATGGGTGATGCATAACTTATTATAGTTGATGCTTAATTAAAAGTCAATTAATAAACTAGAGGAGTTGTTGCGAATTTTGTTGTGCCACCGTCTGTGGTGAACACATCGACAACTATTGTACTTGCCACACTTGGAATACCAATTCTTGTGCTGAAGTCAATACCAGTGCTGTCTAATGTTTGTGTAGTTACGTCTGGATTATTTAAGAAAGGCATAGTAACACCTGATAGTGTGATGCCATATGCACCACCATTAGTGATGATTAGTCTAACACTCTCATGTCCTGTGTTTTTAAAACCAGTGAATGTAAGTGTAAGTGCCGCCGATGATGTCACTGTGAACACATTGCCGTTCGCAACATCAACTGCATTCGAACCACTAACTGTACCTAATGCACTTACTTTGTCAACTACTTGATATGTTTTGTAGTCAAACAGTTCATTACCGCCTACATCATTTGATGCTGTTACAGCCGGGGATGTAAGGTTTGATTTGAGTACTGCATTAGATTGCAGGTCTTCTAGTTCTGATTTTGCGTTAGTTAAATCAGTTTTTATCTGGTTAAAATTATCTCTAAAACCCTGTGAATCATTGTCCTGTCCTGCTACAGGAAAGGTTGCGTCTATACTTGTTGGACTTAAACTCGATGCCATAAAATCATATCCTCGTTTGTTTTATTTATCATTTAAACAACCAACACTATTACCTTGTAGATATGTGGTTATAAATGAGATTTGCAATGATCTTGTGCCCTGCTCGTGTCGGATGACTGCTTATGGGATTAACCAATTTATGTTCTTTGGCTTTGGTAATTTTGCGATCAGTGTCATGCTCCCAATCAGATAAATGGTACTGATTGTTGTCATCTTGGTCATTTGTCAACTTACTTAAAAGGTCCATGCCCTTAAACAAAAGATTAGGAAATTGATGCGGATACTTGTGAGGGTTGAAAGTATTGACCCAGTAATTTGTAATTTTTTTGTGTTCAAAAAAGTTATCAAACATCTTCATGTGTTCTGACAATGTTTTTAATTCAACTTGTTCGTCGAAGTGGTCTGTTAGCAAAATCCTAGATATTTCTGCCCCATCTGGCCTGGTAAGCATAAGTTTATCATAAACCATGGTGTTTATGTTAAAAAAATCGTTACGATACAAAGAAGTCAGTGCCCACAAAACTATCACTTCGTGGTTATCAAACCATTCTTGATCTTTAGCAAGGAAAAATTCTCTGGCCCTTCTGAATTGTCTTTGGTTAGACGACCCTCCTTCGGCTAAATTTATATGATCGTATCCTAACTTGTTGCTTATTAGTTTTCTAAAACTCAATGGCTCGATCTCATCATCGATCCACGCGACCTCTTGTAAGTCAGGTTCAGTCATCCCATCTATGTAGTTTGCGCCGACACCTAGTGTCCAACTACATCCTAGTGTAATGAAAAATTTATTTTTTGGCTGAGACATGCTTTTTGTCTATATATCGCCATTATATCACCAACTGCTCATATCTGCGTATGGCATCACCTTGCAAGTGTGTAAGATCACGCATAGGTATTGGCAGTGTCCTTGTGCTGTTTTTGCCTATATCAAATGTAATGCCAGAATCACCGAATGTGGTTCCAGCGGCATCAAATATAGTTTCTGCTGGGATTCCTGCAACACTTATGTTTGCTCCTGTGCTGTCTGCTGTAATGCTCTGTTCATTGTTGAAACTAGCGTTAGCAGAACCATCTGCGGTAATGTTTATAGTGTCTGCCAAATATCCACGTGGTGGTGTTGTGAATGTCAATCTAGTTTTATTGAGAGAGAATGTTGTGGTAGCAACGTCTCCAATTTTTACGACTGGCGTACCTTTAGGTTCAAAGAATATAGTAAAAGATAGTGTAGAACCGTCTCCGCCGTTTGATATATCGGTCTGTGTTCTTTCTATGCCATCAAATGAGGCATTCCTTTTTGTGTCGAACCCTATGTTTTGTTTTCTTAATATGACAATTTCTGCATCTGCCGCCGGTGGATTATTAAACGTGATTGTAGTAGAACGTTGGTTGCCGCCATCGGTTGTGATAACAAGAGAGTCTGTTGTGACATCGGTAGCATCACCGCCAGTTTCTACACCCGAATGATATTCTATATCAAAAATTCTTCCGTCTGCAGAACCGTAAAATAAACTAGAATCTGCTTTAATAGTGCCAATGTCTGCTTTGCCTTTGATTGTGAGTAGCCTATCATCTTGTGTGACTCCGTCTACAGCCACCCTTACACTTTTATTAGTTGAAATAGTGTGGTTAACTGTGCTTGAATTATCATTTACAAAATTTGTTATAGTAAATTCTCTTGTAGTACCATTGCCTGTTCTAGTAACTGATTGTGCTGTTCCGTCTATGGTTGTTCCTAAGTGGTTTAATGTATAAAGTTCATTAAATCTAAAAGGCAAGGATCTCATATCGATACCTCTTTTTTCGATATTATATTTTACCTGTGCAGATTCTCCAGGCTGGCAATATGCAATCGGCACAGCCGGTGTCCATCCTAAACTGTTTCCTGTTGATTGGACTGAACGCATCCATAATGGTAGAAATTCTCCTGTGACTTGTCCTACATCATCTAGTTTTGATCTCATGTTCTTCAGACTGTTTGGATAAACTGTGTCGATTTGATTTTGATCTGCCGAGTATAAATTTGAACTTGATCTAATCAAGTCAGTGACCCTAAAAGGTATGTCGGTCTCAGAACCAATATCTTGTGATGTACTAATGCCATCGATTCCATCTACAACTGGATAATATAAAACTTCATAAATGGTTGTACCGGCGTTGTTGGTTGCTTTGGCTGTGGTTAGGTCTCCAAAGTACACTGTTTTGTTTGCAAAATTCCTTTGCATCGTATCCATATATTCGGATAGATAGGAAGTTTCTAACCCTGATATCAACAACATCTTAAGGTCTTTAGCAATGCCAAATTTTGTGTCTTCTGGCCTATACATTTTGTCATTTGGAAAAATATTGTTGTCTGAATATTGAGCAATGAAACGATTACGTTGAATTAAATCTAATCCCGCTTCTGCAAATACATCATTGTACCCTTTGCTATATGGTGTCGATAGTTTGATCTTAAACTGCTGGTCGCTTGTTGTGAGTGCTGTGTCCGAACCTGTTGCTGATACTGTAAATGTGTACTCATGATCTAATGTGGTTGTTACTTTTGTGTCCACGACGTCTAGTTTAGTTGCTCCGCCATCTAGTTTAAAATATTTGTTGGTAACTACACCTTCAACTTCGCCGTTTGGTTGTATCAGTAAACCTTGGGGCAATTTGCCGGACTTGTATTTGTAAATGAAAAACACACCTGATTGTTTTGATGTTGCTTGTACACTAAACAAAGATGTTTTGCCGGGTGATATAGTACCTAAAGTTAGAACAGCCATTACACGGTTAACTCCACTGGTGTCGACCAACTGATTTGACCTGCACGGTCATTCCTAATTGTAATAGAAAATTCACGCTGGGCACTGACACTAAGACTGCCCACAGTAGTTCTTTGGCATTTGATTGTGAATGTAAATGTTTTTTCATCATTGACTTGAGTGTTTATGGTTCCAAATATTTCTCCATTGCTGGGATCTAAACTCATGCCAGGTGGTAACGAACCTAACAATAAAGAATAAGTCAGTGTGTTGACGTTTTCTTGTAGTAAATCACTGTCAGGATCTGTCACTTCAATTTTTGCTATGTGATAATTTTCGTGTGTGAACACGCCGATAGATCCTTCTGGAGTGACGAACACAGGAGGTCTGTTAGAAGAACGATCTGTTGTTACAGTGATAGAACTGTTCAAAGAATACTTTCCGTCTGCTGTGGTGTTGATTGTGTCTGCTCTATACTCGTCTGCTGTTGCAACATAAAAATCAAATTGTCTTTCTGCTTCAGTGGCGCCGTCAGTAACTCTAACTTTAAATTGGTAATACCTAGAAATAGATCTACTGCGATAGATGTCGTCCCACTGCGTTGCAGGTGCATCAAAAGGATTCATATCCCATCCAGTCACCCTGGTGTCTGCGAAGTCTTGTTCTGGAATTGCTATGCCAGATATGCGACCTGTCTTTTGGTTAAAGGTCACACCAGGTGGTAAGTCTCCTCCTGCTTGATAAAATTTTATAATATTGTCGTCTGAGTCTGTAGCAACTATCGTGGTGTCTAAAAATTCACCATCGGTCAGTGAAAGTATTGTGCCTGCAGGAGTAGTGAATGAAGGTGCATCAGGTCCTTGTACTGTGAGATTGAATGTTCTATCTGCACTGATCGTTCCATCTGTTGCCCTTATTACAAATGTTGATTTGGTGTTTTGTGCCACTTCCGATGGCGTGCCTTTGAGAACTCCGTCTGCTGTCACATACAATCCACTCGGCAATGATCCTGCGTGAACTGTGAATGCTGTCGCTCCTGTGGCAGTCAAAGTGCGTGTGTACGCCACTCTTTCTTCTATTGTACCCAGTGATCCTGCTGTTGTTGTCCAGACTATTGCCATATACCATATTTATGGCAAAATAGTCATAAAAAAAGGGCAGGTAAAACTGCCCTTGTAAATTATTATTCTATGATATTGTAGCGCCGTTAACTGCTAACACACTCCATTTGCCAGTTGCACTGTCAAACATCAATGTAGCCGTTTCACCTATTGCATTAAAAACAATGTTAGTTGAAACACCGTTAAGGTTTGTATTTGCTAGTGTGGCATTATTTCCAGCCACTACCATTATGATGTGTTTGATCTGTGCATTGGCACCATCGGCTATTGTAAGTGCCGCTGTACCACTGCCTGTGTTAAGGAATGAAACACCGTTTGCCACAGAAACTGCATTGGAACCACCTGCCCCTGTTAGGGTCTCAGTGGTTGAATATTGGTGATATCCACCTACCAACAAGTTACCGTCGGCGTTGGTTGTTCCTTCTACTGTCAACTCGTTTTCGATGTCAACACCATCTGAGATTTGTAACACAGATGATCCTGCACCGTTCAATGGACCTGCTACTGATAGGCCATCGTTGATAACAACACCCGAAGAGTCAGTTGATGAAATTGTGTTTACATCAATTGAACTTGCAGATAGTGTACCACCAACATCTACTGCACCAGTAATGGTCATGCCAGTTGTAACAGCAATCGAAGATGAGTCATCTGAGTTTAAAACATCTACTTCTAGAGTTTCTTTGATTTGGATCGAAGTTGAATCGTCAGAACTAATCTGTGATCCACTGATTCTGATTGCGCCTAGTGTGACTGCACCTGTACCAGCCGCTGTAAGTTGTAAGTCGTCGTTGGTGTTAGCCGCCGCTATTTCATTTTCAGTGATTTTTACGCCATCTAATACTACTCCGCCTGTGCCGTTTGGTGCAAGTGTGATACTGCCATTTGTTGTTAGTGAAGTTATAGTTGAAGCATTAATGCTCAACCCGTTATCAATTTCAACGTCAGCCGCTAATTCTATCTTACCTGTTCCGTTTGGATCAATGATAATATCATCGTTAGTGCTTGTTGAAGTGATTGTGTTTGCATTAATGTCGATACCCTTGTCGGTATCCATACCCAAGCCTGCATAGACTTCGGTAAAGTTTTCATTAATTTTTGTAAAGGCTGTTCTTAACGGATCACCTGTTCCGTCGTTGGCTGAACTACCTATACCTACTGATTGTTGTGCCATTTTGAGATCTCCTAATTGTGTATATTTATTTTATCCTTTTGTAATCCGAATGTAAATATTTTTATGTTTATCAAAGATGAGGTCATAATCACAGAGCATGTACGCAAGTCCAAGAAGGGTAATTATCACCCGTTCAGACGTAGGAAGACTGTGTGTAGATTTGTGTGTGATGCCTGTGAGAAGGAGTTTGTGCGTGATAAGGGATCAATAGACCCAAAGCGATTGTCAAACAATTATAATCATGTTTGCCCTACGTGTGATCCAAAACGTTTCGCACAGAAGAAGGGTGTCGAAAGACGTAAGAAATTAGATCTGCCAGTGGATGGTTTGATCACTATTGATAAATTATGATTCTACAGTGTCTCCATAACTTGGACCAAACATTTTATCTTCAGTAGTTGGTTGATTTGTGTTACACTGCTGGATGCACATCAAGGTCGGACGTTTTGTTACAAATTGCCATGCGTTCCATTGTTCACTTGCTAAGATATCGGACAACTTTTGAGTGTTGATGTTAGGCAATGGCCCATATGGTTTTACGATCTCTCTTTGAATCATAGACCAATTTATGGCGTTGTGAGGATCTTTACCCCATAAGTGCAATCCTGCTAACCATGTGCAAGGCCACACTGTGCCGTCTGGATAGATGTAAACGTATTTGTCTTTCATTGATTTACATTGCACACAAGGTTCGGCATCTAACCCAGTTTTCATGCTAGGTGGTGCTTCTATGTTGCCGACCATAGTGGCTGGCTCTAACTTATGTGGTAATGTTTTAGGTTGTGTATCGTTATGGTAAATGAATCTAGTGGAACGCAAAGGTTTAAATCTAGCAAAACCTAACTTTCTTGACATCTGCATTGCGTCGTACACTTGGTGTTGGTTGTGTTTGAATATAAGGAATTGCCATACAGCCTTGCCTCCGTTGTTAATGAATGCCTTGGCATGTCTTAAAACTCTTTCAAACTTTGTGTTTACTCTATATAGATGATGTGTATCTTCCAACCCATCTATGCCGAACTGCACAACACTATTAGGTGACATAGAATATACTTGTCCGCACTCGGCCCACCAGTCTTCGTTGTGTGTGTCTCCGTTGGTGTGGCATATAAGTTTTGCGCCTGGGTTGATATCTAACAAAAATTTTTGTATGTCTAAGAACTGAGGATTTAGAGTTGGTTCACCAGTGGTGCCTATGAAGTGAAACCTCTCAGCCATTTCTAGGTACTTGTGGTCAACTTGATTTTGAATTAACTCTAATGAAAGATTGTTTTTGTTAAGTCCGGGACGTAGTTTATAATTTATATCGTAACGTGGACATTGTGGACATCTGGCATTGCATAGATTAGTGAGATCTAATTCTAAATCGCAGACCGATTGAGTGAACATTAAACACTAAAGGATTCGCCACACCCACACGAACTTGCGGCAGATGGGTTTGATATGTTGAAATGAGACCCAAACACTTCTCGCACGAAATCAATTTCAGTGCCTGCCACATACATCACACTGATAGCATCTACGATAAACTTTGCTTTGCCTAAATCAACCACTTCGTCTGCTGGGTTAATTTCTTCATTGGTTGCAAATCCCCATTCATACTTGAAACCACTACACCCTCCACCTTTGACAGATAAATGCACAGCGTCTGTGTTGTTGTCTTCACACAATTTTATCATTTGTTCTTTTGCTGAATCAGTAACAGTAAACATGCTCATATCGTATTTAATGCTTTTTCCACCGTTGGATACAATCTCTCAGCAATTAACCTATGTCCTAACTCGTTGGGGTGTCTGTTTGAAGCATATAAATTTTCTTTTCTTGCTCTCTGTAACACCTGCAATGCGTGCCAATGTGCTGTGGGTAAAATATTATATTTGTGCAAGTATTTAGGATCAGGAGTTTTAAATGTATTAATGACTGGTTCATTCGCTTTTCGCGACCAATGGTGTGTCAACTCTCTCCTTCTACTTTGTGAGTATCCTGGTTCCTCAAAGAAATATGACATGGCATACGGCACACCTGCATATTCTAACCATGTTGCAAGATAATTTACTTGATGAAAGAAATGCCTTGCAAGGTCGTGTTCGTCGTTCATATGCAATCGAAACTGTTTGTGGAATTCGGTGATCTCTGGACCAGCCATGCAATCTCCTTCATGTGGTGGTTGGTGTATGTTGAATCTTATGTAATGATCATTGTGTGTAAAAGAATACCTTATTGGTGATGACCACCCAATCAAAACAAATGTGTTGCTGGCATCTTGTGTGATCAAGTAGTCCATGGTTGATTCCACAATATGTTCATTGCTTACCCCAGGCATTGCAATATTAACATATTCATCAAACATACCATAGTTTTCATATATCTTGTGTGCGTAGCACAGTTTAGTATTTTCAGGATCGTAGCCATCAGTGACTAGTTCTTGTCCATGTGTCATGGAACAGCCATTCGCTAATAATTTCATATTAATTTATTGTATATTCTGTTAACAGCAATCGCAAGAGCAATCTGCTTCGCATGGACAAGTGTGCCCACATTTTTCACAAGTATTTTCTAACATACTATATTTATATTTCGAAGATGTACATATAAGAATATGCAACGATAAAGGCAGGTATTGCACTGTAGATGGTTGCCATCACTGCGGCTTTGGGTGCCATCGCTATTGCTGGAAATAGTGCGTCACCATCATTGCTAATAGCATTGCCTAGTTCTGCCGACAGGGGAATAAATCCATTAAGATAAAATGTTGCCACCACTACCTGTGGTCCACATCCAGGTAGAAACCCAAACAGGATTGCCACCATTGGTACAAAGGGTGCCCACAAATCAAAGAACATTTTTAGATCGATACTGGTGAAGTACATGAATATTTCAAAAACTAAGAATCCGCATATTACCCACGTCGACACAAAATTGGTTGTATCAACTACTCTGCTGACATAACCTCTGCTCTTGTCTGTGGAACATTGGAAGTCGCTGAGCGGATTGAACGCCCACATAAAGATAGAAAGTATTGCACCACTCGACCCGACTGCTATGAAAAAATTATCATACATGTCTGATCCTAGATCAATCTGAAATGCTGTGATGATGCCCAAAGCAAATCCAGGTACAAAAATTATGACCCAGAGTGCATTTAATTTAGAGACAAAGGTTGTTTTGATCTTTTCAAACTCGATGTTGATCCTGGACTCTGGTTGCATGAACTCCACTCCGTGTATGAGATCAACTATGTACCCAGATATCGTTCCAACCACAATGCCCAATACAAATATAAGCAATCCAGTCGACGGTTCCATTGCAAGTATAAGGAATGCCGCATCTCCCATTGTTGCTGTTAACACAGCGACGAGAGATCCAAAGGATATCCTTCCTTGGATGTATTGCGTGACTACAATGATTGCACCACCACATCCAGGTATTGCACCTAAGAAAGAAGCAATAGGAACATGTATTTTTTGGGTCTTGCTGAGAAATGTTTTGACATCAAATCTTGTGAGGCTGTCTAAACCAATGAACACAAACAAAGTGAAACCTACAAATACTGATACTTGGATGTAGGCGTCTACCATCGAGGCTCTTATAGTTTCACCAAAATTTCCTGGCTGGAAAGCAAGTGCTAGGATAAGCAACCCAAAGAATGATTTTTTTAACAGTCTGCCATCGTTGGCAAACATGATCTTCTTAGTGTCCGACAGTGTTTGTCTTACTGCATTCATCAGGTTATTTATAAAGATGAATGTAGCATGGGCTATAATTTACTGGATGTCTAATGCCAACTTGGCATCTTCGGTCATCATGTGTGGACCCCACGTGGGATCAAATGTTAGATCAACCCTCACAGGGTTTGCCACACCACTTTCTATCACGGCTGTCTGCACCCATTCGGGCATCTGTCCTGCCACAGGGCACATGGGTGACGTCAAACTCATCTTAACATCTGCTGATTTGTCTGGGTTTATGGTGACATCATAGATCAGTCCTAGTTCGAATATGTCCACAGGAATCTCCGGGTCATACACTGACTTCAGCCTTTCGGCTAGTTCTGGATACTGATCTATGATCTCTTCTCTATTCATTATGCTTGGACTAGTTGTAGTTTGACGTAATCCCAGTTTGCAAGTTCATCCCAGAAAGTTTCAAGATATGTTTTTCTATCATTCCTGAAATCAACATAGTATGCATGTTCCCACACATCTGCTCCTAGCAATGGTTCTTGTCCCCACACAATAGGATTTACTCCGTTTGGTGTGTTCACAATGTCAAGTCCGCCATCTTTCTTGACAAGCCAAACCCATCCTGATCCAAACTGTTTCAGACCTAAGTCTATAAACTTTTCTTTGGCACTGTCTACGGAACCAAATGCTGATTCAAGTGCTTCGGATACTGCTGGTGGCATGTCCACTTTGTCTGGTGACATCCCGTTCCAAAATATTATGTGATTGAGATTCTGTGCCGCGTTGTTGAACACGCCTCTGTCCTTCTCATAAGAATTTTTCACAATGTCTCGCAAGTTCATGTTTTCGTAATCCGAACCCGCAATAAATTTGTTCATGTTGGTCACGTAAGTCTGTTGATGTTTGCCATGGTGTAGTTCAACAGTCTCTCGACTCATCTGAGGTTCAAGTGCTTGAGTGGAATATGGAAGTTCCATCAGTTCAAACTCTTGATTTTGTTTTCGCACAAAAGGATGGCTTTCGTGCATGTTTGTAATATTATCGATCTTCATAGTTGTTAACTCCTATGAACTATTGTAACTTACTTTTTCTTCTTAGTCAATTTTTTTGCTGTCTTCTTTGGTGCTTTTTTAACTGCCTTTTTAGATGCCTTCTTAGTTTTAGGCTCTGCTTTTTTCTTAGCAGGCTTTTTCTCAGCAACAGTTGAAGGTCCTGCGTTCAGGCCTTTACCCCAATTATCCCATAATTTACTTAAAAATCCCATTGTGTTCTCCTTTAGTTATGTTGGTATATTATTTATAGTCCGTTGTGCTTTTCTGTGTATATGTAACCCGGACGCATGATTTCTATCTGCTTGTCCATATAATCTGCATCTGACCAATGATAATCAAACACTGCTTTGGTCTTACCAGACTGGATTGAATACACATCAGGGTATCGATTGAAACAATCCCAAACTTTTTGACAATCATTCACTGCGTCGAATGACGTTTGGAGATTAATTTGTCCAACCTTTGGATGTCCGATGGTCAAACTTTTGTCTTTGGGATCAAAGCCATTGTCAATAAGCCATTGGGTAAACTGTTTGTTTTCTTCTACACGCCAAGACTCATACCTATCTGTCTTGCCCAAATCTATGTCAAAGTCACCTGATGCTAATGTTTGTCCACGCATGGTTGTGGTAGTCAATTCGTCAAGTCTTGCACCATCCTCGTCGTGAAAAACCTCATAGTGATGTTTGCCAACGGCCTTGTTCACTCCCATATAAACTCCACCAAAGTCTTTGCACAATGCATCAACACCAAATGACTTCATGTCAGATTCTGTTAGTTCAAACTTAGGTGAATTTAAAAAACAAAACAACAGAGCAGGACGTTGCCAATCCGGTAGGTACTTTTTTTTCCTATAACTGAGTGCCCAAGATTCAAACTCATGACATAGATTGTTGAGTTGTCTGATATGCCATTTTGTTTTGTGATCTGCTTTTATGTAATAATGACTTAATTCTTGTGTAGTGCCTTGCAAGTCCTCAAAATATCTGTGCAGGACATTTAGTTTGTCATGATCGAATGGTGCTTCGTCTATGTTGTCTGTATCTATTAAAATATCATCTAACACAAATCTATCTGTGATCGGATAATCTAGATTAGAATTATTAATTGCATTAAATGTGTTGTTCACTTGGTTGCAAATGTAAGTGCCATTGCGTTCATGTTCTGCCCAACCATGCCAAAGATAATTCTTTTCTAAATGCATGTCGTCTTTGAGAATGCCATGAAGTGCATTATACCATTTCAAAGATAAGTTTGTGCTGAAAACGTTTATCAGTACATCATGATATTCATTGTCTTTGTTTCTAAGTGTGATTACAAGTTGATCAAGCACTGCCATACAATAGTTATTATGGCGTCACTGTGTAAGATATTTTCCTTACTACGTTCCCTGAAATCATCAGTTGCTGTACTAGTTTTTTAAATTTGTCTGTTGGATAGTTTGCAAGGAATCCAATCTTGTGTTTGGTTGCGATAACGAAAATTATTTCTTTGCTGGTAGTATCTTGTTCACTCCTGACTAACCATCTCACATCACCTTGTGGTAAAGTTGTGTCTTTATTGATCTTCATCAACTTGATCATTGCGACGTCGTATCCCTGTGACCAATTAAACACAGCAATGAACATGGGTTCACTTGGTTTAAGGCCAATGGTCATTTCGTCTTCCGATTTGTAAGTGCTTCTGTTTAACTTGATATCAATATCAAAAGTAGGACTTATGGTCTTAACTGCTTTTACTTCTGCTGTCAGTGTAACACGACACCTCCTTGGATTTTCCAATAGTACCTTGCTTTCGCTTAATACTTCAGTCACTTGTCCAAAAGAGTCAGACCAACTGAGTGAATTGAAGTCACAGGTGTTGTTGTCACACACCTCCCAGTCTATTGCTCCAACAGTTGATCCAAATGCTCTCTCTATTGCATCTGCTTCTGCTTTGATCTTAGCACTGGTGCAAGATTGATTCTCTGTGATGTCTGCACCAAATTCATATTCACCTACACCTGTCACTGTCTTTGCGTTCACGTAGAACGGAACAAACACAAACAGGATGTTTATAACGATGATACCAATGAGTGTATTTTTGTCCATATAACTGTCACTATCTCGGGTTGGTTGGGCATGTAGTTCCATGCAATCAACAAGCCAATTGCAATGCCTATGATTAGTTTAACCATTGAACTGTCCTGCTATCCACAGTGCTACCATTATTGCCACGGCTATTTCTGCTCCTGTCATAGTGCCTCCTATTGTATTACATCGCTGTTAGCGATCGTTTGTTTAATTGCTTCAGAATCAATCACTGCAATATCCTTGGGCGGTTCAAAGTTGTTCACATTGTATTTCAACAACACAAATGTTCTAAACTGTCCATTTACATTTAGGATCTGTTTGTTTATGATCTGATACTTGCTTACCATAACTCTTTCAATCACGTTCTGTGATATCTTAGTTGTTTCTTGCACTGTGTTACCTGAATTCACATTACCACTGTCTGTGATAAATCTTTTGAAGTCA
>Ga0209535_1001793_pt1 | contig 14256 bp, 13 predicted proteins | sample LinPmetageLP28_FD_184041 | JGI IMG/M metagenome (GOLD analysis project Ga0209535, IMG submission 184041) | Marine viral communities from the Pacific Ocean - LP-28 (SPAdes) (version 2) | ecosystem: Environmental > Aquatic > Marine > Oceanic | place: Pacific Ocean | collected 2009-08-22 | reverse complement strand
GGAGGTACTAAGCGTTCATCAACGCTTTTATTCATTTTACCAGCTATAAAATTCGTGTTAATATCCATATTATTTCAGCCATTTACTCTGTCCTCTCATGTTCATTAGCAATCTGCCAGGATGCATATTACTTAGCCTTAATTTTGCATTCCTTAGTAGTGCTGACTTTTCTTTTCTAGCTCTAGTAACAATATATTCTTGCACTCCAAACTTGCTATTTAATAAAGAGTATCTTATGTATGCATATATAAATTCTTCAAATAATTTATTTACATTTATCTCAGAGTCATTCCCATTATTCATTCCATCAGAAACGTATTCTAAAACAACTGACTTACCACTCATGTCTGAACTAAAATATATAGCTCCTTCTTGCTTGTTAATTGTAAATAGTGGATTTGCATTAGCTGTTTCTGTATTCAACCCGTATCTAGCTCCAATTGCGTGTTCGAAAAACCACTCACCATTACAACAGTATCCCATTTGACCATGATAAGGGCCTCCACCTAAATACATTTCTGTCATACCACCTTGTTGTCTTGATAAATCTACTAAAGAGTTTTCTGGTTTTAAAACATTACCTTTAATGTCAAACAATATTTTAGCATTATTATCTTGCAAGTAAGCACCACTCCACATTGTTTGTATGTTTTCTGTCATTGGATATAAAACACCATCAGCATAATATGAAACTCTAACATAATTTACATAGTCTTGTGGTAAAACAAATCTTATTTGTGAATCTACGGTTAACTGAAGAATTTTTATTTCCTTCATAGCATCGTAGTTTAACTCCTGTATACCACGCTTTGCGTGAAACAATACTTGGTATCTTTCTACGTTGTTTAGTATTTCGTTATTACCATTATATATTAGCATAAAGTTTTGGACTATGTCTTCTAAACTTGCATACTGATATGACCCCCAGTTTTTTTCTAAAGGTGCTACACCGTTGTTTTCGTAATATTGATAGTCAGTAATATATGCCATGTGTTATACTTGTATTTGGTTTTCTTGAACCTCTTCAGAAGATCCAAAGTTATAAACGTCCGATTCTCTTATTTCAACCCCTACATACTGACATATCTTAGCAATTAATCCTGGTTCATCAGAAAGAGGTAATTCAAAGTCTTGAAAGTCAGCTGCGGTTGCATCAAACAATGGCTCCCCTAATGTAATTGTTGCAAATGTCCATTTAGGAGCTTTTGGATATCTAACATATTGTGTTTTAATTGCACCTGCTGCTTGTATGTTACTAGGATAGACTGTTATTGTGTTTCCATTCAACACATAAGCTGGAAATAATGAAGTAGGAGCTGTTAAAGTAGAGCTTGTTAAATAAAATAATTTATTTTGACTAACCCTTTCAACCTCAGCTATTGTGTTTGCATCAAATATGCTGTAGTTTTCATTTGGAGGAACAACAGCTGATTGAAAAATATTTGTTGCTAAATTTAACGTAGTTGAACTCACAACATTATTTACAAAAGACTCTGTTAAAGTGTCCGTATTAACCACTAAACTTCCTGTTGCTGGAAAAATAGCAAATCCTGTTACTCCTGTATCAAAACGAGGTGGTGATGTTTGACCTACTAACGCTGCGTTTATAAGCTGATTTGAGTTTGTTGCAGTAGTAGTACCAGAAGTAAGTAGTCGTGGGTAATGAAATATTTTATTTATTAAATAATAATCAGATGGCAAAGTCCATGTGTTTGCCCCTCCTGCTGTTAAAAATGCTTGTACTGAAAAAGAATCAATTACCTCTTCTAATCCTTTTACTATATCTGCATACCCAGTCCCTGATTGTCTTGCATTTTCTCTATTTATATATTGATTATATTGATAAAAATAATCTTCAAATAAATCCATCTGTGCCTGTTGAGCGTACAAATTGAAGTCTTGAGGAGATAAGTATCCGTAATTATTTTTATTTATAATTGCTAATACTGTATTCCTAACATTGTTAATCATGGCCATAGAAAATACATTTTAAATATCTACAAATATAAGAAAAAAAAAGAGGTTACTTTTTTTAGTAACCTCTTAAGAATTGTTGTTAAAAGTATTATGCTGCAACCACGCTTTCTACTGTTATAACCGAGTTTTCAAATATCGGCATTTGAACTCTTGCAGTAGAAGGGCCAGGAGGCTCAGGCATATCAACACCTATATATCCTCTCTTCATAGCATTTTGTATTGCAATAGCAACAGCCCGTCCTGATCCTTGATCTGAATGGTCTATTGTAACTACATCATTATTAACTGTGTTTAACTGAATTATAGTTTGTTCTGCTCCAGCTCTGTCAGCTAAAACTATCTGATCCATTTGGATTAAATATGTTGAAGATACAGTTGAGTCAAAAATATTATATGCGTCTCCAATTGCACCAACTGTAGAGCCACATCTAAATCTAAAGTCGTCTATAATAACAGAAACTATTTCACTGAAGTTTTGAGTTGTATTTTCATACACATCACCTACAGTAAGAGAAGTTAAAAAAGATTTTCCATTGTCGTAAACTTCTGTTACAGGAGCTGAAATTGTAAAATTATCATTAAACAAGGTTGGACTGTTAAAAATATCAGTCGTTAATGTTAATGATGTTTCGTTAATTAAAGCAGCTACAGTAGTTGTCGTAGAAGCTGTTGTGTTTGTTACAGTATCTCCAACTCTAACTTTACGAGCTGTAAATGTTGATCCTACAGCATTTAACTGAGCTTCTTTACGAACAGCAAAAGTTTCTCCACCTGCACTAAATAAATTTGTTGCAAAAGTTAACTTATTTGTTGCTACTGCCGTACAAGCAGCTTGAGTATTAGCAGTAACATTATATACTGTATCTCCAACAACCACGCCTAAAGCAACAAAGTCTACCGCTGCATCATTTAACTCATTAGTTACAGCCGCTGCATTTGTTCCTGAGGCTATTCCTGCCGAAGCGGTTGATGGTATTACTAACTCAATTGTACCAGAAGATACAACTGTGTTAATTGGTATTTCTAAGTATTTCGCTCTCATAAGATTATGCGTTTAATATAGAAGTTACAGCCTTTGGTAGAATCATCTCAAAGTATGGAGAAGTCCATCCAGTTGATAATGCTATTTCTATTGAGTTTACTATATCTAAATATACATCTGAATCTACTTGAGGTGCTGTAATAATAGATGTAGTCGTTCCATCAACGTAATCTATTGTTACAAGAGTCGCTGTAGCAGATAAAGTTTTAACGGCTTTTATACCGTTACAACTAATTAATTGACCTGTAAAAGGTGCGTTTGTAATTTTTAAAAATTTTGTCATTTTATAAAAAGGTTTTAATGATTAATAATTACCAAAGATACAGAATCTATTTATCTTTCTTCAAGGCGTTTTTTAACAACTTAAAAGTTTCTAAACCATCATCTGACTGCATATATGAGGCAACAATATAATACGCCTCTTCTCCAAAAGGAATTGTAAGTAATTTACTTTTATTTTTCTTTAAATTAAAGTACACATCTTTTCTATTGTTTTTTAAAGTTAACAATCCCTGAGCAAAAAACTGTGCTACTTGATCTTGTAACTCTAACATAGGATCATCTAAAACTTCTAAAAACTCAAAAGGTTGATTTTTAGCAAAAATTAATACATCTCTTTTTAATTCTGGAATAGACATTTTGTCTACAGCAGCACCTAAAAACACCCTACAAACTGTAACAAGTTTATCTGTATCTAATTCTCTTGCTAAAATTTGTGCGTCTAGCTCTGCTTCTACATATTCTAATTCTTGTACAGCATCTTTCTTTCTATTTATCTCAATAAATACTGTTCCATTGCCAGGATGTAAATGTAGAAATTTTTGTAATACTTGGTTTTGTTTTGCTACAACCAACATACCATCTTCAAAAACTATTGGTTCTAATATTGCATTTCCATCTTGTTCATCTTCAAATGGACTTTTTTGATTTCTTGCATAACGAAGAGGTCTGTTAACTCCTGTGTCTTCATCAAAATGTAATAATGGGGATCTTCTGTTGTGTCGTGAGGCTAACATAAAAGCTAAAGGTCTTTTATTACTCACAAGTCTATAGACTTTGTTTTCAAATATTTGTTTTTTCATTTTATTTAATTTTAATTTAAGTTAAAAGAAAGAGGGGGAGTTACCCCCCTCTATTCTAGGTAATTATACTTCCTGCTTATTGCTGGAATATAAAGAAGTTATTCGCTCCTAAAGTACATACAGCTCTTTCAGATAAGAAGTTTACTGTCATAGCATCAGTCGTATTTGTTCTTGCACCACCAGCAGAACCAGTAATCCAAGTTTTATAACGTCTGTCTTCTGTTTCTGAAGCTCTATATCTTACATGAAGGAATGGTCTCTTTGCATTCTTTCCTAAGATTTGGTCATATACAGTAGTTGAGCCAGCTGGAACCATAAGTCCATTAACTCTTCCACCTTCTATATCACCTCTCATTGTAGGATCGTTTAGGTATTTCCAGTCAGACTTGTAGAAGTCATATCCTCTACGGAATCCTGTGAAACCTAAATTCAAAGCCATTTCTTTGTCATTATCAAAAAGACCGTATGAAGTACCACCAGCTCCGTAAGAGTTTTGTGCCGCTAACATATCATCAATATCAAATGAGAAATTTCTGTTTACAAAAAGAACATTTTCTTCAATAGAACCTTGTCTGTCTAATCTCTGAATTACAGAATCAAAACCTGCAAGAGTAACTGGGTTACCACCACTCCATACGTTTCCTCTGTTTTCAACTGCCCAGAAAATTCCGTCAGATCCAGATTGGTTTGCTACTGAAAGACCAGCACCTGTATTTTGAATGAAATCTCCAGCTCCAGAAGCTGCGTCTGCTGGTACAGTTTCTACCATTGCTGTTTCTAAGTAATCTTCAAAACGCATTCTTGTTTCGTGCTCTGATTTTAAATACCATAAGTATCCATTAGCTCCATTTTCAGTTGTAACTTCAATCCAACCAATTTGAGCCATATCAGAACCATTAACAGTATACTGATCTTTAATAATAATAGGCTTGTTGTCAAAAATGAAATCTTGAGATTCGTTAGAACCATCCATTCCATCTGTTCCTTTCGCAAATTCAGATCCATAAATGAACATAGATGCCGTTGTTCCTGCTCCTGCCCACGCTTGTCCTGTAGCTTCATAGTATCCTACTTCAAATACGTTAGGAGTTGCTGCTGTTGGAGCAACAGTAACTACTGCTTTATTATAAAGAGTCGTTCCATTTGTTTCAAGTGAGATCATAACTGTCTGTCCTTGACGTATCGCTGCTAAACCATTAGCTGGCGATGACGATGCTGGAGGAGAAGCTGGTCTAACTTGTGCTAAAGGAATAGTCCATGTAGCGTTGTCAGCTCCTATAACTGCTGGAGTTGTCATTGCTGTATACTTACTATGTAATCTTCCTTGTTCTGCCCACTTGATCATATCTGAATTAGTTGGCATTTCAGCTCCTACCATTCTTAAGAATGATGCAACTGATCTATTTCCATAACGCTCAAATTCTTTCTCATAAGTATCTGGTAGATACTGACTTAGAAAGTCAAAGTTTGTTATGTAGTTTGTTCTTGTGGCTACTTGCTGAGCACTTGGCTGCAAGTCAAAGCCAGGGACTGCTTGTACTGACATAATTATTTTTTTTTAAAATTTATACTCGTTTTATACTTCTAATTTTGAGTCCTCTTCCACTATCATTAGATTTTACTGCTCGTATGGTTCTTCCGTCTTTTGTTACGCTTTGTGATGCTTGTCTAATATCCATATTAATGTTTTTTGATTTTTTTGAAACATCATCTACAGTATCTGACACACCTTGATCGTAAAAAAACTTTGCATACTTTTCTGGATTCATTGCCATTGATAAAGCTTTATGGTAACCAGCAGCGTCTTTCATCAAACCATCCTTGTCCATATATTTATTTAAAAATGTATTAACGTCAGATTGCTTGTTTTTTAATTCAGCTGCGTCTCCAGGTTTAAAGGTAAAACTTTTTTCCCCTACACTGAACTCAAAACCTTTGAACTCATTGCCGAAAACCTCATCAGTTTTCTTAAGAAAATAATCGTATCTTTTTGCATTTGCATCTTTTGCAGTCTTAGATTCCTCGATGTAACTTTTATAAGCATTTAAACTTTCTTTGTCCGTGTCAGATAACCCACCCCCACTTGACTCAAGAGGAATTTTATATTTATCTTTTTGTTCATTGAAATATTTTTTTGCTTTCGCAAGTTCTCTTTTTTTAGCTAAATTTAATTTTTTAATTGTTTTAGGCTCATCGATTTCCTCGTCATACCCAAAATTATCATCAATTAAATCTTGAATATCAACAGCATCCAAACCTTCTTCAGTTGCATTATAATATTCAGCTAATAGTTGATCAGAGTCCATGTCACCAAAGTCTTTTTGTAATTTATAAAAATCTTCAATGCCACGCCCTGTTTCTTTCTTATACTCCATATATGCCGAAACATCTTCTGGTAATTCATTGTTTAACTCTTTTTCAGCAAACAATTCATCAACAGATGTTATTTCTTTATCATACCTGTTTTTAATATATTTAAGAACGTCTTCGTCACTTAACTCTGACGATGGAGTTTTTTCTTGCTCAACAACTTCATCAGCTACTGACTCGTTCTCAGCAACTGGAGCTTCTACTTTTTCCGTTTGTTTAACATTTTCTTCAGTTTCAAACTTTTCTTCATGCTTTTCTAAAAGCTCTTTTTCAATTTGTTGTGTTGATTTTTCTTCTTTTGTAATTTCCTTTACTTTAATTTCCATTTTATTTAATTTAATTTATACAAAGTTAATAATTATAATACACCTTTTTTAAGGCTATCTTGGGTCAAACTCAGCCATATCAAAACCATCTAAACTATCTTCATTTGATTCAAAAGTTATAGGAGGTAAATTGTTTTTTCTTTGCGTAATCATTTGAGATTGTTGAGTAGACTGTTGAGTTATTCTTTTGTCTTTAGCTTTTTCTCTATTTTGCTCTCTACTATTAATTTGTTGCTCCTCTCTTCCTTTTAATTGCATTTGAAATTGAAACTCTGTTAACATTAACTGTTCTTTTAATGCAGCCTCGTTTTTAAGCTTTTCTATTTCGAATCCTACCTCAGCTTGTTTAACTTGCATTTTAGACTGAGTTTCCATTTGTATCTTTTGCATTTGAATTTGTGCGGCAGCTTGTTGTGATTGCATATTGTTTTGTTGCTGCATTTGCATTTCTTGAGCTTTTTTCAACTGATCTTGTTTTTCTTTTTGTTTACGTTTTACTTTTAAAAGTTGATTGGCCATTTTAATATTTTTTATTTCTCTAATATCAATAGCGTCTTCAAGATCAATACCACCTTTTGACAAAGCCATTTGTATGTTTGCTTCTAATAATGCTTTTTGTTCTGCATCTGGAGACATTTCTATAAATATTCCGAAGTCATATAAATATAAATCCTTAATATCATCTAATAAACCTATATTGTATTTACCAATCTGCATGGCAAACTCATCTGCAAAATCAGAATATTCTAATACATCAGCAGTTCTTATTGATAACGCTTCCGCCAATGTTTGTGTTAAAAATAAACTGCCATCTAAAATATGTCTTGTTGCTGTGTTTGAATTTAATGCTGCTAGTTTTTGTACTCCTACTAAAGAATAAGCATCTGGTGTTGATCCATCTCTTGCTTCATTTAATCCAGTTACTTGTCTAATCATATCTAAATAGTGATTATAATTACCAATTAACATTTGCATTTTTTGTGAACCACTTGATGAGGTTAATTGTGTAATAGGAACTCTTGCTTGATTAAAGTCCCCATCTTGCGTGTAACTTCTACCAACAACACTACCAGTTTGAAAATATAATCTTAAAGCATCAGCAGGATCATATGCATTTCCTGTTCCTAAATCTACTTCATTCATTCCATCAGCATCTATAAAAACTCCATCAGGAACTACCTTAGATATTACTTGTTGTAATTTTAAATGAGTTAATTGTATTAAGTCTGCAAAAGGAATCATTCTTCTAACTAAAGACTCTATGTTTCCTTTATACATTCTAGGAGCTGTAGCTACATAGTTTGGCATTGCATACTGGCTAGACGACTGAGGTCTTACCATATTTTTAGCCATCTCCCATTTAAGTATAATGTTAGTACCCATTACCATAACACCCTCATACCACACATCTATTCTTTTTTCTACTCTTTCAAAATTACCTTCTTCCATCATTTCTTCTGGTGGATTAAACTGATCATCTTTAGGTACTGTTGTGTAGTTTCCATCAGCAGTTTGTTTCTTTTTGTAAACAAAACTTTGAGTGGATTTGTAGTTAAAATATAAAAGAGTACAGGTGTCTCTGTAAAACATGCTGTTTTCATACATTTGAGCTACATTATAGTAGTCATACCATGACTGACTATATTTAGATATTTCTTTCATATCTTCCTGAGTTAAGTCAGGATTTATTTTTAAAACCTCTGTTATAGGTATTGTCTTAACTTCACCCCAATAAAAACAATCTTTAAAGTATGGGTCTTCTGTGTAACTATAAACAACATTTGCAGGGTCTACATATTTTACCTTGATACCATCACCTAATTGAAACTCATGTTTTACCATTGAAATTCCTAAAGTCATCAAATCCATATCACATCTTTTACGAGTTTGATTGTAATGATTTTCATCTAGCATTGTATTAATAGCAACTTCATTTGCAATCTCTACAGCTGGCTTGTAATTCATTTGCATGTAAAGCTCCATTTCTAAATCACTTTCTGGTAGCTCTTCAGGGTCTACCTGAAACACATCCATTCCAAAGTCTTTTTCTATTTGCTTGAATAAAGGTTTTGCTATAACATTTGTTTCTATCATTTCCTGAAACTTACCTCTTCTTTCTGAAGACATTGCGTCTTGTGCATATGTCTTTATTGTAAACAACCTATCACTCATACCATTTACAACTATATCCACAAACTTTGGTATAATAGGCACAGGAGTCCAGTCAAGATTTAAATAAGACAAGTCACCATCAACAGCTAATTCATTTTTATATTTTGCTATTGATTGCTCGCCTCTTGCATATAATCTTAGTCTATTAAACTCTAGCCACTGACTATAAAATCTACATTGATTAACACCTTCTTTTCTAAACCACTCGTATTGAATAGCCTGACCTACTTGTAAGCCAAACTCTTTAGTGTTTTTTAATGAATCAGGTGCAAATTGATCTGGGAATGTTGCTGATTTTATGTCAATAGTTACGTTATCCATTATCTTATTATTTGACTCAAGGAATTCTTGTTGTTATATCTTGCAAAGTTAATACTTATTTTTGATTTTTGTTTAGATGGTGTGTATAAGTGCTTCTGATTAGCCATAATAGCTAAACCTGAACTAATAGCCGCATCAAACTTTGTTCTATTGCTTATGTCAAATTTTGCCCAGTCAATTAAAGTTTTTTGAAATGGCATATCACCAATAGTTTCAGGGTCTCTATAATCACCTCCAAAATCTAGCCCTACATACTTTTCTATATAAGACTCAATAGCTGCTGCATGAGATTGCTTTACATCTTCTGAGGTGTTGGGAATACCTCCCAACTCTCTTTCAGTTTTTGATAATTTGTTAAATCTTTTATCTGGTCTATTCATACTATAACCTCTATATCCTCTGTTTTTAAAATGATACAATAATCTAGGTTTGTTGTTTTCACACAATATAGGCATTCCATAAAAAACACAAGCCATCAAAACTTCTTCAAAAAATATTTCAGCCGTTTGTGGTCTGGCTATGTATTCTAAAAAAAATGTATTAGAAGGAGCGTCATCCATACTAAATTTAGTTAAGCCATGTAAAGCTCCATTAGACCCTTTACCAACTACCACTCCAGAAATATCATAAGAGTCACAACCAAAAGATCCTAGATGTTCGTTACCTGGATATTTAATACCATTACGAATATTTAATCTATTTTGTAAACCGACTCCTGGAGTCCAAGATACTAAAAATCTACCACTTTTATTAGGGCTAAAAATTACCTTAGTATCTTTCACACCATTCTGCCAGGAAAAAGATCCTCGAGTAATGTGTTGACCTAGCATTAACGAGTCGTTATAATCTATTTGTTGATAAATTTTAGTTAGATTAAATAATGATTGCTTAGATTCATCTCTGAAGGCATGAGATTCTGTTCGAGGAAATTGTCTGTAAAATTCATTTAACGCATCAGGATCATTTGATAATGAAGACACCTCGTTTTCCCAGTAATCAATAGCACCAGTTGTGATGTCTTCTCCGTCTATACCAACGATAGGTTTGTCTGGAGAATGTAAAACAGGCATTCCATACCTATCTATATACCCTTCAAAATTCCACTCCATTGGAATAAATAAATTATATAATCCTGATTTAGTTTGTCCGTTCTGATTTCTTTTACCACCATCTGAGTCTTCAAACAATTTCTTAAAATTTTCACCACCCTTATCTAATGCATTTGACGTTGACCCCATCATACATTTTCCGATAACCTTACTACCAAGCCTTAAACAAGTTTTGGTAACCCTCCAGTTATTTAAGATGTTTTCAGGCCTTTCCCACTTACCACTTTCATCGTGTAATAAGTATTGTAATTTCTCACCATCATAAGAGTTGTCTGATGTATTCTTCCAATCAATTGTTGTATCTAATCCGTCAAGCTCCTCAACACCAATGTCATACATATTTTTTTTAGTAATCTTAGACGCAGGAACTCTATAAGCTAATTCTGTTTTTGGCTTGTCCATACCATCTTGTATAGGTTTAAAAAAGAACGGATAGTTGTTCGATATAGGAACCACTTTATCAGTAAACATTTTTTTTGCATCAGCTCCTGTTTTTGATAGTATACCAATACGAGCATCTCTTGTTATTGTTGCCTGATTAACTCCTTCAGAAGAACTCATAAATGAAAATCCTGACCGTCTTATTTTTAAATAACACATTCCAAAACTTCTTTTGTCTGCTTTACAGGCTTCCCAGAATAAATAAAAAATCCTGTTTGCTTCTCTAAAGTCTGGATTACCAACATCAATTTTAGTCCACTGTAAATACATATAATGCGTTCCTGTAATGTAAGTAGGTATTCCGTTATTTTTAAACCAATGCCCTTGCTCTCTTTTATCAAATTCACTTTCTATATAATCAACCCACTCTGATTTAAAGTGTGGTGGTGCTTCGTGCCATTGAAAAATAGTTTGTATTCTTTTTAATATCTTAGGTATTAGAGTTACCTCCCAAGTTTGATCTTCTTTTTTTACTTTATCATTAATAAATTTTACAGGAGCCTTAGGTAGTCCTATTTTAATATTACTAACTTCATAAACCTCACCAAGAGTTCCATCTTTTGAAATAATAATTACATCGTATTTTTCGTTATATCCATACAACCATGTTTTTGCTCTGTTTTTATTAGCAATAACATTTTTAGGTATGTAGTTTTTTAATACCCTGTAAATACTATTTTGATCTTGACTCTGCAAATCCTTTAGGTGTTGTGTTTTTTGTTTCAGTTGTTATTCCTTCAAGTAGGTTTCTTTCTTCTTCTATTTTTTTTACTATTTCAAATGCATCCATAATACAAAGTTTTTTAGTAGCAGCTGCATTTTTTAATCTATCAGCAGCTAATTCATCCTCGGCATCAAACTTAATAATATCTTCTTTAGCCACCTTAACTAATTGTTTTACAGCCTTTTCCCCAGCTTCTATTATTTGTAATTTTAATTCTTTATTCATTTAGTATAGTTGTTAAATTATTAGTAAACATTCTATAAAGCAATTCACCATCTACAGTAAATTCATATTCGCTTTCAGGTTGATATACAACAACATCTCCAACTGAAAAGCCTAAAGATATTAATTCTTCGTTGATATATTTTATAGTTCCTTGTAGTCTTTCATATTTAACACCCTTTTCTAAAAATGCTTTTTTTGCTAATAGAGGTTTTATAAAACAATACTTACCATGAGACTTCCACCCATCTTTATTTTTAAATAAAAAAAATTGATCGTGCTCTACAAAAAACAAGTTTTCTTTAAAAAAACTTCTACCGCTTTTACGTCTACCATACATATCATTATAAAACTTAAATACATTGTGATGAACTAAAAGAGTATCACCTTTTTTTACTTCACCCTTATAATTTAACGGTAATTCTTTTACTATTCCAAATCGATTTGATGCTTTGTGGTCTTCTTCAGACACGCTAGTTATAAACTGAGTGTCACCAAATTCTTTTATATTATCATATCTCCTGTTGTTAACAGGCTCTACAATAAACGAGTGTACCGACCTCATTAAAAGTTTATGTTATATTCTAAAGTAATTGGAAGAGTATATAAAAACTCTTTCCATATTAAAACCTCTTGGTCTTTAATAACCCAAAGTTTATACGATTGTGTTTCTTCATTGGCTTGTATTAAGTGTATTTTATATTCACCACCTAATACTGATTGATTTACTATGTAGTGCATTGAGCCTGACTTGTAATCAGATCCAACGGAAATTTTTCTAATATCCATTTTATTTTATTTTTTTTCTTCTACTAAACCTTTATTAATCTCAACTGTTATTTCTTCCACTATAGCTAAAGTGCTAATAGGTAAAGAGTTTAATAGTCGGTTAATATTTTTAATAGATTCTTCATTTAATTCTACTTTCATTTAATTTAATTTGATTTATACCGCTAACATAGGTATTTTATAATCTTGCCCATTTATTTTTACTGTCCATGTTGAGTCTGATGATGCTATAGTTTCAGTCGTAGTTGTTCCAGCGGAATAAGACGAAGAACCTACAACAAATTGATTTGCGTCTGTAGCAGTCGCTCCTCTTCCTAACGCTATTGAATAGTCAAACGATGCTGTTGCTTGTAGTCCTATTGCAATTGCACCTATCTTTCCACTACCACCAGCTTGAGACAATCGTCCAATAGCAACACTCTCTGTCCCTTCTGCCATAGCACTTGTTCCTATTGATATTGTACTACCTTGTATTACACCACCCGATACACCAGCTGCCTGATATCCTATTGCTATATTTCCAATACCTGATCTTGTTATGTTTGCATAAACTGCTGCCGCACCCTCTGCTTGATAACCAATAGCAATACCATTAGTTGATGTATTGTAAGTGTCAATATTTGTTGCTAAATCTCCAATACTTGCCTGAAATCCTATTGCAATTTGTCCTTGTCTACCGCCTGCTCCATCCATCATTGCCTCAGCACCAACAACTACATGATAATCTGATCTGTTTGCGGATTGAAAAGCAGTCAAATTACTACCTGCACCTGCCGAGTATCCGACATAAACTCCTCTACCTTGATTTGTGTTTACTGATGTTCCAGGATGTCGATTAGCATAAGCTCCGATGGCTACTGTTCCTTGATTATATCTATGGGCTTGTAGTAGAGTAGCATTATCACCAGTCATTGCAAATTGTCCTATGGCAACTCTAGACATGGCATCTGTACCATTAGGATTATTAGATGAGCTTATAGCATCTGAGCCAGCAAAATGACCAACAAATATATCATACCAACCATAAGCATTATCACCTGCACTAGCTCCTAGGGTTACGCAATAAGAATTATTATTTGTTGATGTTGCGGGGTTCGCAAATGAATAAACACCATTTCTTGCGTTATGACCTATTGTTACATTATTATCTCCCGTTAAATTCATCTGGTCAGCACTTAAACCCATACCAATGTTACCACTTGATGTAGAACCTACTAGAGCCGTACCTTGTAAAGCCAAAGTACCCATAGCAATATTATTTTGCACTCCTGCTATAAAACCGTTATTATCTCCTATTCTTATATTAGCAAAATTTGTTTCAGAAGCAATACCTACGTTTCCTGATGCGTATATTTGTTGATCGTCATTTAATTGTGCTACAAAATTACCAAACCTTAGTCCAGTCCCTGTAGTGGTAGATAATTCCGCAAGTCTACTAGAATACATTTCTAGTTCTGTTTCAAATACACCTAGTGTTTTTACCGCAGCACCCAAAGATGTTGTTTTATCTGTACCTGACAATCCTCTCCATGTTGTTGCGGTTATTGTTCCTATTGCACTAACCGAGGCTACGGTTATAGTAGCTGTTGAGGTTCCAAAGTTTACAGAAAAAATATCTCCTATTGTCCAATCTTTTCCTCCACCATAGATTGATACCCCAGTAATTCCTCCTGTTGCACTA
>Ga0209535_1001792_pt1 | contig 14257 bp, 6 predicted proteins | sample LinPmetageLP28_FD_184041 | JGI IMG/M metagenome (GOLD analysis project Ga0209535, IMG submission 184041) | Marine viral communities from the Pacific Ocean - LP-28 (SPAdes) (version 2) | ecosystem: Environmental > Aquatic > Marine > Oceanic | place: Pacific Ocean | collected 2009-08-22 | reverse complement strand
ATTCCAAACTCCTGGAAATTTAAATAATTATACATTATCAGAAAATGCAGGAATAACCTCAATTTCTTTCGTTGGTTCTGAAAGGAATATAACTTCTGATGTTGGTATTAGCAATTTCCCTAAGGGTGGAATAATTGTTTCTGTTGGATCAAAAGCAGGACTTGGTTATCAACCTTTGATATGTGCAGGAGGAACTGCAGTAGTCACTACTGCAGGAATTATTACATCAGTATCTATTGGTAACAGTGGATCTGGATATAGATCTGGAATTCAGACGAGTGTATCTGTTGGTGTGAGACTACCGAATATAATCAACTCAATAATAACTTCGATTGGGATAGCAACTGTTTCAGATGGACATGTTATTGGAGTAGCAGTAACAAATTCTCAAGTTTTCTATGCTCCAAGAGATATATCAAATGTTAACTATAGTTCAGTAACTGGATTGACTACCGTTACAACATCAACTACTCATGGATTGTCGATTGGTGAAGAAATTATTGTTTCTGGAATTGCATTTACATGCAATTATACTGGTTCTGGTCCAGTCGGCGTTTCAACTGCAATTTATGATAACGTAACTGGTATTATGACAGTTACAACGTCTGCTGCACATAATCTGTCTACTACGGGACAAAAGAGTGATGTTATTCTTACTGGATTGGCATTTACATGTGGTTTAGATGGTGGATCTTCTACTCACGTTTATCCAAGAACAACTGATCCTGCATATTGTGGTTCTAAAGTAACTGCAGTTAATAGTTCAACCCAATTTGTGACAAACGTTGGAGTTTCTACTGTTCCAACATTCTATCAAAGCGGTGGAGTGGCACAACCTGCTATTATTGCTCCAAGAGTTAATAACAACTCAGCTAGTGGTCATGATCCAGCAGTAGATGGATCTAATGTTTTAAGAGTTATTGATTCTACATCTTTTGAAATAAACACAGGAATTTCTACTAGAGAACACTTCTATGCAAGATGTGGAAAAGTCAATAAACCACTTGAAATTGTAATTGATGATCCTCTCTCATATTCAGGAATCGCTCTAACTCACACCTCTGGTTCATCTGGAATAGGAAGTGCTGCAACTATTGACATTGTTGTTGGACAAGGATCTAGTGTAATTGATTTTGAAATAAGAAATACTGGGTATGGATATGGTAACGGTGATATATTAACAATACCTGTTGGGGGATCTACAGGAATTCCAACATCGTCTTCTTTTGTATCATCAAATCAATTTGAATTAACCATTCAAAAAGTTATTAATGATGAATTTACTGGTTGGTCTTTAGGTGTTATAGAAACTCTTGATGATGTATCAAGTTATATTGATGGAACTAGAATCGACTTCCCATTATTAAGATCTGGAATTCCGATATCTATTCTTAAGGGTAAAGGTTCTAAGATTGAACTTGATCAATTACTTCTAATTTTTGTTAATGGAATACTTCAAGTTCCGGGATCATCTTATACTTTTGATGGTGGAACTCAAATAAGATTTACGGAACCTTTAAAGATTGGTGATACACTCAAAATTAACTTCTATAAAGGAAGTGGTGATGGTTTGGATATTATTGATAGGGAAATTATTGAAACAATAAAATATGGAGACACTGTTGAGTTAAATTATGATCCAGATAGAAATCAAGAATCATATTTACAAGAGAATCCTAGAACAATAAGCACTATTTCAAGTGTTAACTCTTCTACAACTCTTCCATATTTTGGACCAGGAACAACTAGAGATACTACTCTAGAAAGACCTATTACTTGGTGTAGACAAACTGAAGATAAGATTATCCACGGTCAAGAAGTTGGTAAGGATAGAGAAATCTACGAACCAGTTATTAATCCAATAGCAAATATTATTAACTCCGTTGGTATTGGGTCAACAGTAATATATGTTGATAGACTAAGACCTTTATTTGATCTCAATAACGAGAATGCAGATTCTAATGCTAGATCAGCATATAGAAAGCAAATCACATTGCTGTCCTCTGAGACTACTGTAGGTGCTTCTGCAACTGCTGTTGTTTCAACTGGTGGTACGATTGCTTCAATTACTATAAACAACGGTGGAGTCGGTTATTCAACAGCACCTGATGTTAGTGTTGGTATAGGGTCTACCACAACAACAGCAACATCAACAATCACTAATGGAATTGTTACTGGAGTTACTATTACTAATCCTGGTGCTGGATACACTCAAACCAACCCACCATTAGTTCTTATTGGTCCTCCAATAAAACAAACCGAAACTTGTAGTGTATTAAATTCTCAATATTTTGGAGATTCTGGAATAATTGTTGGTCTTGGAACAACATCTGTTGGAGTTGGTTCAACAGGAATGATGTTCCATCTCCATATTCCTTTCAATTCTAATATGAGGAATACTGATTTAGTCGGAACTGCAGTAACTATAAGTGGAATATCTATAGGAGATTACTTTATCGTAAGAAATTCAAACTTAGGAACGGCATCAACAAGTATAACATCTTTAGGGAATGACAATTCTACAGTGATTGGAATTGGATCAGAATTTATTGATAATGTATACGTTGCTAATTCTGTCGGATTAACGACTCAAACTGTTGCTGGTATTAGTACAACAGTTGTCAAAGTAAGTGTCAATACTAATATTAATCCTAGTGGAATTTCTGGATTATCAGCTGCAGAATTCCTTGGTGAATATTCTTGGGGTAAGGTTATTTTAACTGAAAGAACTAAAGAACTTTCTTATCCAGCAAACACTTTGTCTGGAATTGGAACAAATGAATCAACTGGAATATCAACCTCTTCCAAACTTTATAGAACTAAGTATATAAGGTTTAAAAAATTCACATGATTATCTGTAATAAATAATAAAAAAAAAGTCTGTCAAAATGGCTGCCATTATAACTGATCAAGTTAGAATATTAAACGCAAAGAATTTTGTTGCAGGAATTGCAAATCAAAGTAATTCCTATTATTCTTTTGTTGGTCTTCCAAATCCAACTGATTATTCTGCTACCTGGAATGATTCACCACCCTCACCAAAAGATAATTTTGATCAGGAGAATGATTATTGGGACTCAATGATCGCTCTTAAAAGAATTAATGCTGCTGATGTCAGGCAAGTTATTCCCAAAAGAATTTGGTCTTCAGGAACTTCTTATGACATGTATCGCCATGACTATAGTAGAACCAACACTGCATCTGTTTCTGGATCAACTAATTTATATAACTCAAATTTTTATGTTTTAAATAGTGATTATAGAGTTTACATTTGCCTTCAAAATGGAACCAATCCAGAGAATACACTTGGCAGACCTTCTTTAGATGAACCAACATTTGTTGATTTAGAACCAAAATCAGCTGGAACTAGTGGTGATGGGTATGTTTGGAAATATCTATACACTATTAAACCAGCAGACATTGTTAAATTTGACTCCACACAATTTTTACCAGTTCCTAACAATTGGAGCACTAGTAATGATACTTCTTTAGTTAGAGAAAATGCGGTAGATGGATCTATTAAAATTGCAACAATAAAAAATCGTGGAGTTGGATTAGGAACGGCAAATAGTACATATACCAGAGTTCCTATTCAAGGAGATGGATCTGGTGCAGAATGCACTATTACTATTGATGGTGATTCAAAGGTTGATACTATTAACGTATCTTCTCAGGGATCTGGATATACCTTTGGAACAGTTAATTTTGAAGCTGGTGGAGTTCCAGTTGGAACAACTAGACCAAATTTTGATGTTATTATGACTCCACAAGGTGGGCATGGTGCAGACATTTATAGGGAACTTGGTGCATATAGTGTACTGCTATATTCTAGAATTGAGAATGATAATGAAAATCCAGACTTTATAACTGGTAACCAATTTTCAAGAATTGGAATTATAGAAAATCCAAATTCTCCAGCAGGAGGATCTCTTTTAACTATTGACAAGGCAAGTGCAGTAACGGCATTAAAACTTACCGGAGTTGGTTACGATTCAGCAACTTTCACTGCGGATTCTCTTGTCACACAAACAGTAGGTACTGGACAGACTGCTGTGGGTAAAGTTGTTAATTATGACTCAAATACTGGAGTTTTAAAACTGTGGCAGGATCGATCTGTTGCAGGATTTACAACAACAGGAATTGGTCAAACAAATCCAACATATGGATATTCTCTTAATGACTATACAGGAACTCCATCTGGAGATGGAAATCTTACAATTACTCCAAGCGTGGGGTTGCAATTAACTATTGACAACACTTTTAGTGATAATAAAACCACGATAAATAATCGTACATATTATCTTGGAATGGATTTTAGTAGCGGTGTTGCTTCTCCTGAAGTAAAACAACATTCTGGAAACATTATATACGTAGATAATAGACCATCTATAACAAGATCGTCAAATCAAAAAGAAGACATAAAAGTTATCTTGCAGTTCTAAAGAATTATGCCACAACAAACGAACCTCAATGTAGCTCCCTACTTTGACGATTTTGATCCTACAAATGATTATCAAAAAGTACTTTTTAAACCTGGATATCCTGTTCAGGCAAGAGAACTAAGTACTCTACAGTCAATTCTACAGAATCAAGTAGAAAAATTTGGACAACACTTCTTTAGAGAAGGTGCAAAAGTAATTCCTGGTAATATTGGATATTCTCAACTATATTACGCGGTTCAATTAGCAAATAATTTTCAAGGTGTTCCTGTTGAGGCATATGTAGATCAATTAGTTGGAGCAACAATTACTGGACAGACTTCTGGAGTAACTGCAGTTGTTGATAATATTTTATCATCTCAAGATTCTGAAAGAGGTTCTGTAACTCTTTATGTTTCATATTCAGGATCATCTAGATTAGATAACACCACTCAAACTTTTTCTGATGGAGAATCTTTAGCATGTAATCAGACTATTAGTTCTAGATTACTTGGAAATGCTACTATTTCTTCAGGAACACCTTTTGCAAATACTATATCCAATAATGCATCTTCAACTGGATCAGTATTTCAAATTGAAGAAGGGGTGTATTTTATACGTGGATACTTTGTAAATGTAAGTAAAGAATCGTTAATACTAGATCAATATACAAATAAACCCAGCTACAGAGTAGGATTATTTGTATCTGAGGAGATTATAAACACAAATTCAGATGAATCCCTTAATGATAATTCTCAAGGATTTAATAATTATGGAGCTCCTGGAGCAGATAGACTAAAAATTTCAGTAAGTCTATTTAAAAAATCTATTGATGATTTTAATGATGATAATTTTATAGAATTAGCAACGATTGAAAATGGAAATATAAAAACCTCAGTAACTAGGAGAGCTAATAATTCCAAAGGAAATGGCGCAGTTTTTCATGATGATTTAACTGATGTTTTAGCGAGAAGAACTTTTGATGAGAGCGGTCATTATATTGTAAAACCGTTCAATGTTTCTATTCTAAATTCATTAAACAATAATTTAGGAAATCAGGGTTTATATGAACCCGGTCAGTTTACTGCAGGGGGAACTGCTGCTAATGCAGATTTGGCTGTATGTAGAATTTCTCCAGGAAAAGCATATGTAAAAGGATATGAAATTGAAACAACTAGTAATACTATTATTGATATACCAAAACCAAGAACTACTAGAACTGTAGAAAATCAATTTTTTAATTATAATACGGGACCAACTCTGAAATTAAACAGTGTTTATAGATCTCCAACTGTAGGAGTGGGAAATACTTTTATATTGAGTTTGAGGGATGAAAGAGTTGGTGTAAATTCAGAAGCAGCACCTGGAAAAGAAATTGGTTTTGCTAGAGTATTTGACTTTAGATTAGAATCTGGGTCTTATAATTCAGCATTACCGAATGATAATGAGTGGGGAATGTCAATGTATGACATACAACCCTTCACTGAAATTGAAGTTAATCAAGAATTAAATCTAACAATTCCTTCATATGTTGAAGGTAGTAATAGTGGAGCTACTGCATTTTTAAGAAGTCCTGTTGTAGTAGGAACATCTTTGACTGTTTATGATAAAAAGGGAGAATTTGCCAAAAATGAAACTCTAATTTTTAGAAGTGGAATTTCTACACAATCAACTACGATTAATAGAGTAGCAAAGACCATAACATCATATGGTATTTCAAACGTAAAATCAGTATATTCAAATACTGGAATTGGTGATGGACCTAATGGTAATAATGTAGTTGGAGTCAATACCTTTAGTGCTAATGTGGTGCAGACATCTTCTGCCACTATAGGTGTTGCATCAGTTACTCAATTATCTAGTGGAATTAGCACAGTAACTAGTTCCAATAAATTATTTCCTGGAAATATAAAAGTAAATAGTTTACTTCAGTATTCTGATATTTCGATATCTAATGATCCAATTACTGCCAAAGTAGTATCTATAGGATCATCTCATATCACGGTGACTGGAGTTACTACTGTAACTGGAGTTGTTAGTGGTAGTCTTCCAGCATCAAATTTTGTAGCATCAGATCTAGAACTACTTACAACACAATTAGATTCTTCTTCTGATAATACATTATTTACAGAATTGCCAAAAACAAATATCGCTGCAGTTAATTTAACTGATGCTGAAATAACCATAAGAAAAACTTTTACTGTTACTATTGCGGATAATCAATTAAATTCTACAAGTCTTATAACTACAACCCTACCAGAAGGTGAAATTTATTTATCATATTCTGACGAAAGATATACTCTTATTAGATCAGATGGAGTCACTGAATCTTTGTCTGCAGATAAATTCCAATTCTCATCTAATCTCAGAGAAGTTCAAATTAGAAATTTAGGAACTAATAATATAGGAGCGAAACTTATTGTTACGGTTAAAAAATCAAATATAAAATCTAAGAAAAAAATTAAAAATAGAGTTAAAACTTTAGTAGTCGATAAATCCATAAATCCAGCATCTGGAATTGGATCAACAACTCTTAATGATGGATTATCTTATGGTGATTATCCATTTGGCACTAGAGTTCAAGATAATGTAATTTCTTTAAACACTCCAGATATTATTCGAATTCATGGAATATATGAAACATCAGATGTATCTTTAACTGATGCAAACTTTGGATCTCCTGAGATGACTTTAGCTCAACTCAATGGACCAACTGCTACTACAGGTGACATGATTATTGGTGAATTGTTAGTTGGTCAATCAAGTGGAGCAGTTGCAGTATTTGGTGAAGTTAAAAATTCCAGTGATTTAAGATATCTTCCTAAAAATAATTTTAAATTTATTGAAGGGGAAGTTGTAGTTTTCCAAGAATCTTTAATAGAAGGAATAATTGGCGCTTTAAATACAACATCATTTAATATCGCATCAAATTATACCTTTGCTTCTGGTCAGAGAAAAACAACGTATAATCATGGATCTTTGACAAGAAAATCCGATTCAAATTCACCAAAGAATAAGATAAAAATTTATTATAAGAGTGCATCTTTTGATTCTTCTGATGATGGAGATATTGTCACTGTCGAATCATATAATGACTTTAATTATTCAACTGAAGTTAAAACATTTAATGGTGCATTAAATACTGATCTTATAGATTTAAGACCAAGAGTTAGTGATTATACTACAACACCTTCTTCTAGATCTCCTTTAGAATTTCTTGGTAGATCATTTGATGGTTTAGGAAATTCTGTTCCTAGTATTCTAGCATCTAATGAAACTATTTTCTTAGATTATTCATATTATCAAGGAAGAATTGATAGATTGTTTTTACATAAAGATGGAAAATTCCAATTAAAATTTGGAGTTCCTTCGGACGATCCAACAAGATCTAAACCAGAAATTATTGAGAATGCTATTGAAATTGCAGAAATACGTTATCCTCCTTATCTTCATAATACAGAGCAGGTATCTATAAAGTTCCTGAAGTACAAGAGATTCCAGATGAAGGATATTAAGCGATTGGAAGATCGCATAAAAAAATTAGAGTATTATACACAACTTTCTTTACTTGAAACAAATACAGCAAATCAATTTATTAGTGATGCTAATGGTCTCAACAGATTTAAATCTGGATTCTTTGTTGACAATTTTGCATCTATTAAAACTCAAGATGTAACAGTTGGTCAACATAATAGTATCGATCAAATCGGTCAAGTACTTAGACCAAAACATATTACAAATGAACTTGATTTACAAACTGGACCAGTTGTTGATGTTAATACCAACGAAGATAAGAGCACTTCTGCAATAGAAGGTGTTAATATTAGAAAGCAAAGTGACGTTATTAGTTTAGAATATAGTGAAATTGAATGGATAAATCAACCTTTTGCAACTAGAACTGAAAGTGTAACACCTTTCCTTATTAGTTTTTGGCAGGGAAATATAAAATTAACACCATCTTCTGATAATTGGGTCACCCCAAATAAAATGAAATCCAAAACAATTGATTCTATTGGAAACTATGCTCAGGTTATGTCTGAGGCAGAAGCGAAGCATGGAGTTGATCCAGAAACTGGTTTTGCTTCAGAAATATGGAATTCTTGGGAAACTAACTGGTCTGGAACTACTACATCTACGGAAAATACAATAGATGGTCCAGATTCAGTAACAACTGGTGAAACCTACGGCAAGGGTGGATGGATTAATGGTGGTAGTGGTGTTGCATCATGGGTTCAAGATACTACCACTCAAACGACTGAGCAAGATGTTATTGAAACTGTTGAAAGTGGAGAGAAGAGCCGTGATGGAACACAATATCAGGTTGTTGAAACTTTTGAAACAATAGATCTTGGATCAAAAGTTATAAGTACAGAGATTATTTCTACTGTTAGATCTAGAAATGTTCAATTTTCTTCTACTAACCTAAAACCAAGCACACAGATCTATGCATTTTTTGATGGAAAAGATGTTACGAAGTTTTGTGTTCCAAAACTGATTGAGATTACCATGAAATCTGGAACATTCGAGGTTGGAGAATCTGTAGAGGGTAGGGTACTTTCTGTTGGATTAAGTGAGGAAGGAAAAAATACTGATCCTCAGATTGATTTTAGAGTAGCACAATCAAATCATAGAAAAGGTGATTACAATTCACCTACAGAAGTTTATCCAGATAATCCCTATGTAAGTGGTGGTACAATTCCAGAATTGTATTCATCAACTTCCACAACTTTAAATGTAGATACTTACTCTCTTTCAAATCAACCACAAGGAGATTTCTTTGGTCGTATTCAAACTGGGATGATTCTAACCGGACAAACTAGTGGTGCAGAAGCAGAGGTAGGAGAAGTTAGATTGATTAGCGACTCATCTTCTGCTTTAATTGGAAGTCTATTTATTCCAGATCCTAGTAATGGAGACAATCCTAATTTTGATACTGGAACTAATATATTCACATTGACAAATGATCCAGAAAATGATCAAAATGCTGCAACAACAATTGGTGAGCAAGCATATACAACCTCAGGTATTATAGAAACAATTCAGGATCAAATTCTATCAATTAGAAATGCACGCATTGAGAATAGACCAATATTTGCTGACAACGAAGCCGTTTCTAGAGTTTTAGATACTGAGATTGTTGATACAAGACTCACTGGTATCCCAGTTACAACTGAGAATATCGTTGGATATTATGATCCTCTAGCACAATCGTTCCTAGTTGATCCATATATCGATCCTGAAGGAGTGTTTGTAACAAAATGCGATATTTTCTTCCGTACAAAAGATGATGAAAACACTGGTGTTAAGATTCAGATTAGAACAATGAAGGATGGTTACCCAACTCCTAGTTTTTTCGCTGAATCTGAAATTACATTAACTCCAGATAATGTTAACACATCAACAGATGGATCTGTTGCAACTACATTTCAATTTGATTATCCAGTTTATCTTGAATCTGGAAAAGAATATGCAATTTGCTTAGTATCACAATCAAAGAAATATAGTGTTTATATTTCGAGAGTTGGTGAAAATGATACTCTTACAGATACATATATTTCTGATCAACCTCATCTTGGATCTCTGTTTAAATCTCAAAATGCTTCTACATGGGAAGCAAGTCAATGGGAGGATCTCAAGTACATTCTCTATAGAGCAGATTTTGTAGAATCTGGAACTGTCGATCTATACAATCCAGAACTTTCAGAAGGTAATAAGCAAATCGCTAATTTGATGGAAAATCCATTAAATATTTCTTCTAAAGAAATTCGTGTGGGACTTGGAACAACAGTAGCAGATAATCGTTATGTTATGGGTAATACCTTCTCCCAAGTTAATAATACTGCAACTGGAGATCTTGTTGGAGTTGCTGCAAGTGCCACAGGAACTATGACGATTACAAATCCTGGAATAGGTTATACTCCTGCAGGTGGATTTGCATCTTTCCCTGGTGTCAATTTAGTTACAATTTCTGGATCAGGATCTGGTGCAGTTGCTGATGTTTCTATTCAAAATGGTGTTGCTATAGCAGCGACAATTAGTGGAAATGGTGGAGATGGTTATCAAGTTGGTGATGTAGTTTCAATTAATACTATCGGTGCTGCTAGTGTTGGAAGAAATTCTAGATTTACTTTAACCTCTATAGGTGCTACTTCACAATTGATACTTAATAATGTTCAAGGAGATTTTGTAACTGGTGCTGCAGGAACATTAACTTTCTTTGATAGTACTGGTGCTCTTAGAGAATTGAATAGTGGAACATTTAACGGAACTGCTTTCGGTGGAGATGTCACTATTAACGCATCAACAACAGTATCTGATGGACTGCACATTAAAGTTAATCACGTAAATCATGGAATGAATTTTGATGATAACTTTGTTAGAATTGTAGGAATCCTTCCAGATATTAAACCAACAAAACTGACGGCAGAATATACCAAATCTTCCACAGATCCGATTTCAGTATCAAGTGGAACAGGAGATATATTCAACACGTTTGAAAATGTTTCTGTAGGGTCAACTAATACTGGATTAATTCTGATTGGAGAGGAGGTTATAGAATATACTTCCACAACAGCATCATCAATTGGTGGTAATATTTCTAGAGGAACAACTCCCAAAACTTATGCCAGCGGTACTCCTGTTTATAAGTATGAATTGAGTGGAGTAAGTCTTGCAAGACTTAATAAAACACATGATCTAAATGATGTAACTGTTGCAGATCCAATAAATCTGGATTCATATCATATTAAACTTGATATGTCACAGAAGTATGGAACATCAGGTCAATCTGCTAATGCGGATAGATCGTCTTCAGCAGCAGGATTTCCCAAACTATTCATAGGTGCGTCTGATTCTACTGGTGGAAAAAATGTAAAGGCCACTAAGAATATTCCTTTCGAAATTATTAAACCATCTATCCACTCTATGACACCTGAAGGGACTACAGTTACTGGTCAAATAAGAACTACCACATCACAAAGTATTAGTGGTAGTGAAATTCCTTATATTAATTTTGGATTTGAAAATGTTACATTGAATGAAAATAATTATCTAGATTCTTCAAGAGCGATTTTCTCAAAAGTGAATGAGGATCGTAAATTAAATTCCGTTGAGGGTAATAAGTCTTTCCAAATGAGACTTTCCCTTGGTACGGCAAATTCAAAAGTAAGTCCTCAAATTGATCTTGAAAGAGCCGTCATTTATGCAATATCCAATAGAGTTAATAGTAAAATTTTAAATTATGCTGAGGATTCTAGAGTAAATACAATGTTTAATGATCCTAGTTCTTGTCAATATATTTCTAAAGAAATATCATTAGAAAATCCTGCAACTTCCTTACAAGTAATGGTTGATGCACAAATTCCATCAGAGTGTGATATTAGAGCATTATATTCTATTAGTGGAAATCCTGGATTTGAATCAGTATTTACACCATTTCCAGGATATCTGAATTTAGATAAAAAAGGTCTAATAATCAATGAGGAAGATAGTGACGGAAGAACTGATGTTTTAGTATCAAGTTCCAATAAAAGAGGATTTTCTCTATCGGATACAATTTTTAAAAAACATAAATTCTCCATAGATAATCTGCCTTCCTTTAGAACTTATAGGATAAAACTTGTAATGACATCGACAAATCAAACACTTGTACCCCAACTTAAAAATTTACAAGTTATTGCTCTTGCATAATATGGAAATTTATACTGTAAAAGGACATAAGGATCTCGCAAGAGATCTTGAAACCAATACCGTAATTAATACGAATAATGCATCTTATGATCAGTACATTGCTAGTCGTGAGGTTAAAAATGAAAAGAATCAAAAGATGCAGACAATTGAAGATGAAGTTGCTACCATTAAAGATGATATCAACGATATCAAGTTGTTACTTAAGGAGTTATTAAATGGATCCAGATAGCATTGAATTAAGCAATTTATCAAAACAATTTGCTTACACTAAATTGGCATCACAGATAGATAGTTGTGATGATCGTGACGAACTAAAGAATATTGCAAAATCTTTTTGCAAACTATATTATAAACAGCAAGAAACCATGAAACTTATAGGAATTGCAAATGCCGAGTAGAAGTATTACATTTAATCCGGATACAGGAGTACCTTATGGTGCAAATTTAACCATTTATGGTGGATCTGATTTTAATACTACTTTTAATGTTACTGATGATGGAAATACTAATTTCAATCTAACAAGTTATAGTGGTTCTGCTGCTATATCAAAGAGTGTATCTATTGGTGCAACTTTAGGTATTACAACAGCATTTACAGTTGGAATTACAAGTGCTATTGGTGGTAAGTTGGAAATATCCTTAGGGTCAACTGCAACTAGAAATCTGGCGGAAGGAAGATATGTATATGATGTTTTAATTAGTAGTGGATCTACAACTTATACTTTGGTGAATGGTAACATAATGGTAGTCCCAGTAGTATCTGCAGCACCATAAATACATTTAGGAAACTAGAGAATAAATGGCTCAACCAGCAAGTAGAACAGATCTAGTTAATTACTGTAAGAGGCAGCTAGGTGCTCCTGTATTGGAGATAAATGTTGCGGATGAGCAGATTGATGACTTAGTAGATGATGCATTACAATACTTCCATGAAAGGCATTTTGATGGCGTAGTTCAGACATATTTAAAATATAAAATAACCCAAGATGATATTGATAGGGGTCAAGGAAGAGGAGGAACTAATCCAATAGGAATAGTAACTACTACAGGAACTTCTACAGTTGGGGTTGCTGCTACATTTTCATATGAAGAAACTAGTAATTTTATTCAAGTACCTCCAGCGGTAATTGGTATTAACAAAATATTCAGATTTGATACTAGCACAATATCTAATGGAATGTTTAGTCTTAAGTATCAGTTATTTCTAAATGACATGTATTTCTTCAGTTCTATGGAGATGTTATCATATGCAATGACAAAAACATATCTTTCTGATATTGATTTTTTATTAAATACTGAGAAGCAAATAAGATTTAATCAAAGACAGGATAGATTGTATTTGGATGTTGATTGGGCAAATGTGACAAAAGATGATTATATTATTCTGGATTGTTGGAGACTTTTAGATCCAAATGATTTTACAAGAGTTTATAATGATTCATTCGTGAAAAGATATTTAACTGCTCTCATCAAAAGACAATGGGGACAGAATTTAATTAAATTCCAAGGAGTTAAACTTCCAGGTGGAATTGAATTGAATGGAAGACAAATTTATGATGATGCAGAAAGAGAATTGGATAAAATCAAAGAGGTAATGTCAAATACATACGAATTACCACCACTTGATATGATAGGCTGATGGTATTAAATCCTTTCTTCACTCAGGGCACTTCTTCTGAGCAAAATTTAGTTCAAAGTTTAATCAATGAACAATTGAGGATGTATGGTGTTGACATCTATTATATTCCAAGAAAGTATATGACTGAAAATACAGTCATAAGAGAAGTAGTACAATCTAAATTTGATAGTGCTTTGCCAATTGAGGCATATGTTGATAACTATGATGCTTATTCTGGTGCTGGAGATGTTTTATCAAAATTTGGTATAGAGTCTAAAGATGAAGTTAGATTGATTATATCAAGAGAAAGATATGAAAATTATATTACTCCATTAATTCAAGGTCAAGCAAATATAAAACTTTCCACTCGTCCAAAAGGTGGGGATTTAATATGGTTCCCCCTTGATGATCGTCTTTATGAGATTAAAGATATTGAGTATGCAAAACCATACTACCAATTACAAAACCTATATGTCTATGAATTATATTGCGAACTCTTCCGTTATCAAGATGAAATTATTGATACTGGAAT